>Ga0307982_1000454_pt1 | contig 32329 bp, 19 predicted proteins | sample OrgLakmetagen989_FD_201847 | JGI IMG/M metagenome (GOLD analysis project Ga0307982, IMG submission 201847) | Saline water microbial communities from Organic Lake, Antarctica - #989 | ecosystem: Environmental > Aquatic > Non-marine Saline and Alkaline > Saline | place: Antarctica: Organic Lake...
TCCCTACACCCTGTCCAACAACCAGGTCCAGGAGTTGCTTGGGCTGGAGGCCAGCTCGTCACCCATGTCGGTGTTCCTTGTTCCTGCCATCGCCATCGCAGTGAAGAACACCAGCTTGTCCTGGGAACGGCAGCGCATGGTTGCTGTGCTGAGCCCACTTGTAGCAGCAGCGTACACTGGTCTGGCACTGCACGGTGTGTTTCATGCAGCCAATCAAAGGGGGGGTGTCAGCAACGATGGGGGGGTCACTTCGTCAGCTGTGGCTCTGCTACGTGAGCTGGGCGTTCTGCCGTATGCGGAATTTGAAACAGAGGGCACGGACGAAACGCAGGACGTTCAGCTTCCATTTGATGTGGAGACCCATCAGCAGCTGGTGGGCTGTCTGGATGCCGGCAGCCGGCAGCTACAGCAAGCCCTGCTGCATCACCTGCCCAGCGACTGGGAGCTGGAGGGGGTGCCGGGGTGGTGCAGGGGGGCTGCCAGTGTTGAAGCCGCCATTGCAGATGTGGAGGCGGGGCGACTGGCGCTGGCGCTGACTGCTGCCGGCCACCCCCCCCTTCCACCCCCCATGGGTCCATGCACTGCACGGCTGGGGCCCGCGTTCCAGCGTCTACAGGCGTGTGTTCTGCGTGGCCTGACCCCCCCGCTGCGGGTGCAGGAGGAGGGTCGGCGTGTGTTCCGTATGCCCCCTTTACCCCTTGAAGCCACCCATGCAGGGGCAGAAGGGGCCGATTGGGCGGATACCCTGCGCTCCGCATTGGGGGTGAAAGGGGGTGAAGGGGGGTCCACACTGCTCAGGATGCCCCTGCGCACTGTGACCAAGCCCCCAGCCAAGGGGGTCACACTGCAGAACCCCGCCCCCAGCCAGATCGACGCATACAGCGCGGCTGGCAGCGGGCGGCATGGGGTGGCCTCCCTCATGCAGGCGGAGGGGGCGGAGGGCGGGCCCACTGGCCCCACAGCTGGGCGCATCCACTTGGACAACATATACTCACAGCCACAGTTCTCCATCGGGCCGGGCGGCAGCGAAGGGGGTACATGGGGGGTCGATTTGGGCTCATCGTTGGATTCGCCCCCCGGCACAAGTACAACCCACTGGGGGGACCTTGGGTCTGTTCCCTTCATGGTGACTCCTCACGCCGCCCAGGCTGCAGCTGACCGCTTCATCGCTACAATGGAGAAAGGGGGTGGAGGGGGGCCATCCCTCGCAGACGACGCGCTGCTAGCTTCAGCTGGGGTGCCTGGGGCGGCCTCTCGCACCTCTCGCAGCACTACCGATGTGAAGGCGCACGGGGGGGGCAGGGGGGGGTCAAAAGCATGGTACAGCGTACTGAGCAGCGGACATTTCATTGTTCCTGTTGAAGATCCTGTTCCGTTCTCACGTCCCCATGTTCAAGCTTCTTCAGCAGCAGCAGAGTCAAAGCAAAAACAATGGGCGCCGCCGCCTGGGGGGGGTCACCGGCCGGATGTACCCCCCCGTGCGAACCCCCTTGCGTCACTGCAGGCGCAGCCACAGGATGGGCCGGTGTATGCGATCCCAGATCGCGCCCATGGCAGCGCCAAGCTGCTTCTCGCCGGGACTTCAGCAATGTCCACCCACACTTGGGGGGAGGGGGGCTCCGTGCGGGCCAGGGGGGGGGGCAGGCCCCAATCCAACGTGCCTCGCAAGCCAGCTGTCCCGTCTCGTGTGGCAGCGAAGCGCACCCCACGACACCGTGCAGCAGTGCTACCAGGGCCTGCCCCCCCCTGCGCCGATTCCCCATCGGGCATGAAGGCCCCCTCCTTGCCCCCCTGCAGCCAAGACGCCAGGCAGCTGCAAAGCACTCCGTTGCAAGTCTTGCCTGCAGCATCATCCACACCTATACAGGATAATTCTGAGGTGGTTGAAGTACGTGGCCACGGGGGGGGCACAGATGAGCCTTGGCGCAGTGACAGCCCATCGAGTGGTGGTGGGACGATGATTGCAGAAGATGAAGGCGGCACACTGCTGCCCCTGGCAGACATTGTTGGGATCGAGTAGACCCCTTAATCAATGTTGTGTTTTATCTCTATAATAATTGCGTGTCTGTTTTGTGTAGTCTTGCTGCATGCAGCTGCTTCTGGCTTGTGTGCTTGTTGTTGCTTTGGTGAAGAATTGTATCGTGCTGTCCAGGGGGCTCACGAAGAGTCACTAGGTTGCCCGCTCAAAAGTATGAGAGCTTGAGCACTTCCTTTTTGGGCATGTGCAGATGAAAGCCTCGAATCTGCGGGTGTTTACTTTCTGACTCGAGTCTGGTTGCCCACCCCGCAGGGCTGAAACTGCATCAACACGCCATACTAGTAAGTTACTAGCAATATGGCGGCAGTAGCAGACAATGCTTCCCAACTCTCTGAGGATGAGCAGTATGTGAACATGGTGGCAATTTTTGCCCAAAGCATCACAACGTCGCTCTTGCGGACGTATTTGGTCGAGCACAGCAATGGCCTGTACGCATACATACACAACAAGCTCGCAGCGGTTCCTTCAGAAGTGATGAACGTATCGCTCTCAGGCGACGCACAAGACGACGGAATGCCTTGCCTGAAATTAAATGTTGTTTACAATTATGATGAATATGTAGTTGACTGCATTCATGTGCAGTGGGGTCGCATCATATGGGCAGTTGTCATGGACGCAATCGGGCGTTTTGAGTGGGCAGGGGCTGACGACACGCCCGACCGCCGGCTGCTCCGCCGCGCCTTGGGGGAGTACGCACCCATCGTCATGCACGAGCAATACATGCATGAGGCTGTGGAGCGTCTAGCAGTGGCGGAGGGCCGAGCGCGTCCTCCACAAGGGGCTAGAGGCACGGCCACCATGCCCTGGCGAGACTGGAATGCATGGGATGTGTCCCCCAGTGAGGACACCTTCGACTCTGCGCCCCGCACAAAGGCCTTGAACTTCCCGCAAGGCACCCATGACCCCCACCCAGCCGTGTTTTCGCCCCCCCCCGTGCCGGGGGAGCAGCGGTATGGGGGGTCCCTGCGGGGCGAGTGCGACGCAGCCCTCAGCTCAATGCTGCAGGGTACCACGGAGGTGCTACGCCTGCATGTAGCCAAGACCCTGGCGCAGCGTCTGGCGGGTACGCTGCCGCCTCAGGGGGTGCAAGAGGCGGGACTACAGCGGGCCATCAATCAGACGTTTGAGATGATCGAGGCGGCTGAAGGCCTGGGGCAGAGTGCGGAGGGACTGAGGGGCATGTGCGCTGCGCTGCAGCAAGCCAAGAAAACTGTGGACCTGCGGCATCTGGGCGAGCCTGTGGAGCGAGCAGCTCTCGTGGCGCACGAGCCGATCTTGGCCGCCGCAGCTGTGCAGGGTGTAATCGCAGATGCCCTGGGCATCACGCGGGATGACCTACGTGCGCGCTTCCCGTCAGAGGCCCGCCGAGACAGCGCAGTTGACTTCCTGCACTTCCACCTGCGCCTGGTGCGGGCTGTCCTGGGGAACCCAGAGCATGGCCAGAATTGGGGCCGACGCACCTATCCCAAGGTATGGCAGGCGCTGCGCCGCGTGATCCTCGCAGCGAACCCCGAGATGCAGCAGTATGTGGGCGAAGAAGAGGTCGCTCCAGGGGGGGCTGCTGCAGGGATGGAGGGGGGCCCAGCCACAAACGAGCCCCCCCCTGAGCCCTCAAAAAGCACCGACACAAGTGCGTTCACTGCCTTGTCTGGACGCTGTTCCCTCAAAGCCGGCATGCAGCTGGTGGGAGCCCCCCTGCCCTCCCATTTGCACACCCTTCCACACCCCCTGGCAGTGCGGCAAGCGTTGGGGCTAGGCGGTAGAACGAGTGTGTTGCCTGAACAGTACGCGGACAGCGGCATGCAGCACGCCCCAAGGCCGGTGCATGGCGCAGCGGGCTTCACACTAGGGGGGCATGTGTACATGCACGGCGGGGTGGCGCAGCAGCTTGCGCCTGATGTGCTGACTCAGTCCATACACAGCAGGCTGGGGGCAGACGCGCTCAACAGACTCGGCACCGCGGTGCGAATGGTCATCCGCAAGCTGGGTTTCACTGTTATGGGCCACTTATTTGATGCGCAGCTGCAGCAGCTGCCGCTGCCGCTGCTGCTTGGACAGGCAGTGCGGCGAGCATTGCTCACAGACTACGAGCTGCGCATGGTGCAGGATATTCTAACCTGGGCAGCGAACGGACAAGTGGGTGAGGTGAAAAATAACTCGCAGGCTCGCGATCTACTCAGCGCGCTGAGCCAGCTGCAAAGTCTCGGTCAGACAGCGCTGTACACTCAGAACGAGCTGTACATGCTCGCTCCTGGGGGCAGTCACTTCACATACACCTCCGAGCAAATGGACGCTGGGCTGAACAAGGCACGGCAAGGAAGCCTAGATCGTCTGGTGCGGTCTGCGCGCAATCACGGCGCAGCTGCGGAGTGGGTGCGTGTTCCATCTCAGAACACACTCCCCGCCATGGCACACCATACCGCGGTGGCCATCCCTTGCCGAGCGGATCCACGTGTTGTGCTTTTGAACACCAGCGACACACAGCACAAGTTCAGCATTCTGCGTATCTCTGTTGACGGCGCGGCATCTTGTGAGTCCCCCGACAGCGCTATGCTGTGGCGACCCACCCGCGGGGCAAGCGCAGTGAAGTTGCGGGGCGAAAACACAGTGCTTTTGTATAGCGGGGTGCCTTTTCAGCCCACCATGCTGCGCTGGCAGTGGGACCAAGCTGTAGAGCGGCACAGGATGGGAAACGGGCCCAACCCCGGGCCGTGGGTAGACCCCGATTGCGACATGTGGCTGCTGGACTCACGGCGGGGACACGAGGGGGTGTGGGGGGTCCCCCACCCCAAGCGAGACACAGTGGGTGCAAAGCCCTGTCGCCCCACTGCAGGCCACGGTGCAGTCATGTTGAGGGGGGGCAACATGGTGGTGTGGGGGGGGTACACGGAGTCCGGCAGCTGGAGGTCCACGGTGCACGTGGCCACCCTGCTGGACTGCAAGGCGGCCTGTGGGGTGCCAGTGGTTCCATCGGACTGCCCTCAGTTTCGTGTTGTATGGAGCAATGTGGCTCTGGGCACTGGGTCCTCTCCAGCGCCTACCCCCCGCAAGAGCTTCTTCATGCATGCAATTCCTGGCTCCGACGCATTCATGGTGTTTGGGGGGGAGACACGGGGGGGGGGCAGTGCAGGAGACTTGTTTGTGTGCACTGTCGCCAGCAGTCTCAATCCCAAAGTCGCTGCTGACTGGGCTGCCCTTGCTGAGCACCCAGCTGCGAAGGTACTGCCGGAACACCTTGTGCCTCAGGTGGACATTCAGCCCGATGATAAGGACGTGACTTTCTTTGAGGCAACGTGGACAAAGGCACAGGTGACCACGCCCCCCCTCCCGGGGTCAACCCAGGGGGGGGCTGCCTCAGGCGAAGCCCCAGCAGTCGAGGCATGGTCCGCCCCCCGCCACGCTGCAGCAGCAGCTGTGTTGGGGCGCCGCATTATTATGTACGGGGGGATGGTACGGAGCAGTGCCAAGGGGGGCGACGTGGCCGATGCAGCAGACCCCTCGGAAGGCCGCCCCATGGAAACTGATTTTTCCACCCGGGTGATGTCCAAGGCATACAATAGCCGGGGGGGTGCCCGCACTAGTGGGGGGGCAGGGGTGCACCAATGGGGGGTGCTGCGGCCTGTACATGGGGGGGGGGGTGCTATGCGCAGCGACACTCAGGTCATAAAGCTGGGCGGGGAGGGCGTGTCCCTTGCCCCCAGCACCCACTTCGAGGACATGCACTGGCTGTGGGCGGGTGTGTCGCACGCCAGGTGCATCACAAGCCCAGACACAGCAGCGGGTGGGGCCAGCTGGCGCATCGAAGCGGGTGCGGGGGGCACTGTCGCGGCCACAGTCCTTATTGAAGACGCCGCCGCACCCCCTGCCCCCCTGCAGCCTGCATCAGGCAGTGCAGCTCTCGACGGTATGACTGCATCTGGGCGCGATGACTCTGGCCTCAGCAGTGCAGCCGTGGCTGACCTTGTTCTGCTTTGTGCCCCCGCAGTCGGAACAAGTGGCAACGCGAACATCCCACTAGCTGCACACAAGTGCATGCTAGCAGCTGTAGTCCCGTGGTTTGCAAAGGCCATAGCAGAGATAAGTGACCCCCCTGCACCCAATTTGCACGATGATGACGTGTCGCCTGGATCCATCCCCCCGCCACCGCCGGCGGGCGTGCCCATGGCCAAGCCCCCCCTTGAAGGAACAGAAGAGGGGCCCCACCATGGCGGAGATGATGACGACAGCGATAGTGACGGCGATGGTGAGGGCAGTGATGCAGTCGCACCCCCCCCGCTGGAAAAGGTCCCCAGCCTCACCCTCCAGCGCAGCCTCTCCATGGGTCCAGGCACCGCTGGTGACTCAGCAGACGTACAAAAGCCGCCCCTTGCCACCCCCCTGTGTTCAGCGGAGGGCCCCCTGGTGCTGTCACTGCCGTTTGCACCGGCGGATGCAATGCAGCATGTGCTGCTGTGGGTGTACACAGGCCAAGCTGACATCCCTCAGAACCTGGTGCCAGCGGTGTGGATGGTGTGCGAGGTGCTTGGCCTTTCACCCATTGCTCGCCGGGTCATGCAGAGGGTGCGGGCCGCCGCAATCAAGGACAAGAAGGCAAGCCGGGCGCCCCGAGCCAACGGACTGCCTGCCTCGTTCCATGTTACGCATAAAGATGTACACTGGAAGGAAGAGGCACTGTTCCAAGCAGGGCGCTCCCTACTGGGAACACCAGACATGCACCACACGCAGTTTGCGCATGCACTGTGCTCGCTACCGCTGGTGAATATCGACACGCAGCTTGCGCGGCACTGTTGTTCCCAGTTGAGCAGCAAGCTACTGCGAACAACAGAGCCAGACCCACCCCGGATACTTGTGTCTGGAGCCCCCCTAAAAATCAGCAACAGGGGGGGCAACGCACGCACAGTGGCCGCGCTACAGTGGCTAAACGCTGAAACCGAGCACACCGATGCGTATGTTGAGACTCGTGTTCCGACTCAGAACACGCCAACAGAGGGGGCTACCAGCGAGCTGCTGTCTGACGCTCCACCTGCAGTGTGCTGGATGACGTCACACGCAGCAGTGCTCGCCGCCCGCTCCAAGCTTTGGCGGGGACAGCTGTGCAGCGAGCACTTCGCACGCAGCGGCGCCGGCACCGACGCAGTGGCCGTGTCTCTGGGTGCAGCAGAGGACATTCCGCTATCTCTGGAGGAATCAGGGGCACTACTGCAGTACGTGTATGGCGATGCGACGAGCGGCGTGAGTGTGGCACATGCACCTCAGCTGCTCCCCTTGGCGTCCCTGCACAGTTTGCACCGACTGGCTACGGTGTGTGAGCGGGCAATTGTGAGCGGGTACGACCTGGATGACCTGCAGTCTGCCCTAGGCATCTACGCCTACGGGCAGCAGATGGGCAGTGCCGGGGACCGCTTGTGTCGCATTGCTGCCGCCGCTCTGCAGGACGCGGCGCCCAACGCTGCTGTGCTGGCCGCCGCCGTGAAGGAGCTGCAGGAGGAGGGCTGGCTGGGGGCAGCGGGGGCTGCCAAACTGATGAAGTTGCTGGGGCAGTGAAGGTGTTCGATGCACACAGGCATGCATGCTGGTGGAGGCACAGTGCTGGCAGTGACGCATGGGATGAAGGCTGGTTGAGCGTCACGGCGCGAGGGGCCCCCTTCGAACGCGCACTGCAGCACCATGTGGTGCTGACAACACTGTCTCATGAAAGGGTTGCCAATTTTATTCACCAATTGCTAAACTGAGCACTGCACATTTGTAAAGGCGGTCAGCGCAATTGTCCACTTTGAGAGCTACTGCTGCAGCTAGCCAACCAACAGCAGACTTCGAAGCAAGTCCTGCCCCAGCTGCAATTCTAAGAAGAGGAGACCAGGGCTGGTGGCTGCCATTATTGCTTTTTTGTTGCTGTACTATCATAATGGACTGCTTGCACCAAGATCTTTTGTTGGACAGCGAAAACGTGCGTAGTTGGATAGTAAAGTTTCGCGCGAAACTCCCACCGAACACAATTGCATCTCGACTGAAGCTGTACAGCCACAGGTGTGAGGCATGGAACACGCGTTTTCTTACAGATACTGTTAGCCGGCAAGCGTCCCTGGAATATCGGCTGTGACGGGCCATCTAGTTTCGGGGCTCAATTTGGCAGGGCACCCAGCCTGCCCACCGCAGTTCTCGTGCGACACGGGCCCTGCACCAGTGGCTCGCATAGCAGCTTGCACGACAGGAAATCTGCATGCTCGGCATACTCAACGAACCCAAATCGCACTGCAGAGAGCGGTGGCGATGCGCAGTCGAGCTCAAACAGGGCTGCATCTGGGTCGCACGCGACGACAGACTCCGCAGCGGATGCCGTTCGCCGTGCGACCCTCCAAGGCAGCTTGCAGCAGCAAGAGCGCTTGCTGCCATTTTCCAACACCCCTGCAATACCCCTCGATGCCGTTCCTGCCAAAATTCGTCGCTTGGAATTTGCCACTCCGGAGTTGGATGAGCCGGATGACTTCGGGCTGGTGGCTCAGGAGGCCAGCTCCAACTTCGGGTCCAGCCCTGCCCACGCCCTACTGGCGGGGGGCGCTGCTGGTGTCGTGAGCCGCACCACCACAGCCCCCCTTGACAGGCTTAAGGTCATGCTGCAGGCCTCTGACATCACGGTGAAGCACCAGTACACCTCCCTGTCTGAAACAGGCCGCGCTATTCTGAAGCAGGGGGGGGTGCGTGCGTTCTGGAGGGGGAACGGCGTGAACGTCCTCAAGGCTGCACCAGAGATGGCTGTGCGTTTCTATACATTTGAGCGGCTGCTGGATGCGCTTGGCGCCGCTGACAGCGACATGAATGGGGAGGGGCTGCTACGGCGGGCGGCAGCTGGGGCCTCTGCAGGGGCCATTGCGCAGTTTGTGGTGTACCCCCTGGAGACCACCAAGACGCGCCTGGCGGTATCCAGTGTGCACGAGTATCGTGGGATGGTTCACTGTTTGGTGTCCTGTGTGCGGTATGAGGGGTGGAAAAGCCTGTACAGGGGCCTCAGCGCTTCCCTGGCTGGCATCATCCCGTACGCTGCAGTGGACCTGACCATATACTCTGCCCTACGGGAGATTGCAGATGCACGGTATGAGGCCAGCGGGGGGACCCCCCCCCTTGTCACCTTTGGGATCGGCGCCCTCAGCACAACAGTGGGGCAGATGTTCAGCTACCCGCTGCAGCTTGTGCGGACCCGGCTCCAGGCACAGGGCATGAAGGGCCGCGCGGTGGTGTACAAGGGCATCGTGGACTGCATGGCGCAGACGGTGCAGCACAGCGGCTTCGTTGGCCTGTACAAGGGCATGTTGCCCAACATGCTGAAGTCACTGCCAGCAATGAGCATCAGCTACACTGTGTACGAGCAAACCAAGGCGCTGCTGGCTGCCCAGTGAGGCTGCAGGTTTGCAAATGCATTTGATTCTCAGGAGGACAGGTTTGGGGGCTCTGCTGTCGCTTGAAGCGGTGCTGAGGCAGTCTGGCAGTTCACAATTTTCGGCATCATTATCCAAACGCAGAACACCAGACAGGACAAACGATCCGCAAGCTGGACACTTGCTCTGAGTTCTACTTTGGAGGCCAACTTTGTGCCCAGGTGCTGCTTCTCGGCCTTCAGCACGATGGCTGCCGTTGGATTTGACCTGGAAGAGATGGATGACCTCGACACTGGTCGCGGCGAATGGATAAATACTCCAGAGGTCATTCGAAGCACGCTGAAACAATTGATCATTTCAATGCAGCACGAGCGCCGTGAGCGAATCAAAGCGCAGGAGACAGTGCAGGTGAGACCGAAGCAAGCAAAAATGCGCATGCCGTTACGGAGAAGTAGCAAGCGAACATTTTGCAGGACTTACAAAGGAAGCTGGATGCAGCTGCATCTAAGCACGATACACAGTCCATAATGTCTGAAATAGCGTCCCGAGATGATTCAATCTTGGCTCTGCAGCGGAAAGTAGAGGAGCTGGAAGGTGCCGGGCAGGGTTTGAAGGAGGCGCTGCTCACCAAAGCCAGCATGACCGCCCTGCGTGACATGCAGGCATCCACAGCGACCACTGAAGAATTGAACCACATGAAGAGCCACAATGCTCACTTGAATGCCCAGCTGGAACGGGCGTCTGCAGAGGTCGCCTCCCTGACAGCCCGCGTGGCATCTCTGGCCAAGCACGTGGACGGGAACGACGAAGCCACTTCAAACGCCATCAAAACACACACAGCGCGCTTCCAGAGCGACATTGACCGCGTGCTCCGCAACGTAGAGCGTGTGGACACAGAGCGGTCATCGGAGATACAGTCTCTCTCAGCGCGCATCGCAGACTTGCATGCAGCCTTGTACCGAAAAGCGGACTGCTCTGCGGTGGAGCAAACAGCTGAAGCTGCCCTCAGCAAAGACGCCTTCAACACACACATGCAGTCGTACATGACACGCACAGCTCTCATGCAGCGCTTGGAGCCAATGGACCTCGGCATTGCATCCCTCCAAGCGGGCCTGGCTGGGGTCAAGGATACAATGCAGGTAAGCCACCCCCCCCCCCTAAAGCTGCATGTGCACTGTCTTGTGCTTTCAGTGTGTATAACATGTATTTCTCTATGTGCAGTCAGTGCAGGATGCAGCTTCCGCTGTCACGGAGAGCGGCATCGATGCGAGCATTGCTGCGCAAGCCACCGCCATTGTGGAGGGCGCCGTGCAGCAGCTGCCAAGCCACAGCACCATAGAAAGCGTGCGGCATGAAATCGAACAGCTACGCAACAGCATGGCCGAGGGATTGGAGGGTCGTGTGTCCCTTGGGTCCTTGGATCGGATGCGGGAGGTGTTGCTGACGAGGGATGAATTTGAAGCGACCTGCTACGGCCTTGCTCGGCGCAGCGAGCTGGATGCAGTGAAACGCATGGTGGGGGAGCCCAGGGAAGATACCGATGAAACGCAGCAGGGGAAGGCTGTCATCCCGCCAGTGCATCAGCGCCTGGACTCCGTGCTGGCTGAGCTGCGGGATGTGCGCCAGGCGCTTGCGACGGCCAACATCGCAGTCAGTTCCCTGCAAGCAGAAGGCAGCCGCACAGCTACACATGGGCGTGGAGCAGCTGTGCAAGCGGGCTTGTCGCACAGCGAGCAGCTGGACCTGATGGCCCGTTGCAAGCGGGCACTGGATGGGATCGAGGCGCTGAACGGCAGTTTGCACCAGGTGTCTGCTCGCCTGGACGGCATGGCGAGGCGCAACGAAGCCATTGCACGGTCTGTCTCTGCAGCGCAGGGTGACGCCAACCGTGCCCTGGCCACCGCACAGGAGTGCATGGCGTCTGACGTGGCGTCGTCCTCTGATGTGCATGCAGTGCAGGAACAGCTGCAGAGCATCCGGAACCGCTTAGCAGCGACCGAGGATGTGCTGGAGGGGGGGCTGCTGCCCAAGCGTAAGGGGGGGTACGCAACACCAACAAGCGCCCCCCTATCCACCCCCTCTGCAGCCCCTGCCAGCTCCAGGGGGGGGTCTGCGCTACAGGGGCAACCAAGCAGTGAGCGGCACCAAAGCGTTCATTTCAGCAGCAGCGCCTACAGTGCTGCAACCATGGAACAGAAGCAGCACAAGCGGCCCACCCTTGCCAGTTTCATGGCGTGGGGCATGCCTGTGCGCCCAGATCTGACCCCCGCCAACACACTTCTGCACCGCGCAAGCCAAAGCTCCCCTGCGGACTCCATGCGAGCACTGAGGACAGCAGTGGGGCTCGCGCCGTCCACGCCGCCAATGGGTGCAGCTCGTGGCAGCTCATCGCAGGGGGCCCCCCACACAGCCGCCCCTGCAGTGAGTCACCCCCCCCCGGCTTCGTATGCAGGGGGCTATCGCACCACGGCGATCCCAGGTGGCTCAAGCGCCTCATCCGCCATGAACACTCCGCAGCAATCCCGCTCGGCGAATGGTTCGGTGTTCTTGTCTCCTGGAGCTTGGAACAGCGCCGCCACCACGCCAACGGCCGGTGGCGTCAACAGCAGCGGTGTCACAGCAGCCCCGCTGCGCGTGGGGGACGTGAAGCACCCCTTTGGCACACACAGTGGGGCAGCGTAGTCGTGAATGTCGAGTTTGGCTGTGGTCAGTCTGGTGCATTGTCTGTCTGTCTACTGGCTGTCATCGCTGCTGCCTGCCTCATCCCGGGCCTCACCCCCCTCAGCCGAAGAGCCCCCCCTCTCCATTGCATCACTGGGGTCGACTGCGACCATATGGTGTATGACAAGGTCATCTCCAGCGCCAGGGCACACCTGGAGCATGGACACCTGTGCACAGCAGGTCTTCATCCGCTCCTGGGCCGCTTTCTGCAAGTCTGCTGTTGCGGCTGTGAACACCTGAGCCAGAACGCGCTTTGTGGACAAGCATGCAGCTGCAAGGAAGCCCTCAGCTAGGACACAGGCCTGCTGTTCAGTTTCGCTCCGCTGCTCCCCAGAGGAGGCGCTGTCAAGAAGTTGTTTAATTTCAGCCGTGCGCTTGTCGGTGGCGCCTGCAGCCGCCGCCTCCGCCATGGAGCAGCGCCCGTTGGAGACATTGCCCTGAAAGCGAGCTGGGAGGGATTGCAGGTATGCAGTGACTTCACTGGCTCCATGCGCCACCACCTTGGAAGTGGGCTTGAAGCGTAGTGGGGGGATGGACGATGCCAGGCCGCGCGCACGACGTGACATGTCGAATGTTTCTCCCAAGGGGCCCTCGTAGCGCAGAATTGGGGCTTCTGTTTGGTCATTGGGTTCGGCAGCGTCATCTGCGAGCTGTTCTGCAGCCGACTGCGCACCAGCTGGCTGCGCAAACGACGCAGGGTGAACATCTGGCATGCTAGTGGCGCCCTCAGCAGCAGCTGCTTCAACGTGCTGTCCCGGTCGGCCAAAGCTGTCCATGGCAGTGGCGAATAGCATCGGAGCCACATCTGTGGGCGCTGCACGCTGGCTTTTGGTGGGGTCGCTGGCTGGTGTTTTTGCAGCAGGCTGTTTCGCTTCGGGCGTGGAGGCAGGCGGATGTGGGCTCGTTGCTCTGCCTGGGGAAAGAACATTTCCAAAGGCAGCTTTCGGCTTGAGCACTTCAGCATTTCGCTGGAATTTTGTATTTTGCGAAGTCAAACTAGCGGGCCTTGAGAATAGCACGCTGCCTGCTTTGGATGCCGATTTGGGCTCGATTTTTGCTTGTGTGGGAGTAGTGCCTGCTGCTGAAGAAGTTGCATTACTGCCAGATGGTGAAATTGAGTAGAATGATTTATTTTGAGGCATCCATCTCCCGCTTGCACGGGGTTTCTGTGTAAAAGTGTGTTCAAAAGAGATCAAAGTCTCAAATGTCGCGTTGCAACCACGAAACAAAGCGCTGCTTTACCTTGTTGAGCGGCTGCATCTGGTGTATGAATTCAGATAAGGTGTATTATGTCTTCACAAAGCGATCCACGTTGAATTTGTCCTTTCGTGACCTCAACCTTGTTAGATGAGCGACGAAAGCTTTGACAACAGCTCAACGCTTCTCGAATTCTTGCACGGAGCTGCGAGTTAACGGGTTAATGTGCTGCTGATCTTCTGCCATTGATGTGACAAAATGATTAAGTTGATCGCAGCCTTCCAAACGCAGGCACTGCGCAGCAAACTCTGGTTGACTATATCTGGTATCTGGTGGGGGGGCTGTCTACTGCAGCTTGCGTGCTCCTGGCATGGCATGGCATGGCTGTTCTGAATCAAATTCGTGCCCCAATCAGCCCTCTGAAGACTCGTGCACATTTCACAACTTCATTCGTCAGTTATTGCGCTGTCGGCAAGATCCTCCTGATCTAGAGACACATTCAAAGGTGGGTGATTCTCAAGAATTGTCGTTTCCTGCAGCTGGTTCATCACACTTCGCTGCAGAAACAATGCTGGTCATATGCTTAGAAGGCTGCCACGGAAGTGGAAAGTCTGAGCTGCTCGGGGAGTTCAGCCGCCGCGGCTACCACGTGCTTGATGAGGTCGGTGACGTTGTCAACGGCAATTTCGATTTTGCTTCACACGAGGTGCTGCGCAGGGCTTCTTGGATATGCCTGAGTACAGCATTCACCCACAAAGCTTGTTAATGGAAACCACCTGGACATGCAGCTGGTTTGAGCGCCTACTGCGGCTGAAGAAGTCCGGTGACAACGCCCCAGTAGCTTTCGCTGATCGGTCTCCTTTTAGTGCCGTCTACTACGGTGCCCATGGCCATTTGCTGGAGCCAGTTATCAGGGAGCATATAAATGAAGTTCTGGAGCAGGCTGGAATACGCATCGTCACTGTGCATGTGTCTGTAAGTTTGCCGGCATGAACTCCAACGGCTTCGCCGTAGTCCATCATCAGCTTTCAAATCTGCGGGGATGCCATCATGCGCGATCGTGTAGTGACACTCCAAAGCAAGAAGTTTCAACTGCAGGTCAACGAAAACCTTTTATGGGAAAGAATCCAAGACCGGCTTTTGAGAGAACCTTCTCGAGCACGTCTTCAAGAAGTACGTTGTCACGCTCTGTCTACAGCATTTGCGTCACATTTGCATCACATTTGCATTGCAACCTACATCACCAATTCGTTTGCACAGGGCAAAAAAAAGTGGATGCAAACCACACTTGAGTGGTACAACACTTTCGAGTGGGATTTGGTGCGTAGACTGAATCATAACAATTCTCGCAGACGGCATGAATGCTTTACTTTGCAGAGTGTGAGCAACGGCCGCCAGGCAATCGCCCAGACTGCAGACAGTGTCATCCAGTCTGTACAAGTTGCCCACGATTTGTCTGATGACGTGAGTTGTGCACATGTCATGCTTTTCGCGCATTTCAAGCACCAGCTGGCCTGCTCACAGATTTTTGTCCAGGCGGCAAACCACTGCTGCCCAACGGAGGCAGCAACAGGCTGCGCAGCTGCACAAGGCAGTTCACAGTCCGCAGCTGCAGCCAGCGATCCCCGCATGCGCTCGCTCACTGGGAATGACGAGCTTGCGTCCCTGGGGGGTGATTTCGCTGGGGCCCTGGACAGCCCAGCCCCCATGCGCCGAGCAGCCTCCGATGCTCACATGCCCTTCTCGTGTGCGTCCCTGACAACCACAGGCAGCACGCCAGCGCTGCCCTGCTGCAGCATCCCCCCAAGCGAGGCAGGCTCCTCCTGCGGCACGCCCACCCTGCGCCACCAGCGCATGGCTCCCAGCCCACAGTCGCGGGACAGCCCACTCACCAACCCAGAGTCCTCCCTGGACGCCAGTGCCGGCACGCCCTGCAAGCTGACAGGTACTGCGTCGCGTAGCACAGCCCTAAGCAGCATTAGTGCGTCCCTACGCCTCCGCTGCGGCAGTGCCCACGGGGAGGACGCCATTTGGGACGAGGCCGCTGTAGAGGAGACAGCTCAAGCCTTGAGCTTTGATTAACCCTCAAGCATGCGGTCAGAGGTGCACGGCATTGCATGGCACTTGCTAGCATAGTACAGTAATTCATTCGTTCAGCTGCCTTGAAATCAGGTTGCCCCCGCGGCGACTGCTGTCTGTTGCAGCGAGGCGAGCTCGGCAGCGCACCAGTGCAAGCGGTCCTGGCACTCCAGGACACGTGTCAGGTATGTGTCGATGGTCGCCTCGCCCAGCTGCAGCGCCTCCTGCTGGCTGCCGTCAGTGGCAGCGGCAGCGGACGCCTCCAGGCAGCGCTGCGCTACTTCGGCTGCACGGGCCGTCTCCTGCAGATTCGCGTCTCGAGAGGGTGGCTGGCCATTCAGCAAGGCGGGGCGCTGCACCATAGCTTTGAAGACGGTGCACAGACGCACAGCGTGGCGCCCCAAGTGTTCCAAGTTCAACACCGTTGGGGCACGCAGGCGCAGGAAGTACTCAGCGCAGGGGGGGATGCCAACAGCAGGGGCCGGCTGGGGGCTGAGCGCGGCATGGGCTCCAGCCTGAGGTACCTCCCGCTCAAGGAATTCGTTCACAATCGCCCCAATTCGAGGCGTAATCTTCAGGAAGGAATCCATCTCCGTTGTACGCAGCACAATGGGGAACGTTTGGAACAGCTGAGACAAGAATACAGCCAGTTTTGTTCGGCGCTCGGCAACGACCGCATCGCTGTTGCCCCCAAACAGCGTCTTCCCTGGTAGGGGGGGCATGATGCGTCCAGCAAACTGAGGGTGATGTTGCAGGGTGCCTGACAGGCTGCTACGCAAGAGCTCAAACTCACTGTAGCGGCGGCCGACCAGCCACTGAATCCTGCGGTTTTCCCGCACCCAGGTGCAACGCAGCGCATACAGCGTGAATGAACGACCAGAATCGTCGCTCTGCGACATGGTGTCCCACATTGCGACCGTGAGCTGTCCACCGTCATGGGGACAAGAGGCCACTATGGACCCCTGCTCTTCGTGTACATCCCCCTCCACAGCAATGCCCTCCCGCAGATGGGCTGGGGCTGCAAACAGGCCACTGAACACCCCCCCAGACCCCCCCCCCGCAGCTACAGAGGGGGAGAGGCTGCCCTCAGCTGAACCGTGAGTGCCCACGCCATTGGCGTCGGCGCGGCCCTCCACTTGAGCAGATGCAAAGGCACTGACTGCAGTGCCGCTTGTGGCGGGGGGGGCAGCTGTCGCCAACGGGTCGGCAGCAGCTTTCAGCTCAGGCACCGCCGGGGGGATCGCCAGCGGATCAATTGAAGCGACAGCTGGTGCTGCGGGCATAGCTACAGGAGCACTCAATGGGTCAAATGCTACTGCCCCCCCTCCCACAGCTGTGGTGGGGAGGGCCATGGCTGCCTCGTCCATGTCATCCACCTGTGTGCTGCTTGCTGCGGGGGCACATGATGGTTCTTCGTCGTCGGCAAATAGGGCCTGACGAGCAGCTGAGGGTGCGGGCTTTGGGAGCGCACCGCGAGCTGAGGGATCCTGCTGCGTTTTGGCGGACGTGGGGGCGGGCGAGCCGAAGGAGATGGGTGTTGATGCTGCAGCCGTGGAGCTGGTCGGAACAGAGAACATGAGCTGCTGTGGTGCCGATTGAGATGCATGCGCACTTGTGACTAGCACAGTTGCTGCACGGCTGGGGCCGGCGGGGGCGCTCTGCTTGGCTGCTGGGGCTGACGCCGTTGACAGGGAGGCGGCACGGGCAACGGCAGCCTCGCGCTCTGCAGCACGAAACGCATCGTGCAACTCAGCTCGACGCGCTGCATCAGGCACGGCATCTGCCAGCAGTGGGATGATCCTGCGGGCTGTTGAGCCACCGAAGAGCTTGGTGAGAGCCACCATGAACTGCTGGGCTGTGACGCTGCCAGAGCGAAACATCTTTGAAGCTTGCCTGAAAAAGGACATTTTCTCAGCATCATGCTCCACAATAGGAGTGAGAATTTCCATCACTTCTTTCTCGCGTTCGGCCCTCAGGCGCTCATCCCAGTTGGCATTCGACAGCACGCTTTGGCGTGGTGCAGAATCATCGTCTCCGTCCGACTCAGACTCCTCCTCTTCACCTGCATCCGCCCCAGAGCGCTTTGCAGAACTGGATGAAGTTTTGAGTTGGTCTTCTTGCTGCCTTCTTGTCTCGGCCACCCCTGTTGCTGCAGTGAGTGCAGAGGTACGAGCAGAGGCCAAGGTGCTCTGTGCCTTGGCAGCAGACTGAGACACATCTACGCCCTTTGCCTGCTCAGCTGCAGCTCGTGCCTTGGCTGCAGCTGCAGTGGCAGCTGCCAAAAGTGCATCAGTATCGCCAAGTAGATCGTCATCTTCCTCTTCGTCATCGCCCGAGGTGTCTGGTGCTTCATCTGAAGTCGACTCAAGCTGAGCCTGGAGTGCTTCAAGCTCTGCTCTTTGAGCTTTTTGGTGGGCAACATCTTCCAGCGTCAGCTCCAGCTCATCAAAATCAGTTGTTGTGGTCGGTGGTGCTGCAGCCATGGGTGTAACGGGCTGCTTCGGTGCGATGAATTTGCCCTGCCGTGGCGACAAGGATATTTCCAGGAAATGGTTTGGCGCATTCTGCAAGCCTGCAAATTTGATGAATGTGAATTGCGCTTTCAAACTGTTTGACTGACTGCAGACAACGCACCCAGCAAGCATGCTGCGAAACGAGGGGCCTTCAAAAAAACAATGTGCACTCGCAGCCTGCCTTTCGTTTAGAATGATTGGCCCACAGATCCAGGCCCGTGCCTCAATAACGAATATACACCCAAATATCCTCCCAGCTCATCGCCCCTTTGCTGGCCAGGGCAATGCTGGGGAGATAGTCGAACTGTTGAGAAGCTTTCACCCGGTGCTGATGTGGCACGCTGGGCACCGCTTCGACGGGCGAGACGGCAGCCGCACCGTGATTGGGGCGGCGGGCTTCAAGCGCGTGGGCGGCTCTGGGCGCACTGTGTATCCCCGTGTAGACCCCGTGGCCATCATGGGTATCGTGCATCCCGGGGGGGACAAGCTGCTGCTGGGGCGGCAGCGCAGCTTCCCCCCTGGCATGTACTTCACCCTGGCAGGCTTCGTGCAGCCGGGGGAGACACTGGAGGCTGCTGTGGCTCGGGAAAGTGCTGAGGAAGCCGGTATGCTTGTGGACCCCCGGCGAGTGCGGTATGTGTCGTCGCAGCCCTGGCCCCTGGGGGCCCTTCACCGAAAACACTGTCCAGGTCTGTTGCATGAAACGAGACACTGCAGCAGCAAAATAAATCTTTGGTTGATTTTGTCTGTTGTAGAGTGAGCTTCAGTTTGAGTTTCATTGTCAAGGATGGGCCTTTTGGGCAGTCGAACTTTCATGCTTGTGCTGGGAGCTGGGACCGGCATGGTTACGTATCACTTTATGCAAGACGGTGTGTGGAACCGAGCTGAGGTAGCCGCAAGAGGAATTGCTAAGCTGCAACAGGGTGTGCCTGGCATGGATTCTCCATCTAAGGTGCGGTAGGCGCAGTGCAAAAGGCCTTCGCGTTTCACACACGTTTCCCATCCCGCATGTGCAGATTGAGCGCCCAGAGACCTTCACCACCGTGCGCAGTGCATTTGACGGTGAATTTTCAGCCAAGATGTATAACAAGTTTGCCAAGTCGTGGAACTACGGTGTTCTGAGCGTTCGCCAGGGATTGGACGATTTGATGTCTGGTCAGGACAAGCCAAGCAACTCACGGTGATGCTGCAAAGCCCTCAGGCAACAGTAGCAACACAAGAGCACCCTTCACTACTATTCATTCCTAAGTAGTATCAGGCGCAGGCTACATGTACGCTGGCGCTTTGGCAGCCTACTGCAGTTTCACTTTGACCTCCCGCGTGTCCAGCACACCTGCAAGGCTTGAATTCATTGCTCTGCACGCACACCCTGCCAAATAGGTGTTTCCCACTGAATCTCTTGATAACACTGCTGCCTAGTGCAGCTCCACCCCTGGTGCCCGACCGCCTCGTGGGGGCAACCGCCAAGCCTGGCCTGCGTCAGCCAGCCAAGCAGTCCTGCACGTATCCAGACTTCTGTGAGATCTCTCTGTAGTCGCTGCCTATAAATGCTGTGCTCCCGTGTCCCTGTGCTCCTGCTGCACCTTGCCTGCTGCGTTTGAACCACAGGGATGACTCCCACACGCTTGAAGCGTCCCAGTCCCAAAACATCACCACGTCGCACTGCGACTCCATGGCCATCACGCGACTCTGCAAATTCCGCATGTCTTGGATTCGCGCCAATCCAGAAGTGTCCTGTGAAAAAGAGCATGCACACTGTGAGCTGGTGCCAGCAAGCCGCCTGATGAGAAGCGGGTACGTACAATTTTGCCAAGAGCAGCTTGCAAGTGTTCCTGCGGGGTTTCAAACAGTGACATGAGCGATGTATGCAGCCATGCCATGGATGACAGTGCCGAGTTAATGCCGATTCCCAGCCTGTAGTGCGCTGTGGCAGCAGCATCTCCCAGGAGAAGTGCAGGGAGGGGGGGGGCTTCAGGGGTGGAGGAGGGGGTGGATGGCTGCGGCCACAATACTGCAGAGTGAGATGCCGATACAACAGGCACGGGTACAACAGCAGGCGGCTTGCAGAGTGCTGTGAGCAGCTCACTGGCGCTTGCAGGTGGCACTGCAAGGTACAGCTTCAACACTTGCAGGCTGATGCTTGCTGCAGTCTGATCTGCTTCTGGGCTATCCACGAGAGGGCCATGCACTGGGTCTGCACCAGGCATCAGTGGGCTGCAGTCTTCCTCCTGGCCCTGTGTGTGCAGGGGGGCATGCGCAACAGCTACCACCTTTAGGAGGGCACTGCCCAGGCGTGCAGTCGTCAGCACCTGCATGTGGCATGCGCCCCTGTACCAGCGCTTGAAGACTGTAGTAACATTGCCCGCCAGTTGTGGCTGAAAGCTGCCTGCCCACGGGTCTAGGCTTTGCTCCGGGGATGAAGGGTCGCGTTCCAGCTCCGGACACTGCAGCGCCCACACATGCCCAGGCTGCAAAGCCGCGGGGGAGTGGGCTGCAACGAAGCGCTGTACCTTCTGCGGGGACATGACCCGCAGCTGTTTGCGCTGGCGCTGTGCCGCCTCTGTGTGCGCTGTATCTTGCAGCAGGGTCGCCACCGGCACTTGTATCGCCTGGGGGCGCAGGTGAAGCACAAGTGACACCTCCTGCAGCGGGGCGGCAGGGAGGGCTGCTGTGCTGGCGACGCCAAGACGCTCAGCTGCTTCTGCAGTGGTGACTGCTGTGCGCTGAATGCCCAGGGCTGCTGCAGCCGCCGACTTGCCCCCGTCTGCGATCAGTAGCCCCTTGAGGGGGGGGCGCCTTAGGGCAGTTAGAGGAAGGGGGGCAGGGGGGCTCGGCACCTTGGCAGCATCGCCTGCCATCCAGTGCTGCAGAGCCAGGGCGGCCTTGTCTAGCGGGCTTTCGCACAGCTGCCTGCAAATGGTGGACTCCGTCCCGAACCTTACCCCCCCACAGATGGTTAGCAGCATGCGCACCCCCCCCTTGCGTGCTTGTGGGGAGGGGGCCATGAGCTCCAGGGCATTGGTGGACACAAGCAATGCATGTTGCAGTCCAGTGTGCGAACTCGCCGCGGGGCACATAAGTAAAAATCGCCACCCATACATGCGGTTTACTGCACCCCCCCCTACACCCCCCTGCAGTGCAGGCACGCGGTGGCCAGCTTGGGGGGGCTCAGGCTGAGCAACGATGGCCAGCAGAGCAGCGAGCCATGTCTCTAAGTCACGACACTGAACAGTGAAGTGTTCTGTCGCGGTGTTCGGGCTGACAGGTGGGCTCAGCCCCAGAGCCTGCTTGAGCCCCCCTACACCAGCCAAGCCTGCAGCTGCCACGGCAGCATCCCGGAGGGCTGCTGCGGAGGCATCGTGGCGCAAGGCATGATGCTGCTTCCCCAGCCATGCTGTGTACGCAAAGGGGGTGAAGGGGGGGTGTCCCTGTGGAATGCGCGCTTGCATGGCGGCGCTAGTATCTGGGCGTAGCTGCCACAGCCACAGCCCAGCAGAGTACCAGGGGGCGGAAGCCAGGTCAAACCAAGTGTCTCGCGTGTACTCGAGCCGTGGCTCCACCACATGTAGGCATTCCTGCCTTGGCTGTGCCGCTGGGCGGATCTGAGTGGACGTAATGCCGCCCGCTGCGTCTGCTCCCACTGCGGCGGACCCCCCCTGCTGCAGGGTGGCACGTGAGGCCAGCCACTGGAGCGCTCCAGCAAGTCCAACTGGCCCAGCACCAACCACCATCCAGCACGCTTGTTGTGCCTCGGGGTGTGTGCTGCCAGCAGTTGGGGCTTCGGTTTCACCCGCCCTGCTCCCCCCTGGCCCCCCCCGCACAACGAAGCCATTCAATGCCGCGATGCGGGTGGCCACGCGTTGCATCTGTACGACCACGAGCCCCTGCAGGCAGTCCTGTGCAGCAGGTAGAGCCGCTTGCGACTGCATCAGCGCCAAGCAATGCGCAGCTTGTGTCAGCGGAACAGGGCGCTGGGCGGAACAATGCACGCGAACAGCCGCTGGACACGCCGCTGCGAGATGATCAGCGGCCTGTGGATTGTCTAGCATTTGTTGGGTCAGTGCTGGTGTGCCTGCTGCGGCCAGTGCCTCGAGCAGCGCTGCCAGCACAGCTCGCCGCCCTGCCGCCAAGGTGCCCGCTGATGCCCCAGGGAGACGCAGCAGCTCCCGTGAGCAGATCAGCGCCCAAGAGGCTACTTGATCATGTGTCGCTGCAGTGGTTGAGGTGTGTGGTGCTGTTTGGATTTCCTGTGCCAGAGCTGCCTGGTGTATGGCGTGGTCGTCTGCCATGGCAGCAAGGAGAAGCCAGGCTCTGTCGAAAGAGACCGACGAGTTACTCAGCACGACATGCTGTTCACCGCCACCAAATGAGCGAGTTAACTTCAGGTTTTGCACAATGGCGCCACAAGGCGACATTGCGCTGTCAAGATGGGCGCTGTCCAGTTGAGCTTCGTACGACGGCAGGTCGGCAAGCGACAATTCCTTCGAAAGCCCAGTATCAGAGAGTATAGCTACGCTTGCAACAAACAACATCCAATAACGCATAATGTGCTACGAAGGTTTAAATGTGCAAATCCTTGTGCGGGCAGCTTTCTGCTTCAGTCGTGACCAGAGTGGACAATGTAAGCCGGACAACGCGAAATTTCTGGGAATCTATCCTCCATCTAACTCAATTGCGACCAAACGATGCATTTGGATCCACAAAGATGCTCACACTACACTTTTAAAACAGACAGCAACATCACTTCTGACACCCATCGGTACTTTGCATGCCTTGTCGAGTTGGTGTCCCCTTGCTCAGCATCCAGACGGCAGGGAGGGCAGGCGGCCCCAAATCAACGACGGAAGTCCTGACAGCTGAAGAAAGGCCTCAATTGCCATCCACTGTAGTCCCAGCACTTGCACCGGCCTGTGTCGCGGCTCCATTTGCAGCTGTGCCGTCGTCAAAGTCCTTGAAGGCAGTCACGCCAGCCTTGTTGATGACGCACAAATGGTCCAGCTCACGGAAGGCCTCGTTGTAGTCCAGGTTGTACCCCACCAGGAACGCGTCCTCCACCTCGAAGCCCACATACTGAGCGCTGAATCCCACCGCCTTCGGGTTCCGCTTGGCAATGAGTGTGGCCACCGCCACTGAGCCGCAGCTTTTCTCCAGCATGGGCACAAGGATGGACATGGTGAGGCCGCTGTCGATGATGTCTTCCACCAGGATCACGTCACGCCCAGCAAGGTCCTCCACGCGCACACCAGTCACAGCCACCTCTCCGGTGGAGGAGGTGCCAGCATAGCTCTTCGCTCGGATGAAGTCAAATGTGAAGGGCACGCGCAAATTGCTTGAGTACATCTGTCGGCGGCCAATGGCACGGGTTAAGTCAGTAAAAAATGCGTGACCCCCCTTGAGCACAGCTGCAGGATAGTTGGAAAAGTGAAAGCTGGCTTGGCGAGGAGAGAGCTCGTTCGAAGAGATTGCTGCAGCTCACCCAGAATGTGCGGAGTTCGGCCCTTGGCAACGTAATCGTCGTAAATGCTCTCAGCAAGTTTTTCGATCCGATCAACAATCATCCCGTTGGGCACAAGCACCCGGCTAACAAAGGCCTGCACGAACGTGATGCGAGATTCGGATGCGGCTTTTGACGATATGTACAGGCAAATCACACCTTGTACTGAGGCGGCAAAATGAAGTGCTGGGACGCAAAACCCCCACCATCCGGAATTATGATAGTTGTTTCACTGTCAGCTGGCTGCAGACAATGAGCATGCCGTGCATGTGGGAAGCATCATCGTAGCGAAATGAGCCGGCACGTACTGCGTATCCAGTGCTGTACTTTGAGGTTCCCGCTGAGGCCATGGTCGTCAAACAGAGAACTCGGTTGAAAGAAACATGTAATATCGCGGTAAATTCTGCAGTTGTATGTTACGCGGTGTGGAAGTGTGCCCGCCCCAACCGCTCACTCCGAGCAAGCTGCGTCAGCAAGCTAGGGCAGTACATGGGGGTGCAAATGCCGGCATCAGCACACCACTTGACTTTTGACCCACTACCAGATTCGATTGCTGTGTGTATTTCCCGGCACAGCCGCCCACCATGGCATGTGGCACGCGCCACCACAAAGGAATCACACGCAGCACAGTACCCGGCGTTCACTCAGAGCACCAGGCACGTAAGCATGCCAGCCCCATCAGCTGGACTGGACCTACCAACCCTTTGACTGCAGTACAGCGAAACGCATCACGCCCTGCTGCGTGTGCGTGGCGCCTTGGCGGGCGGCTCCTCCTCCTTGCCGCCCAGGCGCTGCAGTAGGGCGTTGTTCACAGCTTGCCACCTGGCCACCTCAGCCTGCAGGCGGGCAATCTCAGCGCTGTCACCACTGGTGGAAGTAGACGCTGCGCCACCGGTCCCAGCGCTCAAACTGAGCGTGTCACTGGCCGTGTCGGCGCCTCTCGCCAGGGCAGCCGCCAGCTGGTCAAAGTCTGTTCCGGTTGCAGGCATGAACACAGGCTGCACAGCGTCAGCTGCAGAGTCGCCAACTGGGGGTGTCTTGAACTTGCTCAGGGGTGCAATGGCTGGCAGGTTCTTGGGGGGGACGCCAGTGGGGACGCCTGGGGGTTGCGGCAGCCACAGCACCGAGGTCACAGGCACCGTGTCGGCGCCGCCTGCAGTGCCGCTGTCGTTCTGCCCCGTGATGCCACTGGTCTTGTTGGGCGTCAACACACGCACGCACTGCCTGGAGGCCACATCCCAGAATCGTACTGTTCCGTCTGCTGACGCTGAGAACAAGGCGTGTCCGGCGCCGTGCAGGGCCAGACCGTGCACTGCGCCAGCGTGCCCCTCCAGGGTGTACAAGTGCGCCTGGGTGTCGCTGGTGTCGGCAGGCTTGCTGCCACTGCTTGTCGTCTGCAGAGAAACATCTCCTTCGTCGTCTGAGCCGGCACCAGTGCCGGCCCCGCCAGTGGCAGGGGCGCTGCCTTCTGTGCCCGCCTTGGCGACATCAGTGTGGCCGCCCAGCACTTGGCCGGCCCACGATGCGTCTGCGGCTGATAGAGCGCCCTTTGCCACAGCCTGAGCAAGTGCGGCTTCGTGGCTGCTGCCCAAGTGAAGCAGAGGCACGTCCAGGATACGGCCGTCGGCGCATCCCACAAACACACGGCTGCCAGCATTGTCCACAACACAGCAAGTTGCTGCTGAGTCTACTGTTCGTGTGGCAATGCACGCCCCCAAGTTCACATTCCAAAGGCGCACAGTGCGGTCTGCTGCCGTAGACAGAACCAAAGAATGCTCTCCCAGCGACGAAGATTGTTGTGCTGGAACCGCAGCAAGGCAAGTGACAGGAAGGGAGTGTCCAGTGAGAGTTTTGGTTGGAGATGGTGATCCGGATTTTCCGGCGCGCTCATGTGCAAGGACGCTGCAAGATGGTTAGGTGTGCGGATTTTGAAGCAATATCCGCACACAAGGAGGACTTACTCTACCAAGTTCCACGAGTGAATGTTTGCATCCTCTCCGCCAGAAAGAATAAAAGAGTCGTTGTCCATGAATATGATACTGCTTACGGGCTTGTAGTGGGCCTGCCACACTGAAAGCAGCTTGCCAGAGGCAGTCTCCCAAAGGAAGCACTTTCCTGAGGCAGATCCACCCACGACCAAGCCACCTGACGAAGCCGTTGCCAAAGAGACGATCCGCTCAGAAGTACCACATGTGTACAGTACTTGCTCCTGCAAAGGTATGTTGCTTCAGACACACCAACGCAGCGTGCATTAAGTTTCGTTTCGCACCTTTCCCCAAGCCCACAGCTTCACAGCTGGCCGAGTAGCCTGAGATGCCAGCAAAAAGAAACTGGAGGGCGTCTGGCCCTGCAGCGTCGTGAAATTCATGGAGCGCAGAGCTGTGCACAAGAATTATGTCGTGTGGTTCAGCGCAGTTTCAAGAGCCACGCCCAAGCGCTACTGAGGCATTCCAGGAAGCAGCATCACGTACTGCGGGGGAGGCAAGCATTGGACTTGAAGGAGAAGACAAGAGCGCCGTTGGCAGCATCCCACACGTGCATGGGTGCGTCAACACCCAGTGCCGACACCAGCACCCCTTGGGGGTGGCACTGTCCGACGCCGCTGGCCATTGTAGCTCTGTGCAGGAAATACTACACCAGGGATGTACTAAGCGAGCAAGCACAAAACTATAAAAAAATGATTGCTGAATGCCGGAAAACCCTGATAAGTGGCCTGAGGGAGACAGCTCAGTCGCGGTGCGCCCCCCCCCCTCTGGCCTTTCAAGTGCCCCCTGCACTTTTCAGTCTAGTAAATCCCAAACCGAGCAAAGAAACACGGCTGGGTCAAAAGCCACCCAGAACTATACAGTTCAAGGGGGGTGGGGCTGGCGGCAGCAGGCCCAGGGGGCTCCACCATAGGGCGTCCAACGAAGGTGCAGCTCCCCCTGCAAAGTCAAATTCGAAAACATCAGGCTGGGCCTGAACGAGCAGGGCAGGCACTGCTTCGAAAAATTCGGCACTAGCACATTATACACAATTGGCTGAAAAGGCCGCCGCCCAGCGAGCAACTCGCAAAACGCACAGCACTGCCCATTCACTGCCGTGGGAGCTGCAGGGGGGGGGCAGGTCCACAGGCCCGCGTGGCACACCTACGTTGGACTGTGCTCCTTCAGTACTGTGGCCATGCGCTGCTGTATGTCTGTCCTGTGCAGCTTGAAGTTCAGCCACTGCCCCTCGTTGTGTGCCCCCAGCTTCTCATAGCAGCGGATCGCACCCTCGTTCCAGTCGAGGGCTTGCCAGGACAGCCGTGAGCATCCGCCGGCTGCAGCAGCCAATACTAGCACGTCGACCATCATGGTGCCAAGACCACCGCGGCGAGCAGATGGCGTGATGTACAAATCCTCCAAGTACACATTTCGCCCAGTCCAAGTGCTGTATGAAATATAACTCAGAGCAAAGCCAACCACCAAGCCGGCAGAGTCCTCCAACACAATCACATAGAAAAGCGGCTGCCCGCTCTCAGGAAATCCATCACGCTCGAGTGTGGCTTGGTCAGTCTCAACTGCGTCAGGGGCTTTCTCAAACTCCGCAAGCTCCTTGATCAAAGACAGAAGGGCAGGCACGTCTGCCCTACAAGCAATGCGCAACTTGAAGCTAGATAGCAATGAAGTCCACTTGTGATCGCCAGCTTGAGCTCGCTCATAGCAGCAGCAGACTGCAAAGCTCAGGGCTCGGAGAAACCAGCCGGCTGATGAGTCTGCGCCCGTGGCGCCTGCATTCCCTGCAGTGAGCCAGGAATCTTGCGACAAAAAAGATCGCACTGAATCAACCGAAGCCATATAATCGACAGAGGTGCACTGCTTTTGCCATGTTTCGAGAGCCTCCTGGTTTGCTTGGAGCAATTCCTGCCCGCTGGCTGTGGGTGTAGCAATTTCTTCAGCAGCAGACATGTTGCACGCAATGGGAAGTGTTGACACGACAGAGTCATATGTACACATTCTACTAAACACCACTATTTATTTTGGCCAAGATTTGCAAGTGCTGTCATCTTTTGTGCAAGTCCTGGTACCTCGTATAAGCGACCCTCAGGTCAGCAGAGACCCCCCTTGTGGGTAGGGTCTTAGCGTAGTGAGGACCCCGACGAGGACGGGCCGCAGACCGCCCATGAGGGGGGCCACATGTAGGGTCTCAAGTCAAGCCCTCTACGTCTGGCCAGTCGGAATCAGTTCTGTTTATCCTAATTTCTGTCGAGGCCCCCACGCGTGTGTGCCTCGCCTGTGCATTCGGCTAGCCGCCACAGCACGTGCAATTTTCCCGACCACCCGCCCCTGTTGTGGGTTGCATAGATCAACCCACATTTTATTACCATTTCTCTCCCTCGAGCCTGCGGAGAGCCAGCGATCCCGACTCAAGACCGCTCGACGAGGAGGGGGTCTCACTCAAAATGAGAGGTCAGCAGCAGCAGCTTGACCCCTCTTCACGCCCCAAATCCGCAGTGGGGGCCACAGGGGTGACCAAATCATCAAATATTGTGGGTTGCTTTAGTCCTCCTTGCTCACTTGTGCCGTGGTTACGTCCAGCGGTGGTCGTGCAGGAGGAGGGGAGGGCTGCCAAATGTTGCATTTTGTGTAAGCACTCCTCCCTCACTGTGTCAGGCTCCTCAAGTATTGTGCAGCAATTCATGTCATATCAATTCTGGTACTCAGGAGAGTAGACATTACTTGAAGTTGACAGCTTGAAGAATGAGAGCAGGGTTGGCTGTGTCTGCTAGGCTGGGGCCCCCACAAGAGCAAACCAATGAGGTTCACGATGGTCTATTGATTTCGCACTAGCTGCTAGACGATCCTTGGATCGTCATGATCGTCATATCAAGTGTACATTCATACCCTGTGCAGGTTTGGCGAGGCGAATGCGCTGAATTCCCCCACATGAAGCAAGCTGGCCCAGTTGTGTCCTAAATGAAGCGAAGGTACAATTTGTGCAAACTTAAGATATTCTAGGTTTGGCATAACTTGAAGCCAACATTTCTGCTGCTTTATCTTGAACCTTGAAACACTCATCTCTCAAGCTGCACGCTTTTCACGCCGTTTCGCTATGAAACGCACAGGTTTTGGCCTGTTTTGCTGGGTATACACCATACTTGGAACCTTGAATGGGGTGAAAGCATTTAGCAATGACTTTTACGCTGCGATTGGTAAAGATTTTAGAGAGGTGCACTGCCCAAATGATTGCTCTGGGCGAGGCTTATGTGACCTGCAGGCGACCCGGAGGTGTCACTGCTTTGAGGGTTTCGGTGGGCCAGCGTGTACACTTCGTGAGTACCATGCACCTCAATAGACTGCTCAGTAAGCTCAGTTTTGAGCCTTGGTGCAGGTACTTGTCCCATGGGGAAGCGATGGTTTGGAGTCTCACAAGCTACGTCTGAAGCCGAGCTTGCAAGCTTTCACGAGACCACAGCAGAATGCTCCTTGGCTGTAGGTTGGCATAAAGCACAAAGCAGCCAGTAAGCATGAATGTTTTGTACAGGGTGTCTGCAATCGGGTTACTGGTCGCTGTGCCTGCTCTGAGGGCTTCGAGGGTGTGTCTTGTGAAAAGCGTGAGTTTCGGCGGCATCATGCTCGAAGGCACTCACTCACAAACAACACTAGCTGCTCACAGTTTCATGCCCAAAAGTGAACGGTCAAGTATGTAGCGGTGCCGGGGCATGTATTACTCTGGAGGATGCTGCCCGCCAAGCATCACCGGCTGTGAGTTACTCCCAGAGGTGGGACAAGGACATGGTGCTTGGCTGCAAGTGCAGGCATGGGTACAATGGGTACGACTGCTCTCTCCGCATATGTCCATCATCAGTGGACCCAGAACAAGTCAACCTTGGAACAGCTGTGCGGGAGACGCAGAGATTCAGCTGCCAGTGCATCGGGGCATGTGCGGGCTCGAGTGCAATAGTGTCGAACGGTCAGCTCTCCCGTGCCATCGTGCCCGACACAACCATTCGTCGGGCATTCGAGGATCCAGATTCAGTTGTTGTTGGAAAAGGATCCGGACAGTCCCTCGAGTCCATTCTTGATGAGTTCTTGGGCATCGCAATTCACTCAATTGCAGTTTCGTACAGTGCAGCGCCGGGTCCAATGCCGGAAACTCTGTGCCAGGACGGCGGCACAACGGATATCACTATTGCCTTTGCATACAATGCTGGTGATTTGCCTCTCTTGGAATTCGCACCAGGCTTGACTGACACGTCAGGGGCAGCAACTGCCGCGATCACAGCGATATCTGATGGAACAGCCACAGCACCTTGCAGTAACAGGGGGGTCTGCGGTGCAGGTGCAGGTTGTTCATGCTCGAGCGGTTATGCATCTTCAGACGGAAATGGGGGCTCAGGGATGCTTCCTGATTGTGGCTTTCGCTCCCCTGGTGGGCAATGCCCGGAGAACGCTGAAGGTGACATCTGCTCCGGACATGGAGCATGCTCAGGTGCGCCTGCCTTTGAATGTACCTGTGAAAGTGGATACCAGGGGGCAGACTGTAGCGAATTTGTATGTCCATTTGGCACCGCTTGGTGGCAGACGCCAACCTCTAGCACATTTAGCAGAACGTTGGACGAATGCAGCGCCAAAGGGGTTTGCAATCGAGCGACTGGTATCTGCCAGTGCCAGCATGGGTATGAAGGAGAAGCTTGTCAGCGGAAAACTTGCGTTGTTTCCAACTTCAAGCCATGCAGTGGCCTAGGTCGGTGCGTTCCTTTATCTGAAATAATTGAGGCTGGCACTGTGCAAGGCAAACGCCTGGGAACGCAAGCAGTTCAGACTTTCTATTGCAAACTGGACGCATCGTCTGCATCATCAGATCAGTTCAGTTTGGTACTTGGACATCAGGAGAGCCCATCGATCAAAGCTTCCAGCAGCGAGCAAAGTGTTCGCAGAGCTCTGCAAAAACTGCACAGTGCTGGAAAAGTGCGAGTTTCGTTCAATGCCGGCCAAAGCGCCACTGCATGTGACTCAACTACTGCTGTTGAAGTGGAGATCACGTTTCTTGATGCTGTCGGTACCGTTCCACCGCTACAAGTTGTGGATATTGTGTCAGGGGGGGGCGCTGCAAACGGCATGTCTGCAACAAACGCAGGATTTGGCGCAACAGACTTTACGGTGACGTCTGAAGCTGCAGGATCGTTGCTACTTTATGGCAAATCGCAGACAGCAGCACTTCAAGCTGATATGTGGGATGCAAGCATGCTGTACGGCTGCATGTGCGACGGCTATGCAAAAGCCGAGTTGTATTCAGATGCAGGGGACGGAGGCAAGTACAAAGGTCCCGAATGTCAGCTGCAGAACTGCCCTACTGGCGCAGACCCACACCAACTCTACACAAGCACTCGTTGTAGCTCATATACCACGCTCCTGCATGCAGAAAATGCAACCTTGAGCTGCGCTGCTAGTGCAGGCACATTCACGCTTGAGTTTCGTGGGCAAGAGACTGGACCCATTTCGCACTCTGCATCGGTTTTGGACCTGGAGAGCTCGCTTGAGGCACTCTCTACTATCAGAGATGTGACGATCACCAGCAGCTCGGCGACGATTTGCAGCGGAAGTCCGACAGAAACGCTGATTACCTTCGCTGATCCGCCTGGAAATGTGCCTGACTTGATTGCAGACACTCGCAGGCTAGTTTCTACAACTTTCACCATTGTGCACACAGACGCCCCCGGCCTTTTGGCGGAATGTGGAGGGAGGGGTGTGTGTGATGAGATAGCGGGTATATGCAAATGTCACACCGGTTACGCCAGCAGTAATGGCTTCGGGGGAATTGGAACACGAGGGGACTGCGGACATCTTCTGGAAGCAAGTGAAATTCGCAAGGTCAGTCAAGCCACGTGGCAAGACACATGGAGAACAGAGGTGTAGATTGCTGTCATTTTCACTAAACTCGTTTCTTTCGGCTCAGTGTTAGCATCACTGCAGCCAGAGCCGTGATGAACGCTGCTGCGACAGCATCTTCCACCCGGGTGGTTTGAGAAACATGTTGCCATGTGAGTAACACAAAAGTAGCAACTCCAACTTCAAAGATGGACCCCCAAGCAATCTGCTCTCTTCGCGATGCTGCAACGTGGTTGATAAGCTCGTTGTGCTGGTGCATGGGCACCCCGTTTGCTTTGCGTTCCAGCATCTTCACATATTCACTATCCATCATGGAGTCTGCTGCAAGCATACGCTGTCCAATAGTCTGACCATTTGTTCGTCGTGCAACGCGAAGGCCTGATTCAATTGCATCCCGAACTTCGGCCTCTTTCTCTGGAGTCCAGCCTCCTTGCGTTCCACCAGCCACGTCGTCGTAGTACTGCATGACCAACTTTGCGTCGCCCTCGAAGCCCAGACGAGCTGCACAATAACAAAATCAACGAGCAACTTATTTTCTGCAGGCAGTATGTTTTTACCCACTGAGGACGCTGGCCATATTCAGCAGGGTGCTGGTTTGCTCAGGGTTCCAAAATAGACTCTTCCTCCAGCAGTCGAACATGACTTCCCACTCGCCCCGCGCAAACCACATATTGCTGCAAATGGAATGAAATGAGCATTTATCTTCGTATAATAACAGCCGAATCGTACGCTAGATCGTTCCAGGCACCAGCTAGTCGGATCCGGCCTTGCTCAGATACGAATTCTGGAGGCTGTGCTATTACCAGATGAGACTCCTCGTGGTCATCAGTTCGCAGCCACGAATTCCTGCATATCATCGGCCAGTGAAAAGCTGAGTTGAAGTGATCACACACAACTTACCGAGCAGGTAAATCAGAGCCTTCGTATGATTCGAGCTCGGTTTTGAAAATAGACACTTCAAGTTTTGCCTGAGCGACATCGAAGTCCATGCCTGCAATGTCGCTGATTTGTGCGACTGCTTCGCCGTTAGTGCCTGTTGAAGGGAGTCTTCGCCTGTGCGT
>Ga0307982_1000457_pt1 | contig 32233 bp, 23 predicted proteins | sample OrgLakmetagen989_FD_201847 | JGI IMG/M metagenome (GOLD analysis project Ga0307982, IMG submission 201847) | Saline water microbial communities from Organic Lake, Antarctica - #989 | ecosystem: Environmental > Aquatic > Non-marine Saline and Alkaline > Saline | place: Antarctica: Organic Lake...
AGAATGGCACGCTGCGCTGCTTCTCAGCCTCTCCTGCTGGCTGGGCCTCTCGACGCTGGGCCCCTACGGGCCCCTGCGATACAGAGAGGCGATGACACCGCGGGCAAGCTGGGCTGAGCAGGAAGCAAAGTTTGCCCATGCGCGCCGACGCTTAAATTGACCACAGGTGGCGGCAAGCATGTCGGCTCAAAGGTTGGGACTTGAATTGTTCTAGCTGCAGGCTGGCCCTGTCGGCAATTCGGCATTCATAGCTAAGCCAGCCCCCGCTTCGTAGCGTGCGGGGGAGGAGCAGGCATCTGCTGCAGCGCTGGTTGTGACGTGAGAACGACATCATACAATTTCAATATGTGCTGAAACAAGCGCTGCTCATTTTTGCAACTACCAACGAACGACAACTTGGCATTGCACTGATCTTCCACGGCTTTGTTAAACTTTGTGCTATTTTTCGCTTCAGCAGGCGTATCAACAACCACTGACGCAATTGGCCACGCCAGCTCAGTCAGACAACATGAGAGAAGAAGACCGCGCAGCCAGGGCTCGTGCCCGAAATAGAATTCACGCAAGAAAGTCAAGACAACGCAAGAAAATGTTGGTTGTGAACTTGAGGCAAGGCATCGAGGATTTACAAGTATGAGCAGCTCGCGGTTTGTCAGAGCTTGCTCGTTTCTCACAGCTTCACTTTCAGGCTGAGATTGGTCATTTGCTGCCGTGGTTTTCAAGCCACGTCAACCCAGATTTCAAGAAGTGGAAAGAGGATCACGGTATAGTGGCGGTGCCTGTAAGTATTTTGTGCTGTGATGCAGCAGCTGTTGAATGCACGGCATGACGCGAAGCGCACTTTGGCGTTGTGCAGGCTGCTGAGCTTGACGATGACGATCTGCTTGATGGCCATGATGATGGTGTGGACCATCTGGATTCTTCTGATGCTGCTGCCCACGGCTCCGGTGGCGATAGACTCCAGCGATCCAGGTAAGCGAAGTATAAGTATACTTCCTCTTCTGGACCCTGACCCGAACTTCTGCAGGGCTCGAAATAAGCTCCATGCCAGAAAATCCCGGCAAAGGAAAAAGCTTTTGATGGAAAGCTTAAAGCACGAAAGCTCGATATTGTCTCAGCAGGTGTCATTGATGAAAGCGGTACGTGATGGTGGGCTGCGTCAGCTCCTCACCACCATTCACGCCATGCTCTATTTTGAGAACGCCTCGCAATTTTGTTGTCTTGCAGGAAATTGCCAAGAAGCTTGGTGACACTCATTCATCTCTTTCCTGGTCACCGCCTGAGAGGGAGCCAGTTTGCCTGGATGATGACGACTTTGACGCTGCTGAAGATGACGTTTCATCTGCACCTACAGTACACAGCAGTACTCATGCTGTGCAGGGTTCTGCCTCTGCCGGGTCTGACCAAAGCACCTATGATAGAGGAACTAAACGTGCTCGCAGCGAAACCCAGGATAGCAACACAGACGTGCAAGGCGCCGATGCATTGCTGCAGTTGGCAGCTGCGGCTTCGTCCGCCCGCGACATTGAAATGCGACACAAGCAGCGCCGCCCAGCTGCTCCTCCGTCATCAATCATGACTCATGATGGCATGGATGCACTTTTATCAGCAGCACAAGCAAGCGGCTCTGCGTCGCAAGCCTCTGGCCAACATTTCCGAGGCCGCTCTGGAAGCGATTTGCCCAGCCCGAGGACTGGCATCCCAAGCAGCGCCGTCTCTGGCAACCAGCATCAATCCTCGTGGCACACTGATGCAGGAAGCGGCTTGGACTCCGCATACACCGCCCAGTCCTCCACGTCCAGCGGGCCCCCGGCTTCTCAACCGCAAGCCCCCCGCACAGCCCCGCCGGCTCCCAGCAGCGACCACGCCAACGATGCAGCCGCCCCCAAGTTCCACCTTACTCCTCGTACAGCGGCCACCCCAGCTGCACATGCGGGCATGGCAGGCTCCGGGCACACGCAGGCGCCAGGGTGCAGTGCTGGCCTCCCCGCTGGCAAGTACAAAGTGGTGACCAACATGGACACTCTGCCTGCAGGCATGAAGGCAAGCATCCAGAATGTGGTGGCACAGCAGCAGCATGGGTATGCTCCAATGCAAATGTATCAAGGGGGGGGCGTGCAGCACCCCCATGGTCTGGACGCGGGGGGACAGGCACAGCCGCCAGGAGCCATGTACATGCATGCGCAGGCCCCCTCCCGCCCCCCTCAGCAGCACCCTGCGTACAGCAGCACATACCCACAGCCCAGCATGCACGATCTGTACATGATGCATGGTGGGGGCGGCGGCGGGGGCTATGGCATGCCCCAAGGCATGGTGTCGTCGCAGCATGCACCTGCCTTCCACGGCCTGGTGTATCAGCAGCAACAGCAACCGCAACACATGCTGCAGCAAGTGGCCCCTGGGCAATACACCCAGTCACCGCACTTGCAGTCCATGAGCAGTGTGCCTGCAGCGTACCAGCAAATGGGGCAGCTGCAGCATATGGGGGGCTTCCCAATGCCCTCGCACCAGGCCTTGGCTGCTCACGTCCAACATGCCCCCATGCAGCACCAGTGAGATGACACGATTGGCCATGTACTGACTGCATAGCTTCGCTCACTCAGTGAGTCTATCGTGGGGCGGGAAGGGGGGTGCTGCCTGTGCAGGGGGGGGGTAATGTGCCGCTGGCTGAGTGGGTGAGGCTGGCAAGCACTCAATTCAAAACTACCTTCATCAACTTTCTGCATGCTACAATCTTGTCACGAGTACAGTCACTGTGAGTGTGCCTGCACATCTGCTGTGCTGCAATCTGGCCTCATACCCAAGAGCTCCATTCGCACACCGTGTTGTGATGCACAGGTGATCTGCAGACTATTCTTCACCTCATTTCCAATCATGCGCGTCATTCAAGGAGCCGCTGCTACAAGCAAGACACTTGGGGCCTTCAGCAAGACTTGGGAGGTCAGTGCATAAACGTTGTGCACACCAGACTGCCACGCATGGCACCTGAGCAGCAGCGCCGAGTGGAGCTGATGTGCAGCCGATGTGCGCGCTTCACTTCGCTCAGGCGCGGGCAACGCAAGCACGCATGATACATGACTTGCACAATTGTCCACACGGCACCGATTGTGTTTACAGGCTAGCCCTCTCATTGGCCTTCTGGGCATTGTGTGTAAGTTGGGTGTGGTGTCTGCTGCGCTGGCTGGCTGAGTGCTGTTGATGCGTGTCGCTGCGTCATCACTGCTCCGCAGCTGGTTGCTGCCTGCAGCGCACTGCGAGCGCGCTGCTTGTGACACACAGCAGAAGCACAACCACGATATATCTTCCTGCAGTGTCATTCGGAGCTTGGCGTGGTGGACAAATGCTCTTCAACGAGCCGTCAGTCAGGTGAGTGTCACCAGCACACACACATGCGAGCTGCGGCACGCCAGCGTTGCTGCTTGGCAACGCCCGCTGCAAGCCCTCATTGCCACTGCATCGTCACACACCCTCTGCGCACACAGGGCTGACCGCACGAAGCGCTCCACGATGTTCAGCGTGGACGAGGAGCAGGCCGCGCAGTGGCAGAAGGGCAAGGAGGCCCGGGGCGACTGGTGAGTGCACGCGGCGGCGGCGGCGGTAGCAAGGGTGCACATGACCAGCAGGCCATGCTCACATGGCTGTGCTTCTTGCAGGTGGCACATGATGGACAAGGCCCGTGGCGCTGGCGGGGAGGCCATCTTCGGGGAGGGCTCCCCCCAGCAGACCTGGTCTGGCAAGGACCGTGGATCCCAGGTCAGCTTCAACGACGCCAACTACGGGCAGGAGTGAAGGCAGCATCACCGCCCTGCGCCAAGAGTGCTGAAGCTGCCATGTGCGCGCGCTGGCCGGCTTGCACTGGCCAGGCGGGGGGCGTGACTGTCATGTGTCTGCTGGCCTGCAGTGTGTTGGGGTATCTACAATTCGCCAAATGTGCTGCGCCTTGAAATTAATTTGCGTGTGTTTTTCAGCTTGCCCACCCGGGGGGGCACCCAACGATGTGTCTGGCCCTTCCCGCTTCGGCGGTGTGCAGGCTGGAAGTTGCTTGGGGGGTGCGAGCAGGATGCAATTCCAAGTCGAACCAAAGCAGATGAGACAATAATGCAGATGTAATGCTGGCCCTGACTGCACTCCAACATTCGGCCACTTCAGCAGACCGTGCTTCTGCGGAAGATCATTCTTTTTGGAGGCACAAGGTGTTTGAGCCATATGGCTGCACCACATACTGAGGCCATACCGCTGATTAGCATCATCATTCCCGTTCATAATGGAGCCAGCGACCTTGAGGAAGCTGTCCGCAGTGCAGCTGCACAGACCCACTCGCGTGTCGAGGTGCGGAACTCGAAATGTTTGCTTGCGGCTGTCTTTGAGGTCAGCTCTTACAGATTTGCATCCACGATGATAGGAGCACGGATGGCACAGGCGACCTTGTGAAGAAACTTGCTGAAGAATTAACACTGGCTGATGAACAGAGAAGTGTACGCTTCGTTTTGACTCGCACTGAAGCCCAGCAACCCATGCGGGCTGGAGGCGCCCGCAACACAGCGGTTCGTGCGAGCTCTGGAGAGTACTTGGCCCTGTTGGATGCAGATGATATCATGCATCCTGAACGGCTATCTAAACAGCTGTCAGCAACTATTGAGCTACAGGCTGCCACTCCTGTGTGTGAATTGACTCTCGTGGGCTGCCAGATTGAGCGCATTCCTGCAGATTCCACAGAGCGATACACAGCGTGGGTGAATGGTATGACCCAGGAGGAGCTTTGGACACACCAGTTCCGCGAGTGCACCCTGCTAGCCCCGTGCTGGTTTATGCCCCGTGCGCTGTGGCCAGCTGTCGGCGGCATGCCTTCGAGCGCACAACAAATGCACACAGCTCTGCCGTTGCTGGGAACGGCCACTCCCCTGCCGTTCTGGGACACCAATGCACTGCAGATCACACACAGCAACTGGGCCAGTAAGCGGGCTCGCACTGTGGGCAGCAGTGATGCCAACAGCGAATTCCCCACAAGTGCCACCCCACCTGCCTCTGCACCTGCGGCTGCTGGCAGCTCCTCGTCCCCCCTGGCAGGAAGCGCGGCCGCTGCCCAGCTGCAGAGCTGCAGTCCTACTGCAGGGGGAAAACGGCAGCGTGCAGCAGAAGCGGATCTGGGCGGAAGTGCTCGCTTCACACCAGAGCAGCTTGCCGGGGCGACAGGCACGGTGCCGGAAGACTTGGCCTTTTTTCTCAAGGCGTGTGCAATTGGAACAAAGCTGCGCCGAGTGGATGAAGTGCTTGTGCAGTATCGCCACACGCAGGGGTCAGCTACCTCGAGGACTCCTCGCAAAGTGCTGCAGCGCATACGGGCAGCTGCATTTGACCAGCGAGTGTGCAGCAGCCCACAGTGGCGAGAAAGGGGCTTCTACATTTGGGGAAGTGGGCGAGATGGGCGTGTGTTGTACAAGTCGCTATGCCGGGACTCGCGCATGTGCGTCCGGGGCTTCCTGGATGTCAGTGAGCAGCGAATTCAGCAAAATTACCACCACACTGATCTGCGGGAAACGGTGCGTGTATGCCACTTTGAGGATCCCTCGCTGGAGCCCCTGCCCATTGTGACTGCAGTCGCCCTTGACAGGACAGGCGGCGAGTTTGAAGCAAATGTAGCCAGAATCGCAGCCAAGTGGAAGCTACAGGCAGGGGAGACCTTGTGGCATTTTGTTTGATACATTGGACGGTACACACACACACATACATACATCACACATGCGCACTCACATTTACTGCACTTCTTTGACACTTTCTGGTTGTGCCGCACCGCTCTTTGTTCCACGTGCACCTGCGCCCATCGACTGGTGCGGGAATACCCGACGCGCTGCCGGCGGCGGCGCCATGGCTGTTGCGGTTTTCGAAGGCAACAAGGCCTCAAACAGCTCATCCACAGTAGGCTCTTGCACATGCATAATCGTCGACAGCATGCGGCTTGTGGCTGGCAAGAATGAGCTTGAGTCCACTTCTTGCGGACTACTTTCTTCAGCAGCTGTGTCACCCAGCGCCGCTGCTCCGCCGAACTTCAGTTGGTGGTGGGCGGCTTCAATCTCCTTCCCCAGCGCCAAGCGAGCTGGGTCACATAGATGGTGCACCAGAGTGTCACTCAAGGCCACTTGGGCGGGCGTTTTGTGCGCTGGAGAGTTCCCCCCCCCCGACACACTTGATGAAGTTGTGTCGACAGCTGCACCGCCGCCGCCGCCGCCGCCGCCGCTTCCGCTGTCCATGGAGCTATTGGAGGGCACTGTGCGCACGCCACCCAGGGGGCCGGCGTGGAAAGACATGCGCATGGCATCACGTGTGGCTGTGGCACTGGAAACCTCCCCAGCCACCGCTGACACAGCAGAACCCCCCCCAATGCCCCCCCCCAGCGGAGACAATGTGCCGCTCTCTACATCACTGTCCCCATCGTCGGAGAAGGAGTGGTCAGCGGCGACCCCGGTCATAGAAGCCAAATTTGAGTCGCTACCAGATACTCCGTCCGGCCTGAATGGAGCAGGGGGGGGGGCCTTCCGCGCAGTCTTGGGGGGTGCAGGCGGGATCTTTTCCCGCAAGCCGTGCAATTGGGCAGCAAGCACTGCAGTCGCATCCTGCATGGGATGCAGGGGAGCTCCGCCTGCTGTCGGCAGCTGGCTTCGTGCAGCTTCCTTTGCCGTAATACGCTGCAAAACAGAGGATGCTTCAAGCAGGTCGCATGCGAATGTTCCACCTTGGGACAGCAGTCCCCCCATGCGTGTTCCTAGCTCAGGGGTACCACGCACGCTGGCATTCAAATCCAGTTCAAATTCCGCAATTACCGGGACGTGGTCTGATCCCAGCACCTCGTCCGCCATGTCATAGCGTGACCACAGCAAGGGGGGCAACACAGGGGGCTTGGCGGGCAGCGGCACGAGCACATCTGAGGCGCCCATGCGCAGGCCGCCCCCCGCCGCCTCGGGCCCCATAGCGCCCTCCCCCATACCCAGTAGATGTGAGGGCAACGCTGTGCCTGAGGCTCGGGCGGAATCGAATAAGTTCACGCTGTGCACACTGTGCACGCTGCCGTCGCTGGCAGCACGCTCAGAGCGCACATGCACCCCGTTGTTGGAGGCCATAGTGCCGGTGCGGGGGTGCATGGGCCCACCCTCCCCGTGCCCATCCTGCACAAAGCCCCGGGCACCGGTGCCCGTGCCAGGCTGCCACAGCGACGTGAGAGCCCCATACATACTGCTGCGGGGACCAATGCCACCTGGCATGACCCAATCAGGCAGCACTTGTGCTCGCACCACAGGCGGCTGTTGACTCAGGGGGCGTCGCACCAAGATGCGATCTGTGTACGATGGGGTGCGAGTGGTGATTTTGACGCCCTCCTCAACCCCCCCCTCGACCCCCTCAGATGCCCCTGGGGCTGAAGTACCCACACGCAGATTTCGAGTGCTTTGAGACATCCCTGCCCCGCCCACAATACTCTGCCGTAGACGCTTGAAGGTCCCAGCCCTACTGGGGGCAACAGGGGGGGCTGTTGCACCCCCCCCAGCAGGGGCTACCTCGGCAGGCTGGCTTTCCGGAACAGGAAATGCATCCAGTGACGCTTGTCGGGAAGGCGGTGCATTGCCTGCTCCAGGCCCCCCCTGTGCAACCCCCCCTAGGGGGGTAGGCATCACGCTGCGGCGGCGCGTCTTGGGCCCCGAAGACCCTGCAGGGGCCGCCCCTGGCGCCATGGACAGACGAAATTTCTTTGTCGGTTTCTTGGCTACTGCCTCCGTGGCCTTGACTGGGGGGGACAGCAGATGCGGCTGCAGCGGCACGTCCAGGTGAGTCAGCTCCCCATCCAAGTCATCGTCACTGCCCCCCCCCAGCGACACAAAGGCCCGAGTGCGCACGGAGGGAACGCGTGACAGCTCCCCTGAAGTGGCCCCTTTGCGGGGAGATGAGATTGTTGTACCATCTTGCTCCCGCGTGCCAGTGGCAAACTGGATGCCGGGCCGTCGAGGCCCCCCCAACAAAGAAGTCGAGGGGGGGGCTGATGCGGAAGCCACTGAGGTGACACTGTCTGCTCCATCGCTGTCATCGTGTTCAATATCGTCGGTTGTGAAGCCCCCCTTGACCCCCTTTGAGGCTCTGCGTTCACTGGCTCCCAGCCATGCCGCAGCTTTGCCCCCCCTTGCCCCCTTTGGCATTTGCATCACCAAGTCCCGAGTGGAGACACTGGGTGACCGGTGCTGCCCCCTGTGCGTGCCTCCTGCAACAGCTGCGGGGCGGACGGCAGAGCGAGAGCCCCTCCGGCTGCCTGAGCCCCCCTTCAGGGGCCCATCCAGGGTTGCTGCCCCTGTGGGCGACAAAGTGAACCCCCCTGTACCCCCCCTTCCGGCTACAAACGGCAGTGCAGCCCGTCCGTGCAAAATGCCCCCCCCCTTGGCCAGGTGCGTCGCATACCCGTGGGCGACCCTGCGAAGATCTGCGTAGTCCCCCCGCACGCGGCGCAGGACGGCACCAGCCTCCCGCACTCTGCGGTAGGTGGGCGGAAAACAAATGGCCGCCTCCTCCCACCCCAGCCACAAGTTGCCCCACGTCATTTCCGCCCGGAGCTCCTCCATAAGGATGATGCGCCGCCATGGGCGCTCAGGGTCCAACCAGTCGGGCAGGGGCATGCCCTTGGATCGAGCCCCCTTTGACCCCTTCAAGGCAGCGTTGGTGTCACGCAGCATGGTCATGTTGCCCCCCAGGCTTTGCACAGGGGGCTCCACGCCACCTTTGATGCGCCTGCTCTCGCCCTTGGCAATGAGCAGCACAGCTTGTTCTGGAGACATTTTCACACGGTAGTTCAAGTCGCCACACATGAACACGTAGCCGTTTAGAATGGCTGCTGCCATGTCCCCTGCTGACCAATCGCTTCCGTCGCGCGGGATGGAGGTGTTGCTTGTGGAGGGGGCCCCACGGGAAACGGGGTCACCTGTGGAGGCCCCCCCCATGCGTCGCACACCCCCCCCTCCCCACTCCTCGCTGTCACTTTCTTCGTGGAATGGTGAGTCACTTGGAAACGGTTCGGGTGACTCCGAGCGTTTTCCCTCAGAGCCCCCAACGTCCCCCGTGAAAAATCGCACTGTTGAGACTGCGCTGTTGCGGGTGCCGATGCTGAGCATTTGCTGCCGGTTCATGGACGCACGGGTGCTGGGTGCAGCGGAGCCTGTGGTGCCCTGCCGCCCGCGAATGACGCTGTCCCCTCTGCCCAGCGGAAAGAACAGCGTGCTGCTACGACCCCTCTCCGTGGAGTCACCATGGCTGCCACTTGTGCTGCCCTCCTCACTGCCTGCTAGCAGCGGCCGCAGTGCGTCTTGTGAGTCACCACTGCCTGAGGTGAACCCCACTACTTTTTGAGTCCCCATTAACCCCCCTTCATCATCGCTCGAGGGGGGGGTGTTCAATGCGGCATCTGCGGCCTCCGCGGCAGCCGTGTGCATGGGCCCCATGGACACACTCCGTGCCCCCCTCTGAGAGGCGGCTGTGGGGGGGACTGTAGGTGCACCCCCCGCTTTGTGTGCTTCCGGCTGTGTCAGCAGTGCCCCCGTGGGGAACCCGATTTGCAGGCCAGCAAGCATGGCCGCTGCGTCGCCATTTCTTGAGGCCAGCTTCGAGGCGCCCTTTGAGTCACTGGCCAAGTGGCATGCCACAAATGTGAAGGAGCTCAGGCGGGTCAGCATGCCATACGCATCAGGCAGGCGCAGTGGCAGCACCACTGCCACTGCTCCCTTGTTCCCCGCCCGTGTCACCACCAGGTTCCGTCCCAGGCGTACCTCTCGTCGCTGGGCAACGGAAGGCAGCGCCACGCCCGCTGAGATGAGCCGCTCATGCACGCACACCAGCACTGAAATGAAGCCGTGGTAGCCCAGCTGGGTGTTGGCGTTGCCAATGGCGTGGGAGATGGTGATGTAGTTGCGCCCCAGGTGTCGCTGCACTTCCTCAGCAACTTGTTGCGGATCAAGCGCCTCCTGCAGGGCTATACCGTACACATCACGGCCGCTAGGAAGCCATGCTGCCATGTATGTAGGGTCCAGCGACCCCTCACCCATGTTCCATGTTGTGCAGAACACAGATATGCGCCCCAGTGCGGTTGACCGGCGGGCAGGCCGAGCAGAAGGGGCCCTCGACGGGCTTGAGGGGGGGGCTGGAACTGTGCTGCCCCCTGCAGTGTGTGCCCTTGGAGGCACTAATAGGGGTGCAGTCACGGGGGGGCACGTGCTGTCTGTGGCCCCATTTGGTGCCCCCCCCAACAGCGACGCGGGGGCGGGGGTGTCAGAGCTGGGCTCGCGGGCGAGCGCTGCAGGGGCACTGGCAGCGGCTGCAGCTGGCTGCACACGCCGCAAGCTCAAGGGAGCGTCCAGTAAGTGGATGTTGTGCTGCAGGGCTGCCATCCATGATGCCTTGTCCTCTGCGCGCTCGGCTTGCATCCGCAAGGATGTGCCTGCTGCCAAGTTAGTCAGCACCAAAATGTGGCTGCGAGGACCAATGGCAGGGGCATCAGATATTGAACAGCCGTTCAATTTCCATGTGCCCTTGGGTGCTGCATCGCCAGCTCTGCGAAACATGCATCGTGTGTTGCGTTGTCGCGACTTGCAGGATCTGGCGAACTATGAGCGTCAAGGCACTCACTGTGCATAATAATTTAAAGATGATGACGTCAAGCTGAAGTACCTGCGTTTCCATGAACGCCATAGTGATCCCTGCTTCTGTAAGTAGCCTCCTTTGAGCACTGGCTGCACGCTTGCCATTCCAGCAGACTCGCAGCCAGCCAACTGAAACGCTGGTGAAACTCGCTGGTCGAAGCCAAACGGTAGGCAAAAGTGCCACAACCTCAATGAAGAGGGATGCAAACAGTGCAATCAAGTATGCAGTCGAGTCTGTCATGTGACTTGAAACGCTTGGTTTATGGATAAGCCGAGTGTGGCTGGTCACCTGATGACAAGTGCACCGCGCAATTCAGCCCCCCAGAGCAAGTGCAGTAGTTTCGGACAGCAGCTTCCAGGTACTTGTTGGGTGCTGGCGTCAAAACAGTTTCTCTGAATTTCCGAAGACCTGTTCGCCACTACTCGTGGGACTCACTGCTTGGAGATTGCCAGCCATGAAGGGCATTGCTGCACTGCTGGCCATTGCTGCCTCGGCAGCAACGACCTCAGCATTTTATTTGCCTGGCGTTGCGCCCACAGAGTACTCGTACCAAGAGCAGGTGTGCTTTATCGTGTTGATCACTCAGACCATGCCATAAGTCACAAGCATCTTGCGCAGTTGCCTCTCCATGTGGTGAAGCTCAGCAGCGTAAAGCGGCAGTTGCCATACAGATACTACTCCTTGCCCATGTGCAAGCCGGATGTGGTTGTACAGGATGGTGAAAATATCGGTCAGGTGCTGAGCGGTGCTCGTGTGGAGAACTCCGACTACAAGGTGCGCGGCTTTGCCAGCGTTGTGTGCCCCCATGTGCCAACGTGGCAATGCCGCCAGACAGCAATATCCACAGCTTTCTCGCCCCTATGCAGATGTTCATGCGACACAATGAGTTCTGCAACGTTCTGTGTGCAAAACAGTGGAGCGCTAAGGATGCGGAGCTTGTAGCTGATTTCATCAATGCCGATTACCTCGTGCACCTGTGAGGCCGCCAAGTTCCGCAATTAGCCTACAGCCTCTCACCTATTGTTGTCCTTGCAGGGAAATGGACAACCTCCCAGCAGTTGTCCGATTATTCAACCAAGAAGACCCCTCTGACGTCGTATTTGAGCGCGGATTCCCTCTTGGCTTTGCCGGCCCCAGCGAGAGTGGCGACGGTGTCTCACACTACCTGTTCAACCACTTGCACTTCGTAGTGCGGTACCACGACTCCCCTGAGTTTGAGGGCAGCCGTGTGGTGGGGTTGGAGGTGGAGCCCTTCTCTGTGAAGCACAAGTACGTGGCAGAGCAGTGGAAGGAGGGCGTGCAGCTGTCCACCTGTAACCCCGCGGTACATGTGGACCGAAACGCAGAGCCCATGGTGATTGACGGGGGCGCCGAGGTTATCTTCACATATGATGTGCTGTGGGAAGCCAGCGACACGCCCTGGGGGCAGCGCTGGGATGTGTACCTCACCGCCACCGCAGGCGACGCGGACGTGCACTGGTTCTCTATCGCCAATTCCGTCATCGTGGTGGTGTTCCTGTCCTCCCTCATCATCACAGCCCTGGTGCGTGCCCTGTACCGCGACATCGCGCAGTACAACGAACAGCTCACCCCCGAGGAACAGGCGGAAGAGACCGGCTGGAAGCTGGTGCACGGCGATGTGTTCCGACCTCCCCAGGGCTTCTTCGGCCCCATGTTCCTGTCTGTGTTCGTGGGCTCCGGCGCCCAGTTGGTGTGCACCATGTTCGCGGTGCTGCTGCTGGCAGCCCTGGGCTTCTTGTCCCCCGCTAACCGCGGCGCCCTCCTCACATCCCTCATCCTCATATACATGTTCCTGGGGGCCGTGGCTGGGTACACCTCCTCCCGCATGTACAAGACGTTCCGGGGCAAGGCGTGGAAGCGGAACACCGTGCTCACCGCCATGTCCTTCCCCGGCATGGTGTTCGGGGTGGTGCTGTTCTTGAACTTCTTCGTGTGGGGCAAGGGCTCATCCATGGCTGTGCCTTTCCTCACTCTGCTCACGCTGCTGGTGCTGTGGTTTGGCGTTTCCACCCCCCTTGTGTTCGCTGGGGCATACCTGGGCTTCCGCAAGGACGAGATGCAGCAGCCCTGCCGCACCAACCAGATTGCACGCCAAGTGCCCGAGCAGCCCTGGTACAGCATGCCTGTGCCCTGCATTGCAATGGGGGGGCTGCTGCCCTTCGGCGCCATTTTCGTGGAGCTGTTCTTCATCATGTCCTCCATCTGGCAACAACACGCGTACTATGTGTTCGGCTTCCTCGCCTTGGTGTTCCTGATTACCCTCGTCACAGTGGCTGAGATCTCTGTGGTCATGACGTACTTCCAGCTGAGTGCAGAGGACTACAACTGGTGGTGGCGCAGTTTCCTCACCCCCGCCAGTGCAGCCGGCTACGTGTTCCTGTACGCAGTGGTGTTCTACTTCACCCGCTTGGAGATTGAGGCGGGGGTGGCCACCCTCATGTACTTCTTGTACACCGCCGTTGCCTGCTGGGGCCTGTTCTTGCTGATGGGCTCCGTGGGATTCCTGTCCTCCCTTTGGTTCAACCGCACCATCTACGCCGCCATCAAGAGCGACTAAAGTGGTACAACCGCACCTTGTGCGTGTGTGTGCGTGCACGGGGGCAGCGGCGCTGGTGGGGTTGGCACTGCAGTCCAGTGTAGGCGCAATGCAAACAAACAAGGCTGCTATACACTGTATCGGTTCAGCTTGCTAGTCGCCTGCTGCTCGCATAGCCCCCCCCCCCGGCTGGGCACTGCTATGGGCCCCCAGGCTGTGCCTTGAGCAACCACCAGTCGCGAAGCTGCGAGACGACACTCGCCGCCTTAATTGCAAACTTGTACAGTGTGTCGAACATATTCATCCTACTTCTGCTTCCCTTTTGCTTCTTTGTATTCAACTCTCTGTGCGGTAAGCCTTCGGTGCGCAGCTTGAAACCGGCGCAGCAGACGAATTACTGGTGTCTGAGCAGCTACCTCCACTGACTCGGCTGACCGACTCTAAAGCACCCCAAATCGAATGTTCTAAAATGGCATCTTTAAAAGATGACCGTTCGCATGTTGCTGTGGTGCTGGCAGCCTTTGATCCGCCTGATAGTGGGATGGAGCGGGTGAGATGCGACGCAGAATTGTCGGCGTTTGGTCTGATTGCCTACTTGTGCGACCTTGCAGCTAATTGGTGAAATCTGCAACTTCAAAGACTATGATCAGGTATGCTGCACAACTTTCAAGCGAATGGGTTGTTTCTGCAGCTTTTATTTCTTGCTTGCAGGTGCTTTTGCTGCCCTTTGGATCTGAGTACTCATCCTGGCACACACAAAGTGGCACCATGGTCAGGTTTGTGATGACTTATACAAGCAAACCTACGGGGTCTACATGAACACTGTGCAGATTCATCATGGCAGCTTTACTGGCTGAAGATATCAAAGGCAGCTCGCCCACAACGGCAGTGAATGCTGCACCGGTGGCGTTTTGCACTCTAGACACGTGAGTCCCTGGCTCACTCCCAGCGCACCCACTGCACGCACAGCACACTTATTTACAGAGAATCTATTGTTGCCATGCTTGCTCGTCGCAGCTCCACCCATCGGTATACTGCAGTGCACTCGGGGGAGCTGGTGGCGGCACAGCCTGGGCCGAAAGCCGCAGTGCCGGGGTGGGTAGCCCTACAGGCCTTGGCAGAACACCGGGTGCTGCATGCGGAACACATGTGCCTCGGCGTAGATGCAGTGTCGCAGCCCACCACCACTCCAGGCACTTCGCTGGCAGCCCCCCCCTCGCTTACCCTGGCCGCGTCCAACGTCACCCCAGCCACAGTGCGCCAGCGACTGCTGGTCGTGGCAGCACCCCTGTCGGCAGTCGCGGAGCCCGCTGCAGACCATATGTGGGTGGGCGGGCCGGGTGGGACGGCCCTTGCTGCTGCGCGCTCCAACATGAGTGACTTCAGCCCCCCCGTTCCGCTGCCCTCCCCCCAGCGGAGCACCAGCACCGGAAGCACTGGGGTGCCTGCCTCAGCACACTTCATGCCGTCTGCTGCATGGGTGAAGCAGTTGTCCAGGGCAAGCAGTGTGGAGCCTGTGGGTCCAGCTCTGCAGCCGCCTGCCATGGAGTCAGCAGTCAGCGCATCCTCAGCGGGGACATCATCCTTTGGGGTGTCAGATGCTAATGCTGTTCTGCATTGGCGGCGGCGTGCATTGCTTGTTGGCGTGCTGCCTCCCCTGGTGCGCCAATTTATTGAGCGCTATGGGCTGTACGGGCTACGATTTGCCTCCAGCGGCATCGAATCTGGGGTACGGGTGGGGTGGTTGGCACCCCCCTTGACAGAGTTGTACAGCCGCATTGCAGGCATGGCTGCTGAGCAGCGCTGGAGCGATGTGGCTTCGCTTGGAGGCAGCACATCTGCAGACTGCCCTGCTCGCAGCAAGCACGTGGCTGTGCTTGGGGGCAGCTTCCACCCCATCACAGCTGCCCACCTGAGCGTGGCGGCGGACGTGGCGGCTGACGAGAGCGTTTCTGAGGTGTGGATCGTGCCTTGTGGTGCACGGCCTGATAAGCCAAGTCTGACCACAGCAGCCCATGAACGCCTGCTGCAGTGTGTGCTTGCTGCAGAGCACGCCTTCCCCTCAGACCTGCCTGTGTACGTGATGCCGCTGGAGGTGGCGCAGGGCGCAGCAGTGCCCTCCTATGTGCTGCTGTCCGCCCTGACGGCTAGGTTTCAAGACACGCGTTTCTCCCTTGTCATCGGCATGGACCTCGTGCCCACGTTGCCTGGGTGGACGTTCTCGGCGGGTTTGCTGGCGAACATGTCGTTCTTAGTGGTGCCAAGGCCAGGGTATGACCTCAGCCCTCCACCCACAAACAGCACTACAGGGGGGCATAACAACGCACAAGAGCGCTTCCAGACGCTGTGCCTGGCAGATGGGCTGCCCACCGTGGAGGTGCACCTGTCTTCATCTGAGGTCAGGCTGCGCGTCAAGGAAATGGTGGGGCCCATGGCAAGTGCGCTGCAGGGGGCGTCAGCGGAAGCGCATGGCACGTTGTATTCGGCACTTGAGGCAGCTCCAGCTCGCAGCCGCAGCCGCAGCGGTGTGAGTGATGCCTTCGCCGGCGTCAGGTCGGCGCTGTGCGGGCTGGTGCCACCCTATGTGAACTCCCGTTTGCTGGATGCTGAGCCAGGTGCCCACCCCCGTAAGCAGCTCTTGGCACTCACCAGCGATCCAGCAGTGCCATGAGCTTTGCTCGCCTTACACCTGCAGGAAGCAGTGCGCTGCTGATCAGTGAGGTGCGGGCAACTCAAGCGCCGCCCAATCGAACGCCTCAGAGTCCACGCTTTCAATCTCCGCGTAGTCATTCCACAGCATGGCCTCCACTTCCACCTCTTGCCACTCTGCTTGACTTGGGTCGGCCCAGACCTCCACTGGTAACTTGTCACTTGCGGCGGCGCCAGCTTTCCGTGCAGCTGGCCCAGCAAGCTGTTGCTGCGACGCCTCCGAGCCCTTGTCAGTGGTTGCAGGCTGCACTCCAGTAGCTGGGGCTGTGTCCAACGTAAGCTGCATCACTGGGTTGAACTGTTGCTGGCTTTGCTCTCCTGTGCGCTGCGCTGACGACGCCCTGCTGCCGCCTGCGTGGTTGACGGAGGATTTGCTGCTGCCAGGCGCTGTTGCTGCAACTGCAGCTGCCATTTTCGGTTTTATGCTTTTTAATGTCCTTGGGGTGGAGCCTTTCGACTTGGGCCTGGCTGGAGATTTGGAGTGGCTGGGTGCCCGCTTGGCGGCATTGGGTGACCCGACCTTTACAGCATTGCCGCTGTGTGGAACAGACTGAACTGGAACAGCAGGGGGGATTATCGCGGGCTGTCCGCCCAATCCAGCAAGCACCCATTGGTCTGCCGACATTCGTTCTTGGTGCAATTGAATCTCATGGTGGCCCATCGATGTTTCGTTGGGAGCCACATGGTAGTCGTCCCCCTGTCGCAGTTTCGCTGCGTGCAGGATGTTTTCAGCGCGTTGCACAGCGCCTTGTACTTTGTCAAATAAATCCACGGCTGATGGTGGGTGCTGTGGCGACGTTTTGCGTGTTCCAGCCACGTACACTCCCATGTCAAATTGTCGCTGCACCCCCCCACGGATCACAGGTGGGTTGGCTGCTTTGGGTGGTGTCTCCCTGGTCTGATCTTTGGACGCTGGTACATCCAATCTTGAAGTACGCTTTGCTGACAGCTGCCGACGTCTGCCCGACGAGGGGGTGTTGCTGCTGCCAATGGTGAGAGCAGTTGGGAACAAACTTGTCGTGCCATTCAGATGACAGAGCACACCCTTGAACAGTTTCAGCGGCGAGTGTCGTGCAGTCTGAAGCCTTACGTAGGAGTCACCCCAGCCAGGATTGCTGGGCGAAAGCATTGCAGATGGTGCAAGTAATCGATCATTGCCAACACCAAGAATTGCTAGGCCGCAAATCGCTACAACCACCTGAGCTTCGTCGAGCGCTTCATTTCCGGCATGCACCTGTGATGCAGGTTGACTCCAGCATGATGCAGATGCTTGACTTAAGGCTGGCCACACTTGGTCCACTGACCGGACTGCAAGCTTGTGGGCTGAGAGTGATGTCAGGAGGCCATGCTCGTCGCCACGAATCAATGCTGATGCAGTTTGTGGGGGAAAGCATGTGGCACAAAGCTGGAATAATTCCACAGCTACATGCTGTGGGACATGCAGTGGCACAATGTCCACGGCTTTCATGATTGCTCGCCAGTGCGTTTCCTGCACCACGTTCACCGCTCGCATTGCTGAGTGTGCTGCTTGAGACCCATGCTCCTGTGAAGATGCCCTTTGGGCATTCCATGGCAACTGGGGCGAAGACATTTTGAGTTCAATGCTATAGTGAGCAAAGAACCGAGAGAGGTCTGTTGCACAAAGTGCAACAACGCGTTGGGCAAGGGGGTGCATGAGAAATCGCCCTAGATACTCAGCAAAGCAGTCTCTATGCTGTGCCCATTCACCAGAGCGTTGATCCCTGTAAGTTTGTTCGTGCAAGCTGGCTCTGGCTAGAGTTCTTTGACGCGGCGAGCGGGTGGTGCCAATCGTGCGGTGCGGTGCGGAGGCCCCTGCCAATGCATGTGCAGATTTCGGCAGACGGGTTAGGGTACCTTGAAGGTTGCTTGAAACTTGGTCGGTGGGAGATTTTCCAGCAGGTTTTGTGGGTGTACTGCTCGTCGGCCGTGCCTGTCGTCCAGTGCTTCTCGCTCTAGCTGATGCTCGGGCCCTGCGGGCCAAATCCGCAGGGCTCACGTGTGCAAAAGGCTGCTCTGCATCTGCTCGGTCTGATTGCTGCCCACGAATGGACACTCGTGATGGTTGCGCTGAAGCACTGCGAGTGGGTGCAGAGTACTCTTGGCCTAAACTACTGGCGAAGGACTCAAGAAAGCGCTCGAACTTGCTCTGCACACGAACCAACTGTCGCTGGCCGCGATTGCGGCTCAAAGGCTAGCAGGGAACTCACAGTAACACCCTTTGCTGCACTCAGCGACATGGCTTTTTTAATGGCGGCCCCCGTGCGCCGCTTGAGCCTGTCTGTACGCTAGCAAACACCATGCAATCAGCTTGCTGCTGTGACCAGATGCAAGACTTACCAATCTCCACTGCAGCCCGGTCGTTCATTCGCTGCTTCTCAACATAGTACTTCCAGCGCTGAAGACTTTGAGCCTTCCGGCCAGTATCTTTGCGCTCAGTCCATTTGATAATCTGTTCCCCGCTTATGAAGTGTTTGCCAAATAAGAGACTTCCGCGCACAAACCGTACCTTTTCAAATGCCAATGCCAGCTTCAGTTTTTTCACCATATATTCGTCCAGCGGATTTCCTGTTGAATCCCTCAACTGTTTAGTGAGGTGGGCAAGTGCTGCTCCATTGTGCTCCATGACTTGCAGGTAATTCGAGAGTTTCGTCAAGTACACGATGTGTGACTAGATTCGCTGCGGGTATGCAGCCCCCTCTGGAGGGTCAAAATCGATGCAGAGTTACGTTATTGCACCTCAGCTGAGCACAAGCTATCCATTAAGACAGTGCATTATTTTTCATTTGGGCTTAGTTGGTTTTCTCTTCACAGCTGGAGTGTTTGCATCAGTGCTGCCCCCCCCCGTTTCCCCCGGATTGGCTGGGGGTGATGCTGTGCCCGCTGGAAGTAGTCAAATTCACGGAATACACACCTGCCGAACATCAAGTACATATGATTTTAAGTCGGAGTTGTGTAAGCCAGCTTGCACACTTCCAATCGCTGCGATTGGAACCTCCCTTGGAGTTTCAATGGCGTTTCGCGGACATTCCCACTCGAATGGAGGTCGAGGCCGTGGCTGGGCACCGCGCGGAGGCCCGATGCAGGGCACCCAAATGCATACCAACACAGCTCCAGCAGGCCGTGGCCGTGCCCAGACACTCCCTGCGTGGCTACAAAATGGCAATGCTGCTCCTGCACCTGGTGGTGCGGCAGCTCCCGCCTCTCAGGTGCAGCCTGCTCCTGGCAGCAGCAACCACGCGATAAACCCTAACCACCCTCCAGCAGCAGGTTTACCTCCACCTCCTACATACCCTCCTTCACATCCAGGTGGGATGCCAGGAAAAATGCCGGCTTGGAATCAACCCCATCCACATCACCCACCTGCTCATGGCATGGGCGTGCCACCTCGACCTGCAAACCACCTCGGCACCATGGCTGGCACCAACCCACAGCCCACCTCCGGGCAACACATCATCAGTAAAGCTGAGCAGCGCGCCATGCAGCAGGCGACAGAGCAGAGCGCAGGCGCTCTTGCACTGCCCCCCCCTCCAGCCCCCACACCTGCACCGTTTGATCCTGCAGCTGCAGAGGCAGCTGCTGCAGGCGTGAATCCAGATAACCCATGGGGTGAATTCATGCAGGGCTTGGACGAGCTGTCCGACGACGAAGGCGACAGCAAGGCCCCGAAGGCCATTGGCGCCCCAGTGCTGCATCTGGCCGCGGCCCCAGCGCCAGCCCCAACAGTTGCGGCCCCTGAGCCTGCTGGCAACGGCGACGATGATGATGGCGACGACGACTTGTTCTCTGATGATGATGGTGATGTGGTGGCAAGCACGGCAGCACAGCCACCCCCCCTTTCACAGCAGCAGCCCCCCCCCGCCGTGGAGCAGGCGTTTCTTCCAGCTGCACCAGCAGGCCCCACTGGTACCACAGCTGCACCACACCAGTACGCACAGCCTTCTGGTCAGGGTGACTTTCAAGCGCACGCTGCGACTGGGCACTCAGCCTTCCCTCCCTCCACACACCAGCCCCGCCCCCCCCAGCATTTGGTCAACGGATACCAGGGGGGGCACTTCCTGCAGCAGCCACCGCCAGGAGTGCCAACTGTGTCTGCAGGACCCCCACGCGCTTCCCTGCTGGGGGCCCCTCCGGGAACAAGGCCTCCCACGGGACAGCCCCCCCACCACCCCCCTCACCAGGGAATGCCCCCTTCACACTTCAAAATGCCGCACGCGCCGCAAGTGCAGCCATACACAGACCACCATGGTGGACAACACGGTGGGGTGTCATCAACTGGCTTGCCCCCCCCACCCTCACACGCCCCAGCCAGCTCTCTGTTCTCGTCATTCGGCTCCGCCCCACCCCCGGCTGCTGCCCCTGTGGCTTCACGAGCCCCCCCTGCCGCTGCCCCCCCTGCGCCTATGCCTAGGGGGGGTAGCCTCCTGCATGGCCTGCAGCCCAGCAGTCCTGCCACTGCCGCCGAGGTGGCCACCAGCAGAAACGGCGGTGCAAGTGGGGGGGGGTCATCTTACCCCTCTCACCCCCCCTCGGAGGTGTTCGTGGTGTATGCCCCGCAGATTGAGTTCAATGTGAAGCTTGTCCCGCTGGGCCGCAGCTCCGACCCCGCCGCGGCAGTGTACCCGCTGCCCTTTGACGTGGCTGGTCGCATCGACCTGGCAGAAAAGAAGACTTGGTGGCCATCGCGGGAGGGCCGCTTGTATTTCTCTGCGGAGCCTGCAGACTCCAGCATCGATGGGCACGCGTTCAAAAAAGCCGCGAAGGACTTGCATAAACGGAACAGGGCTGCAGTGGTCAAGGCAGGGGACCACGAACACATTTGGTACTTTGTGCCTCCCAAGTCTGAGCTGATTGCCGAGGGCGTGGTGCCCAAGGCGCTCAAGGCTCAGCACAAAATGCTGGTGGTGTTTGGCAAGCATGCTGCCCGCAAGGCCGCTTCCAAGAAGCGGCGACGGGGAGAGTGAAGCCCTTCAGCGCTGAGAAACCAGTACAACGCATCAATTGGATCGCTCAGAAGTTTCAGCAGCCTTGAGGAGCATATCAAGGTGCTGTCGGACAGAAGGATCGTGTCCACGAGCAAACTCAACAGCTGTCTGAGGTAAGGGACCTCTCGTGGGGGGGGTATTTTCAATTGACAAGACGAAAACGCAATTTGAGTGTAAGTTTGCCATTTGAACTCAAATTATCTTTCATGGTGGCCAATGAGTTGTCGGAGAAGCCATAACTGGTCAATGTTGCGCCCGTTTGAATTGTACTCAAATTCCGCGACACGCAGGCCAAGCCACCACAAATAGCAGGTGAAGGAAAAGAGAGCAACTAGCACAAACGAGGACATACGTTCTAAATCACCCAGTATGCCACGGCAAACCAGCTCTCCGCAGCAAGCTGCTTCACCGAGCAGTAGCGGCAGCGGTCGCAAGCGCAGTCGTGGAGAGACTTCGCCTAATCGCGAGCGCCCCTCGACGCGGCGCACAGGCAGCCCCGCGTCCTCAGTCATATCCATGGCTTCAACTTCACTCGATTTATCCTCTCTTGCGTGTCCAGTGTGTGAGGCACCACTGCTGGGTTTGGACCCAGCGGCTCGGCAGTCCCACGTATCCTCCTGCATTCGAAGGCGGGAGTCTGCCGAAGCTGCACATGCAGCGTCCTTGGCAGCTGCACAGGCTGCTTCTCAAGACCGCCAACACATACAAGCGGCTTACCGAACACTGGAGCGCGCTCGTGTTCCAGGCACTGCCTTAAGCTTGTCTCAAATTGTGGTGCCAGCTGGTGCCCCTCGGCACAGCGGAGGCCCCCCCACACACCTGCTGGAGGCGGGCTGCGCAGGCAGCACGGTGCCCCTGGGGGGCATCACACTCTCGCCACTGGGCCACGGCGTGTCTGCCTCCATGCAGGCACTCCTGGCGGCATATTCCTGCAGAGCCGCGGGGCGCACCCCGGTGGGTCTGGCGTCGCTGCGCCTGAAAAGCGACCCCCTGCACTCACGCATCCTGCGGGGGGCGTACGCCACTGATGTTGTGGAGGATGCTGTGTTCACAGCCGCAGTGCGCCGTGGGCGGGCAGTGGAGTTTCTGTGGGAGGGGGTGCCAATGTGGGGCACAGTGGTGACCGCCATAGGCCGGGGGGGGGGGGGTGCTGTGCCGCTCACTGTGACTGCACACAGCTCCGGCGTGCAACTTGCCCTGATCTCTCGCCAGGTGCGCGGCATTGTGGGGGGGGGGCACGAATCGCTTGCCCACGATGTTGCGTGCGAAACGGAGGCAGCACTTCGGCACTTTTGGAAGGATGAAGAAGGGGGCGCAGGCGGGGTCAACGGAATGGACCTTGCCTCTGCTGCTGCAGAGTCTGCCACTGTAGCTGCAGAGGCTGGTGCTATGCACCACACAGCTGCGGTGTCAGCTGCAGTGCTTGCTCCTTCGTCCAACGGAACTTCAGGGGGGTCACGCGCTGGGGAGGGGGGGGATGATGTGCACAGCGGCCCCGGGAAGGGTGCTGATGGCGGCAGCGGCTCCAAGTCGTCCAGTGCAACTTCAAAAGGGGTCAAAGGGGCTTCGACAGGCACTGGTCGGCGCGGCAGTGGCGGCGAAAGTCTGCACGATGCTCGCGTTGCCAGCAGTATCCGGGTGAGGCGTAAGTTTGTGCCTGGAAAATCTCTACGCTGGGATCTACGGGTGTATTTCTGCGACAGACTGGATGAGCTTGCTCTGGAATGGGCCCACTTGTGTGTTCCAGGAACAGCCGCCCCCGCGCTGTATTCCGGCATGGGGTGGCAGCGCAGCGTGGATGCCGCAGTGGAGATGACGGTGTGCGCTTTTCGCTGGCGCATCCTGCAGTACATGGTGCCTTTAGGGGCAGTGCGGTCCTTGCTGCACTCCCATGTGCCCCACTGGAGGTGGTTGAGGGGGGGTGCCTCCCCCCCAGTGCCCCCCCGCTGCCCCCCGCTCCCGGGCAGCTGTTGGCAGCCGCTTCTGGACAGCACAGCCCTGAGCTGCAGCCCTATATGGTCAACACTACCGCTGGATGTAGTGCAACAGGAGGGCTTGGCTGCGGAATTCGAGGGCCGTGTTCCCCTAGCTTCGGCTGCCGTTGGGCTGCGAGTGGCAGTGCTGACCCAGCAGTGAAGGCAGTGCACAACTAGACTGTGGTGCAGACGTGAATGGTCCCATGTGTTCAGAAATGCTGTCAGTGTGCGAGTCGTTTCATTTTGAGGATTGTGTATTGAGTTCTGCCTTGGCATGCTGCCCGCACGTGAGGGCCTGTCTTTTTCGGCGGGCACCCAGTCGACGCGTGCAGCCGCGCTTTATGTGCACCAACCACACAGATTGCAGAGCCAGGACAATGTGTAGTGTGGATATGATGTACAATGCAGAATGCCATGGCTCATGAATATGCTGAAATGTGCGTTGCAGTACGTAGGCGTCTGCATGCAAGGTCGGGCAGCACAGGCCTAGCAAGTAGTGAATGAGGAGGTCATAAGTGCAGCTGCAGTGCTTATACAGCGGAGTATTCCAGGCAACTCAGGGTGCTGAAACCTGAGCTGGGCCCTCACCTTGCCTGTGGTCAAATTCCTCCCACGGCAGGGCCTTGGAGTGTGTAGAATCTAAATGAGCAATAAGAACAACACTACATAACACAGGCGATAGAAGAATATCGAGGGTAATTGATCCTTCTGCAGCAACTTCCGGTCGGCATGAATGCAGCGTGAGTAATGCTGAGTCATGTTTGCGGAAGCAATTTCTGCTTCTTCCGAAAGCCGACAGCACAAGCACGCATCTGTACGGCGCGGGATTCAGGCAATCAATACGTGGCGCATCTGAATAGTTGTGTCATCAATCAAGCGCGCGAAAGGCTCGAAGCCTGGGTTGCCGGTCACGTTCTTGGCTGCATCAAATGCGTCCTTCAGGCTGCTCCACATGACTGTGTCCACCCACTCCCCCTGCTTCTCAACTGTCTTGCCATAGTCCCGCCCAATGAAGCCTTTCAACGAAGCCGGAAGTGGCGTTACTGCTTCAGCACCACGAATCATCTCCTCGTCGGTAACTCCTGGCTGTAGAGTGTGCTGTAGAGTTTGTGTGTGCTGTAGAGTTTGAGTCTAAGCCAAAGGCGGAGCCTGCGAAAACTGCTGCCAATCCCAAGAAAAGTACCTTGGTATATATATCTGACCCATTGTTGAGAAGCACAATTGTGAAGAGATGCCAGCGGTTTTTGTGTGTTTCTGGTTTGTTGATAAGCTTCGAGTGCCTCGCATGACCATCCCTCGATCGATGGCTGGATGGCCCCCTGGAACTGCATATCAGTTGTCACATGGGAAAATCCACTTGACCTGGAGAAGAATTCGATGCAACAGTGGGCAAATTCACGGGTTTGCAAAGTGTGCACTTGTTCTTTCATCAGTCATTCTCTGTACGGTGTTGGCATGGCAAGCAGCAAGCGTCCCAAAATGTTTTTCGGGCATGGCTATGTGTGTTTGATTGCATTTTTCCTGGCGTTGCCAACTATAAGTTCAGCACCAATTCCAGGAGATTGGCAGTATGGAGTACAGAACGGGACACTACTGTTCAGTGCTGCAGCCCATGTACCTCACGGTGAGTTCACGTTGCGCAGCTTCGCAACTGCAGTGCACTTCAGTGAATCTTCACGACTGCGCATGATTACAGGATATGCACCGAACATTGGGAATGGTGCTTTGGCTTGGTCGCTAGACAACTCGTTCATGTACATTGGCGGCGTCTTTAATGGTTTCAAGAACATCACCCCGTCACATCGAGCTGCGGTCCCCAGTCCATTGTGGTCAAGAGCAGTTACCGCAATTGACGGCAATGCATCAGCCGTGCAGTTTGTGGGGGCGATGCTGGACACTCAATACGGTCGAGTATACAATCGATCATACGTCAATTCTCCGTCCTGTCCAGGATTTGTGGTGGAGACATCTGTTTTCATGCATGCTGCCCTCCTTGATTTAGCCATTCAAACCTGGAGAGCTTGGCCTGCCAACAGCCCGTTGCAGCCCCCTCCTGCGGACGCAGCAGTGCAAGAATCACCAAACACCACGTGCCAAATTATGGTTCCTGTGATATTCAACGCATCATTGTCTCCGGACTTTGAGGTCTCGTTTGAAGCCAGTGGCCGGTCACAAACCAGTCCCACCTCCCGACCCACCTGGACATGGCTGGGCAGCACGCTGCAGGCTGAAACGCATCAGATTGGAAGAAGGTGTGTTGCAGCAGCTTTTCCGCATGAAGCCGTCCAGCCCCCCTCTTCCCCCCTCACCTTGAGCATGTCCCCCACAGTGTGGCGTTTTGTAATCCAAGCTGACAACCACACAGCATCGACCCCCCCTGCACCAGGGCAAGGTGGCCTGGTGCAGTGTGCATCCGCTGCTCCGGAGAGCCTCTTGGCCACGGTACGTGCACATTCTGCATATTATGACCGCTTGAGCTGGGCCCAGCTGTGGGCGAGTCACACCCCAGTGTGGGATGCATGGTGGGGCCACAGCCTGCACATCGAGGGCAACGACACAATCGCAACTGCAGTGCGAGCCAGCTACTACTACTTATTTGCAGCTGGCCGGGAGGGGGTGCAGTGGGGGGTGTCGCCGGGCGGGCTTGCATCCGACGCATACAACGGGCACGTATTTTGGGACCAAGAAACGTGGATGCTGCCTGCGCTGCTGCCCTTTCGTCCGCGATATGCTCTGGCCATGCTTCAGTACCGTGAGGGGCGATTGCCAGCCGCTGTGCAGCGCAGTGCACAATGGGGATACAAGGGGGCTCAATTCCCATGGGAAAGCGCTTTCACAGGCTTCGACTGCACGCCAGTGCCGAACCCAGAGGGACAAATTGAGCAGCACATATCAGGGGATATTGCTATGGCTGCGCGTCTGCTGTGGTACGCCACAGGGCAGGCCGCCCCGTCCTCGGCTGCTTCGAATTCTCGGTTGCGTGCCAGCCCGGCACAAGTCACTGCCATTCGGGACCCCTGGAGCGACAGCACGGGGGGCATAGCTGCCGCTGTGTGCGACTTTTGGGTGTGTAGATTTCAAGGTGTCAACACCTCTCAATACCCACCAGTGCACGCCGCCGACCTGGAAAGTGGGGGAGACCGGTGTGGCTGGAAGCCCGTTGAAGGGGGTGCATGGGGGCTCAACTTTACCATATGGAATGTGCAGCCCCCAGATGAAAGCGCTGGACTAGTGAATGACAGTGCCTACACCAATGCGGTCGCTGCCAAGTCCCTGCAATTGTGCGGTGAGCTGGCCAGCTCCCAAGGTGGCCAGCCTGACCCAGCGTGGGGAACACTGGCTGGCAGTGTGTTCCTACCTCTGAGCGACACCTTGTTTGCACCAGGGCCGGTGACGCCAGAGTATACCGGCTACAAGGGCGGAGACATCAACCAGGCAGATGTGGCACTGCTCAGTTATCCGCTGGGATACGGGCTCCCCGGGGCACTGCAGCGGCGCAACCTGGAATTCTACGGGGGAGTGACCCGTGCGAATGGGTACTTCACCGGGGACTCAGCTTATTCCATTGCATGGCTGGCCCTTGGAAACCGCACCGCAGCTGATGCGCAGTTTGCCTTGGCGTTTGAGCATATGGATTCTGAGCATTTTTGGGTCTGGAAGGAGCGGGCTTTCACCGGCGGCCACCTCAACTTCCTTACTGGTGCTGGTGGCTTTTTGCAAAATTTCTTGTATGGGTATGCTGGAATACGGTATGCTTCTCCAGGAGTGTTGAAGGGGGTGTCGTCGGCGCTTCTGCCCCCCTACTTGTCCACCACAGCAGGCGCCAGCATGCAGCTGCGCGGCATTGTGCTGGGGCAGTGTCGCGTGCTCATGAACATATCTGCGGAACAAGTATGTTTTTCGTTGTTGCCCAGTGACAGCGTTTCTGTCCAAGCGCAAGTTTTGAGCGCATTGAGGACCAAGCCATTAGCGAACCTGGAACGCAGCGGGGGGCAGCATATAGTGCGTTCTGTGCGGAAGCTGCTGCAGCACATTCACACAGCAGCCCCGTGCAGTACGGTGCAGCTGATTTGGAAGGATCCGAACTCACACTCGCAAAAACTTGTGGAGGGAGCACAGCCTGTGTGTGTGCAGCCTACAACAGAGTGGGAGATGAGGTTGATCCCTGTACCCAGTCCTTGATTCATCAATGCAAAATATGGGCAATCGGTCGATCAACATATGTAGTTCAATGGTAGAATGGCTGCCTTCCAAGCAGTTAATCGGGGTTCGATTCCCCGCGTATGTAATCATTAACTTTTTGATTTTGCGTCACAAGCAAGCGAGGCGGCCCCTGGCAAGCCCGCTGGCTTCTTACACTTCAATACGCTTGCATACCAGCACCCCCTTCACTGCCCATCCGGCAATATTGGATTGCTTGACATTGCACGTGCTGGATGTGCTGGAGGCAGCGCACGGTGTGGTGCCTCGCTTCATCGCAGGCAAGCAAGCCTAATTGCAGTGCTGTGTCCAGGCATTCTTCTAGACAGAATGAAGTATCTCGTGACGGGTGCAAGCGGTTTCACGGGCAGGGCATTAGTAAAAAAACTGTGCGATGCAGGTTTGGAGGTGCGCGGAGCAGATATTTTTCAATCCCATCACCTTGACGGTCGTGCGGAATTTGTGAAGTGTGATGTCACGAGTGACGATGAGGTTGCAGCTGCAGTCAAAGGCGTGCACTGCGTCATGCACCTCGGTGCAATAGTGCCTTTCAATTTGCCCAGTGTCGTGTCCGAGCGTGTCCTGATGGAAGTGAACGTCAAGGGCACTGAGCGCCTCGTACATGCAGCCAAGCGTGCCGGAGCAAGCCGCTTCGTGCTAGCCTCCAGCACCGGCGTGGTTTTTTGTGGCACTCGGGATATTTCTGGGGAAGCTGAGGACTGTCCACTGCCCTCCCAGTACAATGATGCATACAGCCGCTCCAAGGGGCTCGCTGAGGAGCTTGTTCTGCGCGAGGCGGGACGCCGATTTGGAGTTGTGGCACTGCGCCCCAACGGCATTTGGGGCCCGGGGGAAGCGCACCACACACCCAAACTGCTGGCTGTGGCTGTAGCTGGTCTTTCTGGGACTGGATTCGGTATCACTGGCGACACTGACTTCACCCACGTCGACAACCTCACGGCTGCATTTGTCGCAGCAGATGCTGCACTGCAGGACACTAGCCGTCGATCATCAATCAATGGGAAAGCATACTTCATCACAGATGAGCGGCCTGTGAGCACAATTGAATTCTTCACGCCGTTGTTGCGGGGCTTGGGATACGCAGCCCCCTATTGGCTGCAGTGGATGAACTCAAAGGCTCAAGTGGCTCCGCTAGCAACTTTGCTGCAGCCCGAAAAATGGGATTCGTTGAACCTGGCCACTTCCCAGCCAACGCTGCGTGTACCCGATGAAATTATGTTTCCCCTGGCAAGTGCCATGGAAAACGGCGCCAAGCTGCTGCGGGCAACCACTGGAGTCAACGTTGAGCCATTCTTCACCAGCGCAGACATGCGCAAATTAACCTTTGACAATTACTACGTGTGCAGCGCTGCTCGCAGAGATCTGAATTGGGCTCCATTGCGCAGCATGGAGAGCAATATGCTGACGCTTATTTCGCACTACCGCTCCCTTGGCTACGACGGCACCGTGTACTCTCCAGGCATACTGGTGTACGCTGTGACGCTGAGCATGCTGCTGCTCACATTTGCGCTGGCATGGAACTGGTGGGGCTTTACTACAGCCGCTGCATCTGCATTGACCATGCTAGCTGCATCTGACCACACGTTTGCCGCATCAGCGGGGCAACTCATGGGCATGCACACACAGCTGTTTCCGTTGAGCATTTCGCTGCCTGCTGCAGGGACCCACGCCGTTTCTTTGATGCACCTGCTGCAAGCGGTGTCGTGGGGAGCCGTCATTGCCCACGTGGGCGAGGGACTGCTCGCTGCTGTGCTGGCTGCACGAAACCGCAAACACGCGGCGGGGTGGTGGGCACAAACCACCCTGCTGGGGTTCTCCTCCCTGCAGCTGCTGCTGGCAAGCTGCGCCGCAACCACCGCTGTGATGCAGAAAGGCACACCCATGCTTGCCCCAGACACCCCCCAAGACGGCAAAGTGGACAGCAGCCCCCTGCGCACGGGGGTGCAGGGGCTAGACGAGCCGGGGGAGGCTTCGGGGGTGCCGGGGGCAGAACTGCCTCACGTGGAGTTGGCAAAGGACGGTAAGCTGCCCATTGGCCCCGTGCGCTCCGCGGAAGAAAGCACTGCCTTTCAACGCGCCCTGCGGGATGGCATGGCAGCCTACTGGTGGGTGCCACCCCTGGCTGTGACTGCGTTTGCCATAGCGATGGCAGCGGCGCTGGCACTTCTGACCCCAGCTATTGAACTTCGGTGAGCCAGCAACCTCATACATTCTGACTCGTGCGCGTTGGCGTGCGTTGACATGTCTACATGATGGAGCATTTGCTCATGAGACCCCCCCCTGACCCCCCACCTGCAGGGGCCTGTGGGCGCTCTGCAAAGCTGGCGAGCTTTGTGCGCAGCCAAGAGTACCCGCTGCGCACCGCCCCGGGGCAGTACTGGTGTGATGTCAGGCTGAGGACCTGCGTATCTACGCTTCGGAAGGCTTCCTGGGTGCGGGGGGCCACCATGGCTTGGATGCGCAGGTTCTGCCAGTGCAGCATGCACGCGATGATGGAACGGGAGGGCGTCACCAGCATCACAATCAAGAAGATGCCCAGCATCACCTGCGTCTGCGCCACACTGGCGGCCGCTGCAGAGCTCAAAGCGCTCCACCTTGCGGGGGGGGCAAGAGTGCTCCAGTCCTGGCGCCCAGTGAAGTACGGCATGACCTTGTCCACTAGTCCGGATGCAGTGCCTGCTGCTGGCGGTGCCACGAAGCTGAGCACAGTGTGCACCCAGTAGCACATGCGGATGACATCAAACATGAGCAGCGGCAGCAGGGCCAGCAGCACTGGCGCCGTCTGTGCAAATGTGACACACATGAATGCAAGGAACACCGAGTCGTGCTGCACCAGTTTCGCTGCGTATTCCGTGTTGAACTTGGGCATGCCGCTGTCCTGCAGCAGCTGCCCCCCGTGCAGAAGCCCCGCTGTGAGTAGCACCATACTGTAGCACCAGGAGGACGTGTGGCCCCCCATGAACAGGTACCCCAGTGTCAGCACAAGCGCCGCAATGGTGGCACCTGAGCGCACTGTGGTGAGCATCGCAGCGCGGCTGCCAACCAAGAACGTCTTGAGATCCCCTAATGCGCCAGCAGGGTTGCTGCCCCCGGCTGGGCCGGCATTCGAAGCGCCACTGGCCAGCTGCTGAGTAGCATGTGCTTTATTCGCTAGAGAAGTAGCATTTGTGGGGTCCAGTGCCAGCGCCCTGTCCGCAGCAACAAGCGCGTCTGACCACCGCTGCAGACCGACCAAAGCTGAGGCTTTGCATGAGTGCGCCTTTGCAAAATCAGCGTCGAGCTCAATGGCACGTTCAGCATCAAGAATTGCTGCCTCAAACCGCTTCAACTTCATCTGCATACTTGGTGTGGGTTTGCTTCACGTTCAGGCAGTGCAAGCTCTTCCACAGCACGTGGCTCTCAATTTCCGCACGTACATTGGCAATCGCGCGATTGTTGTACAGAATGGGGTTCGTGGACACAGACTCAATTGCTTGGGAGTAGAAATGAGTAGCTTCACTGAATTCACCCATTCGCATGCTCTGGTTTCCTCGGGTTTTGAAGTTCTGAGAGCAGCAAATGAAAATGAGGGACAATCCCATGAGGCACGAGCCGAGCATGCTGGCGCCTGCCGGCACTTATCAATCTGTGCACATCAACAACACAAGCTGCTCGTACCTCTGCCCTCTCCTGGGGCGTGCCAGTTGGGTCAGACATGGTGGTTTTGCCTGAAATTCGTAGTCAGGCAGCTGCCGAAATTGCTGCAAATCGAGACAGAGTGAGCGCCAGTCAGCGCTATTACAATGAAAAGCTTGTATGATTTGAGCGTAGAGATGGCTAAAATCGAAGGCATTTATTGGAAACACTCTGTGCAAGTCTACAGATTGCGAGCTGCTCCCGGCCTGAGGAAGCAAGGCGCTCGCATCATTGTTGGGGGGTGGGCAACACGCTGCCTTGGGCTTTCACCTTGCAGGGCACACACACGCAACTGAAACAGAATCTCATTTTAAGAGCTGTGACATTTAGCATGCTAAGTTGTATGCACACAGTATGCAGATTCAAATACAATGAGTGCTGGCCTCCCAAAGAATCTGCTGTGGGCGGATGTTTTGAAAGATGACAGCATCGAGACTTTCGAGCATCCTCTCACAGAGATGACGCTGACGAAGCAGCAGTTCTATGAGACCTTTGCGGAGGTTCTGGACCTTTTGGATGGATCCGATATGTCAGCCTATGTGGACTTCTTCTTCGAGCGCAATCCAGTGCAGCAGACGTACGGCTGCCATGTCGCCCTGTCTGCGGTATTTGGAGAGCATGACGCCCACTTTTGCAGACATCTCAAGTACGTTGGGGAGGATGAAAAGCAAGACTTTCTTGATTGGGCGATTGATGAAGGGTGCATGCCAAGTGTAAAGGAAGTTAGCCAGGTGAGTCGCGACTTTCGTGCCTATGCTGTGGGGCTTTCTGAGAGCCGTCGAGAAGATGCTCGCCAAATGGCAGTGTTCACACACCTGGAATCCATTTCAAGACAAGGCACAAGTCTCACCAACGATTTTGTTCTCCTTTGTTTGTGTCTTGGTTGTCAGATTTGCTTGCTGTTTTCTGCGACAGCCGCCTTTTTGCAGGGCGAGGACGATTCGGTGCGCAAAGCCCGATTGGCAGCGCAGCGCCAAGAAGCAGCCGACAAGAAGGTGAAGGCTGCAGCAGATGCCGCAGCACGTGACGTACAAATGCGCAAGCTGGAGGAGAAGCGTGCGGCAGCTGCTGCGAACCCCGCCCCCAAGGAGGCCAAGCAGCTCGAGAACAGGCTCAAGGGCCTGGACGCTCTGAGGAACAAAAAGAAGCCGAACCAAGACAAGATTGACCGAGCGCAGGAGGCGCTTCAGGCGCAGGTGGAAAAGTTTGTGTCTGCATTCCCTGAGCAGCTGGCCCTGCTCCCGCTTGCACTGGTGCCGGAGGAGCACAAGGCCGCAGTTGAACAAGAACAAGCTGCTGCTGCAGCTAGCTCCACTCAGGGTGCCGCTGCAGCCAGCGGCTCCACTCAGGGAGGCGAGGGGGGAGCAGGCCATAGGGCCCAAGGCAGCCAAGCCGAGGCGGGGGGGGCAGCAGCGGAGGACGAGGGGGGG
>Ga0307982_1000460_pt1 | contig 32140 bp, 30 predicted proteins | sample OrgLakmetagen989_FD_201847 | JGI IMG/M metagenome (GOLD analysis project Ga0307982, IMG submission 201847) | Saline water microbial communities from Organic Lake, Antarctica - #989 | ecosystem: Environmental > Aquatic > Non-marine Saline and Alkaline > Saline | place: Antarctica: Organic Lake...
GGTGACACCATCGCTCAAGAACTCGTGTTCTATTCCATGGGTCTCCCCCCCGGTAAAGAGCTTAATGATAAAATAAGTCTAAAAAGTGATTTCATTAATCTATCTGCCAAGTGGACTGTGAGAAATTCTCAAGAGGCTCTTATGCTGTTTAGAAAAATGGAAGCAAAAGCTGTGGAGTTTGGTCTTGATGCAAAAATAACGGGAAAGACACCGCTATTTCATGAACTCACCCCTTATGTTGTCTCTAGTTTTGTAAATTCATTTCTACTTGCTTTTATTCTCATAACTTTAATTCTAATTATTACTCTAAAATCTCTAAAGCTTGGTCTATTAGCTCTTATACCAAACTTGTATCCTCTAATTATTGGATGCTTATTCTTTGTATTATTCAAATGGGACATAGACATGGGGAGTGTTATTATCGCATCCGTATGCCTAGGAATTGCAGTTGACGATAGTATCCATTTCTTATTCTCTTACAAAAAACTTAAAGATAAAAAGCTCACTACAGTTGCAGCGCTAGAAGAAGTTTTTGAAACAACAATACCCTCTTTGATAAACACAACATTAATTATCGTGGCGGGCTTTGGAGTTTTCTACTTTGCTAAGTACGTTCCTAATTCAAATTTTGGTGTAATGGTTGCACTAATACTAACTGTTGCTCTTTTAGCAGATATATTCATTCTTCCTGCTGTACTTTTAATTCTTGACCGAGATAAAAAATGAAATACCTACTACTTATATTTATTCCTTTGATGGCGTTTGCAGACTTTGAATATCAAGCACAAGTTGGTCTGCGCTATAAAGTATTTCCTGATGATGATAGAGATGACACTAAAGACTACCAACTCGATCTAAAAACTAGGTTTCAATCAGACTACGAGGTCGATAGCTATAGATTTCATTTGGGATTTTTCTCTAGAGTGGATCAAAACAATTCAAAAAGAAATATATTAAACTTTGATGAAACATACTTAAAGAAAAGTTTTAATTCAATGTCTGTATCTGTTGGTAATCATATATTCAACTGGTCAGTTCTAGAAGTATTCCATCCCGTAGATACTATTAATGCTAAGAATTTTGATTCAAATGGAGACTTAATTGAAAGGTTAGGTCTTCCTTCAGTTATAATTCACAAAGAGTTTGAAACATCTTTACTTCAGTTTATTGCAGTCATTAAAAATATTCCTTCAATTTTCCCGGATGATAGCAACAGAAATGGTGCTCTTATCGATTTTAAAGAAACTAAATATGTAAACGATGACCAAACCATAGAAGACTCTCCAGATATGTTTGAATTTATCGTTCGCTACCAACATAACTTTGAAAACTTTGATATGGATATTCACTACGCAAGAAAGTACGATACAAATAACCCGCTAATTTCCTCGCCTAGAACACAAAACAACTCACCAACCATTGAGCAACTAGAGATTACGCCCTACTACTTAAAGATGCATCAGTATGGACTTACGCTGCAAAAAAACTGGGATGCCTATATCATCAAGTTTGAGCACGCCCGATATGATTACGATCAAGACTCTGTTGAGTTGTTTATCCCACCTACTTTTTCTGTTCAAAACACAAAAGAAGATTTCTCACTCACCGCATTTGGTATTGAGAGAACTTTTACCTACGGTAACGATGCTGAAGGCACGTTCTTTTTTGAGTATCAAACAGTTCTTGGAACTACTCAAGATTCGGCCAGAATTCTCTCTCCTTTTCAACGAGATGCAGCTTTAGGCTATAGACATAACTTTAATGACTTTAAAGGTCATGAAATTTTGGCCTTCCTCATCAATGACGTCGATCATTTTGAAGAGAGAATTTACTCTCTAAGTCACTCATATCGAGTAATTCCAGGTTGGAAATTAGAAACTGGAATTAGAATCATAGAAGCTCAAAACCCTAAAAATGGACTAGATCTGTCAAACTTTGAAGGTTTAAGAGCTATTGCAAATGGGGACTCCTTTAATATAGAATTAACTAGATTTTTTTAAAGGAAGCCAATCATGAAAATTTTTATTATTTCGTTTATTTTTCTCTACCAAGCCTTAGCTATGACTGGGATAGAAGTCATGCAAAAAGTTGAAAAACAAGGGCAAGGTTTTATCGGATCTGAAGCTGAGATGCAGATGCTTCTTATAGATGCCCACGGAACTCAGGTTGAGCGAATAATGGAAGCAAGTGTTTTAGAAAATATAAAAGAAGGCGATAAATCAATCACTGCATTTATAAAGCCCACAGATATTAAAGGAACGAAACTTCTCACTTGGACTAGAGTGGATGATGATAATAAACAGTGGCTTTATCTTCCAAAGTTCAAAAGAGTAAAAAAAATAAACTCTACAAATCAAGCTGGCTCATTTATGGGTAGTGAATTTAGTTATGAAGATATAGGCGGTCAAGTTCTAGATAAATACAACTACAAAGTATTGTCTGAAGATAAAGATAGTTGGATGATTGAATCTACGCCTAAGAAAAAATCAGGATATTCTAAACTAGTTAGTAAAATATCAAAAACAGATCTTATTCCCCTAGAAGTTAAATACTACGATCGTAGGGCTGAGCTTTTGAAAGAATCTAGTCTATCAGATTTTAAAACTTATAAAGTTGGGAAAAAATCATTTCTTATGGCCAATAAAATTGAGATGAAAAACCTTCAAACTCAAAAAAGATCTGTTATCAAATGGACGAATAGAAAGATTGGTTTAAAACTGAAAGACAACCAATTTAAATCTTCTAAGCTTAAATAGTGAAAAGACTTCTTTGGCTGAATGAGGCCAACACCTATCTCCTTGGTAAAGATGAAAGAATTATATTAAGTGTCTGTGCAGTCCTAAGTTCAGGTCATGTTCTTATTGAGGATCATCCAGGGGTTGGTAAAACAACTCTTGCCAAAATAATTGGAAACCTTTTTAACTTTGATCTAAGCCGAGTACAGTTTACGAACGATATTCTTCCAAGTGATATTATAGGTTCTAGTATTTTCGATATTAATAAACAAAACTTTGAGTTTCATAAAGGTCCCATATTCGGAGACCTTGTGCTTGCTGATGAACTAAATAGAGCACCTGCCAAAACACAAAGTGCACTACTGCAAGCCATGGAAGAGAAGAAAGTAACGGTGGATAGACAATCATACGATTTATCTCCTCACTTTACAGTCTTTGCAACTCAGAATCCAAGTTCACAAATAGGAACATTTGATCTTCCAGAGTCTCAATTAGATAGATTTTGCTTGAAATTTGATATTGGTTACCCAGATAAAGAGTCTACTCTAAAAATGCTTAAGAGTGACTTGAACTCAAAAGAAGTCGTAATCCACAACAAGATCTCTGATGAACAATTAAACGAAGCTAAAGCTGAAGTACAAAAAGTTCGAATTGATGATTCATTATTTGAGTATATCTATAACTTGCTTGATTATTCTCGTTCAAATGCTACAACAATTTCACTTAGTAATAGGGCCGGAATAGATCTAATCAAAGTATCTAGATCTTTTGCATATTTGAAAGGCAGAGATTATGTTATTCCTGATGATATAAAATATCTATTTCCATACATCTGTGGACACCGTCTTGTATCCCAAACAAACTCTTCTGTTGCTATAGAACATCAAAAAGCAAAAGAAATACTGGACTCAGTCGCTCTAAGATAATGATTCAAAGAATTATAGACTTTCTCCTTAGAAAAACTCAAAATGGAAAGAATATATACATAGTCACAACCTCTTTTGGCCTTGTATTTGTAGGGATTACTTTTTCTATATTTCTCATTGCTCTTACTTACACCAATAACGTCACGCTCATAATTGCATTTTGGCTTTTAACAGTTTTTCTTATCCAGATGCTAAAAACTCATAAAGAGATAAAAAGACTCAATATACTAGAGTTTAAAATAAATAATAGCTATGCAAATGAAATACTAAGTCAATCCACAATTCTTTCACTAAAGCCTTTAACATCCCGAATAAAGATATTAATAGGTAAAGACTATAGGGACCTAGAAACATCAAATAAGATAACTAGAGGCGTATACAATATAACTCGGTTGAGAATAGAGAACTTGGGTAATTTCTCCTTATTTTATTGTTGGAAGTTTTATCAAACACAAAAAGAATTGGTGATTTATCCAAAAAGAGTAGCCTACAACATAGAAGCTCTTTTATCTGAGAGTCAAACAAAGTCTCAAACAAGTGACGATGAGTTTGGTCTACATATTCCCTATGAACAAAGTTTATCTGCAAAAAGAATCAATTGGCGTATTTATGCAAAAAACCAACAACTTTATTGGAAAAAGTTTGAGTCTCAAAATTACACCCCTCAAGAATTATCACTCAACAGTGTTCAAGGTGAATTAGAAACAAAGATTCAGAAACTTGCATTTTTAATAGCCTATTATAATAAATCAAATATTCCATGGAGCCTCAGTCTTCCAGCTTTAAAAATTCCGACATCTAAAGGAACAGAACACCTCTTTATTTGTCTGAAGGAGTTGGCGAAGTTATGAGTATAAAAGTAAGAAGTCTCTTTTTGTTATGCCTAATTCCATTTCCACTACTGGCCTTGGAATTCTTAGATTTATCTGTCATCGCCCCAATAATCGCCATGATAGTAATGGGCTTTTGGCAAAACAAAACAAAATATTTTATTTTTTTACTATCCGCCCTCGTCATTTACAATTTGAAACAAAGCTTTGGCGCTTTCTACCTGCCAGAACCAATGATTACATTTCTTGGTACCGCATGCCTGCTTAGGATTATATTTACAAAGTCTAGTAGTGATAAAGTTTCCAGAACATTAGGATTTCTATGGATAGCTGCGTTTTCATTATTTAAAACAGATATTCTTTATTTTTTAATTATGATCTATAGTATCTCCTTTATATTTTTAACCTTAGACAAAAAAGACGACGAACCCACGCACCCTATCAAGTTTCTTGCGCTCTCATCAATTGGCGGTATTGAATCAATCATAAGTCTTTCATTAATTGGACTTCTCTTTGTATTCTTTCCACGATTTTCGGGCTTTTTCCCCAGAAGAAACAGCCAACCTCAAGGAAAAATTGGCTATAGTAAGAACGTTGATAACTCGACAATGCTAAGCCTTCAAAGTTCGTCACAGACGGCATTTATTGCAAGAACTGACAGACAACTGGCCAGTGATCAACTTTATTGGCGAGGAAGAATACTCTCATATACTGATGGATTCAACTGGAGAAAAGGAAAACTCAAACCGACAACAACAATTGTTAAAGTTAAAAATCCAATCGTCTATCAAGTAAAATACGAGATAGACCTTGAAAAGGACATTATTCTTCTCGAGAGTCCCTACAAAATTGAATCAAGTAATATGGGTCAATATAAAGACAATACTACCAATACCTTCTCCTTTTACAATAAAGGAAGAAAAGCTATCGTTAATGCCATAAGTTCACTGGATGGTAAGCATCGAGAGAAATATGCGAGAAATAAAGATGCCTACACTCAACTCCCAAGTTTTATCCCAAGTGATCTCAAGAATTTTGTAAAGGAGCATAAACTGAATGGAAAAAACTTTGATTTTGTCATTCGAAAATTAAAGTCCTATTTAATTGTAAATAAATTCTCTTATTCATTATCGCCGGGAGACTCGACAACTCTTGCTAAATTTCTAAATCGAAAGATTGGCTACTGCACCCACTACGCTTCATTTGCAGGAATACTCTTTCGCTACTTAAAGTTCCCAACAAGATTGGTTTCAGGATTTCAAGGTGGAATATACAATGATCTTGGAGGCTATTACACTGTCTCATCCAACGATGCCCATGCCTGGATAGAAGTTCTTGTTGATAATAAGTGGATTAAAGTTGATCCCACAGGCTTCATTGATCCATCAAGAATAAATCTAGGTGGTCAAACATACTTTAACTCCTCATCTTCAGAATTTATTACTGGAAATAATAGAGAAAGTAACATCCTGCTAAAAGCAAAGATGATATGGAGTTACGTTAATTATAGAGCTTCTCTTTTTCTAGATAATTACGACATGGAAAAACAAGACTCATTTTCAAAAAGTTTGAATATTACAAAAAAGATGTTTTATTTAATAGGAGTGTTTCTAATTATAATCTTTTGTTTTTTCTACTTCTTAAAAAGAACTGATAAAAGAATAATTAAACCTCTTATAGATCGACAGCTTGAAAAGTATTTTAAGAAGCTAAACATCTCAATATTACCGACAGATTCCCTGAGTGAAATAAAAGAAAAAGCCGGAAATAATAACCAGGCGATCGAAGTCATTAATCAGTATGAGCAAATTAAATATGCTGGAAAATCAGATGGTAAAGAGATTAAAAAGTTCAGACAACTATTGAAGAAAATTACCACCAACAAGGTTTGAGATCTTTTGATTGAGTTTTAGAAATCTTTTTTTAGATGGTATATTGAGAACAGAGTTACTAAGAACGATTACAAATATATCTATAGATGGATCAATCCAAACGGATGTACCAGTAAAGCCAGTGTGTCCGAATGAAACATTCTTCTTAAAGTGATCTCCTCGAGGAAGTCTTGAATAAGGACTTGTAATATCAAAACCAAGTCCTCTCATAGACTTCGTTTTTGCAGTCATCGCATTCAGCTGATCGGAGCTTATGATCTCTTTATTACAAAACATACCATTGTTTAAAAATATTGAGAAAAACTTTGAGAGATCATCAATCGAAGAAAAAAGACCAGCATGGCCTGAAACTCCACCGAGAAAACGAGATGTTGGATCATGAACAACTCCCTTATGCCCCTTTACACTTTCTAAGCACTTTTTACAATTTGCTGGATTAAATGAAGTTGAGTCCATATTTAGCTCATTAAAAATTTGTTGCTCTAGATAGGTATTAAGTGAGGAACGACTTAACCTTTCTAGCTCCAATGCTAAAATCAGATAATTAATATCAGAGTAGTGAAACTTGCCTCTCCTTCTCGTGGGAAGAAGAGTTGATATATTTTCAAATGTTTCGTGCGGTGTGGATCTATAGTCTCCCGATGCCAAGCCAGCTTTATAACCGGACTCATGTCTCAAAAGATCCGAATAATTAATCAAACCTTTATAGTTCGTTGAAACCGCAATATCAGTTTTTTCCAGTTCTTTTAAAAAACCAGTTGCAGTAAAAACTTTTGTTAATGAAGCTAAATCAAAAATAGAATCAACTTTAGCATCACCAAAATGTTGTTTGTAGACAACACTTTTAGAATTACCAATAACGACAGACAGACCAGGAATCTTTGCGGCTTTTACCTCTAAATCTATAAGTTTAGTAAGTGACGCTTTATTGGAGAATGAGTCTGTGGACTCAAGCTCAAAGCAGTTTGCAAAAGATAATGAAGACATCAATAAAAGAACAATAATCATAATTTACTCTCTAATATCAAAGACAATTAGACAACTACTATCAAGTTATTGGCACCTTCATAATTATTGGATATAGTGGTTAAAACCTTGGAGAAAATATGTACAAACTACTAATATTACTAATCTCACTTAATCTTTTTGCAGCGCAAAAGACAATATATGGTACAGATTCAAGGGTAGATTACTATCAAATTAATAGTTCTGAAATTGAAGGTCTCTCAGGTGCAGTAGCTGCGATGATTCCAAAGCAGTCTATGATTGAGAAGGATCACTATAGTAAGTTTATTGCCGTAAACCTTGGAAGTGCAGACTACTGTGAAGATACTAATTTTTCCGATCAAACAACTATCGCTCAGTGCACAGGGTTTTTAATTTCTGAAAATACATTACTCACAACTGGAAACTGCATAAAAAGAGATTCGGATTGTGAAAATAACAAATGGGTTTTCAACTTTAAAAGAAACTTCAAATCACATAGAGTGAGAACAGCGGATGCAGAAGATATCTTCTCATGTAAAAAAATCATTAAAAGAGTAAACAACATAGGAGGATTAGTAAGTTACACTATCATTGAACTGGATAGAGATACTAATAAAGTAGCTATTGATTTAGCAACAGTAGAAAAGCCTAAAGTTAATGGGTCAATCATTATGCTTGGTCACCCTCATGGTCTGCCTCTTAAATACTCATCTATGGCCACTTCACAATATGTATATCAAACCTTTTTTAAAGCAGACCTAGACTCAGAAACTCGTTCAGCTGGATCTCCAGTTTTTGATAAACAAACACTTAAACCAATCGGTATGTATCTTTGGGGACCTAACGATTACACAACAACCAGAGGATGTCGCACCTATGTGACAAGATCTAATAACTCGGCCCTAGAGTACATAATGATGCTCGATCAAGTCGTTCTGTAAGCTACTGAAAAAAGAATAATGACTTAAATTAATTGCACTGAGATAACTTTTTGTGATTATATTTATTTCTAAATCACTTGAATTATTGAGATCAAAAGATTCCAATCCCAGATTAGACTTTCTGTTAGTATGCACAGATGGAAAAGCACTTCGTAAATCTTCTCATTTGTATGACTTGTCTGTTGATATTTTCATGTGCAGGACCAACCTCTCCTTTTGGTGCTTCGATAGTACCAGGAGATAAAGACGCCAAAGAATTAAATAACAACATCCAAAGAGCAATGGCCAAAGTAGATGAAGTCTCTATTGAATCAATTCCCAAACACAAAATTTATCATCAAAATTTCAATCTCTCTTTCATAGTAAAAAACAAGAACGGCCTAAGAGAGCCATTTCAATACAATATTGTCTACAACGGTGAAATAGTCTTTAGATGGTTAAAAAGTGAAGAAATTATTTTTAATAAAGATAAAACAGAGGCAAAAGTAATTTTTAAGAATCTCTCACTACTGCCTGGACTAAGAAATGAAATCTCATTTCTCTATTATGATAAGGATAATCACGCACCAATGTACTATGACCTTGGTGAACCAGAATGCTCATACAAAGATATTGAAAGACTAACACATCTAAGTCCCTTCACAGAAAAAGAATACTTAATAAAAGAGATTAATAGTATTGCAAAGAACAACACTCTTAACCCTATTCTTTTAGCAAGTTTAGTTGCTCAAGAATCCTCGTTCAAAAGAAAAGCAGTAAGCATTGCTCGTGCCGTTGGACTAACTCAGGTTACTCCTATAGCTGATAGTGATATTAGAATGATAGACCCTAGTTTTAAGTCTTATCCAGACTCTAAAAAGCTCTCTTACCTCGATTTAAAATATAAAATTTTCAGAGGTATTATTAATGAGAAAAATGATTGGCGTCTCAATGAGAAACAAAGCTTAAGAGGCGGTGCAATCTACCTTGGACATTTAGTCAATTATTGGAATAATGAATATAACAAAGATTTTCTAGACAAGAATTTAAAAGCACACAAAACAACTGATATTGTTCTTGCAAGTTATAACTCTGGTGCATCGCGGGTAAAGAGAAATATTGGAAAACATAAAGACAAATGGATCTGGTCAAATGAACTAGGTGAAGCCAGAAAATATGTAAATAATATTAAAAGTTATTGCCACCAATTTAACAAATAGGAAGTCTATGAAAGAGAAGCCGTTATTTTTAACTTTTATGAGCGCCTATCTATTAATAAGCGCACTCATGTTTCCCATTCAAATCTGTTATCTTTTTGATCTCAGTATATTTGATTTCACCTTGGTTCTCAGCAAACTTACACCTCTGAATCTCCTCAACATGTCGTTCCTAGTCGTGACAGGGCTTTTTACATTAAAGTTGAACAAACATATTTTTAAGGTCTTACCAATACTAAATATAGCAATATGTTTAAATAATTTTATAGTTGCAGAATATGGACAGATGTACACGCACATGCAAACGGGGCTCTCTAGTATATTCTTCTTAACGATTAGCCTCGGGTTCTACAGGAAAGATATTAGGAAAGTTATTGAAGATGAGAAATTCAGATACTGGATGACGCCTAAAAGAGAAATGAAAAAAATCCCAATCGAGATTGAATGCAACGGAAAGAAGATAAAATCTCATACATATGACATCTCAAAAACAGGAGTATTTGTTATTGATAAAGGTTTTGGAGATGTTTTCAATCTACCCTATGATGCACTTTTGACAATTAGGATTAATTTAAAAAGACCGGTTCTACTTCGAGCAAGTGTAGCTAGAAAGACATTGGCCAAAGGTACCTATCCTCAAGGAATAGGTATAAAATTTGAAAGCCCTATATTGAATTAGTTTTTTCTAGGTAGTATTTATAATTACCTGGATAGACTCTTATGTGACCGTGATCAACTTCGTAAACTTTTTGTGCTAAACCGTGCAGGAAGTGCCTATCGTGAGAAACAATAAGAATTGTTCCTTCAAATCCTTTAAGTGCCTCTAGCAAAACATCTCGAGAAGCAATATCAAGATGATTGGTAGGCTCGTCTAAAACGAGAAAGTTATTATCTTGAGATAAGAGTGAGGCCATAATGAGTCGACTTTTCTCACCACCAGAGAGGTGTTTAACTTTTTTTAAAACATCATCACCACGAAATAAAAATGCGGCCAATAAATTTCTTAAAAAACCATCCGAAGCGAGTGGAAGACTTCCTTGTATTTCTTCATAAACGGTACTTTCAGGGTTAAGAACATCAAAGGAATACTGAGAAAAGTAACCAACTTTAATACTTGGACCAATCTTGTATGAACCTTCAGTAGGTTCTGTTCTTCCACATATAACTTTTAGAAGAGTCGATTTACCCGCACCGTTTACTCCAACAAGTGCAATCTTATCTTGTCTTTTAATTATTCCATCGAGGTTTTCAAAGACTCTGTGCTCATCCCCGTTGTTCTTAGACCAAACTTTTCCGAGTCCCTCGAAGACTATTACGTCATCACCACCTCTTGGTGGTGCTTGAAAATCAAAACTCATTATATCTTGTTCGGGAGGAAGCTCAATTCTTTCAATTTTATCAATTTTCTTGATTCTGGATTGAACCTGAGCAGCATGAGATGCGCGAGCTTTAAACTTAGCAATAAATTCTTCTTCTTTAGACAGCATCTCTGCTTGTCTAGCGTGTTCAGCTTTGATTTGATCGAGCCTAATTTCTCTCTCCTTCAAATAGAAGTCATAGTTTCCAGAATAAGAAGTCATGGATTTATTCGAAATATCGATAATTTTCTTACAAACATTATTCATAAAATCACGGTCGTGAGTAGTCATGAAAATAGCACCGGGATAAGTTTGAAGCCAATTTTCTAACCACAGAATAGTTTCCATATCCAAATAGTTTGTAGGCTCATCCATAATGATAAGATCGGGTTTTAAGACGAGTACTTTTGCAAGAGCGATTCTCATCTTCCAACCACCGGAGAAGTCCCCAGTGTCCTTGTGATGATCCGCAGGAGCAATTCCTAGACCTGTGAGAACTTCTTCTGCTCTTGTCTCTAGATCGTAACCACCTCTTTTTTCAAATTCCGTCTGTACGTCCCCCATTTCGACTAAGACTGCATTCATCTCATCATCACTCATAGGTTCACATAATTTGACTTCAAACTCTTTGAGTTTGTGACTGAGAACTTTAATTTTTTCATCTGCTTCAATTACTTCTTGAAGTGCTGATCTTCCTTTCATCTCACCAACAGTCTGGGAGAAATATGCTAATTTTAGCTTCTCCGGAAAACTAATTTGACCTTCATAATTTGTATCATCCTTAATAATCATTCTAAAAAGAGTAGATTTTCCGGATCCATTTGGTCCAACAAGTCCTACTTTTTCGCCAGGATTGATTTGGAAAGATGCTTTAGAGTAGAGAGTTTCTCCACCTTGAATTTTTGTTACATTTGAGACGTTTAACATAAAGAATTACTTTTTTAGATATAAGATTGTTCAAGTTTTTTAATGCTTAATTTCCAAAGAACAAGATGAAATTGAAGTTCCTTCTTAGCCTGAGATATTTTTCTTTTCATAAGCTTTTTAGAAAAACTGTCAAACTCTCTTTTTTTGAGTTTAAGCTCATTTTTAAAGTTTTCAATATTTTTTAGCGATTCTAATATTTGTTTTTGTAATTCTTCTAAATCAGAAAGCTTTTTACTACTAATGTCTTCAACGGCCAGCATTCTCATGGTTAGTCTTGCTTTTAAAATACTTCTTTTGGGAGTTACCTTGAGATTTGTTGCAAGCTTTGCGTGAGAGAGCGTTTTAATAAGCCATTTAGTTGGGTCAAAGTCATACCAGTGGATACCATTTCTAAAATCTGTTTGAAAGAAATGATGAAAGTTATGGTAGCCTTCACCAAAAGTAAAATATGCCATAAACCAATTATCTTTTGCAGAGTTGGTATCAGTATAGGGAGTTGATCCAAAGACATGGCAAAGAGAATTAATAAAGAACGTACAGTGATGAACAAGTGTAATTCTGACAAATACACAAGCTATTGCAGCATATATGTTTCCAAATAAGTAAAAAGCAGCAACTGCTGGAATAACGATACCAAAGAATACAGCAATACTAGTGTAGTGGTTATGTTGCCACATAATAAGTTTATCTTTGAGCATATCTTTTGCGTATCTAGTTTTAATATCTGAATTCTTATTAAGAAAGATCCAGCCCATATGTGCAAAGAAAAATCCCTCATTAATATTATATGGATCATCTTCACTATCAACTTTAGAGTGATGAAGTCTATGGTCACTCGCCCACTTTAAGACTGAGTTTTGAAAAGCAGTTGCACCTAGTATTAGAAATAAAAATTTAATAAAAGCGTTTGATTCGTAAGTCTTATGGGCAAAAAGTCTATGGTAACCTGCTGTAATTGAAATTCCTGATACAATATAAGTCGCAACGATAAAAAGAACGACATTTACATCAAAACTTGCTGTTAACAGCCACGCAACTAATGAGGCAATAGCGATGATAGGCGTAAGAATTAGAAACGCTGTATTTGTAATATTGATGTCTTTGAGATTGTATTTGTTCATCTAAAAACTATACCCAATAGATCGGGAATTTACCAAAGGTTTCAGTTGGAAAAATGGTATATTTATATAATTGAGACACTCAGTAACAGACTTTATACTGGTATAACTAAGGATCTGGATGCACGACTTGAAAAACATAAGTCAGGAAAAGGGGCAAAGTTTTTTCGCACTGACCCACCTATAAAAATTGTTTATTCTGAGAGTGTTGATTCAAGAAGTGAAGCTCTAAAGCGTGAATATGCGATTAAACAGTTAACTCGAATACAAAAGTTAAAACTAATTAAATGTTAATCTTTATTCCAACCGGTAAGTGATCTGAGAAACCATTTAATGTATTTGTGTTGAATCTCCTAGGTATTAGGCCACCAGCTTCAAAACCTTTATCGAAATTAACCCATTGGTTATTTTTGAGCATGAAATTCTCATTAACAATATCAAAAGAGCTATAATCAATAAATATATTATTTTTAAGTGACGATTTTAAAACGAAGATTCTATCCAGAGATTGCCAATGTCCCTTGTGATTATGAGTTCCCAAAGCCGTCTCTAACGAAGATGCTCTTCCGAGTACTTCTACGTCTTCAAATATGGGGAGAATATTTAGGTTAATTCCATGAGGTGAATCAGAGTCTGTTTGATTGAAATCTCCCATTGCCATAACAACATCAGACTTCGAGGCTAGAGCAGCTTTAGCAAGTACCTTAGAGGCTATAAGGCGAGTTCTGTCACTGTTACCCTGGCTAGGCCAATGATTTGCAAATACAGTAACTAGTTTTGAGTCAATCTTAAAAGTTGTCTCTAAAATACCTCTCGTTTTTCTTCCTCTACCGGCCCTAGAAATATCAACTATATTTAGCTTTTCGGCTTGAATTGGGTATCTTGAGATCATTCCAACATCAATGCCACGAGTATCAGGTCCTTCAATTAAAGACACATACTTATATCCATGACCTGCGAGACCGTACTTAATAAGATCTTGTAGCGCCGAAATATTTTCAACTTCTTGGAAGACAATTATGTCGGCACCAACTCCTCTATCAAAAGATAGAATAACACGGGAAAGGTTTTTAATTTTTGCTTTATAAGTATCCATATTCCAGTCTAGAGTAAGACAAGATTTTCTATACCATCTATTTCTGATCGCTGCACAATATGCTTGAACTTCAAGACTTCTCTTTTTTATTTTGAGAGGCATATAGGTATAATCTTTTTTACCTTTGTCATGAAATGTATCAAAGAGATTTTCAAGATTGTATGTCATTATTGAAAATGATTTTGCCGAAGCTTGAAAACTAAATAAGATTATCATTAGGATGAATATAGCGTTTCTCATTTTATTCCCTTGTAAATCACTGTATTTGTCAGCTTTTATTGTGGCGTCATACTTACAATGATTAAGCGTTTTGTCTAAGTCTTTTTAGAATTAATTAACTTACATATTAGATCTACTTATACATTCAGGCATTGACTCCCATTTAATATTTGTTTACCTTGGTGTATGAAAAAAATCGCTCTCTACATTAGTTTACAATACAGGTTTATCATCTCATTGCTTATAATTGTGGTGCTTCCTTATTACCTTAATTTCAAATTAGATTTCAATATTCCCTACTTAATATCCTTTTTCATAATAGGTCTTTTTTGTCTTAAGATTTTCGTCATTAAAAGCAACGCGTCAAGTAAATCCAATTTAATAAAAGCTCGACTCACTCTCCCTGCATCTTCATCAAAACAGCAGATTATTAATCGTGGAGTAGATATCCAAAATTCTTATGACTTCGCTCTTATGCTTATAGGTATGGTGGTAATCTTTATAGGAATATTCAACAACGGTTTTTAATGAGAGAAAAATGTTACAAATGTATGCGACCAGACTCTCAGTGTTTATGCGGTGAAATCTTCCCAATTGAGACCAGTACTCTTTTTGTTATTCTCATCCATACTCATGAATTTAAAAAAGTAAAAAACAATACAGGACGAATGACTCATCTCTCTTTGAAAAACTCAGAAATGCATATGGGTGTTTCATTTGCAGAACACAAAAGAGTAAATGAACTTATAAAAAACACAAACTGCTATGTGCTCTATCCTGGTAAGAGTGCAATTGAAGTAAGTGATATTCCTACAAAAAAGAATAACACTATATTTATTATTGACTCCACCTGGCCATGTTCCAAGAAGTTGATGAGGCTATCGCCCAACCTAGTAGCTCTGCCAAAGATTAGTTTTAATATTGCAGCAAAATCAATTTATGAATTTAAAAGACAACCAAAAGACTACTGCCTTTCAACTATTGAATCGGTAAAAGTGGTATTGGAACAACTAGATACCTCAAACCTTGAGAGTATCGACAAATCTCAAACGCAGGATTTCTTAAATCCTTTTAAAAAGATGATTCAAACTCAAATTGATTTTCGAAACGATCCAAACATAACAGGTTATAGAAGAGGCAAAAGCTAGTTTCTGCTTCTTTTTTGTTGTTTCTTGCGTGGCTGATCTTTTGATGGCTTAGTTCTAGGAGATTGTCCCCTTGAAGATTGACCTCTAGGAGCTTTTGGAGCCGCAGGAGTTAAGTCTTTTCTATCGGTGTGAAATGCGTGATCGGTATTTTTTGGAATTTCCATACCAATAGTTTTCTCAATATCTTTTAAAAGTTTTAGTTCTGTACCATCACAAAATGAAATTGCGATACCACTTTTTCCAGCTCTGGCCGTTCTACCAATACGGTGAACATAGCTTTCTGAGTCTTCAGGTAAATTAAAATTTATAATATGAGAGACGTCTTTAATATCAATTCCACGAGCTGCGATATCAGTTGCAACGAGAACTCTAGACTTTCCACTCGTGAATTCGCTTAATGCTCTTTCGCGAGCTCCTTGTGACTTATTTCCATGAATAGCGACTGATGAAACTTTTGCTTGAGTTAAATTTTTAACAATTCTATCGGCACCATGCTTAGTTCGTGAAAAAACTAATGCTTTTGTAATTTCTTTGTCTTCAAGAACACGTTCAAGTAGTCGACGCTTATCTGATTTTTCAACAAACAAGAGTGATTGATCTATTTTCTCTACAGTTGTTGACTCAGGTGTTATTTCAACTTTTTTGGGATTTACCAGTAGATCCATAGCAAGTTTTTTTATTTCACTTGGCATCGTTGCTGAAAATAGAAGAGTGTGACGTTTTTTAGGAATCATTTTAACGATCTTTTTAACATCGTTTAAAAATCCCATATCGAGCATTCTATCCGCTTCATCTAAAATAAAAGTTTCAAGTTGATCGAACTTAATCTTTCTTTGACCTATAAGATCAAGGAGTCGACCAGGAGTAGCGACAACTATATCGATACCGTTGTTTAATGCGGCTATTTGTGGTTTCTCTGATACACCGCCAAAGATAACTCTAGTTGAAAACCTTAAATATTTAGAATAACCTAAAATATTTGCTTCAATTTGAGAAGCTAGCTCTCTAGTTGGTGTCAGTATAAGAGCTCTACAATTATTGCGTGAGGTTTTAACATTACTTTCTTCAAGATTATGTAGAAGTGGTAGTGAGAATGCAGCAGTTTTTCCGGTACCAGTTTGAGCAATTCCTAAAAGATCTTTCTTATTTAAAAGGTCAGGTATAGCTTGAGCTTGAATGGGTGTGGGTTCAGTGTAGCCTTTATCAACGAGGGCTTTTTGAATTTTTTCATTTAATTTTAGATCGGTAAATTTAGTCATAAAGTATTTTAGTCTATTTTAGAAGCTTTGTAACCATTCGATTGAAAGAATTTGCGAACTTCTCCTTATCCTTGAGATCAAAGGCGCTTGGCCCACCAGTATCCACTCCGGAATCTCGAAGATCGGCCATGAAGTCCCTTACAGAGAGGCGTTCACGGATGTTTTCTTCAGTATACAACTCACCTCTGGGATTTATCGCTAAGGCCTTTTTCTCGACTACAAAAGCTGCCAGTGGAATATCGGCAGTGATGACAAGATCATTTTCATCGAGGTTATCAACGATATATTGATCGGCGACGTCATCACCATTTTCTACAATAATAAGTCTTATAAAGGGAGATTCTGGTATTTGCATATAAGAGTTAGCAACAAGTATTAATTCGATCTGCAGTTTATTACAGGCCTTAAAAACAACTTCCTTCACCATTTTAGGACAAGCATCAGCATCAACCCAAACCTTAAAATTTTTCATCTAATCCCTTATTGTATTTTTATATAAACAGCGTATCATATTAGTAACTTAAAGAGGTGCTCTTATAAGTAAAAAGGTGGAGGCAACCAAATGCCCGCGAAACCTTTCCAGGAATATAGAGCCGAAAAGAATAGCTGGTAACTATTTTTTGGTAAGTCTGGGTTGAATCCCGCTTACTGTCATCAATTTGATGGAGTGCTTTAAAGTAAATCAATACGATTTTCTTCTCTCTACTTTAAGTTTTAGTAAGTTTGGAGAAAGGAAATCCTCCCATCTTTTCTCCAAACTTCTTTCACTCTATTCTCACTATTAAATGGTATCCAAATTTAGTTTTCACAGGTTTTGACAACTCTCCTACATTCATGTGAAAGAGAGCTCTTTCAAATTCAGCATCCATTGTTCCTGATGAAAAACGACCAAGCATGCCTCCGTTTCTAGCTGTATCACACTCCGGAAATTCAATAGCGAGCTTTTCAAATGAATAACCTTGAACAATTTGTTCACGCAGCTCTGTAGCATCTTCTAAATCCTCTAAAAGAATATGCTTAGCTTTATAAGACGTTGCCATTTTTCCTCTGTTTGTAAGTATTATCTTTTAAAATAATATTATAGTTCAATAACCAAACGCTAACAATCAAGTAAACAAAACTACATATTATTTAATTATTAATATGACCAAATTAACAGCTGAAAGAAATATAATTATAACAATATTAAAGCAACAAGGAGTTAATATGATCAACGGAATGACAAATGCTAATACTAAAAAATTCAAAGAGGTTTACCACAAGATTATTGGTCATCCTTTAGTATCTAAAGATCAGGCACAAAGTTTCGAGCCAGATCTTCTAGAACGCGATCGAGGTCTAGACACAGGTGTTCCACATAGTCATTATGAATATAGAACTAAAGAACAAATGTATAATATGGCCAGAGAACTTGAAATTGATGGACGAAGCTACATGAATAAAGAAGAGCTAATCGATGCAGTAAGAGTCGAAACTAGACACTAAACTCCATGTTACCTCTAAGCTTGATAGTCAAAGTTCATGTCTTAGAGGTAACATATTGATTTCACTTATATATCACTTGACCGAGGTGTATAAAATCAACATGATACTATTTTTATGAACTGACCTGGGCTATATCCCAAGTATGAAAATACTTTTATTGATTCTAATTATGGCATCGACCAGTTTTGCTGCAACTTTCGTAAATTGCAACTCACTAACAAACGAGTCAGCGAAACTTTGTAAATTCACTCAGGAGCTCTCAGATATCTCTTACGAAACAAGCAATCTTGATTGTAGGAATAAAATTAGTCCAGACACTAAAGAAGTTATTTTTATTTTTGAAGGTGGTGGTGTCTACTCCCCAAGATATTTTAATATTGTTAATAATGAGGCAAAGATAAAAGCAAAATACCCTGATCCAATTTATAAACAAATTTACAATGCATACGCCAATTCTTTATTTGAACTAAGAAAATCGAACTCTTACACAACTAGATTTTTAAGAGCCCACGATGTCTTTACAAAAGACAGAGTAATATTTTATTTTAAAAATTCAAATGTAGATGGTGCACTTGCATGTCATCAACAAGTATCAAGTAAGAACACGAAGGTTCTAGCAATGAGTTGGGGATCAAACGGTGCACATAAATTCATCAAAGAATTAAATAGAATAAATGAACCTATTAAAGCTGTTATCTTTTTTGATCCGGTAAGGAAGGGCTTTTTAGCATTTAGTGCATTAAGAAATATTCTAACAACATCTAATTCTAGGTTTTATAAGAAACTATCAAACACCGAATTATTTATAAATCACTATCAAAAAACAGATGATGGAAGCCTAGGAATAGCAAAGGTTCGCGGAAACTCTATCCCATCGGCTGATATAAACTTAAACCTCTCTAAAAACTGTCTTTCGGCGAAAGAAGAAATACCATTTGTTCGCATAAATCATAAAAATATCTTCAATTGCCCAACTCTTATTGAAAACTTTAAACTCTTTTTAAACAAAGGAAATTAAATGAAAACTATAATACTTATCGCGTTTATTTTATCAAACATGGCCTTTGCCAAAGATTATATCTGTGAGACAAATGGCTATAGAATTGAACTTGATCTTCATGATGATAGATCAACGCATATATGGGTAAGAGATGCATATAGATACAATCTAATAACTCAGGCTTATGCAGGAAGTATCGATCGTGGGCAGATAGCTAGTTCGTTTTACTTTTACGGACAAACAGAACCAACAGTTTTATCTTTTAAAAATGAAGATATTAAAAATAAACCTAACAAAATTAAAGGTCATATTGAAGCAATGTTTGAGGGTTTTTACTTCACTCGCTATATGACCTGTATCGCAAGGTAGTGTAAATGCAAGTCAATGTTGAATATTTAGAGAATTTAAGACTACAAGCTAATTTTGATGACTACAATGTAATATCAGACCAACCAATTCGATATAAAGGCGATGCAACAGCACCTGGACCTTTCGATTATTTTTTAGCATCTTCAGCAATGTGTGCAGCTTACTTTGTTAAGGTCTATTGCAAAGCGCGAGATATTTCTACAAATGATATCACACTAACTCAAAACAATATTATAGATCCCGAAAACAGATACAAACAGACTATTCACATCCAAATTCAACTCCCCGACTCACTTTCTGAAAAAGATAAAAATGGAATACTTGCTGCAATGGATAGATGTTCAGTGAAAAGAGTTATTCAAAACTCTCCTGAATTTATCATTGATGCCATTTCTAATTCAAAAAAGTCAGGTGGTCTAATCTATGAAAGTGACTCTAAAGAAACTAAGACTTTAATCCTAGGAAAAGATCTCCCATTAGAAGATACGATTAAAACAATGACTTCAATCATTGAAGATCTCGGTATAAGCCTTGAGATTGCATCTTGGAGAAACTTAGTTCCACATGTATGGTCTGTTCATATTCGCGATGCTCACAGTCCTATGTGTTACACAAATGGTAAGGGAGCAACTAAAGACGCTGCACTTTGCTCAGCACTTGGTGAGTATCTAGAAAGAATAAGCAATAATTATTTCTATAACGACTACTATCTTGGAGCAGAAATATCAGAGTCCGAATTCGTTCACTACAAAAATGAAAGATGGTTTCCAATCTCTGATGAATTTCATCCAGAATTGATGGATGAATATCTAATTGAGATGTATGGACAAGATGGCGAGTTAGAACCAAAACACCTCATTGATACAAACTCTGGAAATTTAAAAAGAGGAATTTGTACAATTCCATTCAATAGAGTCTCTGATCAAAAAACAAGTTTTATTCCAGTAAACTTAATTGGAAATCTTTTTGTTAGTAATGGAATGAGTGCCGGAAACACCATTATAGAGGCTAGAGTACAGGCACTGTCAGAGATATTTGAAAGAGCGATAAAGAATAAGATAATAACAGAAGAGACAATCCTACCTGATGTTCCTAAAGAAGTAATTGCAAGATATCCCAAAATAGCTGAAGGTATTGCTGAACTTGAAAACAAAGGGTTTCCAATAGTAGTCAAGGACGCATCACTTGGAGGACAATTTCCAGTTTTATGTGTAACACTTATGAATCCCAAAAACGGAGGAGTTTTCGCTTCATTTGGAGCACATCCAAAATTTGAAGTTGCACTAGAAAGAAGTCTTACTGAATTGTTGCAAGGAAGAAGCTTTGAGGGAATGAATGACATTCTTCCTCCAACATTTTCTAGCTTCGCCATAAGTGAGCAAAACAATATCGTTGATCATTTCATAGATTCTACAGGTGTTATATCGTGGAAATTCTTTAGCGACGCTCACGAATATGACTTCGCCGACTGGAACATTGATGGAGATACGAAGACAGAGCACGACCATCTGCTAAACATTCTTGCAGAGATGGAACTTGAGACTTATATAGCAGACTATGAAGATCTAGGGGCAAAAGGATGTAGAATTCTTGTTCCAGGTTTCTCAGAAATATATTCCGTTGAAGATTTAATTTGGGATAATAATAACCGAGGGCTCGATTATAGAGAAAGAATACTAAGTATTCATGATCTCTCAAATAAAGAATTAAATACATTAGTGAGTGATCTCGACGAAAGTGAACTTGATAACTACATGCCTATTTCCGAACTTATAGGCGTATCATTTGATGAGAACTCTGTATGGGGGCAGCTCAATATTGGCGAATTAAAAGCACTGACAATGCTGGCTGTTGGTAATTACAAAGATGCTCAAGAGTATGTTGAGATGTTAAGCAAGTTTAATGATAATCTTCCATCAAGAAAAAGATTTTTTCAGCTCCTAGATGCTCTTATCTTTATTGAACAAAACCAAGAACAAAAGCACTCAGATTATGAACAGAATCTAAAAAAAATGTTCACTGGTGAGTTGTATGAAGCAGCCTTAAGTACACTTAAATCTGAAATAAAATTTTATGGTATGGAAAAAACAAATATAAATCTCGATGGATTAGAGAAACATCAAAAATTAATTGAAAGCTATAAGAAGCTTATCAACAAAAGGAATTCATGGAACTAAGTGACTTAAACTTTAAGCAAGTACTCGTAGTTTTAACTAAGCCCAACATGAGAATAGAGATAATTAACTATCTTAAAGAACAAGAAATAGATCTAGGTTTAAAGTTTGTTGACAGCTATATGGATGGTGCAAAAATGGTTCAAAGACTTGAGCATGATCCATATGACTTTATAATTGTAGATAAACTAGTTAACAATGCTAAGTCTAAAGACTTTATTGAATTTATAACAGTAGAAAAAAAAGAAACAAAAATATTAACATTCTCATCTGATGAGAAACTAAATTACTTGTAAAAATTCGATATTAGCTCTTTTGAAGATTTTGAAAGAGCTTCAGCGGCACAATTCATCAATATGTGCTCATGAGAGTTAGAAATAAATCGACCAAACATTTTATCAAATCGAAGTTCTGCATCTTCAAAAATTCTAATATTCATAGTTTTATCTTGAACCTCTTCTTCTCTCATTGATAAAAAACTAAGTTGATCAATCTTATTATTCGCTATATCTATATGAAACCACGAAAAAACATCTGATTTAACAGCATCGTCGGGAAGATCAGTTCTTTTAACTTCGACAACAGTGAAGTTTTCATTGGATAAGTTGAATAGAACATCAAACATGGATTCCCCTAATTTAGTCTAAAAAGGCATAAAGTTTTTAGTCAGTTTTATCTATTTATAATTATAGGTAAAAAAGGAGATAAAGAAAGAAATTTTTAGATGAGTATTGTTAGAGGTTTTCAGTTGCCGTTGTCAAAGAATCGTTTGTAAACCGGTACCCTTGAAAGGAACTGAAGATAGAATAATGGATACATTAAATAAGTTAGAATGATATTGCGACATTCATAATTTATATCATCTACGATATAAGTCTCAGACTCACTGATACGCTCTATTTTATGATAATGTCTCCATTTTGATATTGGAAAAGGTACAGTGTCCCCTTCATCAACAAAAGATGATTCATTACCATCAATGATATTTTCTGTAACAATACTTACCCATGTTTGTTTGAATGGACCTACGATTAGATGAATCTCATCTCCAACTTTACAACCATCAAATCTCTCTACCTTCAGAGGTATTCCAAAGGGCTTCAAAGCCTTAAATAGAGACAAGTCAAATCGGCTAAAAACAGATTTATAATTCGTATTTACTTTAGTGCGTATAGTTATATTCATTCATTATAAATAGCATTAAACTCTCTATAATCAAGAAGAAAAGATTAGACATTAATCGAGTCAAAACAGAAGGATAATCTTTGCTTAAATAATACTTGGCCAAACTTAATCTTTGATATATCTATTAATTCCAAAGCATTCTCTCAAAAGCTGTGATAGATGTTCTAAATGCTAGATAAAATACTGAAATTAGGACCTGAACTTGAAAGCTTAGACTTAGGTCCGGAACAATTTAATCAAAAATGCTATGATCTCTTATCTGATTTGAGTATCGACAAAGATATTAGATCATTCAGTGAAGATCTCTCCCGTTGGCTCCTGGACAATGATATTCCAAGACAACTTAATGTTTATAATGATTTTGGTCAACCACCAGTAACTTTATTCAACAATGAAACTTTCGTCGTAGATTTATATTTTTGGATGGAAGCAGATACATCTTTGCATAGTCACGCTTTCAACGGAGCTTTTAAAGTCCTCTTTGGAAAGTCTCTGCACGAAAACTTTAAAGTAGAAAAAGAGATTGAGTATTGTTCTGATGTTTTACAAAATAAATTGAGCCGTGTAAGCGCAGAGATTTTATCTCCAGGAGACTGTAAAGTCATTCCAAGTGGAACAAGTTTTAACCATAGAGTTGTTCACCTGAGCTCCCCTACAGTAACTGTTTGTATTAGAACAATTACAGATGTAGACATTCCACAGTGGCACTATTTTGACAATGGACTGAGTATTTTAAAACAAGAGATTGAACAAAGTGTGTATAAGAAAGTATTTTATGCAGATTACCTTTTCACAATAGATCCAAATTCATCAGAAAGTTTTTTAAAAGATTTTGTAGCGACGATTGCTGTATCAAAGTTAATAAACCTTTACGAGCAGTTAACAGTTGATACTATGGGTCTGAGTGAATCAAGCCAAGAACTACTATACAATATAATGATGGAAAGATTTAACAATGAATCTTGGTACTCAACATATGAAGAAGCATGTGAGCAAGTTCCTAATGAAGATATTGGGTATGATGAAAGAAGTAGACTAATTAGTCATATTGAATATCACCAATATTCTCAAGAAGAGAAAGAAAAGCTAATTAGTTTAATCTAGATGATATATTTCCATAATATCTTTTAAAGTAGCTTCAAAATCTATTTTTAAGTCTATCAGTTCACCGGAGTGAATATCGAAGACCCATCCGTATACTTTTAGTCCTCTATCTCTATAAGCCTTTTGTACACATGCAGTCTTGATTGCGTTTACACATTGCTCTTGAACATTTAGCTCAACTAATCTTTTATATTTTTTATCATCATCAGTAATTGAGTTTAGTTCGTCTTTATGAATTCTAAAAACGTCTCTTATGTTTCTTAGCCATGGATTAAGTATGCCTAGGTCCTTACTCTCCATTGCAGCCTTGATACCACCACAACCATAATGGCCACAAACAATGATGTGTTCAACTTCAAGTTTATCAACTGCATAGTCGATAACACTCATGGCATTCAGATCAATACTAATAATCATATTAGCAATATTTCGATGTACAAAAACTTCGCCTGGGCCTGCTCCCATCAATTCTTCTGCAGATACTCTACTATCAGAACAACCAACATAAAGAACCTTTGGGCTTTGACCTTTTCCCATTTTAACGAAAAAGTCTTTATCCTGACCAAGTTTATCTTCAATCCAATTTTTGTTATTACTTAAAATCTCATTTATATCCATTTACACCACGACGATAAAGTTTATAACAAACCGTAGCATAAAAACTCAATTGAGAGCTAGTTAATGGCCCAAAGATTAGAAATATCTCATTTCTTAATAGTAAATGAGTCTTTTAATAGCTCTTTAATTGTAAAATCGATAAAATATCCATTAGTTTCTATCTTAACAGTGCTTGTTTTATCAATTCCCTCAATAGCTGATTTAACCTTTAAGTATCCTAAAAAAACGACATTCGAGTTTAGACTTAAAACTATTTCCTCAGCGCTATTTTCAATTAATATCTTAGGTGAAAAAAGCTCATTTAACTTAACACCTCTTATTAAATGTAGAGTTAGATTCGCCAATACCCCAACAAAGATACCTATAAGTAAATCCTCCACAAGAGTTACAACCAAAGTAAGAACAAAAATTAAGAACTGGTCTTTACCATGTCGCCAAACTTCAACAAAGTGCTTTGGATGTGCTAAATTATAACCTACCAACAATAAAATAGCGGCAAGTGCAGAAAGCGGAATATGATTTATAAGATCAGGTAAGAGAGCAACGAACAATAAGATAAAGATTCCATGAAAGAAATTTGACCACTTAGTTTTTGCACCATTAGTGATATTGGCCGAAGACCTAACGATTTCAGTAATTATGGGATAAGCACCTAGAGCTCCACAACAGATATTTGTAATCCCTTTACCAATGATGTCGTAATCAAGATCTGAGACTCTTTTGTAAGGATCCAACTTATCAATAGCATATGCGCTCAATAGAGACTCAAGTGTTCCTACAATAAAGATTGTTGCTACACTGAGTAACCCCTTTAAGGTAAAAGCAATATCAAACTTTGGAAAAATAAAAAGATCTTTAATCGATTCGGGCACATGAACTAAAAACTCAGGCCCAACATGAAAGAGTCTCTCTAACCAGTTTACGTTGTGAGGATGCTCCACATCTAAAAAGTAAGATAATCCAAGACCTACTGCAACTACTAAAAGCGGACCGGGAATCACTTTTCCAAGCTTTGCTGGAACATATTTCCAGAAGATCAAAAGAAGTATGCACAATCCACCAATTAAAAAGATAGGTAAATCTGTATTCGTTATCATGCCAGGAAACTCAACAACAAGACCTGTAATGGACTTCGAAGTAGGAGTTACACCGAGAATGACAGGTAATTGTTTTACTACAATTATTGTACCAATAGCAGCCAACATACCATGAACAACTGATGAAGGAGCAAGGAAGGTTAATTTTCCTAACTTGAAGACTCCAACTAAAATTTGAAGAACACCCGCAATTATAGTCGCAGCTAAAGTCCTTTGAAATCCTAGAAGAAGATCACCGCCACCAAGGCTAATAATTGATCCGGATATAACAACGATTAAACCCGCTGCAGGACCACTAATGGTAATATGTGTTCCCGTAATCAGAGTACCTATTATTCCACCAATAATCGCGGATAGAATACCAGCCGATGCAGGCGCACCAGCGGCGAGAGCAATCCCAATTGATAGAGGTAGTGCAATTAGAAAAACTACAAAACCAGCAATAATATCATCTTTCCAGTGATTACTCATCAATGATCTCCTTGAAGTAAATTTTATTAAAAATGAATAGATATAAGGCAATATTTAAAAATGTATTAGCAAAACTATAAAAGACTAAATCAACAACTTTATCACGAATTAAGAAGGCTTCAATAATATGTTCATTAACAAGACTTTGAAGTAAGAAAGGAAGATTGGTAAAATATAGCATTAGAAAAATAAGTAATGTTCCAGTTAAATGCTTCATAGACTTACTACGAATTTTTCTTTTCTCTGAAAAAATAAGAAGAAAAAGAAACAATCCTAATATTATAATCGCAATCCATTTATAAGGCTCATGTGAATGAACACCATGAACAATAAAACTTTCTAAAATTTTATAAATCATAAGCATTGCTATGAAGGCATTTTGATTTTTTTCGAATAGCAAAGAGATAGACACTAATAAAATAACAAATGGAATAATATCGAAATAGTTATTGCTTATATCAATTGCTCCGGCGGATATAAGAAAAGCTAATAAAATATAATACGCCCACCAAAACATAGTTCTATAAGAGTGTTTACTTGTTTTATTAATCAAAGGAAAAAACAATTGTTCAACGTAAGAGCTTAAAATAGAGAAGAAGCGTCCAACACGAAGGTAAAAATGATCAAGATAAAATCCATTTAAAGAATAGAAGTATAAAGACTTCCTAAGTCCCTCTGGCACAAAGCTTTCAAAATGCTTCCCCCCCCTACCAAATAGAGATTGATTTTCACCAATCATTGTATGGTATGATGTAAGCAGAGACGGCGATTTTATAAACTGATAAAGCTTATAGAATGAATTTAAAAATAGATGCACAATTGCCAAGGTAGTTAATCCAAAAGAACACTCTATCAATATGATACCTATTTGAATCAGAGATGAGTAGCCCAATGAGGTTTTAGCGTCTGTTTGAACTCTAGATACAAATGTAGAATAAATCACAGTTAAAGCACCACAAACAAAAAGAATTCCATTGCAAAGATCATACACATTCAGTTGAGGTAAAAACTTATAGATGAGAATAACACCAGTATTAACTGAAAGAGCAACATAATAGATAGCGCTTGAAGTTGTAGGGCCTTCCATAGAGCGTGGTAGCCATGAAGAAAAAGGAAATGCCGCACTCTTAACAAGACCAGCAATAATTATACCGGAATAAACAATTTGCAAATAATTTGGGTGTAAATCTAAGATTTCTTTATGACCTAATAAAATAAGACACGTAATAAGGATGATATCGGCAATCTTATAAAAAGACATAACATACAGAGAGTTTTTAATTGGTGACTCTCTAAAACTATAGAATGAAATCAAAAACAATGAACTAATTCCAATGAATTCCCATCCTGAAAATAGAACTAAGTAATCATCTGCAAAAACAAAGAGGAATTGTCCTAACCAAAAGAGAATGAGATTAAGGAAGAACTTATAGAACCCCAACTCCTTGTGGATATACTTAAAAGAAAATTTACTAACTAAAAAAAGCATAATGGAAGAGAAGAAATAAATAAGTAAATTTGAAAGATCAACTTTAAGAGGTATAAAATTAAAAAGAACAGTTTCTTGTTCGAATGAGAAGAGGATTCCCACTAATGAAAAGACTATTGATATAAATGCACTCATATCGAAGAGATGCTTAACTATTTCCTCTTTTAGATGAAGCCATTTAAATGGATAACTAAATGCCAGAAGAAACAGAGTTACTATGAGGGGTAAAAATAAAATGAGTTCGAAGTAGTTCATTATTTAATCTTTTATATAGAAGTCTAGTAAATCTCTCTTTCCGGTATAACAAGAAAATGAGTCACTACGAGTTAATCTTTGAATCTCTACCTGACTTACCTTCGCCTTAAATGGTACAAAATTCTTATCTTCATAAATTACAAACTCTCCATTAGCATCTACGAGCAGAGTTTTTACCCATTCATTACCAATAAGCTTTGATAAGTCATCATTTCTGGTCATTAAATCTAGAATTGTTTTGGAAGAAGCCTCAACAATGAAAATAATGCGTGAGGGCTCATGAATCTCTACCATTTGCCAAGGAAGACCAAGCCTGAGATCACTCTTGGCCCCATTCATAACACCCATTAATGAGGTTACATTATGACCTTGCTTAACTCCGGCTCCAAATTTATCTCGGTCGACAAAACTGAAGTAATACTCCAAGTTTATTCCAGCACACACGGGTACAACAGCTCCTAAAAGCCACAAAAGATTATTGAAATTAGGATCATCTTCACTCTCATCATAACCAACAAGAAACGCTCTTCTATCCAAAAAAAGTTTTTTCGAATTTTCTCTTTTTCCAACAATACAAAAAGCATTTGTGTTGTGACCATACTCAGGCCTTGGTTGAGAAAAATCATATGCCCTATTACTAGCGGCCAACAATGCTTCGGTTGCTGTACACTTAAGACTCACATCATTGAATTTTCGTAGACGCTCTTTAGCATCTCTCTTTTCGACGTATTTAAAAGCTTTTGTAAGGTATTCAATTTGCTCTGTTTCTAAATACTGTTTATCAAAAAAGATAATCTTATCGCTTGAAGTACAGTGATACCCTCCCACAAATTTTGTAGACTCAGGAATAATGACTCCCAATTCTTTAAGATTTTCTCGTACGTCACTTCTATTTCCAAGAAGGGCCATAAGTCTAGCATTTGCAGCACCTTTTTCACCTGCACATGCACCGCAGTTATAGGCAGCTCCATGTGGATTATTCATGCTCTTCGAGCCGTGGCCACAAATGAAGACTAATTCAGCAAAATCACTAGTCATGCCCAAAGTCTTAAGCATTTTAAAGAAAATTTGAGTTCCTTCATCAACAGAATAACCTCTAAGCTCTCTATTAGGAGAACTTAGGTAATTAAGTTCAGTATCAACCTTAGGGAACATTAATTGCTTAAATTTTCTTCTTATTTTATGGATTTTTTCAGGAAAAAAGCTTTCAAAAATAAAAAGCATTAATACGAATGGTCCAAGAAGAAATGTTAAAAATAGTCCCGATATTGGAAGCTTTGAATTATGAAAAAGGAAATGCTTTGCCTTTGCAAGTAGTTTAGTTTTTGGGAGTCCATGACCCTTAACTTCTTCCCATATATAAAAATCAGCTGATGCACTCAAAGGACACAAAGATCGAAAGTGAGTATCTCTAATAGACTTATATTGAATATTTAGTCCAAAATGACCGGCATAACCATACGTCTTAATTGAATCACTATACTCTTCAAAATGTCTACGAGTAGATTCCTCTCGATCATCTATGCATGTAATAACCTGTAATGATGGAACAGTTATGTCATTTTTAGTATTATGTGTAACAGAATAAGAGCTAACTACTCTATGGATTAAATCAAGCTCATATGAGTCGTGCCAAATTCTAAAAAGAAGGCTTTGGTCAATTCCAAAAATATTCTCTTCATTTGTCTGGTAGAAGTCTATGAGTTCTTTTTTATCTGCAAATGATTCATTTAAAACATCAAAAATATAGTTATGAAGAGATGAGTAATGATTTTTTGGTTTTTTAAATGAATACTCAAAATCTCTGATAATATTCTTATCTTCAAAATATTTGAATGAACATGATTCAAATATCATAAAGATTAATAAATACTCCTCAATATCAATATTAATACCGGTTGGATTATAGTTAACATTTTCTTCCAAAGAGAAACTAAGAGCAGTCCAACCTTTAAGTCGATAAAGCATTTGAAAAAGTACGGAATTGAATTCATCAGCTGGAATACCAATCGTGTTTGCCAGACTAACTATGAAATCACTCTTCGATTCATATTCTGAGCCAGATAAGACAATATCTTTGAGTCTTTTATTATAGTGTGTTTTTGGCAGAAATTTTACAAAATCGTAAAAACAATACAAAAGACCACGATCTTTGTTCTCCATCTCCCAATAAGAGTTTCCCTTATCAAAATAAGCACTGAAAAAGTTGATCTTGCATTCTTGATCCCGATTTTTAATTTTTGAGTATATTTCATTATCGGAAATATTGTCCCAAAAGGTATTAACTCTCTTGAAGTGAAGCGGTGAAGACTGAGAGGGAGGATCAATTGGCATAGAAGCGAGAACTTTATCTCTTAACAAATTCGTAGATTTCTCATTTGAACTTATATCCCAATGGAGAATTTTTAAAATAATCTGCTCATCAAGAAATGGAAGATGTTTTTTTGCTATTTCAAGTAGGTCATTCTTCTTAATGCGATCTTTTGAGAGTTGATCTTGATACCAATACAAAGATTTATGAGTTTTGCAGTTAAAAAACTCAGAGGCGTATGTGAGGCCATCATAAAAGTCGAATTCCTCAAAAGCGTGCAAGGTATTGTGGTGCACAAAGTATTCTAATGGTCCTTGCTTGGGGAGATATTTTCGACAAAATTTTATTCCACTAATAATATCATCTTCAGAGATATCGTCTATCTCTATTGTTCTCATCAACATTTAACAATCACCTTTAGCTTACTGCAACAAATAGTATCGTAATTATCGGCTAGAAGTTGATAAAAACAAAACAGAATTAAAAGAATGATTGATTCTGTTTTACCGAATCAACATCATGAGTTATAATAGAGTTAAAAGGCATAAGATAAAGGAAAAAATCATGTTGAAATCACTGAACCTGAAGCATATATTCTATTTTTGGGTTGTCGGCAAAGAAGGAAGCATAAAAAAAGCCTCAACGTTACTTAATGTCGCCCAGTCTTCAATATCCGAACAGGTCAGATTGCTAGAAGATAGAGTCGGAATTGATCTCTTCGATCGTACTCAAAAAAAAATGAATCTTAGTTCAAATGGAAAAGTTCTTTTTCAAACTCTAGACAAATTCTTTCCTAATCTAGAGGAACTATTCGAAAGTATGGTTAACCATAAATCAACTAATGTTAAGTTTCTAAGGATAGGTCTTTGTCCTACTATTTCAGCTGAACTTAAGTTTAGACTATGCTTCCCCTTTATCGAAGACATTAAATATACAGTTAAAGCCTTGCAGGGTGAAAATAGCTTTCTCTCAGAAGCTTATGATAATGATGAGATTGATTTATTGTTTACAACAAATGCAACAGTACCTATTCATGGAAAATTCGAAAAACAAGAAGTATCAAATAAAACGTATTCTATTGTTACAAACAAAAACGTGTATAAAAATTTACCAAGAACAAATAAAATAAAAGCCCTCTCGAGTATTAAATTTATAAACTATACATCCGATTCAGATCTGCACTTCAAGATAATAGATTTTTTACATGAACAAGAAATCTCCCCGATTAGAATTGCTGAGATTGATGATATAAATCTCACAAGAAAAACATTACTCAATCTAGACTGTTTTGCTATTGTTCCTACGAATTCAGTCCAAATGGAAATTGAAAAGAAAGAGTTGTTTCAAGTCGGAGCACCTATAAAAAGTTTAAACAGTAAGATATACGCTTATTATAAACCATCATTTAAATCAGAGAGTTTCTTTGAGAATTTAGAAAAAGCCAAAAAGAAGCATATCAAACAGCCTTAACTATCGCCTAATCGATAAATCGATAAGATAAAAAAAGCTTATGTGAAGAAGTAGGAATAAGAGTAAAGTACAAGTGTTTTCTGTGGTTAAAAAAACGGTAAGCCCATAAGATTGAACTCACCAATTAATAATTCATTTATAAAAAGCGATATACATTTGAGCCTTATCGGCAATTTTCAAGCTTTGATAAACGTGAGGCTCAGATACCCCAATATCACCTTTTTTTAGTAAGACTTCTTCTTTTGGGTCTTCATTTATGTAAGTAAGTTCGCCTTCAACAACATGAATCTGTGCCCAAACATTTTCTTTGATATTGTGTTTATCACTGAATCATCCAAGAATATTATCTTGGTCAAATACTTCTGTTTTTTTATAAAGTACAAAATGTGTTCCAATTTATTTGAAACATAAAAATTATAATGCTTAACTAGTTATATGATTAATGTAGCAAAAGCACAGAAAATTATATCTGAATCAACT
>Ga0307982_1000461_pt1 | contig 32133 bp, 17 predicted proteins | sample OrgLakmetagen989_FD_201847 | JGI IMG/M metagenome (GOLD analysis project Ga0307982, IMG submission 201847) | Saline water microbial communities from Organic Lake, Antarctica - #989 | ecosystem: Environmental > Aquatic > Non-marine Saline and Alkaline > Saline | place: Antarctica: Organic Lake...
TAGCTGCCACAAGCATCACGTTGAGCACACAGAAAGCTGCAGCTCACTCTGGTGGGGTTGCGGATGCGCCACGCCCTGGGACAGCACCGCGCGGGGCGCCTTCTACCCCCTCCTCACCAGCAGGCTTGGGGGGGGGTACATGGGGCACGCAGTCGCTGCCGCCCTCCCCTATTCCTGTTCTTGGAACACAAACGCAACCAGAACACCCCCCTGCCTCTGCAGCTTCGCCCCCCGTTCAGTTCTCCCGCGCGAGTGTTGAACAGGAAGGAGTGGCAGGCAAAGGGACCCCCCTTGCACCCCCTTTGCATGCAACAGGGACAATATTTGCAGCCACATGTAACTCCTCTGGGCTTGCAAGCCAACACGCCCCGCCATTGGCCAAGACGGCACCCTCGCCTGCCAACACTTCCCACGATGACAGTGTGGTGTTGCAGCCCCCACGCAGAGCTGTGCAAGGGGGTACAGGGGGGGGGCTTTCGAGCGTGGCTGCACCCAGCAGGGTCGCTGCAGTCAGTACGCCGGGCACTGCAGCCCCCATTCTCGACCTGGGCAGCGACTCGAGTGCCTCCAGTGAAGATGACTCCACTGTATTCCCTCCCCGGGCAGCAGCTGTGATCCCTCCCCGGGCAGCTGCAGCCTGGAACACGGCGGCGGAACACCGTGCTGCTCCTGCGGCGCACACTAAAGTAAGGAAGCCCAGTGCAACCCGCAACAGATTCCTGGACATGTCTGCCGAGGCTGAGGGGGGGTCTGAGGACGAAGACGAGGGGGGCTCAGAAAACGAGTATGACCTGGAAGACAGCTTCATTCATAAATCCACGAGCCAGGGGGGCGCGGAGGCCTCACAGGCTGAGGTCAGCATCAACCATGCCGCCCTGAATGCGGAGTTGAACCACCAGGTGGGAGCCTGGGGGCGCATGTTCGGCTCGCGCGCAGGCGCCATGCCCATGCTTGCAGCAGCGCTGGCTGCGGCTGAGGCAGCAAGCCCCCCCAGCCCCCCCCGCCGTAGCAAGAAAAAAGGGTGCAAGGGGGGTCGATATGACGTTGTGGGGGGGCGTCGTCGACTGCGGGCTGTGGTGCTGTCTGACTCAGACACAAGTGGGGAAGCGGGGGGCAACATGGCCCCACCCCCCGCACGCAAACAGGCCCGTGGGCCCACCAATGACGACAGCGATTCCTTCATCGTGCACGATGTCACAGCTGCATTGGACTCGCAGCCGCAATATCCTGCCATTGGCGGTGCCCATGGGGCCCCACTAAACCTCAGCTTTGGGGGGGGATTCGGGCTGCACCACGGATTTGCCTGTGACGGCTGTGGCCTGTCCCCAATTGTGGGCACACGGTTTACCTGCACAGTTTGTGCGGAATTCGACCTTTGCGAGAAGTGCATGCCGCACAAGAGCACCTTGCATGACTTGGCCCTGTCGGGGGCGTCTGATGGCGGCCCACCACACCCCTTTAGGGCAGTGGCCGCTCCACTTGCCCGACAGTCGGCAGGCAGTGCATCAAGCGGTAGCCCCCCTGCACCCCTTTATGCCGCCGCATCGGCAGCTGCCCCACCATTAGCTGGGGCAGCGCGGCCCTCGGCATCCTCTTCCTCAGGTAGTGATGCGTTTCAGCCCCCCCCCCGCACTGGGCTTGCAGGTGCTGCCGGGGAGCTCAATACCAGTGCTGCCTCGGGGGGCTCCTCAGGCTCCGTGTTTGACCCCCTTCCCCCCCCTGCACCTCGCGCCTCAACTGCTTTCCCGTATACCCTTCCCACCACCAGCACCCAAGCCAGCGAGGCACCCCCCCCCCAGACAGTGAAAGGGGGGTTCAACTTGCTGCATGACGACAGTGATAGTGAGGGCGAGAGTCTTCAAGCACTGCCAAACACTACGGCCGCCCCCTCCCCTGCTGCAGTCCCCGAGGTGCCTGGTGTGCCTTCCAGCTCACCCACGCTCCCTCGAGTGTACTTGGCTGCAGCTGGGGGTCGTGTGTGCACGGCAGTGCATGACATCCTGCAGGCTTCATCTCAGTGCACTGCAGATGCAGCTTGGGGGGATCTAGGGGGCCCTCACGGACTGCTGGGCCCCCCCTCCGGATGGTGTGTCTGGAGTCGCGAGGACCTTGCCCAGGTGCACAGCTCTTGTGAAGGGGGGGTAGCTACCATTCTACAGACCATGCTGCATGGTGTTCCGAGTGTGGTCGTGTTCTTGACTGAATTGCCTGGAACAAACATTCCCGCCTACATGCAATCAGCAGATGGCGCGGTGTGCGCCCAGGCCATCTCTGCCCTGCGGAATATGGGCCCAGCCGGCGTGCGCGTCCTGGTGAAACGCTCTCCCGCTGACGTGGCCATGGCCATCCTGGCTGCAGTGGTAGCAGGTGACGGTGGGCCCCCGCTACCCCCCTTGCCCCGGTTGACGGCCCCCCCCGGAGATTCCCACCCCCCCTCAGAACGCAAACTGGCAGCCCAAGCCCGGTTCCTGCAGCAGCGCAAAGGCTTAGCCCCAGCCACTGCAGTGGCTGTAGCCTGCGCTGCCGAAGCGTATCAGGGGGGGCTCACTGCTCTGCTGCGTGATCTGGCCAAGGCACACGCAAGCCCCCTTGCCAGAGAAATACTGGGGGGGGCTGATGACTGGCGCGCTGCCGTGTGCACTGCACTCCAGTAATACATGAATGTCCCGTGTGTTCCTTGTTCCGTGTTGCACCACTTCACCCCATTCCTGCCGCGTGGCCTTGTGTGTCCCGGGGCACTTCTGCAGCCCCCAGTTGTGCGTGAGAGCCCCCCCCTGCACCCCCTGCTGCCCTAGGCATCTCCACATCCTCTTCTTCGCCGTCGATTAGCTTCACAGACGCCAGTCTCTGGGTGCCTCCTTGTGTCGCCACCACATCCACAGCAATCATGGTGCCTGTGGTGCCCACTGCATCCCCCCTTGCCGCCCCGTGAGGGGGGGGCATCCCAGCTGCTGCCCGTGTCGTGTGTGCAATGTGTTCCTTCACCACTGCGTCCAGGAAGGCGTGTACCTCCTTGGCGCCGGCTATGCCCATGGTGAGAACATCATCCAGGACAGGGAGTGGTAGGCGGGATGCACACTGGACGAGCGCAAGCTTCTCCAGGGATGCAAAGTACGCCACGGGGAGGTCGGGACAGCCGGATGACGCCTCCAGGTGGTTCAGGTCCAGCATGGGGGTTGACTCCAAGAAACCGACTCCGCACGCCGTGACGACATCCTTCAAGGCCACGCCTGCGGCCTGCAGGGCGAGGGAGGTGGCGTTGATGGCCGCACATAGCTCCCCACCATCAGCATCCAGCACCACTGCAGAGATGTTGATCTGGCTGCGGGGATACAGCTCTGTGAGCACTGCTGTGGAGAAGACAGACTGCAGCGCAAGGGTGGCCTCCACCTGTTTCCTGTCGCCGCGATGGCGCTCCTTGCGCTCAATTCCCGCAAATGGTGCATACGAAAAAGATGCTTTGACCACTGCACTGTCATGTTGTGCGTCCCGGCGGCGGGTGACTTCCTGGGGGCCTGACACAGAGACGAGCACCTTCGTGTTGCCCATCTCCAAATAGGCAGAGCCATCTGCGCGCTCAAGCACATTCAAACGGCAGCGCAGCCGACGAGTCTCGTTGGGGCGGCGACCGTCCACACGTAGACCCGCAAGCGACAAGAATTCCACACGGCTCTGCAAAGAAAGGAATCTGTGAGCCGACCTGCCGAACATAGGCCAGCGCAAATTCCGCACGCACCATGGTGGCCGACTTAGAATGCTTGTCCTATGAGATGATTCAGGGTGTGAAGCAGCTTGAAAACATAAACAGGTGCATCGGTAATGTTGATGGGTAATTTTGTTGTTGCATTAGCTGGGCAGGAGCACAGAAGCAAGTGAATGAGACTTGGAGGTCGCATTTTCACCCCCCTCGCCTCGTCACCTCTCTCCGAGCTTGCTGTTCAACCCGCAGGAAACAGGATGAAAGCTTCAGTAAATCACTGCAGATAATGATTTCCACTGAACGGGGGGCCCTTCTGCACAGCTGCTATTGCCCAATAACCAAGCATGTGAGTTCGTCTCCTCGCACAAGCAATGTCTGGGGAATGCGGCAAGCAGTTTTGCTGCACAAATTCTTTGTAACCCTCGCGTGTGCTCATACTGATGAAGCCTATCAATCAATACACACTAGTTCGTTTTCAGATTATTCATTCTTTTGAGCTATGGCTGCTGAGGTATGTACGCTCATAAGCTTGTGCGCCCAGGGCTGGAGCATCACTTTGCCACCGAATCCAACGCACTATTGCTCTCCATGCGCTGACCTTGGTCCCTTTGCAGGTACCATCTGAAGCAATTGCTGCTTCCACATCAACTGGAACATCTAAAACGGGTGTGCATCTTGGTGCTGCTGCGCGCGCTGGCGACGTCGACGGCATGCGGCAATTGATTGAAGAGCACGGCGTAGACATCGAAGCCCCTGACACCGTAAGCCCCTTCGCACAAGCATAAAGCTCCATGTTATGTATTTGTCTTCATTGTGTTGTGCAGGCTGGCGGTACGGCGCTTGTGCAGGCGACATCTTCGCGACAGGCGGACGCCGTCAAGTGGCTGATTGAGCGTGGGGCTGATATCAACGCCGCCACTGACGGCGGGCGCGGCCCCCTGCACATCGCTGCAGAAGCCGGGCAGCAAGACCTGCTGCAGCTGCTGCTGGCCCAGGGGGACAAAGCCCAGTTGAACATGCAGGACCGCAACGGATACGCCCCCCTGCACCTGGCTGCCCAGGCGGGGCAACCCGACTCCTGCTCTGCTCTGCTGGAAGCAGGGGCAGACGTGAACCTCAAGGCACACGAAGACAAGGCGCTGGGTGTGGAGACTGCGCTCATGATCGCAGTGCGGAAATTGCAGCCTGCGAACCGAGATCGCGGGTTGCGCAAGGCAATGCCTAGGGTGGTGGCTGTGCTGCTGGAGGGGGGGGCAGATACGGAGCCCAGGGGGCCTATGGGCGACACTGTACTGGACCAGGCACGCAGCCTGCGGGGCACCCCTGAGGGAAAGGCGGTGTACGATCTGCTTGAAGACGCCATGCTGTCGAGCGACAGCGATGTCAGCAACAGCAGCAGCGACAGTGACAGCTGAGTGGAGGTTGCTGTGCACATGCAGGCGAGAAGTCTAGGAGGATGGCAGCATTGGAATAGCATCCATTGGGCGCCAGTCTGCGAGAGCTGTGCAGCTGCGGGCAGCTTGCTCGTGGGAGAGCCCCCGTCACAGCAATCTCCACCACCCCTCCCCAGCTGAGGCTTTGTCATTCAGTCATTGTGCGTGCGGCTCAATCAATTGAATTGCATGAAGAGCATTGTGCCCGCATTCGTGCACATTCCTCGGCGTCGGTGCCATTGCGGTTACTGCTGTGCAAATTCCGCACGCAATCTTGCATTGAAGCAACATGGACGTTCTCAAAACGCACGCCGCAGGCCAAACTTTGGCCGTGGAGCGTGTAGAGCTGGATGAGGAAGTTGATGATGGCTTTCAGTACGATGCTGTCAGCGTTTCTGACTCAGATGGCGACGACATGGCAGACCTGGATTTGGACAGTGCTCTGCTTGCTGTGAAGCAGGCCGATGCCGCTGCGTCTGCTGCCGCGTCTGGCGGGCGCTCCCCAGCGAAGCACACTGAAAGCAAACGTGATAATGAGGCCGGTGGCCCCTCTGCACCCGCTGCTGCAGTTGAGGAGCAGCACACTGTTGTGGAAGATTACTTGCGGAACTTTCTGATCAAAGCTGGCATGCTGCGCACACTGGACAGCTTCAACACTGAGTGGTATGAAAAAGCCCAGCAAGGCACACTGCCCGCAAATATTCAGGGAGAAAGTGTCCCAGATGTGTACGCCACTACAGCCCAGCTGGAGGACCGCGTGAAACGCTTGCAAGTGGAGCTTCGCCAGGCTCAAGACGTTGCTGGCAAGGCGCACGGCACCTGGGATCAATTCCGCAAGGAGCGAGACTTCCACCGCATGCACCACAAACGTGTAGTGCAGGAGAAGAACAAGTTGATCGTTGACTTGAAGCGCCTCAAAAAGCACTACGAGGCCTACGAGCCCACCATTGCGGAATTGAAGGACAAATACGAAGCTGCCATGAAGGAGAAAATGCTCATGCGGCTGGAGCGGGACCGCACAAAGGCCAAGGTGAAGGCCTTGGAGACGCAGCTGGCGGCGCTGCAGACGCCAGCGGAAGACGCCAAGCCCAAGGGGAAGAAGAAACGCCGCAAGGGTGCTGACACGCCCTTCCCTACTGAAGACGTCGCCAACCCGCACCTGGAGGTGCAGTACCCCCCTGCGGACATAGCCACCTTCAACATGGCCCACACGTGGAAGGGGCATGAGGCAGGCGTTTCTGCTGTGGCATGGCACCCCACCAAGCCCATCGTCGCCACCGCCTCTGACGACGCGTCATGGAAAATGTGGTCCATCCCCGATGGGGAGCTCATCATGTCGGGGGAGGGACACCAGGACTGGCTGTCGGCAGTGGCATTTCACCCCCAGGGCACGCACTTGGCATCTGCCTCGGGGGATGGCGTGGTGAAGGTGTGGGACTTCGTGACGGCCTCCTGTGCGGCAACCTTCGCGGACCACACTGGCGCCGCGTGGGGTGTGGACTGGCACTACACGGGGGACTTCTTGGCCTCCTGCTCCATGGATCACACAGTGAAGCTATGGGACGCCCACAGCCACAAGTGCCGCCAGACCATGCGGGGGCACGCTGACAGTGTGAATGCCCTGGCCTTCCAGCCATTCTCCTGCAATCTGGCTACGGCCAGCGGAGACAAAACCGTCTCCATCTGGGACGTGCGGTCTGGTCTTTGTGTGCAGACGTTCTATGGACACAGCAACGCGGTGAACGACTGTGTGTTTTCGCTGCGGGGCGACACCATCGTGTCCTGTGACGCAGACGGCATCGTCAAACTGTGGGACGTGCGTGTGGTGGCGGAGCTGGCCACCCTGGAAGCCGGAACACAACCCGCGAACAAGGTGGCCCTAGACGCCAGCGGCAGCATCCTCTCTGTGGCATCCGACGACGGCTCCATGAAGGTGTTTGACACTGCATCCATGGCAGCCCTGGGGAGCCTGCGGGGACACGAGGACGCCGTGCAGACGTGCGCCTTCTCCTCAGACTCGGCATACATGGTGTCGGGGGGCTCAGACCACACCTTCCGAGTGTGGTGTGCCCCACAGCACGCCGACGCCCCCCCTGCGCCGGGGGCAGGGGGGGATGCCTCGCAGTAAACGTGGGCAGATATGCCACAGTGTTTCAAGTGTCTTTTCAATGCATTGTGTGACCCACGAGCCGATCAGGCACCCCACCGTGCCATGGGTCTGTGTAACCCCCCTGTACATGCTTAGAGCAGCATGGTCTCAGGCTCCTCCAGCAGCCCCTTGAAAGCAGCAAGCCACTCAGCGCCCACTGCACCATCCACTACACGGTGGTCGCAGGATAGCGTCACAGCCACGCTGGTTGCAGTGGCGAACTTGTTGCCGGCAGCTGCGGTGTCTCCAGTGGCAGGCACCACACGACGAGTCACCGCGCCCACCCCCAGAGAGCAGGCCTGGGGGGGCACAATCACAGGTGCGAACTGCTTCACACCGTACCCCCCCAGGTTTGTCACAGTGAAGGTAGCGCCAGCGGCTTCGGAAGCAGCCAAGCTGCCATCGGCGGCGGCAGCGGCCAGCTGGGCCACACGGGCGGAAATCGTGCCCAGACCGGAAGTGTCGGCGTCGCGCACCACAGGGGCGGAAATGCCCCCCTTTGCAGCCATCACCACGCCAATGTCCGCATACCCGTACTGACGCACAGTGCCCTCCGCCGCGTTCCAAGACGAATTCACAGCCGGAACACGCTTCAGAGCCAGGCCAGCTGCCTTGACAATGACATCATTCAGCGACAGGCCCTCAGCGTCATCTGCACCCCCCATGACCCCGTTAAGGCGCTGACGCAGAGCCAGCACCTTGTCCAGTGTCACCTCCGTCGTGAGGTAGTAGTGGGGGACACCCTGCTTGGAGGCTGTCATCAATGCAGCGGTCTCCAGGCGACCAGCAGGCACAGGCAGGTCTACGTAGGGGCGGCCGTCGCCATTGCCCAGGATGGGCCCACCTGCCACCGCAGTAGGGGGGGCAGCGGCGCCCTGGGCCAGGCTCTCCGCTGCTGCCTCTGGCGTGGTACCCAGGGCAGCTGTTCCGGCAGCCATGGCCTCGTGCACATCGGAAGCAAGAACACGCCCGAGAGGGCCTGTTCCGCGTCCACTGAATGCGGCCAGATCAAGGCCGTTCTCGCGCAGAATGCGCTTGGCGGCGGGGGAGGCAAACACGCGATCTCCAGTCGTGCCGGAGGAGGCGGCTGCAGCAGGTGCAGGTGTTGGGGCGGCAGCAGGAGCTGGCGCCGGGGCTGGTGTGGGGGCCGGTGCAGGGGCCTCGGCCTCCGCTGCTCCCGACATGAACTGTTCAATGGAGACGTCTGCAAAGGCTGCCACGTCATCGGCGTCATCCACAAAGATGGCCACGGGGTGTCCCACAGGCACATCCAAGGTGCCATCTTGCACCAGGATCTTGGCCAAGAAGCCGTCGTCTTGGCTCTCAAAGTCCACGGTGGCCTTGTCAGTTTCCACTTGGGCAAGGACATCCCCTGGGCCAAAAGAGTCACCAGGGGCGATGGACCACGAAGTGAGGGTGCCAGAGGCCATGGTCTGTATGAAGAGGATGTGGGTGTACTGCCATGCGTGTGTGGGGTGGCAGCAGCGCAGGGTTCGTGAGGGGGCAGCGTGGAATCTTGGGCCGGTGGTGCCGGCGATGACGCGGGGGCAGCTTGGAATCGAACTTACAGGCGATAGAGCTGGCATTGTCACGACTGTGTGGGATGGAAGGCTGGACATAAAACGAATAGAACCAGGTGCGCCTTGAATCTGCAAGTCAAGTTGCTGTGTCGAGACATGCAATGCGGCGCGTGGAAATAGAAGGCTGCCAAATCCCGCAAAGTGAGCATCATGACGCGGCACCAGAAACTGCAGAGCCTAGCTCTGGCCCAAGTGCACATGCAGACAAGTAACCCACTGGAGTACTTACAGGCGCTACCACTGCTGGAGCAATTCCTGCCCCAGCAGCTCTGACGGCAACAGCAGCAGTGCGCCTGCGAGATGCGAAATTCGAAGTGCGTCAACCCAATCTAAAATCACTACAGCATCCAGCGCTGCATAGAAAGCACAGCAAATAATTACCTGGCTAATATGACACTGCCTCTCTGGGCGTGGCGTGCCACCATCTGTGCTGCACGCTTCATATTTGATGTGAGTTGCGCTAAGCTATTACCGCAAAGACAGTGGAGCTACAAGCCCAATACCGTCGTGACTCAAACAGCTTCACTGAACCATAACAGTGCAGACAACATTGAGTATGATAGCATTCCCACTGCTCACCCACCAGTTGACAAAATCCATGGGTATGGCCTGAACTTGTCAGATGCTTGGGGCCTCCACGGCTGTCCGATGCAAATTTTCAATGGCTGCCACAGCCCTTGTTGCCCTTGCCGCAGGAGGGACACCTCCACATACTGGCTACTGAGGTGAGTCTACCTGCTGAATTCCTTGTGTGCAGCCCCCCGCCTGTGCCAGGACCACGCCCACCCACCTTGCACCGTTGCCCACGTGCAGGCAGGCGCAGGCACGGCCCCCCCACGATATCTGGAGAGGCCCCCCACGATATTTGGCGGGTCACTCTAGGCGACATATGCTGTGTGGGTGGGTTTCATGTGGTGGTGATGAATTCTCTGTATTCTGCGCGACAAGCAACAACACCCACTGGTGCATGCAGCGCATGCAAGCAACTGACCCCCCCCCCCCGTGTGCACAGTGCAGGGGTCCTAGCGCCTGCATGCCCTAGCCAGGACAATCTTGCGCCTGGGGGGACGGGGGCAGCCCACGAAGCCAGCCCAGCGCACCCCCCCCAAGATTCTGCCAGGGGTAAGCAGGGGGGCCTCCGCCGCATCTGACTCTGGAATGGGCAAACACAAGCTCCGCAGATGGGCCCACTGTGGCCCCACCTCTTGCGCCACATCAAACACCCCCCCACTTGCAGACAGCAGCAGATGCAGCCCCCCCCCCACGGGCACCTCCAGTCTTCCCGCTTCGCCCGAGCTGTACTGCCCCTCCATCTCAAGCGTCAAAGCAATATTCAGGCCCTCAATGGCCCTCACCACGAGTCCCTCCATGATCCCCCCCAGCTCAGCACTGCTCACGTGGGGGGTATGCACCCCCCCCCACAGCAGCTCACAGGCACAGTCCAGCATGCATGCCTGCTGATCCCCCTTCAAGCGCTCCAATGCACCCGCTTGTATCAAAAGGCAGTCCTGCAGTGCCCCTTGCAGCTGCTCGGCGCTGAGCCCCCCTGCACAGGGCTGCTGCAGCAAATACCGCAGCTGCTCCACGGCACCGTGTTTAGCCGCGCTGCGCAGCCAATGGCCCAGCACAATGTCATCGGGCACGCGCCAATACTGAACCAGCTCCTGTAAGTGCTGCATAGGGGGCATTTCCAGCCCACGGCCAGACGCACACGCCAAACGCAGGGCACTCCGCAGCTCCTCCCTGGCGGGGCTGCCAGGCCCTGGCATTGCAAAGTGGGGACACTGACGCATACACCGCAGCATGTGCGTCTTGTGCTTTTGAGCAGCGGCACATGCGGCATGCAGCAGCAGAGCGGTGCGCTCACCCCCTTCGACCCCCCTCACTGCCAGCGCCTCAGCGTGTTCGTTGAAGGCAGCACACAGCAGCTCCTCCCCCTGCAGAGCCCACAGCCACTGCCACTGGGCGTCACTTGCCCAGGTGGGGGGGGGCTTGCTGGCGTCGGGCAGCTCAGGGCAGAACCGGGCTCCCCACGTGTCGAACACCCGTGAACTGTCGGCACACGCCGTAGAAACGCCATGTTGCAGCAAGAAAATGAGCATGTGTAGAGACCCATGGTGTCGAATTAACCGCCGAAGAGGGGACACGCCGATGTTCCAAATGGGGAGGGGCGAGCCCTCTGCTGCTGCGTGCTGCAACAACATGTGCACGATGTCCAAGTGCCCTCGCTCAATACAGGTCGACAGCAGGGCAGCCCGCTTGGATACAACAATACCACATTTCCCTGGTTGCAGTAGGAACACCTCGGCTGTTTTCCGGTGCCCACTTCCACAAGCGTTGATGAAGTGTGCCAAGCAGTCCTCGGGCTCAACGCAGCCGGGCTGCCCCGGGGGGGGGGCGCGTGCTAGCAGCAGCTGTACCAGCTTCGTATGCCCCATACTACAGGCATGTGCAAAAGGGGAATACCGTCCAAGCCCAGTGACCTTCAGGGAAGGGGCTTGGGGGAGGGGCAACGCCAGCAAATACCGCACCACTTCCATGTGACCCTGAATGCACGCCGAAGAAAAAGCGCTGTCAATGGATGCCCCAGCTGCAATGCGAGATGGTGGTCTGCCAGCAGGGGGCGTCTCTTGGGGGGGGCATCGGCTTTGGCTGGGGGGGGACGCCGGTGGCTCACACAGCACAGCCACACAATGCACATTGCCACTGTGTGCTGCAGATACCAAGCAGGCCCCCTGGTCTTCCAAACGCACCCTGCCTGTGTCCAGCAGCATCGCCAGCGTCTTTTGGTTCTCCCAATCGGCGGCGCTTCGAACCAGTCGACCAAGCGCCTGGACGCTGATGACTTCATCATCCGATGGCTCAGAGGCAGCCCCGGAGTCAGCTGAATCAACGATTGGCACAGATTGAACGATTTCCTCCAAGTACTCGAATAGAGCAAAGCGGGCGGCAGTGCGTAACAGCGCCATGCGGGGAAGCCGCAGCTTGCCTTCGTGTGCTGCGATGATTCTCACCACGCCGACATGTCCGCACTGTGCCGCAGGCTCCAGCAGCAGCTTGAGATCGAGTAAAAACTGGGCAAGCAAATTCGATCCTTGGAGAATGCCACGCACACTGTGCTCATTGCCCTGTCGGCATGCACAGCGCATGATTTCCGAGATGAGCTCAACACCGTCGTGCTCTGCAAATGTGGCCGACACCGCAGCTGGCATCGTGCTGCAGACAGCGTCCTCGTCGTTGGATTCACAAGCTCGACGAAATGCATCCATTTGTGAAGCTTGTACACTTGCGGTGGCAATTCTGTGTAGCCCGTAAGACTGAGCATGCACAGTGCAACCAAGTCCTCAGCAAAGAAAGTTTATTCACTCATTGCATTTGTATGGGCAGCGTGGAGACACCAATTTTAGCGTATAGATCTGATAAATAATGATGCGGTGACACTGAGGCTGGGGGGTCATGTGGAGCCTGCTGTGATTGAGCTCCACCCCCCTCCACCTCAGGTAGAGACCTTTCAAGAAAATTCCTTCGTGCAGCCCCCATGTATCCGGGCAGTGCCGCGCGCAGTGTCAGGCAGGCAGCGACCATACCGACACAGCAAACACACAACCCATGAAGAACCTGGTATTCACACCGTTTGTGCCTCATACTTGCTCCTTTGATACAGGCATGCAGCCGGGTTTTTACTGAGGGCTGAGCATCGAGAAACCCACACATTTCCACTTCCAGAGCACAGGGAAGCATCACAGCGGCGATGGCAGCCTGCCATGAATCTGCAAGTGGCCCCAGCTTTGTTTATTTTGTGTTGAGTTGGGATGCCTTGGGAATATCAGTGGCGGAAGTTGGCTCGCAGCGCCCAGTGTCCGTTGCTGGCTGTGGCTTCCTGCCGCTGTCCACCGTGGCACTGCCAGCACCTGGCAATAATGGTGCTGCGCAGAATACACCGTCTACAGCACCATGTGTAACATCACTTGGAAGTCGAGCCATTGCCTCTCACTGCACCCTGCCTGGACTATACCACAGCCACGCAAGCAGCTGCAGCATGCACACCCCCTTGGATCTCACTGCAGGGGGGTTCAAGTGGGCCCCCATGCAGCCTACCCTGCCGTTCGCGTTCCCACATATAGTTTCCACGCACGAGGGTGCTGTAGCTGCCCTGGACACGGGGGGGGAGCTGTGGACCGCACCCCCCCCCGACACCCCCCAAGCCTCACAGTGGACGCTCCATGCTGCTAGACTACTGACTCCTGTTGCCACATTAACAGACCCTGCGCCCGTGTTCCATTGTGTCACTGCTGGGTGGCAGCACACATTGGCAGTTGATGCCTCAGGGGGCGTGTGGGCGTGGGGGGGGGATGCCCATGGGCAGTGTGGGCCAGGGGTGTCCACGGTGGGGGTGTCCACGGAAGGGGTGTCAGGGGGGGCCTCCACCCCCATGCTAGTTGGTGCACCACGGCCAATGCAGCTACCTCAAGTGTTCCGCCCCGGAGGGGGGTCTGCTCGCATCTGTGCTGTGTCGGCGGCAGGTGGGGCCTACCACACACTGCTGTTGACACGTGAGGGGGGGGTGTGGGGTTGCGGCTGGGGGGGGCATGGCCAGCTGGGCTTGGGCTCCCCCATGCAGTGCATATCAGCGGTGCGTGGGGCAGCAGCAACAGACGCTGACCGGCCTGGGGACGGGCCATCAGCACCCGTGGTGCAAGGCAAGACTCCTGAGGGGGGGGGGCTGCTGTGGATTGGGACCCCCCCCAACACCACACAGGGGGGAGTATTTCCCTTCAAGTCTGCTGAACTTGCCCCCGTGGAAGGCCTGCACGAGCCTGTCACCAGGATAGCTGCCAGCGGCACTGCATCTGTCGCCATCACAGCCAGTGGCGAGTTGGTGGTGTGGGGGGGGCATGTGCCAGGATGGGCCCCCCCTTCTGCGGCATGGCAGGAGCAATCAACCCTCCCGCTCCCCTGCGGGGACGATGGTCCTGATGTGGACTTGGTGCTGTTACCAGGCAGGGACAAAGGGGGTGCAGGGGGGCTACAGGCCGCCTCCCGTGTGGAGCTCATTCCTTGCGTGCCACTGCCCACGCCGGTGCCTCTGGGCGCACTGCTGCAGCAGGAGCTGCCCACCGCTGCAGCCACTGCGGTGCAGGCTGTGGATTCAGCCGCAACTGCCTTTGGGGTCGCGGTGCTTCTGCGGGGCTACCCCAAGCGGGGCGATGCGCCCACCGATGCACGGGGGGGCGATAGAACACAGTGAATACCAGCGATGCATTTGAAAACATTGACAGCCTGTGGGGCATCACTTGCGGGCACTGACGCCGTGTAGGGATCCGTCTGCGGCCCCCCCGGCCCCCATCAACAAATCCATGGCCGCATAAGCATCCAGCCGTGTGGTCATGGGTGAGCGTACCGCAACTGGTGACTCCGATTCACCCAGGTGCACAAACGCCCCCCTGGAGGCACCCGCACGCGCTGCTGCGTCTGCTGCCGCCCGCTGCTCCGCCTTGGTGCTGGGCGTTACTCCCCCCACAGCAGCAGCCCTGGCGGCAGGTGAGCGCACTGTGGTAGAAGCCGACCCGGCATACTGCGAGCCCCACGGGGAGTCTGCGCGGTACCGCGTCGCAAAGGCAGTGGTGGCAGCGGGGCTGGTGCTGGGCATGACGACAATGTCGCGACGCTTGGTGTGGCGGCCCCCCGCAAACACATCGTGGGGGGGATCCGAAGGGGGTGCATGGGGGTCAAAATAAGGTACTCCTTCTTCAGTGCCCCTGGATTGCTCAGGTGAGTGCTTCACACGGGTGTACCCATTGAGCTGCGAAGGGGCCCCTTGATCTGCAAGCTGCCCCCCCTGCTTCCGTTCCTGCTTCTGCGCCTGTGATGAGTCACTCAAGTAGGATTCCCCAGAGGGCGTTCTGCTCCAAGCGAGCGGAGCAGTGTGCCCACCCTGCGGCATTGGCGCAAGGGCCGCCCCCGCATAGATGCCCAGCAAGGTGCCCCCCCCTGCACCCCCCTGGACCACAGCATCCGGCTGAGCCGCAAGAAACGCCCCTTGTTGCTGCAGGGCGCGGGAGAGTGAGTCAGCTTGTGTCGTATTACGTGCCTCCAGCACTTGTGACGCGGCTTGTGCAGCCTCTGCTGGGGAGCTGTACTGCGATGCAGACTGTACCTCCCCAATGGGGACGATGCGGCCGTCTGCACTCACGGCGAATCCGGCCTCGTGAAGCGCCCGGGCCAGTGAAGATATTTTGTCCGCAGTGGGCCCACCTCCAGGGGAGGGCGGGAGGTGTTGGGCCGTTGGGGGCATGAAGGCGGGTGCGGCTGCCTGGCGGGGGGAGCTCACATGCGGAGCAATGGGCCCACTGGTAGGGGGTGACCCAAACATGCCCCGAGCCGCAGAGTCGTCTGACTCGTGTGAGGCCACTCGCCCAGAGGGCGTGCCCTCATGGGGCGGCTGCGGATCTGTGGGGGGGGGAGGGGGTGTTCCGGCCCCGCTGTTCTGACTTTGCCTGCTGTGTGAGCCTGACTTGAGGGGTGCCATGAGTGTGCTCGGCGACGCAGCGCTGCCCAGCCCAGGCCGCCTGTCCCCTGGGCCATACCGGGTGGCGTACTCCATCTGGCGCACCGCTTCCTCGTCCCCAGGGGACAGCCCGCCGCCTGACGGGGAGAGCTCTCGCGCAGCTCCAGGGTACCGCAGGCCGCTACTGCTGCCGGTCACGGGGGGGGTTGACGCACTGGGTCTAGGGGGGCTCCGCCCGGCACCAGGGCGTGCATTGGCTGCAGCTGGGCTGCCATACTTCTCAGGCAAATCCGCAAACATGAACTCCTCCATGCCCTTGCGCAAATTTGAACCCCCCTGTACCTGGTTAACATATCCCGCCGCAGCATCGTCGAAACCAGCTGCAATTCGGTCCACCATGGCTCGCGAAGACATTTCGCGGTCGGAACGCACTTGTTCCGGGCTCATCGCTTGGGCCGCCAGGGTCTTCGCCTTGGAGGCTGCCAGGCCCGTACCGCCCCCCCGCAGCGTATCGGTGCTCGAGGGGGATGCAGGGGGGCTCCGCACTGGTGGGGGGGTGCCGGCCCGCTCCCCATGGGCTGCTGGCTCCAATGCCCACCTTGTAGGGGAAGACGCGATCTTGGCGCGGGCAGCCTGGTCAATGGCACCCTGCACTGCCTCTTGCGTGGTGAATGCTGTCAGACGCTCCGTCAGGGCAGCAGAGGCAGCAGGGGAGTTGAGGGGGGCTCCAGCAGACAGCACCGCATGTTGCTGCGCATAGGCTGAACCAGACACTGCCCGCTCCATATTTGCGTGATCTGGGTGTCCGCGCGAGTTCGCAGCTTCAAGCACTGCAGCAATAGCGTGGGATGAGGTGTAGGAGCCGTCGACAACCCCCCCTTGTTCCACAGGGGGCTCCCACGCGTACTTTCGAGGGGAGGGTGAAGCGGCTCGGCCGCTCCCCCCCACCCGGCCCAAGTGTTCGCGCACTGAAGCAAGAACACTCCTGGCTCCCTCTGGTGACGACATGGTCATGGGCTCAGCATAGGCACTGTGGGGGGCCCTTTGACCGCCCAAAGCCCCCTCTACAGGGGGTGATGACATGGAGGCATACAGGGGCCTGGTGTCTGGCAGCTTCGGTGCTGTGCGCTTGGGCCCCTTGTGACTCACGCCATATGTGGAGCTGTCAGTGACAGGCGTCGCACCATGTGAGGGGGGGTGGGCGACGGCACCACCGCCAGCGGCTGAGGATTCTGCAGCGGCGGCAGCAACAGCGGCAGCTGCAGCGGCAGCGGCGGCCTCAGCAGCGCTGATGGGCCTGTCATCGCTCTGGGGAGTTCTTTGGGTGGGCAGAGCGAGGTCGGCAGTGCCCCCCCTCACACCCTCTCGGCCTGTGGTGCTGATGAGCTCCTCTCGAACCCCCCCTATCAAGGCACTCACGTCTCCAGAGGATGTGCCAACTTGTGCCCGAAGGCTTTCGGGGGGGGGCGCCTTGCGCTCGCGGGCTGCGGAAATCGCTCGTTCCGACACGTCTGTTCCACCTGGAACACCCTGTCTCCCGCCGATGATGGCGACGGCGCCGGCTGTATTCAGCCGCGCCAGCCCTTGCAAGTCTTCGTCTGAGGGCGAGTTCACAGCACTGCCTGCAAAGCCACTGGGGGGGGGGGGTGAAGTGGCTGCAAAGGGGGGGGGGCTACCAGATGAGGCCCGGGGGGGGGCGCCATCCCTGATACTGTTCGTTTGCTTGGGCGCTGTCTCGCCAAGTTGCTTCTCCGAGGCGCCCTCGCCAAGCTCCCTACGGGGGTCAAAGGGGGTGAAACTAGCCCCAGCTCCCCCAATGGTGCTCTCAGCGCTGTCAAGCAGCCGCCGACGAATCTCCGCAAGCCGGGCTGTGGAGGCGCCGGCGTGGTTCTTGGAAAGAGGGGACCCAGAAGCTGACCCCCCCTTCGGCGACGCCATGACCCCCCCCCCAGCAGCAATGGTGCGGAGAAACGGCTGCATGCTCCCCTCCCCAGGCATAGCCAGGGCCTGTGAGTCCTCGTCCCCTCTGCCCAGTGCAATTTCCGCAGCAGAAGCGGCCTGCGCCACTAGTGCGCGCTGCTCATCGGAGCCTGGCTTTGCACCCAGCACTGCTTGCACAGCCGACACCACCTCTCGCATGACCCTGTTCTCACGATCTAAGGTCGCGTTGGTGGTGCCCATGGCTGCCATGCGTTGAGAAAACGCTTTCAGTGCGTGAGCATAGGCTGCCCGCACGGCAGAGGCTCTGTCCAAGGACGCTGTTCTTGAGTCGCGTTCCGCTGTGACTGCTTCAGACAGCTGTCCCACCCGCGCCTCAAGGCGGGATAGCTTGTTCCGCAATGCTGTGTTCTCAGCTGCAGTTGACACCAGGGCTGTCATGGCGGCAGCATTGTCCCGTGACAGTGCAGCGTGCTCATGCACCCCCCCTGAGGGCGATGTAAGGGCCCCTTCACCAGCCAAGTGCCGACTGGACAGTGTATGTGCCAGTGTGCGCAGGGTGTCGCTGGTGGTGGCACTGGCTTGTTCCGGCCCCAGTGTTCCGCGCACGGCGCTTAGGGCCTGCAGGACTGCATCCTGGGGGTCCCCCTCCGGCACCCCCCCCTCACCCCCCAAGGTCAGGGTGCTGCTACCCCCCCTTGCCAGCCCCATCAAGTCTTCGTTCATGGAGTGAAGCCCTGCCAGCAATTGCGCCACGGCGTCAGCATCCCCCCCCGAGTCGCCGCGAGGGGCCCCCTCGTGCAGCGCCAGCTCATAGCGTACCCCCTCCAAATCCCGGCCACCTCCCCCCCCAGAATGCGAGCCTGCGCTCTGAGCAGGAGACAGTTGCAGCGCCGTGCTGTGCTGCGCCACCTTGGGAGGGGTGGTGCGGGAGGCATCTGCGGGTGATGGGCCCACCTCCTCGCCCCCGTGCCGGCCCTGGGTGTGCTGACGGCGCAGAGTAGACCCGGGGGTGCGCGGCTGCGTCTCCTGCTGGCGGTGGCGGCTGCTGCTTCGCCCCCCCTCCTGTGCGGCGCGGGGGGGGGTCTGCCCCCCTGCAGCTCTGCCCCGGGACACTGGCCTTCTGCTGTGGGACAAGACACGCTCAGTGCTTAGGCGCGACCGGGAACGGCTGGTCGCAATGCGACCTGTTGCGACACGGGACTTGGATGAGGCCCTGGTAAGAGCGCCTCCGCCGCCCCCCGTGTCCCTTGACCTGGAGTGCCTTGGTGTGTGGGCACGGGGGTTGGAAAAGAACGCTCGGCTAGTGGGCTTTCCCGCGTTCGTGGTTGAAGATTCAGGCAGAACAGCAGATGCAAGGGGTGTGGGCACTTGCTCCCGTGCACTGGGGGACGCAATGTCGCTGTCGTTGTCTGTGTTGCTTCGCTGCGAGGGTGGAGGCTTGGACCCCCCCCCCAGAGTGGCTTCGACCCCCCCTCGACCTGCAGCAGGGGAGGCCCCCCGAGACACACGAGTGGATCGAGCAGGACTGCATGCCCTGGATGAGCTATGCCCGGGTGTTCCGGCTCGGCGCGTTGTGTTCATCCGTGAGGAGCTCGCTGCCGTTGATTGTGCGAAGCGGGGGAGGGGGGGGGCATCAACCGGCGGAGGGGCGGGTTCAGTGTGTGCTTCTGCACTATGTTGATGTTCGTCTTGAGCTGATTCCCGTGTTCCAACTGAGGCTGCATCTGAGCCTGGGAGGGCTCGTGAGCGCGGTGTCTTCAGCACTGCTGCCCCGTGCTGAGAGAACAAACCAGCCCCCCCCCCGGACCGAGCAAGAGGGGATCCCAGACCACCCGTGTGTGCATGCCCACGCTGATTTGCAGCTCTGGCCACGTATGGCTTTACCTTGGCGGCTGGCAGAAAGAGGCCCTTGCCTGCCTGACAAGTGAAATACCGCACTCCATGATGGGAACCAGACCCACGCAGGTCACGATCAACTGAATCGAGCTCAACACCTGCAGATATAGTAGAGAATGAATGCGGGAACTGTGTTCACAGGCGCAGTGTGCACGCTGCAGGGCTGAGAAGGGGGCGTCTTGCGCACTGCAGGCGTGTCGCAGCGACACCAGCGCAGAGGCAACAGCGCCGAGAAACTCACCAACCCAGACTCCTGTGGGGGCGCTAAGGTGTCGCAAATTTCCACACCATCGAGTAGTCTGTGGAGGGTTGGTGTGTGTATTGCAACAGTGAAACTGCAACAACGTCAAGCGGCCGCTGAACTGCAGCTGCAGTGCACTCACCCCGACCCAGGACGAGTCTTTGTAGCGGCCAGTGACGCGAGCGCCAACACGCGGTTTGCTAGCCATGACGATACAGCACTCAATAGGTCGCGTGCAATTCCTACGAAATTTCCTTTTGTTCGGCTCGGGAAGGGCGTCGGAGGATAGTGCCACGAGGAGGCGAGAGGCCCCCCAGCAACACCCGTCTGCCACATCTCGCGGGCGAGCGCATGCCTACTCTACAAAACCTCCTCGCCATATTTACACGAACAACCTGAGCGCAAGATAGGTTTCAGCTGTATTTCAATGACTTCTGCTGGTATTTTCCCCTCTGGCGGCAAATTCTCCAAGCGATGCGAAGCTGCATGCGACAGCAGTGTTTTGTCGACGGAGTTTGAGAAGACACACAAGAGCAAGCCATGGCCACGCTCGAGGACCAATTTTTCAAGAAGAGTGTGATGGATGGAGACCGAGATGATGATCTTCGGGACGAGGCCAAAAGGCCTGCACACCATGAGTACGTCCACCGCTTCGAGGAAAGATGTAGAGCATCAAAATCCGCATTTCTTTCAAAGAGCGCGTGACTTCTGCGCAGTGACATCGAGCTGGAAGAAAACCAAACCTTTGAGGACGTGGTTGGTGCTCCATCTGAGGCGCCTTACGTTCCAGAGAACCGCCCGGGGCGCAAAACTGGTCCGAAAGGCGTGCTGGCCGACAAAGCAGCTCATGACCGGGAGAAAACAAAAGAAGTAAGCCCAGCCCCCTCAAACACACACGCAGAATGGGTCTTCTCCTTGTTTCCGTTGCAATTACAGTGTGCTTGTGCAGGCTGACCGCAACATAATGAAGGCTCAAGCTGCTTTGCATCGGCTGGGACAGGGCCTGACAGTGGCCACGCCCAGCGTGTCTCTGGCCTCAACTGCCGGCCAAGCTGCCGCAGGGCTCAAGGTGTGTCGTTGCAGCATGTGCGTGTCGTTTGTCCTCTTCGCATGCATTTCTGTTCCAGGCAGACGTCAGCATTGACGCACAGTACGAGGCACAAGCTCGACGAGAGGACCTCGCAGGGGGGGCCTCCAGCGACGACGAGGGGGGGGCACCGGCTGCCTCTGGCAGCCACCAAATCGGTGACGACTCGTACATCCAGGCGTCCCGCCCTGCACGACTGGAGGCGCTGCAGGCTGCCCCCGCCGGCCCCCACGGGGAGGTGCAGCCCATCAAGGACGCCTCTGACTTCCTGGACCGCATCAACGGCGCCGCCCCGGGGACGTTTGTGGTGGTGCACATGTTTGAAGACTTTGTGCCAGAGTGCCAAGCTATCAACGCAGTGCTGCCGGCCACCGCGGCGGCTGCAGCGCACGTGCTGTTTCTCACTGTGCACGCCTCCACCGTGAAGCGTAACTTTGACCCCATTGCCCTGCCTTCCTTCATGGTGTATCTGAACGGCAACACGTTCGCCACAGAGGTGGCTGTCAGTGACATGATGATGGATGCCCACGGAGGTATCTCCCCAGCTGCAGTGGCGGATTGCTTGATGGGCATGGGGGTACCACCTGCCCTGCTGGCTGCCCCTGCCTCCATGGGCGTGGGCAGGCCTGCACAAGCAGCAGCGGTGGCAGCGCAGGGAGTAGAACCCCCGTTGAGTCCCCGGTCGCCCCGTGGCTCTGTGCGGCGCTCCTCCCTTCGGCCCAACGCCTCCGTGCTGGCCTTCAGCGGCGCGGGCAGCTCGGTGCAGGGGCGACTGCAGACGGCGGCAGAGGCAGGCTTGGAGGACATGGACTGAGGCCACGAAGCTAGTCTGCCATGAGGACAAACGGGGAGCCCTTGATAGGGCGGGCCAGTGGGAACAGGCGGCTGGGGGGAATGGCACGCACCCCATTTGAGGAGATGCCCTGCTGTCCCTGCCACGACCACGCCATGGCAAAGTGTGCAGGGCCGCGCACCTGCTTGTATTCGATGCGCAGGGCGTGCAGCTGTCCCGCCCTCAGTGGCTGGCTCAGTCGCACAGTGTACACGCCGGGACCCTGCATGGCCTCCACCTCCAGGCGCCCGTCCACAAACACGTGGGCTCCATTGTTTACCCATACGTGCAGTGTGTAGTCTGCAAACACCGGCGCCTTGACGAAGCCGCTCCAGCGCACAGACGCCGAGCGGGAAGAGACGCCCACGACTGCCCCGGGGAGCTGTTGCAGGGAAAGTGCATTGCTCTCTGGGAGGGGGGTGTCGGCGGGGAGCATGACTGGGTCCAGTGCTGCCGCGTCCAGCTGCTGTTGCGTGGGTGTGGCTGCCTGGATAGCGCTAAGCAGCTGTTGTGCTGTCTGGTTCAGTGCCAGCCCCAGCTCCTGGGCAGCCGGGTCTGACCACAGCGTAACCGGCGTGGCATCCACCCGCACTCGCAGAGGGGGGCCTTCCATGAATGCATTGTCCCAGTACTCACCCAGTAGCCCGTGCTGCCCGCTGCTGCCGCTGGCAAGCGATACGTGCACCTTGTACCGTCCTGTCAGCGGCAGAGTGGTATGCACCTCATACCGCCCCAGGCTGTCCAGGGCACGCTGCAGCTGGGTGCGGGTGCTACCATCCCGAGCATAGGGAAGACGCAGGCCCTGCACAGTTGCCTCTGGTTCCGCTGGTCCAGTGATACGGATGACAAGGTCATCTTCAGATCTGGAAGCCACGTTTCCAAATTGGTCACGCACGATTATGCCAAAGCTCTCGTGCATCCCTGCAGTCCATTTCCTGCCTCCGCGCAGCGTGTACTCTGAGCTGAGGTTAAAGCTCACCAGCTCGTCTGCTGTACTTGTAAGACTGTGTGCAATGGAGTGGTTCACCACTACGCTGAAGGGACTGCCTGTGACCGGGGAGCCGCTGATGGACACATGCACCAGGTGCTCGCCTGCAATGCTGGTGACGTAGGTTGCAGTATAGAGCCCTGCACCATTGTACACCACAGCGGCATGTTGTGGCTCATTTCTACCAGCCGCCCGGAGCAGAGCTGTGACTCCGCCAGGCACAGGTGCTGTTAGATTGTTGCCTGCAGTGTCTCGAGTTTGGATGTGGAAGGAGCCCTGGACACCAGCCGTGTTCACATGCAAGGCCTCTCCATAGGCTGAACTCATTGGCGCTGCTGGTGCAGAATTCACCACGGTGACTTCAAAGGGGCTGCCAGGGACTTCAAACCCGTGGTTGGCAAGCATTTGCAGTCGGGCGTCTGCAGCTCGAGGCATCTCCTCTGCATTTACTGCAACGCTCAATACGTACTGCCCAATCCTCCTGGGCCTGTACACAACGGAAAACGTCGCATCCCCAATGTACTGGACAGATGGGTGGATGGTGCCCTCAAGCTCCGTAGGGGGCGTTTGTGCTTCCGCACCTGGGACTCCACCCACCCAGCGCAGCACCGCCACAACGCTCGAATTAGCTGCGTCCAGCTGCAGATTGCCGTACTTGTCGCTGAGCTTCACAGAAAACATGGCATCGCTGTCAACAGTGGCGCCACTTAAGCCAGAGCCAGCTGCCATGCAAGACCCCGGATGCACCGGGGCAGGTAACACCAGGGGCGAGTGGGCAGACCCCTTGATGAACTCAGTCTGGTCCACTGCAAGCAGCATGTCGGCGCTCAAATGCGGGACGCTGGCGATGTTGGCTGTCATGCTTTTAGGAATGCCTTGTGCGGTGTGCCTCGGGCGCCATGACTCAATGCCTGAGCCTGGCAATGCAAGCCGCAGCGACAGCATTTGCTCCTCCCGATGCTGCTCATCAGTAGAGAACTCCAGCGACAATTGGTAAAACTGCCCAGCAAGCAAGTCCGCTGTCAAAAAGACAGAGCGCAAGGTGCCCGTGGAGCGCAAATTGTCTGTCTGTCCCCTTGAAATGGATGACTCTCGTATTGAAACGCTTCCATTCGTTGGCCTGGCACTCAAGCGCAGGGAGTTTGCGGTAGGAAAGCCACTGGAGATGGAAAAGTCGGCTTCATCTGTGCTTGACAGAATAAAAGTGTGTGCCCCAGATGTGTTGGCATGCAGGGCAGTTGTCCATCTAGCGCTCCATTTCAGGTCCGCTCCATTGTTCTGGGTAAAGTCGGCCCCACCACGTGGCCAACTCCACACCTGCGCAGTGTGTGGCACCTTTTGCTGCATAACCATCTGTCCAACTAGATTGGCATCAGAAAAGACAGTGCGAAGCCAGCTTTTCCGTTTTGCGAGCAGCATCTCTGTGTGGTAGCGGCCGGCAAGTGTTGGAGTGTAGTGTGCGGTGTAATTGGCTGCTCCAGCCGCAGATACGGGGACATCCACAGGCGCCAGTGCAGATGCGCTGCCATCTACGCGGCTTCCTGAGCCATTTACAAACGTCCATGTGTTTTGCATAATGACGCTGTCTCCACCTCGAGTGGCATCGTTTCCGTAGGTATCTCGTGCAAGAAGAAATAGCTTTTGTTCCTCGCCGGCAAATTTAGGAGAAGAACAAGATGCACCCGTTGTGGTTTGCGAGCCAAAAATTACAGCATTTGCTGCATTCATCTCAGCATGAGCCACCTCAATTCTGGGAATTGTCCCGTTTTTCAAGGGCTGGTCAAGCACGCGTGCATCTAGGCTGTACATGCCTGCAAGCAAGGGCGTATATGACAAGCTAAACAGCCCACTGCCCAGGCTGTGGACACTTCCGTTCAAAGACTGCCAGCCGAATGGAGTTGTGGGATCCCCAGAAGTCCGAGACTGCAATTCAGCCACTGAGGACACCGCGTCTGTACTGTGTGTGTCTGACTGGTCATTACCAGCACCATCGCGCACTTGAATCAGGAAGCTTAATTGGTCTCCGGCAATGCCACCAACGGTGCCGTTTCCACCAAGGATGACACTTGCGATAGGCACAACGGGACCGGGGCCCACGTGCACGAAGAATGGGGATCCACTGAGGGTGTAATTGTTGAGGCGAACCTCCATCTCATGGGTGCCTGCTTTGAACGGGTGCAGAGTGATTTCGTACAGATCGTCCCCCAAATGAACAGCTTGCGGGCTGCTGACCCGTACCATCCCATTTGTGAGCAGCTGAACCTGGGCAGCTGCAGGGGAGCCACTTTGTAGAATCTCCGGCAGCTCTGGCCAGCTCAAGGCGTCCATTTGGGCCTCGAGGGTGTCATCACCCACAAACAAGGCCCCGTTGGAGGAGTTGCGAACATTGCCAAATGGATCACGAATGTGCACACGGAAAGAATTGTCCTCGGTGGCTGTCATATTTTGCAACGATGTTCCAGAAGCAAACGAAGTGACCGCAGATGAGTTTGTAGGGATTACGAAAGCAGGGCCGAAAGGAGACCCAAAGAGCTTATCAATACCGTAGAAAACTTGAATGTTGTAGTTTCCCGCCAGCTTGGGCGCCCACTCTCCAATGTAGTCGCTGCCATACCATTCAACAAAGTCACCTTGAATGCTCGGTGAAGCATCATTCGAGGCTATGAGGCGCAACCCGCCTCGCTTCGCAGCATTGGGCACAGACGCCAAGTTGTCAAACCGGTCACGCAGCCGCACAGCGATGGGCGTGCCTTGCCCTGCTTCGCCGCTTTGCAGGCCTTTTCCCACAACCAGCGAATTCGGAGCAGCTGGCTCGGCGTTGTGGAATGTCACGTTGACAGGCGAGTCCAAAAGCTCGAAGGGCGCTGAGGTGGCTGGATCGAGCAAAAAGACTCGGACTTGCCACACGCCAGCAGCAGAGACTTGAAGTTCCACCTCATGCAGCTCGATGTCGTTCCTGTATACTATTCTATTGGTAACAACAGCAGGATTTGGCTGTTGCGCAGCAATGCCACTTCCTGCGAACACCCCTTGATCAAGCAGCAGGCCCCCGCTGGCAGTCTCTATCATCCCATACAGAGGCTGCAGGAGGACAGCCTGCACTTGGTAGGTGTCATCACTGCTTGCAGCCTCGCGGAAGTTTCCAAACTTGTCACGAGACGAGATGTGGAAGATTGCGGGTTGCCCAACCATTGCAGCTCGCAAACTGCTACCACTGAATGCAGAACCAAATCCTGTAGCAACTCCGGTCGCAGCAACAGCTGGGTAAATCTGAGTGGCGATCGGAGAATGCCCTGCTTCGCGTAAGCTGTACAAGATGGAGCCTGGAACTGTCTCAAAGCCGGGCAGGGGAGGTGGGATGCCTCCTGCGCTGACCACCCCGGCCGTGTCGTACGACCACAGGAGCCGAGCTTGTGCATTACCAGTCATGTGTCGCCATTCCACCCGGATTCTGTTCATGCTGTGAAGCTGCACACGTATGGTGCCTTTGGCGCCAGCAGTAGGCACGCTAGCTGTGCTGCGCCCCCCCCAAGTGTCAAACAGTAGCTGATGATTCACCCATAACCTCACTTGATCCTGCACTTCAGTTTGCATGGCGAATGTCAGAAGCACTTCACCCTGGCCGGCTGCTGAGTCCTGCAAGGCAGCCAGTTCATCGCCCGCGCCAAGCACGAAGCCCCCCTCCCAGCGGACCGATGCAAAGTCGCTGGCCCTGCCAGCGATTTCGCCGCCCGCAAAAGTGAAGTTGACACCAAAGTCCACACGAGTGATGGCCGGCTCGCCATTCAGATGGGTGTTCGTGAAGTACTCACCCAGTAGCCCCCCCGGCTTGCAGTGCAAGGCTGATGTTCGCTGGGGTCCAGCTGTGTACGGCATTGTGACTGCAAGATACCTCCCACGACGTTCCATTTCAGCCCAGCCACTCGATGCAGACGATGCTAAATCGTACAATGCACCAAAGTTGATCCCTCCTATGTTCCCGACTTCCTGGGCCGCAGCACTTCGAAGAACATCCGCAAGTGCTGGGCCATACACAGCAAACCCTCTCGCAACTGTCAAGCGGTGGATCCCGTTGCGTGTCAGACGAGCACTACCTGTGGCGTCATCACGAGCGTGCCAGCTTGATGATGCTTGCGCTGCTAAGTCACGCCCACCTTGAGTGTACTGCTGCGAGCTGTGTTGCGATTCCCTGTCCCAAGCCTCAACCAGCCAGCGGTGCTGTCCAACCGTTTCGCCAGGGAAGTTTACACCGCCCTCAGGCCAGGACCATGCACCTGCACCGTTTTGTGGAATCTGATTGCTCGCATTCCGAATGTCAATGTGAAGGACAACAGGCATACCAGCCACGCCCGTCAGCACTGTGTCTGGAAGTTGTTGGTCTGGCTGGCCTGCAGCCATGCCAGGAAGTGAGGGTTTTAAAAAGCTTGGCCCCCCAAGCAAACAATCGCCAGCCTGCAGTCGCATTGCATCATCATCTTCAATGCTCACCTGTGTTGAACCTTGAGCTCCAATCGTTGCTCCGTTTGTTGGATTGGCCAAAAACAGGGAGAACACCTCGTTTGCCTCGGCTTCTTGGTCATCATTGATGCTGATGATGAAAGACAGCATAACCATTCCCTCTTCAAAGACCAGCGTTTGCGAAGCTGTGTATGGCGCTGTTGGTGTCACGTCGCTGGCTGTTGTTGTGATGTGCCGAATGTCATATCGCACTGTTACCCTTCCCAACCCCCCTCCAGATCTGGAAACAGCAACACGGAAATAGGGCTGATCTTCGCGAACAAAGAAAGTGGGGCTTGTCCATTGGATTGTGCCTGGGTGACCACAAATGACGTGTGATACAGGCATTGGTGCACACAGCCAAGTAGCATCCCTTTGTATTCCCTGACCACAGGCGGTGCTCTCGTCTTTCAGAAGAGCAATACCTTGGTACGCAGTGGACAAATTATGAAACCATGGGATGGCTCGATTGAGGATGTCCAGGTCTGCCTGACTAGCACCGGCTGCTTGTGCAGCCTGCACGCTGTCGATTGCACTTCGGGTGTGCGCAGGCAAGCCACCGTCTGGCGCCAAACCGCGCCGTGCATTAAAAGACTGTAGAAACTGTTCAAAGTGGCCCTCTCTGTACAAGAGCGCCGGTGGTGGTTGTCCCAGGGTGTACGGGTCTCTGGCTCCAGGGGTTGTGTCCAGTTTGTAGTCTGCTGCCTGCCGCCAATCAGAACCGGCAAGATTCACCCCAGCTTGGTTCAGCTGCGTGACATCCGTCTTGAGATAAAATGTCTCAGCCTCCTCAAATGCATATGGCGACTGACTTCCAAATGGCAGCAGTCGGGAAAGCTGTCTGGTGTATTCATCAAATGGCAACGGTGGGTCTTCATCACGACGGCCACTTCGCCGAACAGAGCTCAGCAGCAGGTCAGTGCAGAGTAAGCACCCAGTTGCATCACAGTCCGTGCAACGAGCATCATACACAGCACAAGTCACTGCAAATACCAAATGAAGCCAGGCAGTATTAGCACACCACGCGCACCTTACCACATGTACTGTTCGGAGATACGAAATAGCCCTCCTGGCACCGATGACACTTGTCCAAATCGCACTCCGCACACAGAGAGTCGTACCTCTGGCAAAACTCTGCAAGTTTTGTTTGTGCGGTGCTGAACTGGCTGGTTTGTCTTGTTTTACTCACGCTCGGAGCAGTCAAGTCCGACGCGGTGCTGGTCACATGTACATATTCCAGTTTTGGGATCACACTGGCCAGCACCATTGCAATTTCCAGGGCAGAGTTCTGTGGAAAGCTCGGTAAAGAAAGACTCCTCTTACATCGTGAAGTACTGACTTCTTGGCAAACACCTTCGCGACGAATTATCTTTGTAAAAGGTATCGGTGCAGTTGCTGCAATCATCACCCTCGTATCCTTTATAGCAAAAGCATGTCCCCGACCGACGGTCACAGTAGCCATTGGCTTCGTTTGTGCAGTAGAAGTGTCCATCCACACCTTGAAGCATGCCAGGGCAATTCTCTGAGATTGACCAAACGCCTCATATGCTTGTGAGATGTATTGGCGCACTAATGAAATACGTACGCCTGGGAAGCACGCCCGCAAAAATGTTGGGCTGGCTAGATTGGAATTGGTTGCCCTCATTGACACGTGTTTCTTCTGGGTTAGCTGGGAGGCTCCGAATGCCAGTGAAGCCATCAGCATTTGGCTCAAAGTACGGCGGGTCAGCGACATCGTCCGCAACCCGTGGATCATTTACTCGATATGCATCTACAGCCCCGTAAAGTGCAATCAATAACAACGGTGGAAGGATCTTGCATCCATGCGAGTAGTGTGTGCGTCGCCCCAAAGGCACCAATTTGTGCGTTTCGCGGCGGCGTTTCATGGCTTACTTCCAAACAAAGCTGGTGGTGGCTTGGCAGCCTTCGCCGCTCCTTGGCCCCCAGCCTTTACCAGAGATCCAGTGCTCCACGAAGGCGAGATTTCTCAGAAGCGTGAAATGCAAGGACACTTTAATTAATATGCTGTTGATTTCTGTTTCAAAGTCATCATCCACCAGCACAAAAAGCACCCGTGCATCCGGTGAAATCAATTTCCGCAGCTTTTTGAATTGTCGCGAAGTTTGCATCAATCGACCATGAATTGCGCGCGTAGGTTAATACGGCACGAAGTTTACAATATGTGCATTCACTGGTGTTGCTTGCAGTGTCTGGGGCTGTTCCGGAGACTCCAGTCGTGTGCACCAAGAGTGGTCATGTTTACGAGAAGAGATTGATTGAGAAGCACATCGAAAGCACCGGCCGCGAGCCTGTAACGAATGATGAAATAAGCACCAAAGATCTCATTCCATTGAAAGGTAAGTGGCATTTCACGTCGCGTTCAGTGGGGTGGCTGTTCGCAACATTTCCACAACGGCATCAAGTTTTACAGCTTCCAGCGTGGTTGCGCCTCAACCTCCCAGTGCAACAAGCCTCCCCGGACTGTTGACAGCATTCCAAACTGAATGGGATGCAACGACGCTCGAGACTTTCAATTTGAAGAAGTCTCTGGATGTGACGCGCCAGCAGCTGTCGCTTGCCCTGTACCAGCACGATGCCGCCTGCCGAGTGATTGCACGCGTGGTGAAGGAGCGCGATGAAGCACGTGCTGCACTTGCAAACGCAGAAGTGGTGCTTTCCGCTCGTGGTCTATCTGTGGAGGGTGGCGCTTCAGGTGCTGCTGCATCTGCGCCCACTGGCATCACGGAGGCTGTGCTTGCTGTAATGAAGGACGCCACCAAGAAGCTCAGCAAGGCACGCAAGAAGCGCGCAGTGCCAGCAGACCTCACACCAGTCAGTATCATCTCCGGCATGACGGCCACTGGCACACACAGCTTCCACCGTAGTGACAAGCCAGGCATTGCCAGCGTGCAGGCAGCTGCCGCTGCCCCCGGTCGCCTTCTCACGGCGGGGGCCGACCACACCGCCAAGGTGTTTGACCTGGGCAGCAAGCAGGTGACTGCGACACTCTTTGGTCATAGTAAGAAGGTCACGGCTGCTGTTTGGGGCGTGGACGCCCGCACCGCAATCACCGCAAGCAAGGACGGCACGCTGCGTGTGTGGGCAGCAGGAGACGACGGCAAGATGTCTGTGCAGCACACCTTGTCGCCACACGATGGAGCTGAAGTCGGTACCGTGGATGTTCAGCCCTCAGGGGCTTATGTGGTCACAACATCGCCGACAAATGCCGGCTGGACCTTGGTTGACATTCAGAACGGAAGCATTCTAGGCCGCTTCGGAACAGAGGAAGCGCCAGCCAGCACCGCACGCTTGCATGTAGATGGTGTGCTGTTTGCTGTTGCCGGCACTGATGGCCCTGTGCGTGTGTATGACCTGCGTACGCAGGCAGTTGTGGCCACTTTTGATGACACAACTTGTCCGCTTTCTGCGTTGACTTTCAGCGAAAATGGGTACTCCATGGCTGGTGCTGGTGCTGATGGTCAGGTCCATATTTGGAATTTGCGCACCCTGAAAAAGACAACCACCGTGGAGGTCACTGGGAGCGTATCAGCACTGTCCTGGGACAACTCGGGGAACTACTTGGCAGTGGGCAGCGGCAAAGCCAGTGCTGGAACTGTCACTGTATTCTTGAGCAAGGAGTGGAACCAGCTGTGGTCCCAGACCAACAACAAGGGTGCTGTGCAGGGTGTTCAGTGGGCACCACTCGCAGCATCGCTTGTCACAGCTTCGGCTGACAATTCGGTCACAGTTTGGGCAGCTGCTGGCCAGTAGTTTACCACTGTTTGAAGAATGCATTACACTTGACATCTCCTGCTGAGCCCAAAACTGTTGCTTTTATGCGGATCCCGCAGCTGCCGCGGCTGCTGCGGGTGACGGGCCAAGACCAAGCTTCTCCAGCTCCTCAGCGTGCATGGCACTCCTGGCATGTGCAGGCACGAGGGCTTCAGCCAAATCTGGCTGCGAAGACAACTCGACGTCTGTAAAGTTGAACAGTAGCTGCTTGTCGAAAGAGCTGGGCAATTCTACGGAAGGGTCGCGCAGCTCATCAAAGTATGGATGGGCACACGCCTGCAAAGCAGTGATGCGCTCAGTGGGCACGTATTGAAGCATTCGTGACAGCAAATCCAGCGCTGATGCTGGAGCTCGCCCCCCGAGAACCTTGTTCCAAGACTTGGGTTCGATCACTGGAAACTTGAAGTCTGTGTATGCCTGGTTCATTGCCAAGATCTCTTCGCGAGTGGGGGTGCCCAACACCTTGATGATTTCCACCAGCTGATCAACAGCGCTTTCACCAGCGAAGAGTGGTCTACCAATGACCATTTCAGCGAAAACGCACCCCGTGGACCACACGTCTGTGACGAAGGAAAGGGTGAAGGAGGAACTCCCACTCCGGGTCCTCAAAGCACGTACCAATCGCAGGAGTGTAGTCAGTTGCTCCAAAAATGAGCTCTGGAGCACGGTAATATCTTGAGCAGATGTATGCAACATTTGGCTCGCCTTGAATCAACTTCTTGGCACTGTGTAGGCTCGTAGAGTGTGGTGACTTCACGAAGCCTCAGTCAAAAACCGCTCACCTTCCAAAGTCACAAAGCTTGCACACATACAGCTCCGGATCACACAGCAAGTTTTGTGGTTTGATATCACGGTGGCAAACACCCACTGCGTGGATGTATGCCAGAGAGCGACACATTTGATACAAGAATGCCTGCAGCAAAGTTGGGTAGCACCAAAAGCAACAAAAAAGCGCCAAAACCGTACCTTGATCATCAGTGCAGGGGGCATCTGTTTGGCTTTGTGGTAGCCACGGCAAACTTTATACACTGTGTTTGGAACAAACTCCATGACGAGGTTGAGGTAAATTTCGTCCGTCTGCAGGCACAACACAAGGTGTGGCGCCGTACAAGCCGAGGTTCAAAGAATGTTGATTTCGCTCCACTCACGCGTTCATCCCGCTCTTTGAAAGAGTGTAAGAGATGAACAACATTTGAATGTTGCAATGTAGACATTATAGCAAGCTCGCGGTTCTGTGGAAGTGAGCCGTGGGCGGTGACTTCGCTCGTGCTGATCAAGTGGCAAAAGCCCACACCTTAAACCGCCTGTCTTGCAGCACTCGCTTCACAGCAACCTGCTGCCCAGTTTGTTCAATGCTTCCATCAAAAACTTCGCCAAAACTGCCTTTTCCAATCATGCGGTCGGCGCTGTAGAGCAGCGTGACGTTCTCCGCCAGCTGTGTGGCAACTCTTTTGTCTGACATTTTCCCCAGCACACCAGCAAGCTCAAT
>Ga0307982_1000462_pt1 | contig 32129 bp, 34 predicted proteins | sample OrgLakmetagen989_FD_201847 | JGI IMG/M metagenome (GOLD analysis project Ga0307982, IMG submission 201847) | Saline water microbial communities from Organic Lake, Antarctica - #989 | ecosystem: Environmental > Aquatic > Non-marine Saline and Alkaline > Saline | place: Antarctica: Organic Lake...
GAACCCCCATTCAACCCGGGATAAAACTAGCTAGTAGCAGCACAGTTCTTCTCTCGGATTTACTGAGTGTGTTTTTCCCCTCTTTTTTCTTTTTATACCATACTAGTGAATTTTTTTAGCAGCAGCCAGCCGGAGCCTTCTTTCTACTACGTACTACTAGTACTGATACGACAACATGTAGCTGACTGAGTAGCAAACGATAATAGAGTATCTTCTTAAGCTCAGAGCTCCGACCTGAGCCAAGACTACAGTCGCAGTGTCGCAGTAGCTCTATACAAGTTCAAACAATCAAATACCCTGAGTATTGGTAGGCTTAAAGAACTTGAAAATGCGTCTTCAGCTGCTATTGGGCGTGTTGATTTCCGCCCGGTCCTTCGCGTTTCAGTTCCCAGGCAATCACCCAACTAGCTTGACATCTCCAGCGCTGCATAGGTTTCGAGCTCATTCGAGAGGTGCTGTTATATCTCTAGCAGCGCCAGCCTCCTCAGTGAGCGACGATGGTGACCTCCCTGTGGAAGTACGAGCGTTGAATGAAGCCGAAGGAAAGACCATGCTGGAGTGGCCGTCCGTTACCAAAAACGAGGTTGGCGACTGCACTATTCCTTAGAGTTTGCTGCCGTTCGATGTATTATTTTGAAATGTGCTGCTTAAGGGCAGATTACCTGCCCTGTCTGATTGCTACGGCGCGAACGAGTGCCTTATAGTACATTAACTGCTAGTCTTTATGCGCACTCTTCACGCTTGTTGTACGGTTGGCTTTTACCGCAGGGGTTTGACGTCCGCTACGAGCCTGGCGAGTCTGTCTTTGTACTTGAAGGGTCCGCGTCAATTTCGTGCTCTGATTTTTTGAACGGTATCAGTGCACCTTCCAACTTCTTCTTCTTCTTCTTTCTTAATCCTAATCACTTCAAGCCACGTAGTGGTATGGGAGAGGTCTGCTTCTATAACCTTGGTGCAATGATAAATCGTTTGAGCCACATGGTTTGAGTCTCAAAATCCTACGGCTACCATTTTACACGTTTGCAGGTGCAGTCAAAGGGACATTTGTGGTAAACTCAGGTGAATTGGTCACAGTAACTGAACCGTGCGCATTGAGGTGGGATCTGAGCCCTGGGACTTCTGAGCTCGTGCTCCTCACGCCGTCGTACACGGAAGGGAACCTGTTTCTGGGAGTCGCAGCAAGCGCCCTCATAGCGTTCGTTGGAATGGCTGTTGTTGCTACTCAGTGATGCATGTAGTTATTGCGTTCTCTTTATTTGCGCTTCCTGAATCCAATAAGGGCTCCATGGTTCTTGCTGTTTTATTTTATATCTCGATTTCTATTTACCTCACGTTCCGTCTGTTTGCGTTGGGGGAGCCGAAGAACAGCAAGGCTTCTGCTTTATGCTTGGACTTTGTGATGAATGCTTCTGGCAGGATTCAATAACTCGCTTCCACAGAATTAAAATTCCGATTCGCCAATTAGGTAGAGGTTTCTCGTAAATCGTATATTGATTATGGAACGTAAACTGTGGAAGCTACTACCCCTTTTTAGGGCCTTGGTGGTTGTGGCATGGGGAGTTGGATCAGGAGCATCAAGCATCTAGAATGCCTATGGGCTATGGGCCATGGGCCTATTACTATGAGTGTTTTGTGCGAATGCACTTGTGATTCATCTGACATCTGAGTTGTAAATAGGGATATGCCGATAAATTTCGAATCTTTCATTTCGAGTTACAAACACACCACACGGCGGCACGGCGTTGATTGTCGCTATAGTTTAGCGACAACCAACGAACACGAACAATACAAGTATAATAGAGCTGCGGATAAGGGAGTTCTGGATGCGGAAGTGATTGCCACGTCACATAGGGCTGTGAGCAGTACCGCGAGCGCTCTCATTGCACTGGAACGAGCGCATTCGCTGCTTTGTGCCGGTCGGCGCGCAGTGACGTCATTCCGCCGCTCGTGCCAGCTCTACTGCTGCTGCTAGCACCACCTGCACTGCTGCTTCCACTGCCGCCTCCGAGGCTGGGAAGCCGCAGCATTGACGGTGCCGCCACCGACGATCCAGTGCGGCTGCTGCTGTTCTCGGACGAGAGGCGATTGCTTCTCAACTGCAGACGCAAAAGAAGATTAGTGAATTACATCAATTAGGCCGCCAAGGGCACGCTGGAGTCACTACGGACTTGCATAGTTATGAACAGGTATGTTCACACTGTTTCCTATGGGATATCCTGCGACACGCGCAAGAGGAATCTTTCGATGCATTTTACCTGCGCGTAGCCTTGAGTGGCGAGTTGGCGAGCGTTGACGGCCGGTCTTCCAGCCCGCCCGGCCTCGCTCAACGTCAAGTTGCGGTTCGTGCGCATGGCGCCACTGTTGCTGCCGCTCGCTGCCAATGACGCTAAAGAGCCCGTCAAAGGCCGAGATGATGAGTTGGGTATTGAACCGGAGCGCTATTTCGGAAGGAAGGGAAGAAAAGAGAAATGCAAGTGAAATGAAAGAGCATACGACACATCGAACAATTCGGCGATAAGTAGCAGCAACTGCCTCCCAGGGGGGCTAATAATGACCCGGGGGTAAGCCACTAGGTCATAGTGCGATGTAATTACGTTGTGCTTCAGATGCCAAGTCGTGGGAGCAAGGGGAAGGAGGAGAGCAGATAGGCAGAAAGCGAAGAACACAAACATTGTTTCCCAAAGTAGACTTGATTACAATTGCCAAAGCATAACGCACCTGTGAGCCTAAATTCAAGCGTGTCAAGCGGTTGGTCGAAGGGTTGTGCGCCTGGCTTCGAATTGTGGCATTGTTCGCTGCCATGCTTGGTAAAGGTGCCCCATCGCTACCGCTGCTGCTACCTCTGCCGTTGGTACTAGCATTGATACTATAGCCTCTGCTGCCACCAGCGTCCAAGTTTTCAGACATCACGCGCCGCGCCATGTTAAATCGAGACACGGAGCTGGCACCGCTGCTGGCGCTCGATGTGGCAGCAGCAGGCGGTGCGTTGGTGTTATTGCGTGTGTTGGAAGAGGGCCTTGTGGAGGCGGACGTAGCTGCTGCTGACGACGAGGTGCTGCTGCTGGGCGACGTGCTGCTTGCTGAGGGGATTGAAGCCTTTTGTGTTCCTTTCTCACCGTTGCGCGAATTGAAAACGTAGCCAGGCGGCCACACCCCAGGTGTTATTTCTTCCTCCCGCTGCATGTAAATGGGCGGTGGTCTCGCTCTATTCAGCGACCGACGGTCCGTCTGTCCCATGAGCAGAAAGAATGCAGGTGACATATGCATGATGTTGATGTCTTATTGTTAAGCAAAACGAAAAATTATGTGACAACACTGAAAGTGCTGCTGGCGCTCATGAGAAAATCGCTGAAGAGAAGGAAGTGAGAGGGAATGCTGGAGTGACATGGTCAATCGATAATTGCCGATGACGTGATATGAAAGAGAGAAAAGCACGCACTTTGCATGGCGGTGGCCGACATTGATCCAGCCCGGGAGTAGTGCGCTGCGGCATTTTCCTCCGGAGTTCTTCGCGTGCCGTTAGACTTGTGTTTCTCTATTCCGATTCGCTCCAGGCTTCAGGAGGTTCGCAAAACATCACACTCAACACTCAACACTTTCCAGCACGTCCAGCACACTCTCACTTTCATCACCTGATGAGAATGTCAGAACGCCAGAACTCCCAGAACTTCTGCAGAACATGAATGACATGTCTCGTGAAATGTTCGGAAAAAAACACCTCTGCTCTCATCTGCCAGCTGGCACACTGGCAAATCGGCACACTGGCGCGCTGGCACGCTAGCGCTACGCCATAAGTTAGTATAGTACGATAGCACGCTAACATTGCTCCAGATTTACTCTAGCTGGTAGCCTTCCAAACACTTCAAAGCACAGCACGTGTAGCTCGTAATCGAGTGCAAAAAAATGTCAGAATCCAAGGGTGGACTTGATCTATCGGCCCTTCAAGCTGGAGCCAAGAAGCTACGCGAGGTGGAACAGCCAGCTCCGTCGAAAGCCGAGGTGTTTCGAACGACAATGGATTGAGCCTTAGCCTATAACTGGACCAAATCCTAGTAATTTGTACCAACAATAATTATGTCTCCTATGCGCTTCATTCTTTTTTTTTCATTTGACGTTGCGTCATCAGGGCAAGAGCAGCGGGGATGACGACGAGGCCATTCAGGGTGAGACTATCCATGCGTAGTTATTTTTCTTGGCAACATACCCTAGGGTCAGGTTATAGACTCGTATGAATTAATCATTCTGGCAGTTATTATGGCAGCGTAAGTGTCCTCGTGTATTCACAAGTTGAAGACCTGACGCCTAACTTCCCGGTGTTTTTTTCTTTTCGACGTGTGCTGTTATTTCCGTAGCCTACGTAGACCTCTACACAAGGTTCGACGGTGATCTCGACCGTCTCTTCGACCATCTTGGTACGGGCCATATATTTCAGTTGCACGTTTAAGAATACATCGCTGCGACGTAATGCCGTAATCTGATCCAACGAGCTCTCGCACTTTTTACTCTAACACGTTCACGCACGCATCAGGTGAAAATCCAGGAAAAGCAAAGAAGTACCCACCGAAATCTGCGCGTGAATTTGGAGCGAAGTAAGTCTGGCCTCTCGCCTTGTTCCTCGTTAGTCTACTTGAAACGCATTGAATTAAATCTGAGTTTCTCTGCTATCCCCCCCTCACCACCACCCTTCCCCAGGTACTACGCTGGTGAATACACGTATGCTGATGCACAAAGGGCGGAGGCCAAGTAAACTGTAGAGTATGCGATGGGAAACGAGTCGCAAATGCGCACTTCACTTACTGAACATCCATTCCCGGTCAAGTGCAGCGAAAGGACCAAAGTGTAGCTCAATTTCTATCGATTCTGCGATGTATTTCTAAGAACCTTAATCCTAGATCTTAGCTTCCCTGCTTCCGAGCCTCACTTATTTCAAAAACATGGCCAAGTAGAGAGTAGTAGTAGCAAAATACCGCATGTTATTCACATTCGAGATTATTATTGCTGAATTTACTGTTACCGAAAACACCGATAACATCCGGAAGGTACGAGGCTAGGGCTAGGTTAGGATGCCCGCAAGAAATTCCGCGAAATTCCCGCGGAAAGGGAAATTTTAACCACCTTGACGAGAATTCCGCGACGGGGATTTGGCAGTCTCCCTATGACTAAGGCACGGAAAACCAACGGAAATACCGCGGAAATATCGCGGAAATGCCACGTAAAGTGAACTTTTTAGCCCCCGCGCGCCCGCGCGGGAATTCCGTGGAAACGGAGGAAACGGGAATCGTAACCCTGGTGCGAGGTGCGAGGTACGAGGGGCCATATTTCCTTTCGATACTCAGTACTTCGGTGTTTTTGACGTGGGTTATTTTCTTCCTTTTTTTCCTTCATCTTTTATCGTCACGAAAATTTCTTTCTAACAAACACCGATTACTAATCCAAATCCAATCTAAAATGCTTTGCTTGGATATGGACTTCGCGCTCCAATTCCAACTGTGCTCTCTTTGTTTCCAATGGCTACTTCTACTTGTTCGCTTCGGTTGTGGATCTCGTCAAGCCCCTTTGAACGCGCCGTGCTCCCAACCCCCGTCTTTCATGACCGACCCATCGGCCAAATATTTGGTGCCACGGCCGTGCGGGCGCCCCTCGAACCATTCGCCTGAGTACCTATCAGCAAAAAAAGATGAGGGACGCAACGACTAAGAAGAAGATGTCACATTTGCGAGGACATTGTACAGGCACTAGGTGTGAATCTCCTGTAAAAAGCGTGCAGCTCAGAGTGGCCATAGTGTAATTTGCAACCAACTCTGGGCATTAACTAATGGTCATACTACCCACGCAACATGTGCAACTCACGCTGTTTCAAACGTCAAAAGTCTTACCGCTTGGCACCGGTGTCATGGTACGCAATGCCTGACCCCGTCACTTCGCCGTGCTTCATTTCGCCCTCGTACACCATCCCGTCCCGCTCCCCACCTTTGACTTCAAACTTCACCTATAGAACGAAACGCAGCAACACGAAGAGGGAGGTGGTACAAGACAAATCAACAGGATACGCACACATATCAATTGAGATCTCATCAGTAGATATAAGAAAGTGAAGAACACGACAGCGTGAGCAGGAATGTCTAGCCTGTTTTCCAGTCAATTTCCTCTCACTTCTGTTTCACCCAAACTCATATTTTATTTTTTTTCTCCTCTATGAATGCATGTTGTATCTTCAAGTACAGGCGAGCCCGCCCTTTTTTTAATAGACGACGCTTACTTTGGGCCCGTGCAAACGGCCCTGGGCATCCACCGTGCAGTTCTTGGTGCACGTGACTCGCTTGGTAGTGTCTCGCTCTTTGCCCACAATCGTGCCGCGCACCGTGGCCTTGTACCGAGGAGGGTCATCTTTGACCGTCGCTGTCAATGTGTTGGGGTCAAAAGTGGCAATGGTGCCGTCGGGCAGACGAACCTTGAAACGAACACGAGATGAGATTTTTAAAAAGGAAGAGAAGAACCACTTTAGAATTATGATACCGAAGAAGAACACCGAAATGGTCGTATTGAGCTTCTTAGCACTAGTAGGACTTCAAGTATAATCATTACCAAATCACTTACAAGCAAGCCTCCATCGGGTGTCATAAGGTCAAGGATGAAGCCGTCGCCTAGGAGAATGTGGTCTTTTTTTGGGATGTAAACGCCTACGAGCTTCTTGGTACTGGCGCTTTCTTCTTGCACCAGCACGTATATAGTACCGTTGGACAAGACGTGATCGATGGGATAACCCATCACCTGAGCCCAAAGAGAGCAGAGAGAGAGAGAGATGGGATTGCAAATTGATGTGGTGAAATGCGAGTACATGCGAGATAATCATGAGATGGAAAAAATGCGGGAAAAAAGAAGAAAAGAATGGGTAAGGAAACGAGTAAATAAAAGCTCTCGCCAGCTGACGTTCTTTTTCTAGTTTTTTTTTTAAGTGCCTCTAATCCATCGACATCCTCTCACCGCCGCCTGTTTGCTGTCTTCATCGTAAGCTCCATAAGTCCCGTCGGGAAGGCGAATTCGGCCGCGGTCGTGCGCGCTAGGGAGCGCATACCCGGAAATGGGGTCGAAACGAGCACCTTGGCCATCTGGAAAGATCACCTGAAGTAAAAAGATGGGTGCACGTGCGAAAAAAAGGTTATACGAATGACTTCGAGAGGCTGAAACAGCAACTTGGAAGCTGTAAACGCAAACAAATGAAAAGGAACAGGAAGAAAAAAGGGGAACAAAGGCATTTGGTTAATGTGAGAAGTAATCTTCCAATACCGTGGTGGTGCCATCCGACGATTTGAATCGTTTCACCGCGTAACCTGCAGCGGTCGCCAGCACTTTGTTCCAAATTGGAGAAAGGTGAGCCTTGTGCTTTGATTTTGCTGCTTTTTCACTAGTACTGTCCCCGCCGCCACCCTTAGCACCACTTTTGTTGTCACCTTTCTTGGCGCCGACGTGGCGCACGACTAAGTCTTTCAGGGCCGCGAGTTCGGATTCCAGTTCTTGAGCGCCGTCGAAGTCTCGTTGACTGAGCATGGCTTGCAAGCGCCTTTGAGTTACGATCTCCGCTTCCTTGAGCACGCTCTGTTTGAAGACAGTAAGGGTGGCGAAACAAAGGTGAGCAAGGCGGGTATCAAGGCGAACACAGCAAGAGAAAGGAGGCCTTGAACGAAGAAGTGAAGGGCGGCAAACAAGCAAATGGCAGAGCATCCTTGGAAAAGAGAACAAACAAGCTAGCCATCAGTAATGAAAGATAAAACAGAGCAGAAAGCGTGCATGTGAATTGAAGAACGCACGAGATATTAAATATGGTGCATTTACCAAATCAGCAACGTCGCTCTCCGCTTCCGCTATTTGGCTGTCAATCGACTGCGCAAGCTTGACATGGTGCTCCGCAGTCGCTTTGGCGTAATCAGCGCGCAGCCTCTCAAGCCTGCCACAGGCGAGAAGAAAGGAGCAAAAGCTAATGCGCTGGAAAACATTGCAGTCGCATAGGAAAATTGAATATGTAAATTTTGAGAGAGACTTGTAGGGGTCTAGCCTCTGAAATTGATTTCCCTTTAACCAGGAAATCAAAACAAACCTGTCGATTGCAAACTTTGCAGCCGTTGAAGGAGTCTGGCTAACGCTCGTATCCATGATTGTGGAGGAATCAGCCGTCGAAAGAGAGTGAGCTTTGCTCTTGTCATCGTCTGGCGTCAACCACCACGCTTCTTTTCGCAGCTCAATCAACGCAGCTTCTAGTTCGGCTAAGCTCAAAGAGCCATTGGAGTCGAAGTCAAAGTGATCAAAGCACGCAGGGCCATTCAGGTGGCATGCTTCTAGTGCTGCTGCCAAAGTTGGCGCTTTAAGCTCTTCCACAAAAAATCGTCCCCACTGATAGCCTAGTGCTGCACCCCAGAGGCAGCTTCCAATGATGTAGAAAGTCACGCGGCTAGAGCCAATACAAAACGATGATACGGACGACGAAGAGGCTGCACGAATGATGTCATGCGATTTGCGCCCATCCCGATCACTGTCTTTGTGTTCTTTCGGGTCAGAATTGGAACGAATTTCACGACGGGTTCTCATCGTGCGCTTCTTTGCCTAGACTTAAGCTGTACAAGTCGAGCTGATTTAGATGATAAGGACTGTAAAGCCTGTTGATCGTGAAAAAAATAGACGAATAAGCATCAAATCGTTCATTCGTCATCATTCGGGAATTGGGAATTTGGGAACCGGCACCGCGGGAACCGAGCGCCTCGCAAACCTACGCGCATCTGGACCTGTAGCTGTGGCTAGAGTGGCTGTTACAGTGGTAGTTATATGCCCATCACACTTCGAATACGATTAATAATTACCCACAGCTATCTCTCTAACTACAACAGCAGCGATTGGAAGTGCAGCTCTTGTATAATTCCTTGTTCTGGAACTCCAGTTCCAGTTCGAAGTCCTTATTTGCGGCTCTTGTCATTCGCTTTCGTGCTTCTTTTTTACGTGTGCCTTGCGCCATTCCTCAGAATTTTTACGCGCAGCCGCCGTCATACTGCCAGTTGAATCGGTGCTGGCGCTGCCATCACTGCCACTATCGCTGCCATCTTCCTCGCTCTCGTGAACCGCATCGCCACTTTCGCTTTCAGGAGAAGACGAAGAAGGAGCTGCACGGCCTGCTTTCTTGCGGTGTGCTTCTTCTTTTTCGGCGCCCTTTTTGTGGTCACAGCCCGCCATAGTCACCGGAAATCGACGGTAAATTCCGCTTTTGCCCGTGGAAGAGGGGGAGGAGGAAGATGAAGAGGAGTCTGGGGGTGCACTAGTAGCGCCAGAGCGGACAGCCGCATTGGCACGCGCAACTTCTTCCAAAATGTGGGACGCAACCAGGGACTTGAATAGAGGCAGTTGCGATTTGTCGCCCTGATCTAAAGGAGACCCGTAGCCAAAGACCAAGTGAGGCGCTGCTAAGGCAAGCGCCCTCTGTTTCTCGAGCAAGAGGGCCTTGTTGTTGGCGAGAGAGGTCAACGCAGCAATCACGCCGTCGCGGCCGCTGACCATGTCTCTTTCACTGATTTGCACCTACAGGAGGAGGTGCATTGAAGACACAAAAATTAGAGGGTAATGGTTGTATCCCGAAACTGTGCAACTTGCAGTCACATATGCTTTTGATTTTGAAATACAAACACAGAGCTAAGAGAGAAGCTCCAAAGATATATAGTACGTCAATCTATCTTAAACTTGAGTCTCCCGAGGACAGTGCATATTTACGCTGTATACACACAGAAGCCACGCACCGTAAAAGCGCGCCAGTCGAGCCTATCAACAAATGGCAAGTTCACACCATCGCTCACAATAATGGGCACGCAGCCAGCCGCAATGCTGTCGTAAAAGCGGCGCGCGGTCGTGGTGTCCCCTCGAAAGTGCAGGCACCACTCCGAGCGACGCATTTCATCGACGTACATGCCCACTGTGAAACGCCCCTGTAAGCAAAATGAAGAGAGAGAGAGAGAGAGTAAAACAAAAGTGGAATTCAAGGCGATATCGTTGCTCTGCACTGCTCAAGTCAGAGATGGACCATGTTCAATTAGATTTACACGGTACCCTGTGTGGGCACCACAAGTGTAAGCGTCACTAGTCTGGGCATGCCCAGTCTCGTTGCTACTTGGCATGCGTACGAGAACGAGTAATCCGCTAATTTCGCTCTCACACATCACAAATGACCACCTGAAAAGCCCGGCTGCAAATGCGCAAGTCGAAGTCCTTCTTGTTTTTGTACAATTTCTTGCACGGCTCGGGAACTCCACTGCCCGGGGTTTCCCACATGCTGGCAATGTGCGGCGACTCCGTGGGCACAAACACCGAACCCGCCACGCTGGGGACATGCGTGCGTGAGCATGATAGTTCACGAGACGAAGGTGGCGCGTGCCGGGAATAAAAGAGGATGGCAGAGGACAACAGACAAAAAACAGAAGCAAAGGACAAAAGGCACGAGCGCTAGTAACTACTTCCAATGAAAAAAAAAACTGGATCGAGGACTTTGACACATGCAGGTCATTCCACCTAATACTCCTTCCGGCCCTGCCTCCACCACCATCCTGACTATCATAATTTACCTGCGCATCGCAAAGTATGCTTCGCGCCTCGGCCAAGTGCCTCTCTTTTTGCACATGACTCCGTGCATCACGCTGCCTCGGAAGTAAATGCTGATGTCTCGCTCGTGCGCTCGAGGCTTCCCGTGGCCTATGAAATCGCTAGGTGGCGCCACCGCTGCTGCTGAACTGTCCCCTGGCGCTGCTGCCGATGCTGTTGTTTTATGCCCATAGCCGCTGCTTCCACCGTCGTCACTTCCGTGGCTACTAGAGCTGCTGTTGTTGTGATTGTGATGGTGCTTGTGGTGCTTTTGCGTGATGGGATCAGGTAAATCAAACCCATTCGAACGACGACGGCGGCGATGGTAGTCAAGTCGTCGACGGGCTTCCGATGATTCGCTAGCACCATCATGACTACTAATGCTGCTGCTGCTGTCGCTAGCTGGCTCTGTGCTCTCTGAAATTGCCGTTGCTGTTTCAGTACCTACATTTTCTGAGCCACTTCCACCTTCATTCATGGTGCTGCCATATTCTCTGCCACTGGTACCTCCGTCTCCAACACTACTACTACTACTACTACTGCTGCTGCCTGAATTACCGCCACCTCCATTAGCCCACTTGTTTCTCGCCGCTTTTGCCGCTTGCTTGGCTGCCAATTTAGCTTCCTTCTCCGCCAACAGCTTAGCTTCGTACTCTTTCCGCTTCTTCGGGTCGGGCGGTGCCTGCGGAGAACGCCCAAACTCTTCTTTGCCGCCGCTGCCGCTGCTCCCAGAGCCGCTCGTGTGGCTCACACGTGGCGTGGCGCCGAGTTTACAGGAAGCTTCTGGTTCCAAGTCCAAAGTGGTAAGCTTCGCATGGGGCACGTAGGGCGCTACCACTACCTGTAGTATTTCATCATGGCGGCGGCGGTGGTGGTGGGTAGTTTTTCACACGTGAAGGACGCACGGCATGCATAGAAGCGACGAATAAAAAATGTATCATTGAAAAAAACACGTGGCGGCGAAGAGGGTGAGGGGGCTAAGAGCATTAAATTGATGGAAACATCAGTTCCACTTCCTCTTCCGTTTTTTTTCTCTTCATAAGTATACTCTCACCTTGGTCCAGTCCGATGCAAAATACTCGTCGTAGGCTATGATCGTCGCCTTGTGGGCCAACAAGCTCACCAGCTTCTCGCCCAACGCTTTGGTCGTACCCCACCATAGAGACACAATGAAGTGGTCAGCGCCTCCGTGCCTCTTGAACCTAAATCATCACAAACATATGATTGAGTGGTTGGCGGTAAAGAACGTATTCTTCAAAAAATGTCTTTGAAAATGACAAGTGCAACCTAACATCGCATCAAAGATACACAATCAGATAGTCAAAAGCAAGGCTAATTTTCGTCACAAATCTTCTTCTCTTTCTCTCCTGCATGTATATACCAGCTCTGCGTCGTGAGCGCGCCGTAGAGTTGGTGCATGCGCGCCTCGTGGGTGTGGCCGTTGCAAGTGCCCGCTTTTTGAGACAGCCAGCCGTCTACGGGAATCACGAAGAGCTGCGCTTCTGCTGGCTCACGCGTTCGTAAAGGATGGTGCTTCAGCGTCTGTAGTGACGACGTTTTCAAGTGTCACGAAGAGAGCACAATGAAAACATGAGCAATGAGGAAGAGTGACATGAGCATACACGCAGCATGCTAATTTCGAGTCCACATTCAAGATGTAGCTTGCTTCATTTGCTTTGTATTTTTTTAGTTCTCGTTTGCTTCTTCTTGGCTAGACGACTTCCAAGAAATTACTTGTTAACACTAGCACCCACACCTCGTGCACCCACAGGGCGCCCGAATTTTGCGCGAGCTCCCACATGCGTTCGTCTTTCCACACGTCAACTTTGAACCGCTCGCGGTAGCATGCCAAGAGGGGCGTGTACTCGAAGCCGTGGCCTTCGTAAATGTAGAAAGGTTGCGTTGGCGCCGGCACCCACTTTTCAGGCTTGTACTTCGGGCGCTGTGATTAACGCGCGCATACGCAGAGGCAAACACCCGCCATTGCACAAGGTGGCGAAAAGAAGGAAATAGGGAGTAAAGATATAGGTAGAATGACAAAAGTAGTCGAACAATTTAGATTAGATTAGGAAAGATAAGGACGATAAATCACAGCATTGAATAGACAAATAACCTCGCCGTTTGCGGGGTCGCTGCAGATCGCCAGTGGAGGTTTGGGCACTTTGGACACCGTTGATGGGGGCGCACTGCCGCCGCCGCCACCGCCGCTGCTGCTACCGGTACTACCACTACTACTAACACTGCTGCTGCTGCTGCCACCTCCTCCACCGCTTCCTACGAATACCGTTCCGTCTGCATGCTTGCATACCTGCCAAATCCCAAGGACACACAGTTCATACAATAGACAAAGACTATGAAGAGTGAAGCGTGGGCCAGCATTCAGCATCTCACCAAGGGGAGGGCGTCTCACAGGCAAAGTCCATTTCACTTCATAGCTCATGCCATAATATCTATTTACTTACCGTTGTCTTCTTTTTGTTGTCGTAATGGCAAGGGCCCAGACGGCGCCGGAAATCCTGAGATGATGATGCGCTTGAATCCTCAGCATACTGTATACTACTAGCTTGAGAGCTATTCCATCCACCGTCGACAGGCCAAGAGTATATAATACAAGGAACTATAAAGGTAACCCAAAGCCGCATTACGAAGAAAGGCTTCATGGAAGCGATTCAAGCTACTAAGCTTATTATATGTTTATTGCGTAGGACACCATTTTCAATATTTTCAACGTTTCGATCGAAGCTACTTACCACTTACGGGGAGAAATTAGTTTTAGCTTTTTATTCGACTGCGAGAGCTGCTCTCTCTGTCAGTCAGAGAGCGAGAGACGAGAGATGCGAAATTATGATGTCATTCATCAATCACTCACTAAAAGCTAGCTAAAAGCTACACCTCTAGCTACTGGCGAGCTAGCAAGCTGGAAATACGAGGACTTAGGCAGCCGCGTGTTATCATTTTCTTTTTTCGCATTTATTTGTTGAATCACTACATTGTGGCTTTTGAAGAATGCCTAAGCCTCACAGGAAAAAGGGTGCCGCCGGGGGTGACTTCGACGCACTTGTGCCTGAAGACATTGGAACTATCTCCGCTGCCATTGCTACGCACTCTGTACTCCCCGTGAACAAAGACACTATCATGTCTTTTCCACAAGGCTGGGACCATTTGCTGAAAGCCTTAGAGCGCCCTCCAACAATCGATGTTCTCACAGCTGACGAACGGCGTGAGGCGGTAGCGATTTTCGAAGGCCATGGGCTACGCCACGCATTCACGTTTCGCCGCGAGCTCATCAATTACAAAAAACTAATGCTTCATGTCAGCCAGCGCGCAACTGACAGGTATGGGGCTTGGCTCAAGGCCTAGCTTACCTATCATGCATGCCTTTGCAATCAGCACTTTTGAGAGTATGCGTGGTCTGTTCGTGTCGCGATAAGACCACTAAGACTGCTATAATGATTTTCGACTGCACACAGCGAGCGCAAGTTGAAGCGTCTGGCCACATTCTTCTATTTGAACGGCCGCGAAGGCTTGGGCACTCCACAAGAGCGTGCAAGGCACAACGCACTCCAAAGAGCTCTCAACCAGTGCGGCGGTCTCACGAAGGCCTGCAACGACGCCCGCATGCTCACCAAGGCAATCTGCACGCTGCATCGCTTGCCCAATGAGCTTGCTTCGGGTGCTACGACGGGCCGTTCTTGGAAACTCGCGGCGTTACCTGGGTGAAAAGACACTTAAAAATCAATTATGACATGGTTCACGAAGTACTACAGTAGGCCTCTAACGACCCCCTGCAGAACTCCACGATTAAGAAAGCTAGGTTCGAAGTATATCTGTAACATCAATAAGCGTTTTTTCTTTTTATGAATATGTGCGTTGGTGCTGTTTGACCAGATCGTTGCTCACAGCCAAGTCTGCCACGCCAGTTGCTAAACTGGTCGATTGGGGCATTCGCCTCGGCCTTCTAGTGAAGACAGCTCTGCTCGAGGGAGTGCTCCATGACTGGCGTGAAGAAAGTTCTGATAGCTCCAGCAGTACAGTAGTCGCGGTTGGCAACGTTCCGGGGAAGAGTTCGGTATCAGCCAGCGGCGGTGCTATACCGGTTGATATCAAGGAAACCAACAGTGGTGGCAGCAATCAAAGAAAAGATGACACGAACGCCGAAGTTGAGTTGCTAAATGATTGCTCTTCAAGCCGTGGAAGTAGCAGTAATGATCATAGCAATGCAGATAGCAGCGTCTTAGTGGGCGATGGATCGAGTGGGCTCGTATTTGGCCACCGTACTGTCGTAGCAGCTTTGGAGCACTGGTCAGAACCGCAGCGCACTCACTTGTTAGCGCTGTTTGTCGCTCATGGCGGTCCCAAGGTGGGTTGGACAGTCCTCTATTGCAGCTGCATTTCACCTCCTATTCTTCTCAGCATGCTTTTGTTGTTTTTTTCCTGTTGAAATGGTTGCTTCGTTGAAGATAGAAATGTTATCTGAGTGTATCTGTTGTAATCACTGTTCCTTGTTGGAACTCGCATAAGTCAATTTAAAGTACAATTTTTTCGTGTTCTTTATACTATTCAATGAACCACACCACCAGGCTTTCGCACTAGAACAGGAGCTACGAAGGTACGCAGCTGCACTCGAAAAAGTTAACGCGGACCTCCAAACAGGCCTATTTGCTTTGACTGATATTTTAGAACAGTGCCGCAATCACGACCAAGCAGTCAGTAGCAACAGCACTAGTAGAAGCAAATTAGAAGCAGTAGAAACAGACTCATCGTCTACTTCTGATGTCTCGAAAGACATTGACGAAATCAACATTGATGGCATAGAATCTGAAGTCGTCGCCGAGAATGCTGCAAACCGAGGAGAAAAGAAAGAGCAACAGGAGCAAGAGCAGCAACAGCAAGATCCAGCAAATGCATGGCCCGCCCTGGACACGATGGCTCGAAAGCACGAAACGGCTCTTACTGCTACCAAGCATGGCAACGTGGCGGTGCTCCAGTGTTTGCGTGCCATTTTAGACAACGGGTCCAAGGACGCTCGACTCTTTATGGCAGGTGATGACGTTGGCATGACGGACGTGGCGCCAGCGTCCTTTGGGGTGAGTTAGCAGCAAAGCGAAAGGCGCCATAGCTCAGTGTCGGCTGTATCGACCCGTACCGATTTCATTGCATGCCTATCTTGATTCCCCATGCTGGATTTTTGCCCAAAATTGTTGGCATGTGAAAATATCCCCATGACACGACCTTTTTCTTTTTGGATTTTTCCTCAGGCAAATCTCCCGCAATTGTTGGCTGCATTAGAAGCCGTAGCCGCTGATCATCAACCTGCGCTTGACCGTGCCATTGCCGCTCTCGACCACGGTAAACTGAAGATGCCATAAAGGGAATTTTCATTCGCGGCCTTTTTTTCGTCTATGAATCAATAGCAATATTTTACAAGTATGTTTCTATTTGATACGTGCACCCTATTCTGCTTCCAAACATCATATCTTCAGGAGCCGCACCGCCTTCGCTTGGTTGGTCGGGCTCGACTGTGTGCTCCACGTGCCAGAGCTCTTTCCACCATCTGTGGGTGCTTCAAACCGTGTGCTACCGATGCGAGCGCCGCGCTCGTGCGGATGGCACATGCCCTTATTCGCAGCACCGCAAGTGCTCCGCACGGTCGTGGTGCCCGCATGCACAGAAGTGCGCGGCGTGCGAGCGGCATTCGTGCAGTGCTTGCCGTTTGCATGCCGGCGACGGCGACGCCGTTGCTTCCTTGGTGCAACAGCTTCAACCCAGTGCCATCTACCTTGACTGGTGAGAAGTTCAGCAAAAACTTTATACGCTGCATGCACATTTAAGTGGACCATTGATCTTGAAGTGACATCTAATCAAATATGTATATTGATATACGGTAGGGATCGAACGTGCTGTTCCACGAAATCGGGGGCCAGTCCTCTCCGAGGCAACCACAGCGTCGACGAAACATTGCTTGATTTGATGCGCGCATCTTCTAACGAGCCTGGAGGCACACTAGTTGAGGTAGGTGTGCTTAATGAATATGTGCGCAATCTAACGCTACCTTGGTTCTCTCCACGTAATTCTTCAAATGATAGACTTCCATTGTTTAACTCTAATGTGTCCATTACATGAACAATTTGTTGTTCATGGGTCATGTGTCATAATGTTTCTGGTAATATAATACAGGTGGTTACGCGCAACTCACATGGCGACGATATCAAAACATTTCTCTTTGAAAAGTAAGATGTAAAGCCCTCATAATCTGATCACCTATCGATAGTTTGTTTGAAATAGCCTTTGACTAAGTTGCATAAAATCGTTATTTCTACTGGGGATACACAGATATGGCGTGCATAATATTTTAGTGCATGTTGTAAAGCAACACGCGAAAGCGGACGATGAGGCTGGCCCGCGTTCGAAGGCCGAAATAGTGTGTCGAGAACAAGTTGATGGAGGCAATGTATTGTTTGTCGACGACGACATTGACGAACTAGTTCAGGGTGATATTGCAGCTGCCGAAAATGTGCACCGTATTCACTTCACAAGGGGCTCTTAGTGATCCATATGACCCACATCTGACCCACTTCCCCGGGGATCGGCGGGTCCCAGTCCACTCCCAACATAATGGCCCTGTGATCTATAATATGGAGCTAGTTGCCGATTGGACATGCCCCCCCCGAGGGGAAATGGCATCTGAAGTCTAGATATGGTTGTGGTTGAGTTATATCCCCGCAATTATATGTTATATGTTTTATGTTATACACTTATATACCAGTGCCTTCTTACTAGCGAACACACTGCCACTACCATACTACCATTCAAGAGGTCCCTTGTCACCTTCTATATATGCTGGGCTCATCTGAATCATGAACCAAGCAGATTTTTTTGCGTTTCTGGTAGATCTAAAATTTGGGAGTAAAACCGTATAATCAGTAGAATCGAACGTATTCTACTCGCAGTACTAATTTGAATGAATAACAGATGGCCAATAAAAAGGCAGTTGTCGGAATAAAAAGCGCGCGTTGAATGGTTTATATCAATCGTAAACAACTTCGGCGTAGTAGATTTCTTCGCCACCGTGAAGTGCATTTACGTGGTTATTATGGCCTATGAACGGCCCGTCCGCACCCTCGGCAATTACCAGGGGTGCACGTAGTCCTTCGTTATGCACGATTCGAGGCTTGCGCCTGCGGTGATGGCGGCGGTATTGGCGATCTTCGTTACGGCTGCTGCAGCAACATAAGCAGAAGTATATTTCGGCGAGGCACGAACGGATGACGGAGCAGCAGCACATGCAACGGCACACTACGGCGCAGCACGAACGGATGACGGTGCAAAAGCAAATAATGAACATGAAACAAGCAACGTAGACTAAAACCCAGCACCACCACGGATGGCTTGACGAAAGCCAAACCACAGCATCGCAAGCCCAGCCACTGTCGCCCTCCTTAAACGGGTGTTCGCCGAAGATAATTACGTCTTCGCACGAGAGATTCCCGCTGTCACTGTTAGAGCTGTCGTCAACTGCTGGGTCCGGCGCAGTTCGGTTAGACAACAAGGATGTCGCATCGGGTGAAACGAATTTTGCTTCCTCTAGCACGCCACTTATGCCACAGTTCACGCCCGGCGCCATGGTATCTGCGAGAGACATCGAAATGTAAATGTAGCCCTGGTCGCCCCAACTGGTGCCCCAGCTGTTCTTGGCGATCCAGTAAGGCGTGTCAGCGTCTGCGTTAAAACCGACTAGCGTCAAAGCGTGGTCATTGGCTGAAGCACCGCATCCTTTCATTAGCACACCACCACTATAGTACATAAATGTATCGCATGATGCGTCTATACTAATACTGAGAGGGCCACTATTGACTATAGCATCGGTTGCAGCGTCGACGTCGCAGCTAGGGCTCACAGTTTCAAAACGGTTCAAGGCGGCAGCTTTCTGAGTAGACGAAGCATAGCAAGCTGACGGGTCACCTGTCCATGGGTAGTCTGCGTATAGGCTAACGCCACCATTAGAGATTAGCCAGTTGTACGCGGCCACGAAGCTGCCTCCGCTGCAGCCACCAGTATCCATATCGCAATCCAGGAGCTCCTCCTCGCTGTAGGAGTCAAGAACGCCATGCCCAATAGCCACCGCAGCTTCGAGCGTAGCAATCACTGGAAATGACCAACAAGCCCCGCAATCGCCTTGATTTTTGACGTTGGTAACGGCCACAGTGCCTGCTGGATTGGACGTCTTGTCACGCCAGTCGAGGGAAGTCCACTCGCTGGGGACTGTGACATTGGCCGCGTCAGTGCTATGAAGGCTTCCAACAGGGGGCTCGTTATCTATGCCAGTAACATCATGATATATGTAGCCAACGAGAGCTTCGAGCTCTGCCGGGGAGCGATCGCCGAATCGAGCGTTCGTCGCCAGCCGCATGTCACCGCTAGGGCCGTAGTGTTCGGCATTCCAAGCATCCAGTTGGGCGCACCGCTGCTCGTACCACGACTGCCGCTGCGCATAATCATCGCTTGCAATATAGTGTAATTCATTGGCAAAGGTTGCCCGCCATTCTGCGTACGGTAGTGAGCAAGCGGGTTCCAGCACGGGTGATGCCAACCCACGCGAATGAGACACGCAAACTAGGAACGCGCACGCTGAACCGAGTCGGCGGAGAGTGAATAAGAACATCAGTATTGGCGAGCTCAATCAAACAAATATATTTCAAAACTTAAGAATCCCAAATGGACTTGCAATAAAGTCTTCAACTACTCAACCGGGGCGGGCTTAAAGCAAAATCAGTCCGTCAATCAGGAGGACACACTTGAACGCGTGAAGAGCTGACAAAATCTGAAAAGCAAAAAAGGAGGCTCGCGGAGGGAGAAAAGAGCACAGAGAAGAAGAGTTCGGGAAACGTACGCAGCGGCCGAAGCGAAGGACGACAAAAATGATGAATGCACTAATATGGTAAATGGTACAGAGTCGGAAAATCATATGACATATGACATATGAAGATGCAGGCTTGAAGCAAGCCGAAGAAGCCGCTGCGGCAGCCGCTGGATGATAGAAGTAAACGGTAGGTTTCCTGGGGACCTCAGGGACGACATAAATGCTTATAGCTGAAGGGAACTGGGGTACTACTCCTACTCCGGTTTCTAGGGGATTGAGCGATTGAGCGATCCTGCCTCTAAAAGCTACATCTTGCATAGTACACAGGAACATCAACAATTGCGCTGCCATTGCATATTGGTAAACAAGCATAAATAAACAAATATATGCTCTAAATTGAAGAGCCAGCAATTATCTCTCTCTGCCTGTCTTGAGGTAAGAGAAGAAGCACCAAGCCATGCACGAAAGAAAGCTCATCTATGCGCATGTGCATTCGCAATGGACTTCGCGCGCACGCTGGCTGCGAGCTCGGAAGCTTGCGGCGCGAGCAAAGCATTTATTGTAGCTGAGGCTAACCCTGAATGGGGCTCGGTGATGAGGTGCCCTTGATCACGCTCCACAATCACCTCGCGATTGGCGGATGCAGTGACGCCAGACGTGATGTCTGCGGTGGCAGCACCAGTGGAGGCTGTGCCCCGGGGTAACCTCATCTGCTGATCATTTGAAGACATGCGAGCTACTAATGCACGCGCTTCATCCGCAGTGGCCTGCAAAGACCCCCCAAAGAAATCGTCATGCAAAAGCCATGTGTTCTTAGGTGCAAAATTCAGCCTTAGTATTCAGTTGAAGACGATAGTTAACGCACTGGCGAAGGCAGATAGATACCTTGGTTGCTGCTGCAGTGTGCTCAAGACTGTTTGCGAGAGCATGCGCAACGGTCGAGTCTATAGGCTCGCGCGCAATCGCAGCTAGTTCGCGGGCAGACACAGCAGAACTTCTTTTCGTACCACTTTTTACCATTTCCGTACGCGAAGACTGTGCTGTCGGTGTCAAATTTCCTGGTGCTGCTGCTGGCCCATCTTGCCCCAGGTGCTGCCCGTGCTGTGGTGCTGTGGCTACCCGAGGCATTGGCAATGGCATCAACGGCAAGCGAGCCATGAAAGAGGGATTCATTAGACCTTGATATAGAGTAAAAGTGGCCGAGGCATTTGATGCAGCTGGCGCGCTTTGATTCTTCGTGGCCTCTCGGAGGAAAGTGTTCAAGGAGAGCCGTGCAGGCGCTATGATAGTACGGGCTCGCATCTTCTTGACGCCAGGTGACTCCATACTCAGCTGATGCTGCTGCATTCGAGATTGAGTCGTTAGTTCAGAAGTCACGCCAAGGCCTAGTTTGGAGTGTCTACTCGCTGATGAAACAGTTGTCTTGTTCGCCGTTGCCTCGTTAAGAATGGCATTCAGGGAATAGCGCGCTAGGGCTACTGCATTATGAGCACGGAACCGCTTCGCACCAGGTGCTTCGGTGCTTTGTGAGGGGTGTTCAAAGGGCCAAAAGGATGCATCAACTGCTGCCGCCGCTGCTTCTTCTGCATTGGCGTCCTCACGAGCACGTTTCTTTGCTAACCGCTCCTGTATTGACATTGTATATCCACTATTAAAGTAAGTGGTATGAAAATACATCATGAAGTTGAGAGACCCGAAAAATTAAAGAATTGTTATGATGTTCGAGAAGGCAGGTAAACACTCAATGAATGGGCACATGGGCATATGCAAGTAAATAGAAAAAAAAATAGTCAGTGAAAGCACAAAATTTACCGCTTTGGTCAGAGCCAATTCCCATGCGGTTTGAGCACGATTGAAAGCTGCCAGGGTGCGCAGTGCTTTTGCTCTAGCCATTGGCCAGGTGTTAGGGTCGAGAGGCTGGCCCTTAATGCAATCGCGCTTGCAGGCAGGGTCATAGTCCCCGTCGTCGAAGCATACTTGGTACGCGACTTTGGACGCTGCACTGACAGCAGCTTTGTGCAGCACAGGCGAAGGTACCGAAGATGAAGAGGATACATCAGGAATTTGGTGTTGTTTCAAAGTAGTGGAAGAAGATGATATCGTAGGTTCGTTATCAGATTCTGCCCCGCTGTGCATGATAGTAGCTGTAGCAATTGCTTTGGATCCCTCGGCGGCTGCCACGCCCATATTAATAGCTTGTTCGGCATCAACAGCGCAGGTAATATGGCAATCTTGTGCACATGTAGCGTTTGCTACTCCTACTACAGTGCCAGAAAACCACTTTTGAGATCGCTTAAAGCGTGCGTTCACAATTATTCCCACTGGCAACAGCCCTATCGTTGGCAGTGCTTCTTCTTGAAAGGAAGTGGTAGCTCCTTTCGCTGAGGAGGTAGCGCTTGTGCAGCCACCACTGCTGTTGCCGCTCTTGCTGCTGCTACTCCCTCTTTTGTTTAAGCCTGTTTTGCCTCGAGTGGTTGTGGCAGAATTAGTCCTGGTAGCATCTCCCGTTGGAACGCCGATGTCTGCAGACTTGCTCGCTAAACCATTCTTGGTCAGGCGCGCAAATTCTTCTGCTGCTTGAAGTGTAAATTCGTCACCAGTGTCACCTTCCTCCTCATTGCCGAAATTGACTCCATTGATGTTGTCTTTCTCATCGTCATTGATGTTATTATCACCTTGCCGCGATGTATTCGCCGCTGCATTCGCACGCTGAAACCACTCTTCAACTATTGGGCGCTCTAATAGCTCTTCAGCAGCATCATCTTTGATCCCAACATCAGCTGAATGCCCATTTGACGCAGGCACAGGCAGTAAATTTGGTGGTAGAAACGATCGAAGCTGCGTCAAATTTGCACCAGGGAAAGGGTCGACCTCCAATGCAGCTGAGGCAACACGATCTTTGCTACGACGCGCATTTCGTGGGACTCCTCGCCCAGTACATCTTGCCTCAAGAGGCTGTTCATTCTCTCTCTTCTTTGTGTCGCCACTGCTGCTTCCGTTGTTCGCAGCTTTTCTGGTAAACTTTGCCTCGGCTTGTGAGAGGACATCTTTAAGCCAATCAATGAGCTTGGGGGCATCTTCAACCCAGGATGGGGCCACATTCAAGAAGAGTTGCTTGTTGGCAAGGCATCGCTGCACCAAGTGCGATCGCACCTTTGAAGAAAAAAAATCAGGAGTCCATATCAAGGTCCATATTCAATGTACTCGGCAGAAGATATTGTATCTTCGAAAGTACAGTAAAAACTAAAACATACAGAGAAAGTCCAATTGGTAGGACATAAGATCACAGCTGTATGAACAAACTACTAATTTTACTCACCTCACGACATTCAGTGCTTGTCAATCCACGAGTCCATACAATATCGTCATCGTCGCTGATGATACCGTTGCCATCTTCGTGGTGCATATTTAACAACACTGAGCCCTGGCGCTGCTTCTGCAGTACCAAAGCAGCGTATTGAACAACAACCCGCCAGCACAGCTCATGCGCCAACGGAAAGCGCATGGAAGGCGCTACTGATGTGCGGACTTCTTGTTCCATGATTTCAGCCTGTTCCTTGATGCCGAAAGAATGCAAGAAATTCCCGCCAAATACCACGCTGTCCGACGGTGTAAGCACCGCGTGCACCCACCCAGCAGGAATCAAGAGCGTTTCACCGGCTCGAAGCTCGACCTGTAAACAGCAGTAGTTGTTGCGTACGCGTCTTAGAAACATCATAAAGCGCAGTGTAGATAACAGTGCACGCATGCAAAATGCATCGACTCATGAATGATACAGATATTACGCTCTTCTTAAACCTTTGCTACTCATCGCAGACTAGTACTCTATATGAAAAGAACCAAGTATAAAAAGAAGCACTTATTGTGGTTACCCGAGTGAAAGTATGTGGCGGCAAGAGATCTGGCAAGAAAGCAGAAGAGTCAAAGGTGAAGTCGTTGAATGCGCTTAGGACACTTGGCGTTGGAGGCGCTAGCAAGAAGACTTTTCGGCCGGACACCAAATGATACCACACGGATGTGCCTGTAATCATCAGAGGGCAACAAAAGTTATGAATGAAAAGAGAAGAAGCGGGAGTATTTTGACACAAAAATAAGCATACAAAAAAAATGCACTAAATGTTCACACAGATAGTGAAGTCATGGGTACTGATACATATACAAACCCACACAGTATCTATTATTGCTGCCGATTCTCACCGCCAAAGTCCACGTGGAAGTCGGTGTAGGATTGGGCCATGCTCATGAGGCAATAATACTGCACTTTCGGCCGCGTGGTCGACCCAAAACCTTTGTGCTCATACACGGTGGTGCTGTTGACACCGCTGCTGCTGCCAAGAATGGTACTATTACTGCTACTAGCGGTAGCATTGGTTGAACTAGACTCGGCACCGGCACTACCTGCACCAGCAGTCTTTTTGTGCGCTCTGTATTTGCTAGCTGCTGCTGCCGCGGTGGTGGGCCGAAGTGGGAAAGTGCGCCCAACCCAATCAACTTGCCGCACAAAAGACGGGCTCTTGACTTGAGCTGCAAGTGGGGTGCCGCTGAATTCGAGGGAAATCATGTTGAGCACCTGATGTGATCACGACACAAAATTGCTCGAGTATTATACAACAAGGAAAAATCAAAGAAAGAAAGAAAGAAAGAAAGAAAGAAAGAAATGTGCGCCATTGACTTAAAAACGCTGGAAGTCTTTTAAAGCGGCGTATCTTGAGTAGCAGTGTAGAATGAGGCACGGGCGAGGACATGGCATGGCATGCACGCATTTGTTTATTACCCTTGTGCGTGGCTTTTGTGTCCAATTGTCGGCCCATCCCTGTAAGGTAAAACTACAATTCGACCGCTGGTTGGCGACGTCCATGGCAACGACTTTGCGATTGGCACCCACGAGAGTTGCGACGACATGGGGGTTAACTTCAGGAGGTATTTCTAAACCCAGCGAAACTTTCTCGGATGCCGCAAACCTTAAAAGGTACAGTAGGTATGGAAGCATAGGATGGCGTGAACGCAGAAGCAGACAAGCAGAAGTACGTGTCAACCATTAAACAGAGATCAACGCAACCAAAATCGTGTTGAAACCTTATAGGCGTCGAAAGGCCGTATTTTCGCGCCCACTCGACCGTGAGTTCGGATCCCTTCATGCCCACCTACATGTATACGAGCGAAAGGCAATCATGAAATCTTGGTGAACACTCTTTTGAGTAAAGGCATCGCAAACTTTCGAAAGCAAGTGAAGGTGAAGGTTAGCACTTTCTGCAAAGGTTGACAGCACGTACAATCGTAGCGCCGGTGCTCGGCTGGAACTGCCCAGTATCAGAAGTGAGGCGTTGCCTGAAAGCAGCTGACGTTTTGTCGAGATTGGTTCGGAGCACGCCATACCTAGGTGCCACAAAGTTGTAGAAATGGAATAACAAATGCACATTTAGACAATCATATCGAGCAAACTAGGACCTAGCTGGGTCTGCATGAGGCAGCGGTAGCTGTGTAAATCTACCAGCGCAGTTTAGATATACATGCATAGTCAAACTTACTCGTCATATGTGGGCCTGTCGCTGGAACTCCCTGCACGTCTAGTAGTCCGCTCGGCCTTCCCTGAAGCACTGCCAGTGCTTTTGACTTCAGAGCTTGAGTTTCTCCCAGAGTGCCGACAATCACTGCTGTCTTTCTCCCTATTGCTGCTTGTGTTCTGACTGCTAGAAGCACTACTTGGAGGGCTAGAAATTCTGCCAGTGCTAGGCTTGGAAGTGCTGCGAGGCACTGCCGCGGCAACAGGCTTCGCCTTAGACCCATTATGTTGAACACTATCAGTGCGACCAGTGCGACCTTTACGGCCATTGTCCTGGCCGTTGACTTTGACTTCAAGATCTGATATCACTGTAGGCTTCGTAGACTTGAGCCCGCGCCTATGCTTGCTCGGAGCCATGGTTAGCTTCCAGCCTCAAGAAACAATCACTTATTACAAGATAAACTCGGAAGTGAACGCTAAAGAAACTACTATACGTGAGCAGGTCTGCCCTGCTAGAAAGGATTTAATCAGGTTAGAGCTACGGCTACAGAGCTTAAGGCTTCAGGCCTAAAGCCAAAGGTTCATTACTTTTAGAAAAAGCTCTGGGTGCGGTGGTGGGATGGATGATGATGCCGCGCCGACGCACCATACAGTAATTGGTGGTGCCTACTTTCCCTCTTTGGGGGTATTCAAAATGAAGCAATTTGCGGACGACTGCTGAGTTCGACAATGTCGGCAATGCCTGCTGCACACTAATGCAGCACTGTAGAAGGCGGTAGCCTGCTGCAAAACTAAGATGAACTCAAGTAAATACTGAACATTAAGTATAGAACATGCAGCTGCCACCGCGACAGTTAGTGCTAAAAGTCGCAGCTGTTTTGAGATACTCAAGAAGCAATCCACTCCACATAGCAAGATAGTGCTTTCATCGAACCGTAGACATCGAAGATACTGCAATAGACATCGAATGCGGAAGTCGTTTATATTCAAGGCTCAACTGTCGCAATTTTGGAGCTCCTCGGCTTGTTCGCATTGTGGCTATTATTCAATATTGCGGCCTATATCTGAGTGAACGAAAAGTTAAGCAAGCTCAACCCCTATATATACCAGTCAAGCGTTTCAGCGATCCAAAATGCGGACACTGGTAACATGCATTATCTATTTGGCAGTCACATCAATGATAAGAGATGAGTATGTTCAAGCCGCAGAGAATAACATTGAGGATCACATTGCGCAGAACCTAGCACGATTGAAGGCGCATCGCGTGTCGGCTTTTGCATTGGTCTTGGGCACCAAACAAGGAATCGACCCATTATCAAGATGGCTTTCTGTGCCAGCTTTGTTTATTCGATTCGATGCCAGCACCTCTGACCATGCATGCAGAAATGCTGTCAAAGCACTGTTTTCGGTGCTCAACGATGCTCCAGGGGATACTGCTTCGTATCAACTTAAATTAACCCAGTTTGAGGGAAAAGCAGCCAGGCTTCCTTCAAACGCAGCTGCTGGTGTTGCCACTAGTCTTGGACTCGATGGTCCAGACGTCTTAAATAAGACGTTTGATTGGTGGTGCTTACATGCTTTACACATATATCGGGTACCTGCTTTTGTTAGAGACGGCGAACAAATGATAATGCTGCGCGGATGGCAACCACATGATAGATCCGCATGGAGTGTTTCGGGGACGACAAATGGCATGATTGATAGAGCCGTCCGTGCACCTTCTGTTACGCAAACGGTGCAGTGCCATAATACTGCGTCTGCCGTACTGGGCGGAGGTCTGCATCCAGCTGTCCAATTTAAGTGGGGTATGTCGTTTAAACCTCGTAAAGAAAGAAACGATGAGCTGGCCAGGTTTGAGGTGCTTTTGGTGCAGCTGCTGCCCTCAGGTGCGTACTTTGATCTTGACGAGCTCGAAAAAAGACACAATTTCCAAGCGAAGGCTACTTTGCAGTCTGGCATAGCTGCGGGCAACAACGCGCAAATGCAAATGCCGATAGATGTTACGGACATAAAATCAGGCAGCTCCGTAATTGATATTGAAAGACCTGCGCATATATCATCACAACACGCAGTCGAATTTGCTCTATCCTTCGACATACCCCAGGCTACGCAGATGAATTTTACCTTGGAGCTGATTTTGCCGTTTCATGTACGCTATCCAGAGCCAGAGTGGCTGGACCATTCTCACTATTATGATGGGCGCAAGAGTTCACTTCAAATTCCAGCAGTGACTCCAGTCAGTATTCACGCGCCCCTCTTATTCCATCATTTGATCAACGAAGTTAATTCTATGCCGGAGCCGTTTAAGTTGGTTGAGCTCACTTCCAGCCATTCGCCTTCACTCATTACTTTGAGATTCCCTGCTGGTGAGGGCTGGCGCGTTGGAATGATAGTTACCGTAACTGCTCTCGTCCACGTAGTAGGTTTGCTGTGGGTGACCTGGGAACTGTTTATCGGCAAGTAAGCGGCAGACGCATGGCATTATAATTTGTGAAAGAAGGCACTTAGCTCAGTCCATCGACTGATTAAGTGTTGGCCCAGTGCCATTTGGAAGTCGGTCTGTTCGTGTTATTGTAATCCTATATCCTATTGCTCCTTCATCCACGTCCCTAGAACTCTGGAACTAATAGCTAATAAGAACGAGAAATAAGAAAGTCAGCCGTGCATTGGCGTTCCATGCCTACTTGTACTTGTTAACTTGCTATAAGGGCTTAATAGCTCTTTCTCAAGTCCTAGATATCAGGTCTTTAGTTGTCGCGCTGAAGTCCAAATATATACTTGCATTCGAGGTATCCAGGTGTTCCTGTCGAAACTAACATAAAAGTTAAAAGTAGAAATAGGGCTTTGGGCTGTAGGCCCAAAGCAACAATTGCTTTTTGCCTTTCGTCAAGGCCGTCGCTGGTTGGTGTTCAGTAAATCAAGCACGTGCGTTTTGCTGCTACTCGCCTTGCCCCGAATTTTTATCTACGGGCATAATTCCAATATATTAAACGGGCTAAAGTTGCACCGAAGGGCCGGCTGTGTCGGAAAGTGGTTTCGTTTCCGGTAGATTCTGCCCTGGCGCCGCCTCACGGCCTCGGCCTCGTCCTCTCCCAGCGCCTTTACCGCCTACTGCACCACTGCCTCGCCCAGGGACCGGCACCCGCTGCCGCGGCCTCGGTGGGGACGCGCCGTTGCTCTTGCGAGGGCTCCGGCTGCTTCGTGCGGGGCTCTTGCGGTCACCGTTGCCACTGCCTCGTTCCTGATTGGCTGACGCTACTCGGGCACTGAGGCGTGAACTGCCCCCTTCTGAGGTCGCCGTGACCGTTGCAGTAGCATCCGTCGTGCCACCCTGATCATCCGTGCCAACAGGGCTAGCTTGTGTGCTCGCGCCGTCGAGCTCTGGTGAGGTTACAAGGCCAGCTTTTGCTGCAAGTGCTGCCGCTTTTCTTGCCGCTAGTTTCTGCGCTGACGCTGCTTTCCGTGCGGCTTTCGCAGAATCCTTTGTTTGAGGTGTTACCTCCACGGGAGGCGAAGGCTCATCATTATCATCATCAGCAGCAGCATCATCATCATCATCAGCATCATCATCAGCACCAGCAGCAGCAGCAGCAGGATTGGTATCAGCAGCATCAGTGCCAGCAGCAGCAGCAGCAGCAGCAGCATCAGTGCCAGCAGCACTAGCATTTGAGTGGGCAACATCAACCGAATCCAGGTCAATGGCTTCAGTAGTCTCGTCCTGTGGAGCCTCCTTCGATTCCGTGCGGCCATCGCTGGCGCCTTCTTGTTGTGGAAATAAAGATGTTGGTGCGTCGGAAGGTCTAGTTTGTGGATTGTTGGCTGCTTCAACCAAAGCAGGCATCATTGCCAGGAAGCGTTTCTTGGCAGTTGCAGCTGTCGGCCGAGCGCCAGGATCTTGCTGCCAACAGCTTGTGATAAGCTCCTTGAGCTCTTTCGGAGGAGGCGCCAAGCAGGTCGGAGTAACTCCCTTGGCCATAGGAAGACGGCGGCCTTTGCTGACATGTGCTTTGATCATGGTGCTGGATTGGTGCGAAAAAGGCAATGCGCGAAACCAGAGCTCCCAAAGCAAAAAGCCAAACGCGTACATGTCGGCTGCCAATGGATCCACCTTTACCTGATGTAGATCAAAAATGAAGAATGCATGCATTTACGAGGTTCTCGAAGTGATTTATCACCATAATTTTATGAGCTCAAAACATAGAAGATAGCTAAGTGAAATAACCACAAGACATGTAACATTGCAAAGGTAATGAATGCGTATTGTCAAGTTTAAAGAGTGGGTTCTGCACACCTTGCGATCTTCAGCCGCGCTGCTGATTTCAGGTGCTACAAAGGCGGGATTGTCTACGAGAGCACCACGTTTGTTGGATAGCGCAAAACTGGCGAGCTGCACTTTGAGCACCTGTACACGTAACAAATTTGAAATGATGAACCAAACAGGAACGAAGAAGTCAACGAGAACCGCCAACACTTTTATCAAAAAGGTAGCCAAATTCAAAGCTACTAGTGATGGCATTGTTAGGGCAGAATGAAGGCTTGCTAGCTGTAGTCTCTTCACCTCTCCATCTCTGCTTAAGTCAACAAGCACATTCGCAGGGCACAAATTGCCGTGGGCCACTAGCGCTGCGTGCATGCCAGCCAGGCCTGACACAACGCCCAAGCCAATAACGCTAAACGTCTCAGTCGTGAAGCTCTCGGACTCGTAAGTGGAGGCATCCAGAGCATACCCGTGCTCGAAGAGCTCGAGCACGACCACAGAGACCTGTTCGCCGCGTTGTTTGTCATTGTTGTTAGCTTTGTCGTTGGCTACCAGGCTATTTCTCCTTTTGGGGCTTTCATCATCAGGACTCATCAAGTCGCCGGGTTCTCGCGCAGCACTGGCGTCCTTCGCTTCATCGTCATCGTTGTCAAGATGAGTCAGCGGTGGCACATGAGCGGTCACGAGCCCAAGCACGCCTAACACGTTCTTGTGCTCTACGCTCTGGAGAAGCTCTACTTTTTTCGTTAAGGATCTCAGCTCGTAGCGTGAAGGCGTTTCGTAGCCGGGGCAAGCTTCCTTAGCGATTGCGGGCACCCCTCGAAATTTCGCGTGCCATATGCGTGATTTTGGTGCCTTGGCAACGGCTGCTTTGCTTTCCTTCGATTCATTGTCGGTGTTTGAAGGCAGCGGAGTGCCGCGGTGGCCTTTGCGGAAAGGATTGTGCGGGTCCACGAGTTGAAGCTCGTCGTTGGCGATGCCCTGAGCATATACAGTATTAAATAAAAACAACGACGTGGCATGGTGAAGGTAAGTTAGTCCAACACTCCATGAGCGAACGCTTATTGCGCAGTTGGAACAGCACATACTAGTAAATAAGCACAATCGTATAAGAACAATAGACGAAACTTGTGAACATTTACCTGCGCAGTGTTTAAGCTAGCGCGCCTTGCTTGCCGCTTCTTTGCCAAATCATGACCTCGAGCTTCATCCTCCGCAGCAGCTCCTTTACCCATGCCACTTTCGTCGACTGCGTCGTCCTTACTAGCGTCACCATTCTTGCTGCCTTGACCACCGCCGCAGTAGCCGCGCTTTCTGGCCATCCAAAAGCCGACGCCTGAGAGGCCTAAAAACAGCAAAATCGCACCCCCAAGGGACGCACCAAGAACGCCCAAGGGAAATCCATCCCCGTCGGGCTTCACAACTGGCGCTACCGTAGGTTGAGCAGAGCGCACAGGAGTGGGCAGCGGCGTGGGCGCGAACACTGGCACCGAGGTAGGATGCCCCGTAGGTTGCAGAGTCGGCGGCCGCGTTGGTGGTGGGGTGGGCACCGCTGTAGGCGCTCGCGTGACTTGTTGCACTACGATGGAGTTTGATCCCACGGTAACAACCACTCCGTCACTGGCGAGGGCAGTGTTTACGGCAATTGTTAAGGCCTCGGATCCGAGCTCGTTGATAACCGTAAACCGAAGGGCATCTACAGCGTCCACACGTGAGAAACGCCATGCAGGGAGGCCGCCGCCGACATCACTGCTGCTGCCAACGCTGCTGCTGATGTCGCTTCCACTGCCACTCCCACTGCTGCTGCTGAGGCGCCGGCGCCGCTTAGGAAACTCAGAAGCCGGCGAAAAAAGAGGAGAAGCAGAAGCTCGCAGCTGCCGCCGATTCAGACCACTCAAAGTAGGACTCGGCGTGGGTGTTTCGGTTTTGTTGTAAGCCGCTGCGGCGAGCGCATTTCGCACTGCACCCAGTGTCCTTGGGTCCATCGAGAGAGCAAAGGTCAGTGCGTACTCGTACACGATAGAACTGTGGTTGTTGCTACTGTTGGTTGCGGCAGATTGTTCGGATAACGACGATGACGGAGACAACAGCTTCGCTGAAAAGTCGACAAGGGACGCGTTTTGAGCGCCCAGTCGTACTATATTCGTGCGGTTGCTTTGTGGTGTCGCGTCGAGCGACAGAGGTGAGGCAATGGTCTGAGACAATACTTCGCGCAAGACATCTAACAGCGATGCTCCGCTGTTACTGCGCATTATAATTGTTTGATAAGTACAGACGTACCAAATACATCCGGTTGACAGGGTTAGATAGATGTCGAAATGTACATAGCACAGAGGTATGCTAAATTAAACGCAGAAAAAGAAAGAAAGATAAAACTACATAGAGTGCAATGCATACACGAGCACACCTGGACGAGTTGCTGCTTAGGTCAGCGGTTGCATTGAGCTTCATCGACACGTCTAAACGCAGAGATCCATCGTAGGTAGGTGGTTGCGTGGGCACTGGGGTGGGTGGTGAGGTCTCAAGGCATGCTGACTGGCCAATGGATGGCTGAAACTGGCCAATTGCACACGTCTCACAACTTGCTCTTCCGGCTACACCCTGGTATGTGTTGACACTGCAAGCTACACATTCGTTGGCAGTACCAACACTGTTTGAATACCTGTGCATCGGGCACAGTGAAGAAATAAGGGGGGAAACGCAATAAGAGACAACGCCAGGTAGGTGGTAGATACTTTACAATCATGGCACATCTCTTTACTGAATCGTCACTCTTCTTCAAGCTACGAAAACTATCCTAGACTTCATTGCATTGGTTTCATGACCTATGAAGAAGTGCATTTTCCCGGGCCTCTCTTCTTTCTTGTCTTAATCTCATTGGGCTCTCACCGGCCAAC
>Ga0307982_1000464_pt1 | contig 32092 bp, 16 predicted proteins | sample OrgLakmetagen989_FD_201847 | JGI IMG/M metagenome (GOLD analysis project Ga0307982, IMG submission 201847) | Saline water microbial communities from Organic Lake, Antarctica - #989 | ecosystem: Environmental > Aquatic > Non-marine Saline and Alkaline > Saline | place: Antarctica: Organic Lake...
CCGAGGCATGTGTCCGTCAGTCTCCATGAGGCACGCTGTCAAAGTCAGACTCCGGCGAGCAGGCTCATGCGCCTCAGTGCGCAGCCGCAATCCTCCATGCTGAGGACACCCAGCCGCCACTACGGTTTGTTTCAAATTGTTTCATGTGATCGGTTTTGTGGTAAACCTTTCACGAGTTGTCATATCCTGCATACCCCCCTCTGCGTGGGGTCAAGGGATTGCGTGCCCCAAGCTTTGTTTGGGTTGATGTCGCTAAAGAATACATTACACACACAAGCACACGTTTCATGACTTCATATTTGATTGGCCCGCCTCGCTGGAGTGCAGGACAGATCAACCGTCATGGCAGGTGAGTTTGATGCACGTGTCGCGCTGCGACCAACGAGATGCCTGTGCTAGAGCTTTGCCGTCCCAGCCACATGCAGTTGACAACTTCCTTACTGTTCCTCAGATAATGGGTACACCCCTGTTGTCACTGCTGACCAGGCTTTCGTCCAGCAAGTCCGTGACATTCGCCGCAGGGAGCTTCAGGTGAGCCAGCCGCCGTTTCGCTTGCCTGCTGGGGCCTCCACACCTCCACTCCTGTGCACAGCTAGACCTGGAGGAGAATTCAGCGACACATATCCAGGCACTGTATCGAGGCCATTATGTTCGCCATATCGCCATGCCTCTGTACAAACACCACCGCGCTCAGACCGTGAAGTGGAATGCTGCATCGACTTTTCGTGCACTCGTTTCCCGTCAAAATGAGCTGGAGACTGCCATTGACACATACAGGCGTGCCCAGCGTGTTCAGAACAGTTCCACAGCAGACCCAGCTGCGCTGCGCTTTGCGTTGCGCAATGCTGTGAAGCGTCTGACCGTGGCCCAGCGCATGCAGGCGCTGACAGGGGCGGCACCCTCCGAGGCAAGTCACGACGGTGCCATTGGCAAAGCGGGGCAGCTGGACGACTTGGGTGAGGAGGAAGTGTGTGATGGGGCCACGGATTCACTGCAGAGTGTGGGCCGCAGCACGCCGCCTGGGCGTGACAGCTCCAGCAAGGGGGCAGTGGCCGCCTCAGCACGGGACAGTGCCCTGCAAATACTATCAGCTCAAGCTGCAAGCGGCCGCCGTCGTGCACAGGCACGGCGACGGGCGCTGTGGAACAAGTTAAATTCAGCCCGTGGGGGCAATCAGACCAAGAGCATCGCCGGCATCATCTCTGACCTGCACGACATCGCTGATCTGGGGGCCCTGTCTAGCCAGAACTCAGGTCGGGCTGCCCAGGACGCCGCTGCTATGCGCCAGCGCTCCCAGGAAAGCAACTTGGACGAAGCAGGTAACGAGCAAAGCACAGCAGTTGGGCCCCTCCGGCAGCTGGATGACGACCGCGGGTACTACTACAGACAAGCTCTAAACGAGGCGCACTTTGTGAATTTCCTCCGGGACTGTGGCTTGCTGGCTCACAACGGCATCACCCCCGTGTTTGCGCAGCGCCTGTTTGCACGCCACGCCACTGTGCACCGCGCCGAGGCGGAGGTGGTGCATGCTCGGCGCCGCTTTCACGAGCACGTGAACGGGAAGGGCGCCCTTCCCACGCGACTGCTGTTTGCGGTGTCCAGAGCCTGTGGCCTGGACATCCCGCAGGAGGAAGTGGAGGACGAGACTGACCGCATGCCCAGCACTATTACATGGTCTCGCTTCTACCGCTGGTTCGATGAGCGCCGGCGGCTTGAAGAGGAGTACGGAGGGAATTACGACCACGACGGCCTATCTCCAGGCAGCGCACGAGAGGTGCTGTTCTCAGCTATGGATGCTCCAGGCTTCTTGGATGCACTGAAGGAAGTGGCTGGAGTGCTTTTCCCACCGTCACGCTCATGTGACTGTTCGGCTTGCACCAAGAACACCCACTTGGAAACACATGGGGCCTCCAGTGCTGGCGCTGGGGCAGTGGGTCATCTTGGCATTGCATACCTTGGACTCGGAGGGGGTAAGGGGGGGTCCCAGCAGTCCTCACAGGAGCTTGAAGAACAGAATGGGGCATGGTTTGTCCCGTGGAACACTGCTCTGCACGACTCTGATTTTTCCAGGGCACACCTGTCACATGTGGAGGGCATTCTGCTGTCGCAGCATGTTGTCCCGGCTGCGGCCGACATGGAAATGGTTGGGCAGCGAGGCGCCACCTCCCCCTGTGGCTCGCTGCTGACTCAGGTGGGAGTGCGCAACCTCATGTGTGACTTCCAAAGCGGCCTGCAAGCCGTGTTTGTGCGATACGCTAGCACCCGCGAAGGCAATTTCCGCACAAGTGTGAGTGTCGGCAGCAGTCCCGACATGCAGCCGCCGATGACTTCGCTGGGCGATGGCTTGGACCTGGGATTGGGCATGTCGTATGTAGCCCTGCGCCGCATGATGGTGGACTTCGCACTGTTGCCCGACCTGGTGACCAACACGCCTGAGGACGGCTTCCTGCTGCTGTCACTGGCGGTGGCAGCCAAGGCTGGGGACAGGGTGGGGCAGCACCACAGGCACGTGTACTACTCCCTGCCTGCCACTCTGACCTCTCCCCGGCGCTGCCTGCTGTGTGGCCGGGCAGAATACCGCCTGGCCACTTCGGAGCTGCACCGCTTAATGCTGGCGTTTCGCGCCTGGGACGGTGACGGAGATGGATTCATCCGCTCCTGTGAATTGCAGGACTTCTGCTACGCTGTGGGGCTGGACGTGGATGTGGAGACGTCCTCCTGGCATGCCCTGCTCGAGGCAGCAGGGGCCCATGGGGGCATGGATGCCCTGGTGGGCTTCGATGCACTTGTGAGGGGGCTGGAGGCTGCACAGGACATGGCCCTTGAGTCGGAAATGCTGCACCTGAGCTTTCCAGAGTTTGTGCACTTCATGTGCTTGCTGGGCGACACGACCTTAATTCGCGCTGAGTTTTCCGGCATGCTTTCAGTGGACAGCTCCAGTGCCATGCGCGTGCGGTTTCTACTCACGAATGTGGTTGCGCCCTTGTTTGAGAAGGTGTTTGGCGCTGCCATGCGGCACGAGCCGCCACCGTTGGTGTTGTACAAAGACAACGAGTTCCCTGCGGTGCAGAACAGTTTAGATCGCATGCTTGTGCGCACGCAGCAGCTGTACTGCAGGCTGGGCGGTGCCATGAGCCCCACAACTGTGTCCCTGCAAGCCTTTAGGCTGTGGTGTCGTGATGTGGGTCTGTTCTCCTCTCTGCCCTCCCAGGACCTCGATCGTGTGTTCCGGGATGCGGTGTTCCACCAAGCGAGCAGCAACTCCTCCGTTGGCTCAGGGCTGGCAGGCAGCCTGCAGCAACGCAGCATGGTCCATGGCTCTGGCAGCAACTTTGTGGCCAAGCAAGACAGCTCTAGACTCGACGGCTTGAGCGTGAATGGCTTCCTGCGGGCAGTGGAGCTGCTATTGCGGGAGAGCTTTGCCCTGGGACAGCGCAGCCACGGTTTGCTGGACATGCAAGCGTACTCACTGCCCATTGCCATCCACACAGGCCTTACCCCAGAAGGCTTCGCCAAGCGGGCACTGCTGGAGCGGCTGAACTTGCTGTTCAGCCTGTACCAGCCCTCAGCTCGCCAGGGGAATAAGCGTATGCGGAGTCAATTCGCCATCAGCAGCCCTGGGGACTCCGCTATCGCCCTCATGAACAGCGCTAACACGTCCAGCGGAGCTGCAATGCCAGCCGCGGGCGGGGACACAGCTGAAGGCACATCTCCTCATTCCCAGCGGGGGGCCATCATGACTGGCCTGCAGGATGAGGGCCACCTCACGGCAGAACACCTGAGACGCACAGCGGAAGCACACGAGGGGCGCCCCACAACCAGCCATGCAGCACTCCCCTCTGCTTCCCTCATGCGCAAAAGCATGATTGTATCTGCAGATGAGCCCCACATTCTGCTGGCTGGCTCCCCCGTCGACGCAAGCAGTCCCCATCAAACTGTGGATGCTGACGCAGCGGCACGAACAATGCTGATGGAACATGCACAGCTACTTGCACCGGCAGAACATTCGCGTGTGTCCAGTGGCAGCACTGCAGCTGGCGTGGAGGTCAGCGAGCCCCCCACCCCAGCCCGTCTCAGCGCCATCGACCCCCCATTTGCAGGGGAGATGACCCCCCCTTTCCACAGAGCCGATGCACAGCCAGCAGCCAGTGCATCCCTATCATTTGATGCTGATGCAGCCCAGCCCTCAGCCACTTCACTGTCTGTGGGTATCCGCACCGGAGGCCGGGGCATCAAGGTTGCAGTGAGAACAGCCACCGACGGCCGCGACCGCCGCGGGAGCACTACCGTGCGCAAGGCTGCAGCCAAGGACTACCGCAAGCGGGTGCTGCACCACAGTGTGCTCATGTATCTTTCCCACGCCATTTCAGACGGGGTGGCAGTGCTAGACCCTGACACTCTGTCCTCCATTCTGCGGCGACAGCAACAAAACGCGGCGGAGGAGGACGGCAGCGACAGTGACGTCAGCGAAGGCGCTGGAGAGGCTGCTGCCATGGAGGCAGATGGCAAGGTTGAGGGCAAGGTCGTGCAGCTGGAGGCACCCCCCCCTGCAGGAGATGCGGGGGGGGGTTCGCCGCTGGCCCGCCGGCGCAAGACCCCCCCTGCCGCCCCCCTGCTGACTGCGGAGCACATCAAGCAAGCACTTCCCCACCGCTCTAATGACATCCACCAACTGCTGCACCCCGACGGGGAAAGTGCCGCACTTGCCCGCAAGGTCGTTGGCTCAGTGGAGTGGCGACGGGCACAGCTATCCCGCTGGCTGTCGCAGTCAGGGGACATTGCTGCAGCTGCTGAAGAGAACGACATGACTCTCATCCCCCGGGTGCCTGTGGTGCATGAGGGCACCCCCCCGGAACGGTCCCTGTCCAGCTATAGCCTACGGGGGCTGCAGGACCTCACCTCCATCACGGCGTCCAGTGTTGCCCCCGGGCAGGCTGAGAAAACGGCATATGTGCAGGTGGCGCTGCCCAAATCACGGGACTGTACCGCTGCTGCTGCCAGCAGTGAGCTGGCACTGTGGCTGCGGCTGCGGGGGGACACGCCCGGCTGGCTGTCAGAGCAGTATTCCGCCGCCTCGCCAGAAGAGTTGCTGTTCCGGCACAACGCCGTGGGCCCCAATGGGAGTGCCTTCCACGTGAAGGAAGCAGTGCAGCACTCAGCAGTGGCGGGGAAGACCACGGTGCTCAAGTCACGCCAGCCTGTCATCCAGAGGAGTAGGCGGCAATTTTTGGAGGCGCGGCAGGCCAGGCTGCGATCGCACATTGCGCTTTTGGAACGCATGCACGCTCGGGCGCTCACGGCTGAGGCTGCAATTGCGACACTGAAAAACGATCCGTTGGTGGAGGAGGCTGATATGCTTGGCGCGGTTGCTCGGGCTCACGCCCTACGGCGAACCGCCATGAGTATGGTGTATCACCGAGCTGCGCTGGCTTCCTACGAAGAGAAAGCTGCCGTCACTGCTGAGAAACGAGTGGATGAGGAGCTACAGCGCGATGACGCCCGGCTGAAGAAGACTCTAGTGCGGCTGCACCGCCTTGCTGCCCGAAGCGAGCTGCAGCGCTTGGCCACAGATCGCATTGGGGAGGTGCTGGTGAAGGCACCAGAGGCCAAGCTGGCGCCTCGTGGCAGGCGTGGAAGTGTGATGACTCAGTGGCACAGAGCACGGGCCGGAGACGGGGTGCGAGGGGGCTCCCCGATGGTGGGCACCCTGGGAGACTCCAGGGTGTCCCCTCGCCTGGGCAGTGCGGGGGGGTCGGGGGGTGGGCCCATCTCGCGGGGTGGCGCCACATACATCCCCGCAGACGTCAATGTGGCGGACAGCATGGGGTTCGTGGACTCAGGCACCTCAGTGGTGCCACTGTCCATTTCCAAGTACACACTGTCCAACGCCATTGCGTCGGATGGCGCCGTGCTGCTGAACGACCAGTCTGGCAGCGATGTGGCTGTGCGGGCAGCACTGCTGGCTTCGCAACGACAGCCGCTCCTGCCCTTCTTTGCCTCGCCTGCGGTGTTGGCGCGTCTGCGGAAAGGTGGCAAGGGCACGGGGGATGGCGCTGCTGGGAAGGACGACGAAGACCTGGAGGCAGCACGGGTAAACGCATATATGACGGAAGCGGCACGGTTGGCCAAGGATGCCTTCCAGGGAAAAGATCCCGCCAAGCCGTCAGCCAAAATCAAAGCTGCAATGGCTGCCAGCAAGGCTTCCAGCAAGAAACAAGCTCGGCCAGAGGGCACACGGAAGTCACCCAAGGCCCCCAAGGCGGACGGGGAAGATTCATTCAGCGACGAAGAGTCGGAGGGCGGCGACCCGCGGGACAAAGTGGCAACAGCTGGTCGCAAGAAGCGACGGCGCCGCCGCAAGGCCAAGCGTGTGGCTGCCAACGCCGCCGCCCAATACGCACAGCAGGACCGCGCCGTCGCCGCTTTGGTGCACACACGCACTTCAGCTGGCCACGAGGCTGGCTTGGTGCGGGAGGCTGGGGAGCTGCTCAAAGGCGAGCACTGGCGCACTGCCTGGCGCAAGGCGCAGCATGGTCGCCGCGAGGAGAATCTCGTGGGCCATCCCTCCCGTGTGACACTGCAGGAGAAAGCCATCTTGAAGTCGGCTGCTGCTGCCAAGCGAGCGAAGCGAGAGCGCGTGTTTGAGCGGGGTGGGGTGGGGGGGGGGCCTCAGGAGGAAGTTGCCGCCGCCCACACCAGAGAGGACAATGTGGCACGCATCACAGCATCAGTCAAGGACCTGCGACGCCGTCACCAGGCTCTGCGAAAAGCCACGGAGGCACACTCTGTTCCGAGCCCAACTTCAACACCCAAGCAGAACACAAGGGCCCCCGCAGCACGCTTGGGAGAGGATGGCTTGCCAGTGAGCAGCCACACGGGACGCTTGACACACAGCCTGTCCAGCCTGCTTCACTCCCGGTGGGGCGAGGAGGAGGAAGGCTCAGCGGCTGCCACCACAGGGGGGGTGCGAGCGCTGCTGATGGGAGCACAGCACACGGCCAGCACAGACTACATCGTGCCCGATGGTAGCCAAGCCAGCGGTGTGCAGTCACGAGATGAAGGCCATTCCGCTGCAGCTGGCCACAGGGGCTATGTGCAGGCCAGCATCGGGTCACTGGCCTCAGCTGCCAGCCAGTCAGGCTTTGCCTTGAAGACTTCGCAGCAGGGCACAGATGTGTCTCACCCTGGAGTGCGCACGCCTGCTGGGCTGCCCCACGGCGCCGTGAACTCCCCTGGGGCCGCTTTCACCCCCCCTGCCTCCGTGACCCCCCTAGCGACCCCCTGGGCCCGCCCCCCGCAGTCTGACGCCACGATGCGCATCGCCCCCAGCCCCGGCATGGGTGTGTTGCTCAAGGGCATGGCTCGCAGAATGGGCAAGTGGGAGGCACAGACGGCTTCCCTAGTGGGAAATGAGCCGTCGCCCGTGGACAAACTCAAGGCCCAGCGCTCAGGCAGGGGGGGGGACAAAATAGGCAACCGCGATTCACAGCAGGCAGTGCAGCGAGGAGTGATGTCGCCCACCCCACCGCCGTTGCGGTCTGCGGGCACCACTGCCTCCCGCGGCAGCACCCCCGCCCCCGCCCGGCTCAGCAAACACATGGATCACCTGGCAGCCCAGATGCACAGGGCGGCAGCGGGGGGGGATGCCCCCGTGGCGTATGCAGGCAAACGTGTGAAACAAGCCCATGTAATGGAAGCGCCTGTACCGGCTCTGCCTATGAGCAGGGTGTTGGGGCCTGAGGGGGGCGTTGGGGGAGTGCAGCCTGACCAAGAGGACCTCTGGGGCAGCAGCAGTGCGTATCGCACAGGTACCCCCCCCAGCAAACGGGTGGCTGAGGTGCAAGATGCGGATTTCGATGATTCGGCTGCAGAGGGGCGCAAGCTCGAGGAGTCTTATGAGGATGCGTATGCTTTGGTCGCACAGCGACGTGCTGCTGCAGCTGGAAGTTGGCAGTCTGAGCCTGCCTCACAGAGTGCAAGGCCAGTGCCCAGGGCCGCTCGCGCCCTGCAGGCGTCCCTTTCTGCCCGTCATCCCGAACACAGCAAGGAAGAACACGTGTTTGGCAGAGTCAATGCACTGTTCGGGCGAGCAACAGATGCTCCCATTCCGCACAGACCCGAGACCCGGGGCCAGCGCCTGAATGCCCAAGACGACGACAGCTGGAAGTGGATGTCATCCCCTGCTGTAGCCCAGCGCGGCGATAACTCAGGGGGTGCAGGGGGGGTCATGCGGCACAGCCTCAGTCTACAGGCCCTGAATTCAGCCGGAAAGCGGAAGCTCATCGAGCCGCAGCTGCAGCAGTCAGAGCTCTCCAGGCGCGCCGATGCAGCTGTGCAGCAGGCTACAAGCGAGGCTCAGGCATTCTTCTCTGGGCTCAAGAGCAGCAGCAGCAGCTCTGCCTTCGCGTCTGCTGTGCGCCGGGCGGAGGCAAGGGAACGCACTGCTGCCCACAGACAACAAGCGCTGCATGCGGAGCGCCTGGACGAGTTCTCGCAGCACCTGAGCCGAATGGAGGGAACCACTGATTCCAGCGCAAGCCTGGCATCCACTGCCCGAAGCGCGCCCTCAGAAGCTGCCGGACGCGCCAGCCACGCCAAGCTGCCCTATAGTGGACGAAGCTGGAGAGACAGCGTGGAACATGTGCATCCAGGGCAGATGCAGCGCGCAGCCTCCAAGCCGCAGCTTGCGGGCACCCGGCCACGGGCCACCTACAAGCCTGGCGTGCAGGTGCCTGTGGAGCTGGTCGCTATGCGAGCACAGCGCCGTTACACTGAGGCCAAGATGCAGGATGTGTACAGGCGCTTGATCAAGCAAGCCATCACGTCCAACCGCACACCTGCAGTCCTCACTCGGCCCCAGGAGGTGTCCACCATGCTGCACGGGGCATTGAGCGGCCGCTGACGAGAGGCCTGAACTGTGCACTTGGCGCTGCTCAGCACTTTTTATTGTTGCGAATGAATTGAAACACAAACACATCAACAACATTCAGGCAGCTTTTGGTGCTCAAGGCGCACAGCAGCTGTTGGGAAAGCGAGGGGCCCCTAATAAAACGCGTTAGGGGGGTCAAAGAGTGCACGCCGCCTACCGGACGTGCGACAGGACAGCGTGCAAAAACACAGATGCCATGCAGGCAAGGGCGCCCAAGGTGTACCCAGCGGAGGTGTCCGTGGCGGGCAGGCCCAGGATGCGCAGTCTGTGGGTGCGCACATACAGGCCCACCACATCCCGTACGGCAACTAGGGATTGCTGGGACAGCTCCAGGTCTGCAAGCAGCATGCGCACCGTGGACATGGGCACTGCTGTCAAGAGGCGCAGCACTGCGGTCTGTGATAGCCGCACCGTGGACTCCTGCTGCAGCACCGTGTCTACCGGGTCCAGGGCCGCGCAGCCCTTCACGCCCAGCTGCTCCAGCAGCGCCCGCCCGTCGGCAGTGGTGGACACAATGCGCGAGATGCGCGCTAGCAGTGTGGAGGCAAACGCCTCCCGCCACAGGTGCACAGCGCTTCCGTGCGCCAGCAGCATTTCAGCGGACAGGCCACTGCTGTCCTGTGCTCCCTCCATATGGGCGAGGGAGGCCTTGGACACCTGAGGGTTGCCGGGCCGGTTGAACGTGTTGCTGCGGGGGGCAGGCACGCCAGGCATCACTTGGCCATCGGCAGAGATGCGGTGCAGGACGCGCAGGGAGTGGGACAGCTGGGATGTGGAGAGGGCGGTCTTACTTAGCTGGTCGGCTTGCCAAGTCAAGTCGTTATTGCAGTACGCCCCGTTGGCCATACAGGTCACAAGTGTGGCTGACATCAGGACGACATTCACCATGCACGCGATGTACAGAGCATCACTGCGCAAACCCTCCCCAATGTTCACGCCATGGGAGACAATCAAGGACACAGACGCAATCACCAGCCACAGCGTGTAGATGCCGAGGATGGTCACAGCCAGTTGGATCCGCAGAAAAAACATGCTGCCGAAGTCCGTCACCAAGCTGCGGGCTCTTATCCACGCCACAGCGTTCTCGGGGCGGGAGAGGTCCACGAGGGGCAGGGAGGGGTACACAAAGGGCACGATTTCAGCCTGAATAGCCAAGCGCTTCTCCAGCGGCAGCGATAGCAGGTGGTCAGTGGCTTGCTGTGCCAGAGACGCCCGTGCCTGGGAGGGGCGAGGGGGGGCGGCGCCCACATTGAAGGGGTTGAACGCAGGCAGGCCACTGGTGGAGAGCATGTCACGCACGGAGCCGGACTGCACAGCAGCCTCCACGGCTTGCTCGATGGCGTCCTGGGTGGCGTGGCGTGCAATGGGAGTGCCAAAGCAGGGCCCCTGCAGGACAGCTGTCAGTGAAGAAGACATGAGGCGGCGGCGACGGTAGTCAACCACCGCCACAATCAGGTACACCAGGACATTCCAGTGCATCAAGCAGCACAGGACATACAGAAGCACCCGGGACAGGATTTCCAGGACCTCTGTGTCCATTTCTTGGCCTTGCGAGAAAAACGCCACATAGTGCAACCCAGAACACACCGCTGCAACAGCTGCTGCTGCTTGGATTGCCACTCTGGAGCTGGCTGGCTGGCTCCTCGAAGCAGCAGACACAACAAGTGCCTCAAGGGAAAAGACAACCTCTTTGCCGAGGACGCTGTACACCCCCTCGACACTGGAGGGGGCGTGCACGGGGGAACGCCGGGAACTGCTGTCCGTTCCTGGGGGCGAGGAGGGGCTGAAGGAATTCTGCCGGGAAAAGCCTTGCCCTCCCACCATTGGGTTCGTTGTGTCCACAGGATACGACTTGCCTGGAACAGCGCCTTTGGCAGCGGCGTCCCCTGCTACGCCGGCCGCTTCAGGCTGTGCCAGGCCTATGCCAAAAACTCCGCCGGAAACAGTGTCGTCTGAAACGTAGTTGGCCTGCACACTGCTTGCACCCTGAGACCGTTTCAAAGCTGTTGCATGTGCAATAGATGGCTCCAGCATGGCCAATATGGCTGGCAGCATGGACTGCCGTGCGATGAACCATTGCGCCGATAATTGTATCCCGAGTCGTTGGCCGGCAAAGTGCACTTCTTGACGCAGCACTGCAATGGAGGGGTCCAGCCAGGTACGCTTCAAGCTTGATCTGTCGTCTAATTCATGAGAAATCCAGGCTGGTCCACGCAGCTGCTGATCAAACACAGCAGCAGACGTGAAGCCGTGCCTTGCAGCTGAGAGCATAGAGTTTGCCAGGAAGTAGCCCAAACCCAAAAATAATTCGGTTTGAGAAATCCCCGCGCCACCACTACTGTCCTGAAAGAAAACCACCAAAATAACAGCGATGCATGGAGACATCATGTTTGTTATCACTTGCAATGGGCTGCAGTGAGTATTTCCAAAGAGCATCGAGAGTGCTGGCCAACCGTACACAGCCAAAACAACAGGAACCGACAACGGGAAAAGTACGTAGCATGATAGTACACACAGCGCTCGTCCCAAATGAAAAGGAACATGCTCTGCTGGTAGGGCTGCGATGGCTGCATTGGTCTGCTCTTGTGTTGAACGGATCATTTTACGCAAAAGCGGAAGCAAATTCACCGACACTAAGCTTAGAGATGGCAGCAGAGGCTGCAGCTGTGATGAAAACTGCCTTGAAAGTGGAGTAAAGTACTCCTCAAAGAATGGCAGCAATGAGGCGAATTATGTTGCGAATCAAGCTCGTCCCAGAGGCGTGTGACACGCAAACAAAACGAAGTTTGCGCCGAGTGTGTTGGTATATCACCGAGTGCTGCGGAAGGAGGCAGCCAGCCTTCGTCGATTTCCGAGCGAGTTGAACTCGTATGCTGGTGAGGAAATATGGTGATGTAGCTCCTCGGCGCGAGCTGTGAATGCAGATGGTCACCCTCACCCCTGTAGTGTGATGCACCCAGATGCAGGGGGCAGCTTCGAGGTGAAGTATTCGCTCCAGGGAAATGTCAGGCAATCGAAAAACATACAAAAAACACGAATGCATGTGTGGCATATGCGAGCACTGGTCTTCGCCCTGTCTTCAAGATAATTTTCCTTCAATTTGCTTGGAACTGCTCAAGAAATTGCTCCGAGTTCGGATGAGTGCGGAATTTGCTACGGCAGCAAATATCACCATACTCCCTGTACCGGAGGTTGAAGCTCGTGACTTCACGACCGCATATGCCAAGAGTTGCGTCTTCAATATTGGTGGAGCCCCCCTAGTTGTTCGAGGTGCGCTGGTCTTGTAACACGCTTCCCAATAAACCTCGATTTCAGTTTTTTTCAGGGTATGCGGCACATTGGCCAGCAGCCACGAAGTGGACCTTTGAGTATCTAGCTGCACAGGATACATGTAACACAGAAGTGGCTTTGTCCATGGGGGTCGAAGAAGTTGCCACAGCAACTGTGAAACGAAGCAGCACCTTCCGACAGTACTGTCTGGAGCTCATGGCCAGCCAAGCTAGCCACGCCGACGGGCCACAGGCAGCAACATACCCAGCAACTGCAGCTGGCTCTAGCTCCACTGCTAGCGCGAATAACCTTCCCGTGCTCCAGCTTGGTGCGGGCTCCCATCCGGGCTATTTGAAGCAGTGCGAGCTGCTGTCCCTGTTCCCCTCGCTGCAGGGCGACATCGGCGCCCTGCCCTTCGCGGACAGCATGTGCTTCATTACGCCCTATGGGTGGATAGGTGCGCAGGGCGCCCACACTGGTCTGCATCAGGATGACGAGGCCAACGCGCTTGTGGTGCTACGGGGCCGTAAGCGTGTGCGCTTAGTACACCCCGCCGCTGCGCCGGTGCTCAGCGTGAACAACAAATACGACTCAGGCACAAACTGCTGCGACGCAAGCATATTGTTCCCTGACTTTGAGGCGTTTCCCTCCCTGGGTCAGCTGGCACACCCCGTGTATGACGTGGAGCTGCGGGCTGGGGATGCCTTGCTGTTTGATGTGAATTGGTGGCACGAGGCACTGACTCTGGAACACGCCGTGTCTCTGAACTTCTTTGCCAGCAGCATGTGGGACATGGTGGTGCGGGGTGTGCCGCGGGGTCTGGGCATCCTAGCCCACGAAGCAGGGCTGTACAGGGCAGGCAGTTGCGTGTGCCACTCAGACGCCGCGCGCAAGGCAGCTGGCGACGCGACCATAGACGCGCCCTCGCAGGCCACCGTGCCCCTGTTGGTGCTGGGCAGCACAGCAGCTATCGCTGCGGCAGTGTGGCTGTGGAAGCGGCGCTCTGACGGCTGGGGTGTGGCAGGGGGGGCAGCGGGGGAGGGGGGAGCATCGCTGGCCACAGCCAGCCCTGCCCAGGGCTGACGCTGCAGCATCCGACAAGAGCAACGTACAGGCATAGTTGCCATTTGAAATCATCTTGTTTCCAGATGGCCAGCAACAACCCGGCGGCCCCTCGCTGATAACTGCGTGCATGCGGTGCAGGTGATTCTTTCGTACCATGCGAGGGGGCCCTCCATGCCCACTGGTGCTTCCCTGTGAATGCCAGAGCACCTTATCGTGCCAGAGGCTATCATCTTAATTGATTATTTCGGTATTTGCCTTCGCCCCCCCCCTTGGTGCTGGGTGAGCAACATACAGCAGCCCGATATTTCTCGGCCTCCACTTTTCAGATCTTCCAAGCTTACAGGGCACACAGTCGCAACAAAAGAAGAACAACGACTGGGCATCTCAGATTTCAAACTATGGCATCGTTTCTTTCGCTTCGTGTGCGTTTCGCACGGCTGCGGTCAAGCACGGCAGTGCGGGCAGCAGCAGCAACATGTGCGGAATTTAGTCCATCTCATTTCGCTGGCAACGTTGCCCCAGACATGCAACGGGGAATCCACAGCTCGGCTTGCGCGTTTCAGCAAGCTAAAACGCCTGATATAAATGATGTCCAGGTTGTTGGTGAGCTTATTTCTCAAATTGAACGCTGTGTGCATCTCGGCAGTGCTGGGGGGAAAATGTCTCAGCAACAGCTCACGACGATGCTCAGCCATCTGTACTCCAACATGACCGATGAGGTAATCCTGGCTTTCGAAGAGCGGAAGGCAGCAGCTGCACTAGTGCAGGATCTGATTGGGCCTCGGGGTGGCGAGGTGTTTGATGCTACTTTGCGCTGCATTGGCAGCACAGTGCTAGGGGAGCTCTTGCGGCGCTCAGTGCAGCAAGGCATCCCGGAGGCGTCCATCCCACACACCATGGCTGTGCTGCGCGAGCATGGTATTCCCGCCTCAATATCGGCGTACCACTCAGCGGCGCAGGCGGGCCAGCTGCACCTCATGTCAGCTGCACTGTACAGCTGCAGCATGCTGTTGGGCCTGGAGGCTCAAAACGCATCCTCAAGCATGTGGGCGCAGGCGCAGGCCCTGCAGCTCCCACACATCGGCACGCAGTGCCTCTCTGCCTCCCTGCACCAGCTGGTGCCACTGCTGCGGGGCAGTGACGGCTCCCCCACCGCACTGGAAGCAGATGCCGCCGCCCTGGCTGGCCTGCTGCCCCCTGGCACGCACAGCAGCGTGCAGGACTGGACAGCCTCGCTGCAGTCCACCATGCACCAAAATGTGCACCATGATGGCAATGGGTACACTTTACGAGACATCCCCCCTGCCTTCGGTGCCACCCCCCCTCACGGCAGCATCTGGACCGAGGTTGACTATACAACAGCCTGGAAGCAGCAAGGCACACGCGATGCACTGACACGAGACTGGTTGAAGCTGCTAGCAGGCGGCACCAACGTGCTTTTCGCCTGCGCCATGCAGAGCAGCATGCGACAGCCCCTGGCCACTGCTGGTGCTGTGCCGGTGGTGCTGGCGCTGGCTACGCTGGGGCGCCATAGAGATAGCTTGGGCGTGTTCGACGACACCTACAAAGACACCGTGGCTAGTTGGTGGAATGGCTTGGAGGCCACAGTAGCCCAGGAGTTCAGCACTAGTGCTCGCCTGGCCCCCACCCTCCTAGCGCTGCTGGGCGAATCCGACCCAACTGGGGGAGCCTGCAAAGCACTGCACGACGCAAATGCAGTGATGCAGCTGTTGCACGCTGGCGAAGTCGGCGCTGGGTTGCGGGGGGACAAGAAGCTGCCGTTTCGTATGCTGGACGCGCGCATGAGCACCACTGTCGCCTCGGCGCTGTCGGCGTTTCTGAAGCTGGGCAGGCGGGACGGCACCCCAGAGGATCAAGCGCCATCCAGCGGCATGCTGAGCTCGTGCATGGACATTGCTAGCACCCTGGTGCAGTCCACCTCTCCGTTTTCCCACGCTGCCGCCGCAGCCCTTCTGGCGGAGGCGGCGGCCAGCCCAGCGCCAGCTGACCAAGCAGTGGACATCCTGGGGCCCATGGTGGCGCACCTGGTGAAGGACTCATTCAGCAAGGCGCTGGATAGCGTCACCCGTCTGCTCAACCCCCATGCCCCCCAGGTGCAGGAGGTGTCAATGGCGTGTGCCTGCGCTGCAGTGCACGACCTGGCGGTGTACCTTGGGCAGCAGCAGCTGCAAGCAGACAGTGGTGAAAGCAAGCTGCCATCCCTGGACTCAGATACAGTGCTGGGCTACGCCTCCCTGCAGCTGCAGAGCGCAGATGTTACTTGGGGGGAGGTGTCCCCCCTGCACCAGCTGCTGTCTGATCGCATGGTAGAGGCACTGCTGGATGTGCTGGGGAACTCCACACGTGCAGGGACGGCTGCTGCTGGCACAGCGGCACTGCGCCAGGTGCTGCGCTTGCGAGCGCAGTACTTGACTGGGGAGCAGCCAGTCGTGGGACGCCCTGAATCTGCTGGCGCCGCTGCTGAGAGTGGGGCAGCATCTGCCTTCTTGGCAGTGTATCTGCCAGCAGGGACGCAGCCCCTGGCTTGGGCGGGGTCCAGCAATGGCAAGGTGTGCACAGATGTGTTCGCGACCAGTGACTCTGTTCTTGAAGCAGCACAGGGCAAGGAGCATGCAGTGGGACTGCCGCTGGCGGTCACTGCCCAAACCTTCACACAGTGGGTGGTTGATGTGGACGAGGATGTGGATGGTATGACGCCCATTCAGCCCGTGGGAGGCACCATGCGCAAGAATGCTGCGGGGGTGATGGCCAAGGTTGCGGCCCGCCAAGCTGCAGGGGGGGGCACCGGTGGCAGCGGGGGGCTGCAGGGGGGGGACACATCCTACGAAGCAGCAGCCGCCCTGCTGTCCCTGGGGCACAATAAAGCAGGGGACCTACTGGACAACGGGGCTTTCATTGCTGCACAGGTGGACGCGCTGTCATCCAGGGACCCGGTGCTGCAGCTGTGTGCGGTTCGGTTTTTACGGGACGCTGCTGCTCACAGCGACGCCACCAGGTCGCACATGCGTGGAGTGGGCCTCCCTGTAAAGTGCGTGCAGGCTGCAAATGGACAGGACGCTGTCTGCCAGCGCTATGCCTCAGAGCTGCTGGCTTCCTGCGAAGCGCGGTGAGCGGGGGGTTGCTGTGGAGCATGTGATGTCGCTGCCCTGCGGTGGGCCCGCAACGGAGCGGGCGGCAGAGTCTCAATGCTCGAGCTGCACAACCACGCGCGGCGGCGAAATCAACAACTGTTGCCGAAAAGGCTCTGGGTAGACTCTGGTGGCAGTTTGGCGGGACAGTGGTGCCTGCAGCCCATAATAACATTTTGCCTGCTCGATTTCTTGAAGAAGCCCCCTCGGCCGTGTCTTGGCAAGCCTATTCCTAGCAATGAACAGACTTGTGGCTTCGTGGCCGCTGGTTGAATATAAATTCATTCACTCTTCTCAAGTGAGGAAAGCACCTTATGTACGGACTTGGTAAGCGGCCTCTCGTGACGAAGTGCAAGTGAGGCAATTTCTCTGAAACGATTGGAATGGCTGATGATACTATCACCGTCAGACCTGCAGAAATGCAGCCAGTATCAATGGCACAGTACTATAATCGCCCTCCTGAACCCAACTGTCCTCCAGGCTTACCTCGTGGTGGTCTGGTGCCGAGCCACTCAGGCATCTTTGCGGTTGACCTTGCCAATCGCCTGCCCGAGCCAACCCCAATGGACAAAGGCGTGGACACACTTTCGAGTTCGGATAGGTTCCCCATCCTTGAAAAGGAAGATCCCAGCAGTAGCTTTGGGTTGAACCGTGACAGTTCTCCACTTGTAACAAGTGCGCCAGCCGGCGGATCAGACTCACTGACCAGCCCAAAGCCGTCGCATCACCGTGGTAGCAGCGACATCAACAGCAATGTCACCACCCCCAGCAGCCCTTCGTCGGACTCACCGGCCGCATCTGCAGCAGCAAGCCAGCAGTAATCGCTGGGGCTAAGGCCTACCACGCCACCAGCCGGCCCGAGCACAAAGCCGCTGCCACCACGAATCAAGGAAGTGGATGCGGCTGTGTCTGACTCTCAGCGAATATCTCCGCGATCGAAGAAGAAATGATGCACCATCAGCTGACCCTCAGCGATTGTGAAGGCGGTGCAAAAGTTGCTCGCAGGACACCCCCCCCGATTAGTTGATGGGCAAAACGATTTATTCTTGGCCCGTCATTGAATGATTGTCTGCAGCAGCAGGTCGTCTGCGTCCGTGCATCCCAGTTGCATGCAACTGCTGACATGCAGCCAGAGTGGCTGTGAGGAGTGCTCACCCAGGTCAGGGGTGCAGCCCCAGCAGGGCGGGCCTGTGTGGCTCACAGGGCAGTGGTCTATTGGCTATATTCTGGTGCTGGTGCCAGTACCTGTGCCCTGCTTCCTCCTTTCACCTGTGTTCAGCTTTTCCCCGTGCCCTCGTGTCCGGTATGTCGCCAGGAGAAGACTCCGAGTGATAGTCCTGCATGCCGCTTGGACAAAGGTTGCTCGCCAGAAACAATACAAGTCTTGCAAGTACTGAGCGTTTGCAGTTGATAGCGTCACATGTTTGACATGGTAATGAGACCTTGAGCCCAAGAGGTCCCCTGTCAACCAGTGTGAAGCCCAGTGTGGATCCCTACGGCAAGGTTTGGGTAAGCAGCCTGGGCCAGGCCTGGCTAGATTGTGTCCTCAAAAGGAACATTTTCTGGTGCCAGCCTGCCCTCCCCGCTATTCGCGATGGGGGCCGCGCGGGAGCAACACTTGGGGCATATAGCCCCCACAGCAAGTGTTTCGAGCTACCCCTGGTGGCCAGCCTTGAATAGACCTGTCCAGTGGTTGTTGAAGAGAGGAGCTGCAGAATAGTACCCGTTCATTGAAATGTTCTCAAATCTGGTCAGCACAACATGCGGAGACTTGAGACGAATGCTCAACAGTAGCAAGCCAATTTCCAAGCTCACACCATGGCTGATGACTCTGTTGCCGTCAGACCCGCAATAGCACAGCCCGTGTCGATGGCACAGTACTACAATCGCCCTCCAGGGTCCGTCTTACCCCAAATGCTGGCTCCTGCATCGCTGCCAGCTCGCCGGATGCTGCACCATCATAACGGCGTGAGCAAGGAGAGTCGCGTGACAAGGCAACGCCCTGTAGACACTGTGCCAGGGGTGGCACTAAATGCAGACCCCTTCGCGAGCCAAAGCAGCAGTGATTCTACAAGCAATGGTGACGCTGCCCCCAACAGCCCTTCGTCGGACTCACCGGCTGCTTCTGCAGCGGCAAGCCAGCAGCAGTCGCTTGGACTTCGACCTACCACGCCACCAGCACTGCGCATGGTGCACGAGCATAACAAGCCACTGCCACCAAAAACCAAGGCAGTAGATACAGCTAGCATTCACTCTAGGCGGGAATCTACAACGAAGAAGGGGTGCACAGTGAGCTAACAACCACCTTGTGGCGTGTGCGTGGCATCACTGAGAGGTTGTATGCCGAACCCCTTACCATACCTTGACAGCACTTTTCTTCCATTGACCTACCGTGGGAAGAATTTAAATCTAATTTCTCTTGATCATGTGTTTGAAGTGCCTCGAAGCAACAGCAGTCGTGTTTCCACGATAAGAAATTTTTCCAGAGCAGAAGCCGACTCTCTTGTCAGCCAACTTTGCATGATGGCATCAAACCCCACGACAGCTCCGTCTTCTTCAAGCAAAACTCATACTGATGGGCTGCAACAAACAGGCTCTGCACCTAGTGCTGTACCGAAGAAGGCAGCTTCACGTGGTACGTTTCATGCGAGGAAGGTTCTGAGCTCTGCCGGCGCACGACAATCATCTGCAGGCCCTACAAATGCAGGTGGCTTTGCAGTGAGGCCACTTCACGCCCCACAAAAGCGCATGGCACATTCCCACAACCTGCCACCAAGCTCAACGGCATTTGGGAAGCCACAGCTTCGACCTGAAGACAAACCTATGATGCGCATGGCACAGAGACAGAACCGCCCAGCTAGACCAGCAGCAGTCGGGGCAAGTGCCACGCCTGCTCGGAGTGCACCATCAGCTGCTGACGGTGCGGCCTCCTGGCGTTAGGTGTGGTGGTCCGGCCGGTGTCCGTCTCGGCCCAGGGCTTGTACACGAGCAAATGCGCTTCTCGGGGGCAATTTGACGTCGCCCTCAACGTTTCTATGCTCGACGGGCTCTCCCGGGCAAGTCCAGGACTGCCAGCTGGCCTTGGTGCTCAAGCTGTGCCTATTGGTCACGAACCAAGGCCGCACCCACGTGGGTTGCGATTGCTGAAATACATGCGATCTTCTGGTGCATGTAAGGAGCGCAGTGGCAACAGCTCAGGCTTCCCATCCTTTCGTTGGCATGTGCCCTGTGCCTGGGCGGCCTGTTGCCGATGCAGCAGCCCTGCATCGTCGTATCCTATCCAGCCGTGGCAGGTTGAGCCCTGTCCGGTGCCCATGCTTGTGTGCGGGCGTATGTCTTTGGTGAAGTGCAGTAGCAAACCCACAGGTACATTGCGGAAGCCCTACGGGGGGCAACTGTGCGAGGCATGCCCTGCTGCCTGCTTGTCCGCAGGGGCCTGGACATTGAACCGCATGGGGTGTCTATTATACCGACCAGCGATTGGCACAGGTGTTTCCTCATAGCCCCCAACTGCTACCGATCGCATCCAAAAGGAACAGTTCATCACGTTTGACTCTTTGGGTGCAGCGGCAACGCTCACGGCGGTAGTTTTACCGTCCTGCATACCCCCTGTATGGGGTCAATGGGCTGCGGACCTCGCTTCAGCGCTTGCAGCAGGGAGACGCTAAAGTGCATAACAGTCGAAAATACATAAAATAGCAGTCACAAACAGATTGTATCAAGTCAACTCCGCTTGGATCAAAGTCACTGCTCCGGGTATTGCACACATAACTGCTGCACAGTGTCAGAGAAAGTCACGGTGCCGTGCTTGGGATACATTCCTCAGCCGCATCAAGATTTACACGAAGCCTTTGGCATCACACCCATCACAACAGCATGGCCAACCAGGATAATAATGCGCACCAAGGAACAGCTTTGCCTCAAGCCGGCATCTCGGTGGCACAGCTTGTCAGGAGAGGGCCAGGCGTGGCAGAAGTTTCCCGGAAGGCACCGCTGCAGCCTGCGCAGCTTGGAGCGTCCACTTCAACGAACGAAAAGGTCAAACAACAGAGTGCAGATCATAAGTAACATAATTTAATTTCGCTGTGTGTGAGCTGAAGGTCGTAGATGCTTGAAAGCCTGCCTGGGCTCCTCCGCTAACTGTCCGGCGTGTGCTCAGCAGAAACATTCATATACCACTATCATTGGTCTGGCTTCCTGATGTGCCGCGCATGCGCTCTACTTGCTGCGGGGTGGCTCCCGCTGCTGGGAGCGCTGCATCACGCGGGCGTGTGCCAGCGTGGCGGCGCCCCCCAGCCCCAGCAGCATGCGCTCCACCTCAGCCCACTCCGGCGCAGCCATGGCCTCGGGGGACTCCGTGGCCAGCTTCACCACGAAGTCGTCCAGGGCCTTCTTCAGCTGTCGCTCTGGATGGCTCAGCATGCTGTCGAAGCGGTGTACCATGAGGTGCGGAGTGGCCGATGTGCACAGGAACGCCAGGTAGTCCAGGAACACATCGTGCACCCGGGCCATCTCCGCAATGCTGGGATCGGCCCCCTCAAACAGCTCCTCGTCCAGGGCGGCCTCCTCGTCGTCCTCGGCCAGCCCCCCCCCTGCTGCCGCTGCAGGGGGGGTTGTTGGGCTTGGCGGCACACCTGCATCGCCCCAGCTACCCTGGCTATCGCCGTGGCCCTCCTCTACAGCCGGCGTGGGATCCCCACCCTCCCTATCAACACTGCTGGTGGTGTCCCCCCTGGCGCGCCCACCCCCCTGGGGTGCTGTGGCGGGCTCCCCAGATGCCTTCGCCGTTGGACGGGAGGGCAGGGCGGAGGCAGACGCCCGCAGGCGAGCACGCTCCAGCTGCAGAAAATTGAAGTCCCGGTTGTGTATGTATGCAAAGGCGAGGTCGTCACCCCACAGCTCCCGCTGCAGCGTGTTCACAGTAAAAGCCAGAACAGTGCCCATTTTCTCGTTGTTCACGGAGGATGCCTCTTCTTGCACACTTGCGGAGCGTTGCAGCCCAGGCACTGGGCGCCGCAGTGCATGTCGCGTTGCATCCCGCGTACGAGGACTGACGTCTGCCTTGCTGGCAACCTCGTTCTGCAAATGCAGCTTCAGCACTTTGGCCAGCAGGGGGCTGTGGCGAATCGCGTAGTGGTATGCGGATGGCAAATCGCCCACCGCATTCTGCAGCAGCGCATTCAAACTGCCTGGGACAGCCGGGGGCAGCTGTGGCAGCTCACTGCTGGCGACACTTGAGGAGCCCGTGGACAAGGTGTCATGGGCAGTGCGTGTGCTGGTGGAGCTGTGATCACGGCCAAGCACTGGGCCCACTAGGGGTGCCATCCCAGCAGCAGAGGCTGCAGGGGCGGGGAGCACTGCAGGGAGCGTCCTTTGCGACGCCAGCGCCATGGCAGTGTACGCGTCCATGGTGTGCTCCTTGGGGGGGCGTGCCTTCTGCACGGCGTCAAACAGCCGCGCGAAGTTGTCATCTGACAGAGAAAAGCCCAGGAAGACGATGTGGCGGGTGAGGAGGGCGGACATGAGGATACCTCCTAGCGCCGCGAAGCGCTCGTTGTACCGCACGTAGTCCTGCCGTGTCAACACGATGCTGTCCGGCTGGGTCACGCAGCCGTGCATTTTCAAAATCCATCGCCCGTTGCTGCCCCGCTTCCCTGGGGAATGTGGCAGCACATCCACTTTCTTCCCAATGGCTTGGCAAGCCTGCTCGTAGCCCGTGTCGTAATTCGTGGTGACCACTTCCTTCACCGGCATGGCCGCCAGGTGGGCGTGGGACAGCGCGTGGAACTGCAGCTGCAGGCGGGAGCACACGAGCTCCCCAAGACTGCGCCCGTGCTGTGCCAAGCGCTGCTGCACCAAGCGCGCCTTATCCATTGGGTTCATCCAGGTGAACTCCTGGCGCTGCCGCTGGGCTGCCTCCAGGGCCAACTGCCCCATGCGGCGCTGTAGCAGCGGGGAGAACTGCTGCCCAGCGCTACCTGCACTGCTGCTGTCAATGCTGCTGCTGCGGTCAGGGTGCCCCCCCGCTGGGAAGGGGCTGGCTTCGAAGTCGCCACTGTCCGCTGGTGTGTGCTCGCTGTGGCGCAGGGTGGGTGAGGATTCAAACGCATCCTCGTCGTCACTGCAGGCTGCAGCAGCTGCTGCCTCATCACTAGGCACATCATCGTCGCTGTGGGGGGTGCGCAACTGGGCCTTGACGCTGTCGCGGCTGCGCACGATGGAGGGCCCTAGGCCCACCTCCTCCGCCAGATCGTCCAGGAGCTTATTCCACAGGGGCAGGCCGGCACCTGCGGAAATGCCTGCACCCATGAATATCACCAAGTGCCCGCTGGATGCCATCTTGGCTAGTCTCTCAGCGTGTGCTGTCAGGTGTCGGGAGAGAGGAAAACGTAGGAGGCCGGTAGCCTCAAGGCGCCGCCGCTCCAGCTGGGCGGCTGCGTACACGTCTTCTTCAATGGTGACCAGCGCTACATCAACATCGACCTCGCGTGCTACCACAATGAGGGACTTCAGCAGCGCTCGGAGAACTTTCCCCACTGAGTGGCGGGCGCCTCCTGAACCGGTGCCGATCACCGGCAGAGCAATCAGGTACTTGGGTTTGCCATTCCGCACAGGAACATTGCGGGCACGAAGATCTGCTGCTGTAGCCCTCACAAATAAATCTGCTCCCTCAGCCAGCCTGTAAATATAAAGTGTTTGGGGTGGCTGGCTGATGAGGCTGCTGAGCAACAAATCATGCGCACCATGTGATCTTGTCGCCGTAGTCACTTCCTTTGAAAAGTGCTCTGGAGCCAACCACATTGACAATATACTTGGCTGGTCCATCGTACCTGAAAAGGGCAGTATGCACCTTTGAGTGCTGCCGTTGGGTACACCGCACAGCACTAACCGCTTGTACACTGCATTCCTGTGACGACGCATCCTGACACGCCAGCAGCGAGAATTTCGATTCCTAGCTCCTGGGGGGGCATACAAGGAGCCAACATCAATGTACTCAAGTTTGTGCTGCTTGATGTTTTCTGGGTGCTTCATCCAAAAGGATCTGCAACATGAGGGTAAGGTTAGAATGCAGAGCGAAATATCTTGACGTGGTAAGCTTACTGCCAGCTCTGAGGGTGTCCACCTGCAGGCACAGCGTGTGCATCAGCCTCCAGATGTAATATACTTGAATAGACTATATGAACATGAGGCTGGTTTGGGTTGATATCAGCTTGCGCATGAGATATTTGCTGCAGCTTCTGGGCGACCCGCTTGTCAAACGAGTCCTCGACAGCAGCCCTATGCTCTGAGCTGCTGCTGGCGCTTCCGGCGCCGAAGAGGCCACCAAACATGTTCAGGCCTATCTAGTGATATTGATTTGCAACATGTTTGACTTGGATCAGTTTGTTCATTAGCTGCATCAGCCTGCGACGATGAAGCAGCTCCAAGAAAGCCAGCTCCCCTGCACACCCCTGCAGCTGGTGTGGTCATTCTGAGACAGTACATTCATGAAGCACGACAAGCAGCACTTGCAAACGCAGCAAGTCTGCCGTGGCATTTTTCTCCGATCATTTCCTCGCGGACATCTGCATGAGCTGCGCTGTCGTGAGCTTTTTCCTGGAGCTGCTTTGGGCGGCCGGCAAGCGTCCTCCTCGGTAGGAGGGCCCGAAGCCCGCAATCTGTGCACCCAATTTAGCATCCAGCCCCGGAGCTGGTGGGGGGCCTCCACTCTGCGGCCCTGGAGGAGGGGGCGAGGCAGCCTTGCCTGCCCCAGAAGTCAGCCCTGCGGCCTTGAGGCGGGACATCAGCCCACTCCCAGCGGCAGCCCCCGCGCTGGCGGTGGACACTGGACGCTGGCCGCCACGTGACGGCGGGGGCGCTGGGATGGCACTCTGGGGCATGGCACGCACGGGTAGGCGCTGTAGCTTCGCTGGCCCCTTGGCCATGGCTCCGACCTTCACCGCCACCGCCAGCTTGCTCCACCGGCGCTTGGCAGCCTGCTTGCGCTGCGCCAGGAGGTATGGCGGGATCTGCACCGAGGGGTCCTCCTCCAGAGTCCTTATGCTTTTGTTGAACTGCGCTTTCTCTTTGCGCAGCTGCTCCTCGTCTCCCAGCAGCTTGCGGGCCATCCCCTCTCCGCAGCAGAAGGAGCACACACAGCACACCGTGATGCCCAGCACAAGCACCGCAAAGAAGCCAAGCACAACGTGTCCACTGGTGTCACCCAGGAGGAAATCCACAAACGCCGCCAAGGAATCCTCCTCAGGCACAGTGGAGCTGGAGAGCTCCTGCCGGGAGGCGGAGATGTTGAAAGAGCCGCCGTTGTTGGCGTACACAGCGACCCAGTATGTGCCGGTGCGTGACGGCTCCGTCAGCAGCAGTGACTCATTGGATGCGGAGGAGGAGCTCACGAAAATGAAGTCGGTGAGGGAGCGAGGCAGCGTCTCAGACACCAGGATGCTGGGGTTGCCCACGCCATCTGCGGCGCCAGTCGTGCTGTTGAAAACGCCCAGGGGGGACTGGTTGGTCTGCACACGACGGGCGGCGCTTGCTGCTGGGGGGGTCACAGGGGACACCTGCAGGAACAATCCAGTGGACTTCTGCAGGGGCTGCGCCACCTTCATCAGCTGCATGGTGTTCGTGCCCATGTCCACCTGCTTGGAACACACGGAACACAAGAAGTTGATATCCTGTGCCGACGCCGCCAGCGTTTCAAACGCCGAGAATCGGGGCCCAGCGCAGAAGCCCCGGCGACCCCAGCCAAACTCGCACTCACACACTCTGGCACCCCGGTCAGTGATGATGGTGCCACGCCCATTACAGTACTGCTGGTTGCAGTCTTCTAGCTCTCCCGCGTTCAAGCAGGTAGCTGGTATGTGGTCAGCTGTGAAGAAGTCCACTTCCAAGCTCAGGGCGGCTGCGGATTTTGCCTTGAGTGTGTTCAGAACACCGATGAACAGCACCTGGGAAGCAGCCAAGTCACTTGGGCGCCGCAGCCACATGCTCTGTTCGGCGCTGCGGGCGACGAATGTGTTCAGGTTGAAGTCCACATTGGAGCCCGTGAGCTTGGGAATGGTGCTAGCGGAGTTCAAGTTGTCGAACACAGACGCCACCAGAAGCGACGCGGAGGTGGATGTACCTTGTGTGCGTGTGCTGCGTACGCGCAGCTCCTTCACAGAGTTGGGGATGGAGATTCCAAAGTACTGCCACTGCCCCGGCGCCAGGCTGGCTGAGGTGACAGGCACTGACGCATTCATGAGACGCACAGGGACACTGCAGGCAGCGCCTTCCCAGCCCCAATCGCAGTCGCACTGCTTGGAGTTGGTGCCACATTGCCCGTGGCCGCTGCAGGACTTGAGGGCGGGCGCACAGCCTGTGGACAGCTCCAGGCGCAGGGAATATCGCAGGGCTTCCTGGCCGTACTTTCCGTTCAACACACCCACAAAGCGCAGGGATGAGTCGTCTCGGATGGTGATAGACAGCTCCTGCAGCTTGGAGCCTTGCCCCCACGCCCCCACGTCAAAGTGCTGGAAGCTCTGCAGGGCGGGCACTGCATCTCGCTGAATCATCAACACGGGGTCGGACAGGGGGCTGCCTGTGGCGTTCAGGGCAATGTGCAGCCCCAAGGGAAGTGTCAGCTGGGGGTATTGACTTCGCAGCTGCTTCACATCCAGCAAGAAGGGGGTGCTCACGTTTACATTGCCCGCCTCCCCGGCGTAATCGGCCACGTATGTGTGCCGTGTGACAGGTGCAGATGGTGCAGTGGCGTTGGGTGGCACGCCCATGGCGGCTGCACTGCCAATGGTGGACTTCAGCTCTACAGACACAGTGGCCGAGGGGGAGCTGACCTCAGTGGATGGGTCCCCCGGCACCACAATGCCTGCGCCGACGTTGTAGCGCTGGCAGGCAGATCCGCCGTAGATGCCTTCGCAGCGGCAGTATGGCCTGGAGGTCTGTCCGGCAGCCAGGTTGGGCGCCACGCAAGTGCCACGCCCGCTGCCCCCGCAGTCAGGCGAGCCGGGGCAGTCTGCCACGCTGCAGCGGCCGCCAGAGAACCCAAAGGTGCCAGTGAGGCCCTCTGATGCGTCTTCGGCGTACCGCGGGCAAGTACAGAAGCCGTTGCTGCAGGACCCCTGGTTGCAGCTCACCACAGCACAGCCATCCCGCAGCAGAGACAGGGAGTACACCAGATCTGACTCCTCCGTCAGCACGCCCACATGCATGCGCCCAGAAGAGGAGTAAAACGGCTGTGCGCCCAGCACATTCAGCCGCAGAGTCTTCACCGTGCGGGCGGCATTCACAGAGAAGCCCACCAGGCCGTGCTCCACCGCATTCGCGTGGGTGGGCTGCCCGTCACTCTCGTACACAATGGTGAGTTGCGGCACAGACCAGGTTGCGCTGCCGCTGGATATGCCCGTGGAGGTAGACGCAATACTGCTGCCGTTGTCCCGTGTCTCGTTATAGAAGCCCAGAATGCGCAGCTCCACCTCCAGGGCGGTGTCGGGTTCGGGGGCGTCGAAGGCGAAGTACTGGTACTGCTCCGCCTCAGAGCGAGATATCACAGGGGTGTACACACTGCCATTGCCGCCTGGGATGGCCTCGTTCACAAAGTTCAGCTGGGTGTAGGGGCGGGCAGTGAGGGAGTACTTCTCACACGCCTTCCCTGAGGAATGCGCTGCCAAGCCCGTGTCGAAGTCCAGGATGTCGGCGCAGTAGCAGCGGCCCTCCGAGCCTGCGCACTCACCATACAGGTTCTTGGCGTCTGAGCCGCGGCACTCTACCGCTGCGGAGCGTGCTGTGGTAGTGTTGGTCACCACAGTGGCGTTGGTGACCGGGTGCACGTTGCTCGTCACAACGGATGAAGCAGCCACTGCTGGGCCAGCAAGCGGCACTGCGACCTTATCAGTGGACACAGTGGAAGTCACGTTCACCTGCGTTCCGTTCACGTCTACCCATTGAGTCACAGTCACTGTGAAGGTTGCAGCCGCCGGGCAAGACAGGAACTGGCAGCCGTCGCCCCAGTAGCCTGGATTGCAGCTGCACGTGCCCGCCACAGCATTGCATGTGCCTCGATTTGTGCACTCGCACATGCCAGTGGGGCACTGCACGGATGAGTCAGCGGCTACTGGGGTGCTCGAGTACCCGTACTGCGGACAGCCCACATTTTGACAGGAAGTGCCGTAGAAACCTGCGGAGCACGCACACACCCCGGTGTTCGTGTTGCATGTTCCTTGAGGAGCGGAACACTCGGTGCCTCCATTGGAAGGGCATGCGCGCTTGTTGCACTGCTGGGGCGTATCGCCATAGAAGCCAGCCTGGCAGCTGCAGGATGCAGTTGCAGAGTTGCAAGTTCCACGACCGTCACATGTGATGGTGTCGCATGGATCTCCCGTGCAGAATCGGGATGAAGGTGGGCAGTTGATCACGCCCTGAAATCGGCCGTCGGAGTTCGCAGGCACAGTTGACAGGTCGAGGGGCCCTCCAGCGAATGGGCACGTGACGGTCAGAGGCGAGATGTCATCCAGTACAAGCTGCAGCTGCTGTGCGGGTGTGCATGTGGTCTGCACGCACCCATTGTGGTTTTGCAGGGGCACACTGGACGCGCTTGACCTCCAAGTGCCAGTCACGCACTTGGAGTTTGGGCCAGATGCTTCGCCCCAGAACCAATATGTGGGCGTGGAACCTGCTTGGCAGTCGCCATTTCCCAATCGTTCGTAGTACGGGCAGTAGTCTACATATGGGTTTTGCCCTCCCAAGTTGTTTTGGGCAAAGTACTGGGCATATGAGGGCAGTGGGGCTCCGTATGCGATGGCGTTGCAAATGGCCTTGTACCGGTAGTCCACGGTGCAGCCCTCTTGTGAGGAAGACGAGCAGAAATATCTATCTGACCACGAAGAACACGCCAGCTGTGGGAAGGAACACCCCTCCCCGGCGCCCCACGGCAGCGGCTGAGCTGAGGAGTAATCCACACTGTACCAGCCAGAGTCCTCCAACAGCGCATAAGTGATGGCAGAATAAATGGACACGGGGTCTGCAGTCCCAGTCATCACCTCATTGAAGCCCAGGCGTTTCTCCCAGTGACTCCCGGCGGTGCCAGAGCCACCATAGTCCTCCAGCTCAAAGCCAGCTGCCGGCCATGGGTCGTTGCAGCCGTACTGCTCTCGCACCTTTGTGATGACGTTGGGGGTGACAATCTTGGACACAGTCTTGCCGCGCTCGGTGAAGGTTTTGATGATGTTGCTGTACGATTCGGTCTGGGTGATGTCTCCCGGCTTGCGGAAATCGCCGAACTTTGAGGAACTGAAGCCGAGTGCATGGACGATCTCATGCCAAGCAGTGGAAAGTTGCAATGCATAGTCGTCTGCTGCAGTGGAAATACGGGAGGGAGAGAAGTTGGCGTGCCCAGCGGTTGGCCGCCGATACTGGTCGCTCTGACAGGTCAGCGCCCATGCCAGAGTGCTGCCACCTGTGGGGCGGGCAGTCACATATAGAACAAAATCGGCGCTTGGTACCCCTGTTGTCTTGTGCGATGCAGGCATTTCGGAGTTACAGCACACAAATGAGTACCAATAGCTGCCACCAAAGCAGGAGCCGTCCGGGAAAGGTGCATTCAACACCAGATTCCCCGAAACAGGCAATACTGAGAGGGCGCTTGCCAAAAGTGCCACTGTGTCGTCCAAAATTGTATCAATCAGGTAAGTCTGGGTTCGAAATTGGGCGTGAGGAACGCAGCGAGCGAGAATCAGCTGCGGCAATTGCTAAGCCTGTCGCCGCGATGTAACGCCGGCATGGACGAACCTTTTTCGCAGGAGTCAAGACATCGTTGCTGGTGCACGTTGCGCGAGAAGAAGAACTAGATGCCAGGGTTGGCAGGTACGTGTCCCCACTAATGAGGCAATTCAACGGCACATTGGTGGTCGGCGCCACTTGAGAAACATCATCTCCACTGCAAAGGCAGCGACAGTGCTACAATGCTGCTTCGCAAGGCACGCAGTAGAGAAGAGGCACCACACCCAAGCCGCAACCTATGTCTCTAGACTTACACTCCACCATTTAGCCGGTCAACATTTACGGCGATCCGAATGGGCTGGTATGATGAGGTGAGAGCTCGGCCAGGCGCAGGCTGAGTTTCATACACAACCCAGGAGGAAGCAGCCTCGTGCACATCTTGGCCCATGGCATCCATAATTTCATCGTGAATACAGTTGTGGTGGCCACCGTGGTGGTCGTGCGCAGCATGCCCATCAGATTGTACAACAACCTCCTCATCGGCGTGCCAAGTCTGAAAGCTGAGCTTCCTGTTGGAGCCTGTTGCTGCTACCAAGCACACGGCTGCGGACATTCCGAGGAGGCGTAGAATATACATATTTCTGCGTTATGCAAATGGCGTGTTTTTAAAACTGTTGCGCAGCGTCTGCGAGGACAGGGACACTTGTGGTGCCTGCTGCAAAAAGCTCGTCGCACTTGCCTGCCTGGGCAGAAGCGCCCACGATGTCGAACTGGGCACACTTTAAAATCTGAGTGCGTAGTACAAACAAGCGAAACTTGCTGATTTACTCACAGTACAATTGCACTGTCGAAAGTGCGTTTGCTCGGGGGTCAGCGAGATGTGAGGGGTGTCAAGTCAAGCAATTTGCAAGGCCACGGGGAGACATACCCGTGCTGGGCCCTACAACAGAAGTGCGCGCATTTGTCGTGCGTTGCATGGATTAGTTGATGAAGCTGGTGTTGCGGCCCTCAAAGCCCTTCCGTGCGCGACGGCCCCCGGTCTTGGCAGCGGCGGCGCCGGCCCCCGCTGCTGGCACTATGCCCACCTTTTTCATGCGGGAGGCCTTCTTGTTGTCCAGGCGCTTCTGCATGTTATCCCGCCGCTTCTTCTGCTTGGCAGCCTGGGCCTCTTCCACTGCAGCAGTGCGCTCCGCCCATTTGGCACGGCTTGCCTCCTTGGTCTTCTCTTTCCGCTTCAGGGCCTTGCGCAGGAGGGCGGCATCATCCTTCACCTTCTCGCCCTTTGCGCGGCGCTGGGCAGCGTCCCATGCCTCGGCGGTCTTGGTCGCGTCCGCCTGCTCTGCATTTGTGGCCTTCAGCTTGGCCAGCTTGGCTTCATGCTCCTCCGCTTTGGCGAGCAGCCCTTTGAGCTTCTTCACACCGCCGCCCTTCTTCAGCTTTGCGCCGTGCTGGGGGGTAGTGGAGTCGATCACGCCGTAGGTAAGTTCAGCAGCCAAGTCACTGCTGCCAGCGCCGGCCGCTGCAGCGGCCGCGGCGGGCTTGTGCTGTTTCTTGTCGCCCTCCTTCCGGGCCTTCTTGCCCTTGCCCTTGGCGCCAACCTCCACGCCGTTGGCCTTGGCCTCTGCCTCGGCACGGGCGCGCTTCTCGCCACGTCGCCGGCGACCGCCGTCGCCCTCCTCCCGGGGACGCTCCAGTGCCTCCCGCTTGGCCTTCAAAGTGCCGATCTTGGCCTGCAGGCGCGCCCGCAGCTCCTCCAGGGACTTTGCACGGCCCACAATGGGGGTGTAGCCGTCGGTGCCAACACGCGTGGCAGCGGCGCCGCCGCTGCTGGCTGAAGCTTGTGTTGCTCGAGGTGTGCCTTCAGACTGGCTGGCCTCTTTCTGCAGCTTGTCGGACACGGTGTGCGCTGCCTCAGTGTCGAACTTCGCGCGTTTCGCCTTCTTGGAAGCTTCTTTGATAGATTGCTTTGGCGCAACGTTCTTTTTGTTCTGCACATGTACGATTCACAGTGCTTGGCAAGCTGTGTTCGGAAGCCGCTTGGAAACCTACGCGATGGAACTTGGACCATGTCGTAGTGTCTTGGGCCTCTTCCTTGAAATAATACTTTGTAGGGATCATATCAAGGATCTGTGAGAAGTACTTGGAGTGCATTTCCAATCTCTTTTGCATATCCACAGACTCGTCGATAGGGCCATGCGGAATTTGCAGGCTGTCGCCTGCAGCGACGCTCAGCACAGCTTGCATTGCTGACGTTTAGGTACTTGTAAGCAAACGGGAATTCATTTACAACTCCCAAGTGTACCAGGTACAATGCCAGTGCAACGTTTGAATCTGCGGCGGTTTGCAACGCTTGGGATGCAAACGGGGAAAGGTTTTCTATACAGGGGCCAAGGGGTGTGCACCCACAATACTCAGCCCGCACACAGCCTGCAAATACCCGCCGCTAGCAGCAAATCACATTGACTGCAGCGTGCCGAACGTGGTGGGAGCTGCCTCCGTAGCCTTGTCTGCTGGCAGTCAGCACCTCCACTGTGTGGCAAGACTCGCGCTTGAATGCCCATGCGCTGCAGATCAGCCGTAGCAACATAGGGGGTGCCGATATGGCCCCTCGTCGTGCAATTGCATGTGTAGCATCACTTGCTGCGATTCCGGCGCGTGCCCCTCTGGGGGGGGCTACTTCAGGCCAGCACCACACCCTCCTCGCTGCTGAGGACATCCAGCCCCCCCAGGCCCCCCCCCACCTTCACCTCCTGCGGCGCAGCCCCACCACTAGGCTGCACCAGCCCTGGCACAGGCGCTGCTGCCCCACCCCCACCCCCACCCCTTGCTGCAGCCTTGGAAGTGGCCCGTACGTACTGCAGCACCCCAAGCACTACCACCACTGTGGCCAGGGCCTTAAGGGGGGAGAAGCACTGGCTGTCCTGTCGAGAACAGAACAACAGTGCTGCAACAACGAACACACCCACAGCTC
>Ga0307982_1000465_pt1 | contig 32088 bp, 16 predicted proteins | sample OrgLakmetagen989_FD_201847 | JGI IMG/M metagenome (GOLD analysis project Ga0307982, IMG submission 201847) | Saline water microbial communities from Organic Lake, Antarctica - #989 | ecosystem: Environmental > Aquatic > Non-marine Saline and Alkaline > Saline | place: Antarctica: Organic Lake...
CACCACCAGCTCTGAATTCGATGCCTGCACTGTATCTGGCTTCATCCCAGCCGCTCTGGATCTGCTGCTTGCCCTGGATGCCGCCGCGGCGTTGGGCGATGAGGCGGCAGCGGAGGCGCTGGCCGCATTATCCCCGCGCACCAGGGACTGCATGCTGTTCTGGTCAGCACGCCACGTGCTGTTCGGGCGCCCTGTACGCTCCACTTCTGGGCTGTCCAAGTCCTCGCGTGTCCATCGTGCAAGCGACCCCGTGACAAACTTCCACGCCAGCAATGGGGCATCTGTGGCCCGGCTGAATGCAGGCGCCAATTCGTCAGTGGCAGGCATACTCCGGGCATACGGCTGCATGGTGAACTACAGGTACAATCTACTGGGCCGGAAAGACAGCAGTACTGCACAGCTGCTGCAGCTGCTGCTTGCAGTGCCCACGCCGGAGGAGGGGGGGCAAGTGGGCAGCCGGGGGGGTGCAGGGGGGTTAGCTGCACAGCCGCACCCCACCCGGCGGCGACCCCGCCCGTGGTGGTCTGCTGTGGCCGGTGTTACTTCGCGGCTATTCAGCAACGGGGGGGGGGCTTTAGCTGCTCCCCCCCCCCCCTCCGCATCCACATTCCGCACCCGCCCTTCTTCTGCCGTGGAGGGCGATGCCAGCACTCATAAGGCTGATGCAGGGTTAATGAGCATTGCTAGCGCTACAGGGTACCGCCTCATTGGTCAGCTGGCAGTCACTGGGTTTGCAGTGCTGGTGCACGCTGTGACCCCCGTCTTTCACGACGGTGTGGTTGAGTGGCCCCCCCTGCTACAGGGCATCTATGTGGAGGCAGTGCGGAATTTGAAGGTTCAAGCATGCTTTGCCAGAGTTCTGCAGGGGTCGCAGGAGTCAATTGTGCTGTCTGACCCAGCGGTTCAGCCAGGGGGCACTGTGTGTTTGGTGGCAATGGGCAGCTGTGAGCAGTGGTCAGGGGGGGTTAAAGTTCGCACCCTGGCCACTGGCGAGCACTGCACCCTTGGATTTGGGTGTGATAATGTTGTGCTGCCGACCAGCCACCGAGAGCGTGAAGAACAAAACTGTGCTGGAGTGTTGCTGATTTCAGCCCAGGCCTTGCTTCAGGCTCGGAGGGCAAGTGAGCAACCCGTTTCTCATGCTGGCAAGTTGTAGCATGAGCCACGACTGGATGTCATAGTATTGGCTGCTTTGGATAGATTCTAGCTCCTTTGAGCTTGCATTGGGCATCCCACAGCTTTGGAAGGGGAGGGAGGGGCCCAGAAAGAATTATCTCCAAGCGATCGATTCGCCCACGAAAGCAGTGGGCAAGCAAATCAAATTTGCCTGTTTAAACAACCCATACACATTTGACTTACACGTTTTATCGTCTTCGTCTGCAGTTGTACAGCCACTCAGCCAAGTATCGAGAATGGCCTCAATCGCAGCTCGGCAGCTGATTGCTGCATCGACACGCCGTCAACTCTCAACCAGATTGATCCACGGAAGCAGGGTACAGACATCTACCATATCCAATGTACGTTTAAATACTGTTACAAAAGTATAATGTCGTCATCTGGAAGCAAGAAGGATCCATTCGACTTCTTTGCCAACCAGCCAGCTGATGGGTGTTGAGTATCAGGCCGAACTTCCTCAGCTGCAAGGAGCTCGCTCGCTCAAACGATTGTACTTCACCGTGTCACGTCTTGTTCGCAGCCAGCAATACCTGTGCTTATGACCGTACTTGCAGCTGGTGAGTTGAAGTTTGTGCTTGTGATGTGATGTGATGTGATTGTGAAGCTCGATTGAGCCCTCCTCCACCCGTGACGAGATGCGGCATGATGCGACATCAATGGTGCAAACCCGCCAAAAAACGCCACATGTGTCCGCACAACCAACCCACATTGGGCATTCACTTTTTGTCTTGCTGCATTCTGTTTGGTCGATTGGCTGTCTCTTCATCTGCGCTCATGTTGCAGGTGCTGCAGGCGTGTACTCTGGAGTGTCCAGCGCCTCGGAGGAAAGCAATCCTGCTGTGCCACCCAGAGCAGCCTCTCTTAGTTCTACTGACACGGGTGCATGGGCCTTTGCTCCGCATGTGTACCGCGTGCTGAGCCCAGCGGCCACCATATTGCGGTCGAACGCTAATGCCCCCGCTGAGCAGCAGCCCACAGGGGAAGGGCACGTGTACCTGCCCGTACACATGCGCGCTGAAGAGAAAGCGGCCAGCGCCCATTTCCCGCTGCAGTTGCCCACTGATCCAGACGCGAACTTCATCACTGTGTTCTGGGGGGGCGACCAGACCTTCAAGATTGTGTTCCCTTCCTTCTGGGCTTGAGGGCAGCCCAGCACCCAGGCAGCCACATGCTGCGCACAGGGGAAGTGTAACATTAATGTGCACGCGTTTCTTGTGGCCGAGCATAAATAGGGTGTGCTTCAGTTGGGAGCGGCAGCAGCTCCTTTGAGCCCCCTTTCGTGCAGCGGGAAACTGCTGCACGCCGTGTGGCTCAGCCAGCCGAAGAAGCGACCACCGCAGAAGCACCAGTGGTTATTTCCAGTGCTGGTGGCCACATCATACTCGAGCACTGGCACTGTGTGCGCCAGCTGGGGGGAGGGTCGACACCTCTTCGGGGGCTTGCTGGCTGCGCAACATGACACCCGATGAAAGCGCACAGCTCCAGGGGCTGCAGATTTGGAGCATCTGCATCATTCTTGCACCTGCTGGGCTGTCCGGGAGACCAAGGAGGCCAGGCTGGCGGCTTGCTAACAGTGGGGCCTAAGGGCCCATTCACTTTAGGTCAGAGCCCGAAGGAATTGCACCTTTGCTTGCCCAAAGCGTGGTCAGAATCAATCACATAATAAAATCTGCTCATATTCTCGTCGTGCAAGGTTTTTTTCAGCAAGGCCCTGCCTATATTGCTCCACCATTTTACACTCAGCTGGCTTTTCATTATCCTCAAGGCAATCGCACCAACGGGAAACACAAGCCCGGCACCACCAATCAGCAGCTATCACTGTTTAGCTGACTCTCACAGTATGCTGAGTATTGGACGCCTCCTGCTGGCGGCCGCTTCCGTGCTGGCTGCAGTGCAGTGCACGACGGCGGCATCAGCTGGCAGCTGGCAGGCACTGAAAGTGCACGCTGCAGTCGCACAGCAGGCATCGGACTCGGCTGTATCACAGCGTCTGTCAGCGCTGCGAGCTGCTTTGCCTGCTCTGCTGGAGGCACAAGGCGAGGTACGTTCACCATGCGACCTGCAGTGCTCTGCGAAGCATTTCACAGATGATCACCGCCAAACTTCCATTTGCTTGCAGGCAAGCATTCCTGCCTTCAGCTTCGGGCAATCATCGACTGTGGATGGCGCAATTCCTCTGCTGAGTGGACAGGCTGCTGAGGTATGTGCTGCTGGTGATGCTGGTGATGCTGTTACGGCTTTTCGAAACGCCGCTATGGTTGCTGCACAAGAAGTCGTCTGCTGCATTTTCCAAATGTATGTTGCTACGCAGTGCCTACAATTAAACATGGACAACTCGTACCCTACCGCAAGCACATCCTCGGCGCATGCACTGCTGCTGCTGCTGCCGCTGTCGGCTCAGGACCCTCACTGCGTGCGCGGGCACGCGGCGTCTGTTGGACCGTGTGGCTTCTCCCAGGGGGGGCATGCTGCCCACCAGATCCAGCTGCGCGTGGGTGTGTGCCCCTCCCAGCTGGCCTCCTCCCAGGCCCTGGGCGATGCTGCCCGCGCCGTGGAAAGCGACATCCTGAACGCCATCGGGCTGAGCGGGGCACCAGGTGTGCAGCCCTTGCACGCGTGGACCCGTGCAGCCGCCCCCGACACCGCTCGTCGCTTCGTGATGGAGCTGCCGGCGTCGGAGGGCACCCCCGAGGGCCGGGCCCTGCAGGCACTCCCCTGTGCCGACACCGGCCTGTGCAATTGCGTGGACCAGCCCAGCGGTATCACCTGCGCCGAGAAGGCTGCTGTGCTGGCAGAGCACAACAAGCTGCGAGCAGAGGTGAGCCCCGCTGCATCAGACATGACCCGCATGAAGTGGGACATTCGCCTGGAGACTGTGGCGCAGAACTACGCCAACCGGTGCATCTGGGGGCACAACGGCCAGCGCACGCAGCAGTACCAGGCAGAGGGCGCCACCTCCAATGCAGGAGAGAATCTGGCCATGGGTACTGGCACGTCGTACACTGTGCAGCGTTTCACCAACCTGTGGTACGATGAGGTGGCAGACTTCACCTTCAGTAGCAACAGGTGCAACCCTGGGGCTGTGTGCGGGCACTACACGCAGCTGGTGTGGGCCGCATCTGACCTGCTGGGCTGCGGTGTGCGTCAGTGCCCCACTGTGTCTGGCTCCTCCTTCAGCAACGCGAAGCTGCTAGTGTGCAACTACTCCCCCCACGGCAACTTCAACGGTCGTCACCCGTACAGCAGCGGGGCGTTCTGCTCCGACTGCCCGGGCAGCACCGTGTGCGATGGTGCTGGCAAGCTCTGTATCCCCGCAGGCTCCAGTGGCGGGTCAAGTGGGGGTGCTGGCAGCACAAACAACGGCGGCGCCACGAACAACGGTGGGGCCACGAACAATGGCGGCGGCAGCGGCGCTGAGGGCAACCAGGGCACCCCTGCTGCGCAGCCCGAGGAGGGCAAGGGTGCTGGCAGCAGTGGCGTGGACGACACAACCACGGCAATTGTGGCTGTTGGTGCTGTGATTGGGCTTGTCGCACTGGTGGCGGGCGTTATTTTTGCATCACACTACATGGCCAAGCGCAAGGCTGCAGCTGCACACGGCATTGCCAGCCACCAGGCTGCAGAGTACCCCGCCGCAGGAAACGCCATTGTGAACCCTGTGCACGGTGAGTATGCCTACGGCCAGCACAGTTCCAAGTACTCATACTAAGCGGCTCCTCCTGTTGCACAATCTGTGTCCGATGCCCTCGAGTTGCCGTGCCGAGCTCGAAGTCGCCTGCACTGCCGGCCGTTGTGTTTTAAATTTCCTTTCGGGCGCGCAAACGTGAAATGTATCTTCCTCGCTTCGAAATTTGCAGGAATTGCATGACTGCAATCCGTCAGCACAGTGCATCCATCTTTGATCGCGAATTCTAGATCTGTGGGGGAGCTCAGCGGGACCCCCCCGTGGTGTGTAACAACAGCCCTCAGCCAGCCAGCCGAGAGGTACCTACGAGCTGGGCTAGCGTTACTTGCTTGTGGATAATATAATGATGTGCGACCGCTTCGTGCGGAGTGCTTGTCGCCAGCTTGCGACCTATTGTTGAGGGGGGTGCTCTAGTCCTCGGCCCGTGGGCCGGGTCTGCACCGCCCCTTCGTTGCACTTAGCGCGGGAGGACACCCTTCAGCGTGGGACCTCCCTGTCTGCATACCGGTGCCACTCCCAGGCATGCAGGTGCTACCGTTCCCATGGCAGGACAGCTGACTGTGTCGGCCCGCCACTTCGTACCAGCTCTTTGAGGGGGGGGGCTGCGCCTGCCTGCCGCTCAGGCTGCCCTTCTTACTTCGTTTACCACAGGGTGGTGGTCCTCATCATACCATACGGGAGGTTGGGTGGGGAAATAACTTCAGGCACGATTTGGTTCATGTTCTGAACGTGTTGGGCAATGAGTCGCTCGAGCTTGATTGCTCGGGTCGACGTCTCGCTGCTGCGTGCCAGACCTGCCGCGGCGTGCCCCCCTTGGACCCCCTTTGGACTCCCCTTGCTGGCCCCTCATATCGTTAGCGGTGGAGCCACAGTATGGAGGCACAGCTGACTGCGGTTGAGGTCCACCGGGACAATCATTGCCTACAACCCGCTGCCGTACGCCCACTCATGGGGCCTCCTTTCACTTTGCTCCCTTCCCTCCCTCCGTTTCCGTCATCCACACTAACAACGGGCGCCTGGTGGTGATGGGTCACTAAAACGCCAATCATTTCCGACAGGAGCTTGACATATATCTGCTGTGTCCATTATCTCGGCAGTGCGTACAAAATGCGCGGCTTCTTGAGCGTGCTGGTGTGCGTTTGCTGCAGCAGCAGTGTGTTGCTGCCTGCAAGCGCAGCCCTGCAGCAGGAGCATGAATCACGAGGTAGCTTGGCAAAAGCACACACTGTGCATAACAAAGTTACTGTATCTCGCAAAATTGCGCAAGAAGGCCTTATTGCGCACAAGGTTCGTGCTTTGAACAGTCTTTCTGGCGGGTGTCCATTAGGGGCGTCGCCCCCCTAATGGACACCCGCCTGTGTTGCCAGGCCAGCGATGGCGCTCTCCCCCGCTCCTGTACTGAACGCGCATGAAACTGCACACCAAGCTACCCTTGCGCTCCCAGCTCGCTTGCAAAAGCAGCATGTACGTATATTTTGTGCACTGTGTGAAAATATTCTCATCCAGGGAGGTTTGCCAAGGAGTGCAGCGCAGCACAGTTGCATCACTTCCAGCCAGGTGCACTGCCCCTCGCTGCTGCATCTGCATAGTGCAATGCACTTCGACCTACTTTGGCATATGTTCGCAGTTTGGGCTTGTAGATCTAGATGGTGCCCCTAGTCAGCACCGTAGGCTTGAAACATCGCTACCTTGTGAAGACACCGGCCTGTGCAATTGCGTGGACCAGCCCAACGGCATCACCTGCGCCGAGAAGGCCGCCGTGCTTGCCCAGCACAACCTCCTGCGCTCGCAGGTGAGCCCCTCTGCAACAAACATGCGGCGCATGAAGTGGGACCCCAAGCTGGAGGCAGTGGCCCAGGTGCACTCTGCACGGTGTGTGTGGCACCACAACATGAACAGAGGGGAGGAGTACCGAGCAGAGGGGGGGGTCAGCACTCCCGGCGAGAACAACGCACTGGGCGGCAGCAACCGGTTCACTGTGGAGGCATTCACTCAAGTTTTCTACGACGAGGTGGCCGATTACACCTTCAGTAGCAACAGCTGCAACCCGGGGGCTGTGTGCGGGCACTACACGCAGCTGGTGTGGGCCGCATCTGACCTGCTCGGCTGTGGAGTGACACGGTGCCCCAATCTGGTGGGGGGTGAGCAGCCGCCCCGGCAGTGGGGCAACCGACGGTTTATGGTGTGCAACTATTTCTACCACGGAAACAGCCCAACTGTGCCTTACACATCAGGGCCGTGGTGCAGTGACTGCCCAGAAGGAGTGGTTTATGACAGTGCCGGTCGCCTGTGCATTGAGAGGCGGGCTTAGACGCTGGGACGGACATCGGCTCAATTCGGGACGAATCTGGCCCTAACCCAGGCTGCTTGAACATGAATACGCATGGACTCAGTGATATCAGCGTGTGTGAAAACTACAACATCACATACAAGTACGTGTCTGTTACATCGCGTGTCAACATGGACGAAGCTGAAGACCAGGGAAGGGACGTGAGCCCCGAGGGGCAGGGAAGCGACGGCACCCAGGAGGCTGAGTCCAGCGGCATGAGCGATGGCACCACTGCTGCTATTGCTATTGGGGCTGTACTTGGTGTGATGGCCGTCATCGTGCTTGGGGCGTTTGTGTCGCAGAAACTAGGGCAGCGCCGGGCCCTGGAGGAAAGCGGCTCGCGGCGCACCAGCACGATTGTGCACGCAGAAGAGTACGGCGGCAGCCAGCAAGTGATGAACCCTGTGCATCTAGGCACACAGTACTCATACGCTCGGTCAGCATTTGCACAACCTGCCTCTGGATATGCGTGAGGCCCAAAAATGCTGGCGGTGCGGGGGGAAGCTGTACTTGACCTCAGGAGCAGGAAGAGGCGGCAAATACAACGCAATACTGGGGTTAATTGTTCCTTTGGCCTGCGTTCCTGCTGTTGTAATCTGCAATGGCTGAAAGTTGTTGACTGTGCAAGAGAAATGTCTTTGTATGCCGATGCGAGGGGGCAGCGCAAGAGATTATTGCGTTGCTTGTGCTGGTCCAGTTTACATATTTATGGCATGGTATGTGCCAGTCAATAGTATATTGTGCGCACTTTGTGCTCAAACTTCACACCAACAGTTGCTTCCACCCGGCTTTAGTCTTCTCGCTTTCCACCGAGATTGCTACCTCTCGCTGATCTTGACAGACCAGTTCCCATTCACACAGACGCAGCTTTATCGCTTATCTGTCTGTTTTCATTGTTTTCTGCGCTTAATTGCTTCTCCCAGCTGAAAGCACGCATCCCTCAGCGTTTGGCAATCAAGCTCTCAGTTCTGCTTCCGTTTTCCGCAACTGTGTTTCTTAGCTATGGACATTGAAAACCCAACTTCTGCTGCACAAATTGAACTGGCTCCAAAGATTGATTCATCATTATCTTTGAGAGAAGCTGCTTCAAACAATCTTTCTGAAAAAGATGGCCGTGTGACCGTGACTGTAGGTGACGTCACAACAAGCATTGCCAAGCGGGAAGCAGTCACACTGTCGGTGCGCAATCTGCACTACGCTGTGCCGAAGCCCCCCACAGCGGCAGCATCTGACCCAGTAATGAAGTCCATTCTGCGAGACATCAATTTTGATGCTTGCCCTGGAGATGTGCTGGCCATTTTAGGTCCATCAGGCGGAGGCAAGACCTCGCTTCTGAATGTGCTGGCGGGCCGTGTTACGGGCACTGCTGTGTCAGCCCCTGCTGACGCCACAGACGCCAAGGGGCACGTTGTTGCAGGCGACATGGCTTGGGAGGAGAGCACGGGGCACCTGGTGGCAGGCAGCATCACCATCAACGGACGCCGCCGAGAGAAACAGGACAAGCGGAACATGGCGTATGTTCTGCAGGACGACATGTTCCTGCCCCACCTCTCGGTGCGGGAGACACTCACCTTCACCGCGGAGCTACGCATGCCTGCGGACACGCCTGCATCCCTGCACGCCTCCCGCGTGTCGGAAGTGGTGAAGCTGCTGGGCATCGAGAAAGCAGCGGACAACCAAGTGGGCTCCCCCATGCAGAAGACCATTTCGGGGGGCGAGCGCAGGCGCCTGAATGTAGCAAACGAGATGATCACGGACCCTAGTTTGCTGTTCCTGGACGAGCCTTCTTCGGGGCTGGACTCATATGCTGCCCTGCGGCTGTTTGATGCGCTGGCGGCACTGGCCGGGGCGGGTCGCACCATCATCACCACGGTGCACCAGCCCAACTCCCAGCTGTGGAGCCGCTTCACCAAGGTGCTGCTACTGTCGGAGGGGGGCTTGATTTACTGTGGCCCCCCCGCCACTGTCCTGTCGTACATTGCCTCCCCCCATATTGGGCTTCCCTGCCCTGTGGGCTGGGGGGTGGCAGACTGGATGCTAGAGATTGCCAACGGCAATCAAGTGGACAAGCTGCACAGCACCTGGTCCACAGTTGTGCGCTCAGGGCTGGATGTGCCGCTCATCACCTCTGGGGGGGTCCTTGATGCAGACACCCCCCCCTGCACCCACCTGCCAGCGCTGCTGTCAGCGCAAGCAGCAGCCGCAGAAGGTGCCACTGCCCCAGCGATGGATGGTACAGAACAGCTCAGTGCCAAGGAGCACGGTGCAGAGAAGTGGCCCACTAGCTTCTCACGGCAATTCGCGACCCTGGCCAAGCGAGCGTGGCTGAACTCCCGGGGCAGCCACATTTCGTACCTGAGGCTTGGAGAGACGCTGGCCATTTCGGCAGTGTGCTCCATGCTGTGGTGGCGCATTCCTCGCACCGCTGCCGCGCTGGAGGACAAAACTGGCCTTGTGTTTTTCACAGCCATCTACTGGAGCTTCTATGCACTGTTCTCGGAGTTGCTCACGTTCCCAGCTGAACGCAGCGTTATCCGCAAAGAGCGCGGGTCGGGGGCTTACCGTTTGAGTGCATACTTTTTGTCCCGCTCTGTGGCGGATGTGCCTGCCCGCCTGCTCATGCCTTCGCTGTTCATCTGCATCGTGTACTGGACGACGAACTTCATGCCTGATGCAGGGGCATTTTTCGCAACTTGGAGCACTTTGCTGCTGCACTGTGTGGTGTTTATGGGCATGGGGCAGTTGGTGGGGTCGCTCATTCTGGATTTCGAGAAGGCACTTGTGACGAGTGCGGTGGTGAATTTGACCTTCATGCTGGTGGGGGGCTTCTACGTGAGCGGCATCCCTGCCTGGGTGGCGTGGGCAAACTATTTGTCGCCCATCAGCTACTCCTGGCCCCTGCTGCTGGCCATAGAGTACCCCCCAGGCACAGAGCTGACCTGCGTGGACAGTGAGATCGCAGTTGAGGAGTGGGGGCGCTGTCCCCTAACCAGCACAGACGTGCTAAACGGTGCCAACGCCCGAATCCACGATGCGTGGGGCAATGCGCTTGTTCTTGTTAGCATGGCTCTTGTGTTCCGGATTGGCGCTTACTTCGGGCTTCGACGCACCACCGCTTGAGCATGGTAGCCCCTCACCACACCGGGGCCCATCCCCACTGCCTAGGTTATAACACTGCTGGGGGTAAAATTTGCAAGCTTCGATGCACTGGTGCACTTGAATCAGACCTCCTGGAGAGATCAGTGTAGCATAAGTCTTACTGGGGGCTTGGAAGCCGTGAATGGCTTCACATGAGGCAGCAGCTGGCAAAAGCACTAACCTGTGCACATGTTGAGGTATTGGTCTTGCGGCTAGATGCTGCGGGTGGAGCGTGTGAAAGCATGTGTGAGCCAGGTGTGCATGAGTGGCGGAGCTGAATGGCAGCGGGGACGTCCCTGTCCAGGAAGGGCAGCTTCGTACCACGGGGGGGGTCCTTATGGCCAGCAGCAGGGGCCGGGAGTAGCTCATGGGCGCGAGGCAGCCAGTTCGCGTCACTTAGCTCGCGGACGGAATGCACCTGCACCACCCCCTCCAGGTCTCTGCCTCTGTCAGCCTGACGCCTGGCTTCACCACGGCGCTAGTTGCCAAGCCCTTCTGACAATGAAAAGTTCTTGGGTGGGCAGCAACTGCAATTGCCCATGCATAATCGTGGAAAATGCACCTGCAATTGGCTTGGTCATGCTGCGGCGTTGTGGTCTTCCTGGAAGTGCAAAGCACGAACGCTTGGCAGGTGGAAGCGGCTGTTTTTGTGCCTTGATTCTTATGGCAGCTGCTCAATTAAATCCACACTGCACGACTTTCTGTTTAGTGAGTGCGACAACTTGCAGCTCGCTGAGGCCTCGATTTGCGAGCCATTCGGGGACCCAAGTGCCAACAACCTTGGAAAGCGAATCCGCGTCGGCGGATTGTGTTGATGAAGACAGGCCAGGCCAGGCACCTGCATGCGAGGAACTCGTCTCGGGCAAGCTGAAGCTTTATGGTCGTTATAATGTCTCTGCATGCTGTGCGACTCTGGATGGCATGGTTGCCACGGCAGCAGTGTGGAGCATGTGTCCTCAGCTCAGCTGCCAAGGCGTTTTCGCATGTAATGGGGGCTTCAGGCAGGAAGCCTCCGGTGCCACACCACTGACCATGCAGGGCACACAACCTCAACTTCTCCAGAAGCACCTGCCGTGACAGTCGTGCTCGCCGCAAAGCATTTCTTGCATCATGGCTTCCATTGAGATGGGTGCTGCTGGCACAGTACCAAATCCATCAAAAAGCACTTCTCCCGGAAAAAGCCAGCAGCCTGCCGGCGACGAGAGTCAACATGCCAAGCTGCAGAAGACACCCGGCAGCGGATGGCACCCAGATCTGTCGCCTCGCTTTGAGCGCACTGTATGCTGTGCGTACACGCTGCATGTTTTCTCTGCTGGCATTCTTGGACATCTGTATGCTGGAGCGTAAGTGCTGGAGCATTGTGGGGAAGCTTCTGTGCACATTCCCTGACATGTCCCGGGAACAAGTGCGTCACACCGCCTTCGTGCACAGGTGGGATGTTGCACTGCACCGAGCTGTGTTCCTCGTATTTTGGCTGAATAATGCGCCACCTTTATTGTGGGCAGCTCTGGCGCTGCTGTTCATCGTGGACTTGTTTTACTTGGCGGACACCGTGAAGCGGCACAACAAGAACCCACTGGACAACACAAAGACCAAATGCCAAGCCTACCTGATGATGCTGCCGCCTGTGGGCTGCTTTGGCATGCACCATGCCTACTTCCGAAACTGGACGCAGTGCTTCCTGTACTCGGCAACAGGCAGCGGCTTCGGCATCGCCTACATCGTGGACTGCTTTCGCATGGGGAAGTACACCCAGGATGCAAATGCACGCCTGCATGGAGCCCCTCAGATGAGCATCCTTGTCCGGGACACCCTGCGACGCTACGTGATGCCGACGTACCTGTGCCTGTACCGCAAGTACTGGCTGCCGCAGCTGCCCCCGTCTCCATTTGACGAGGAGGCGCAGTCCCTGGTGCAAGGCTCCTCCGACGACCATGACGCCGCCGCTGCCGCTCCCCGCATGCAGCCATCCGCCACGGTGGGCGCCACAGCAGGGCGCGCTGCCGCTCCCCCGGCGACGTCGACCCAGGAGGCGGAGCTGGACCAAGAGGAGCTCGTCCCACGAGAGCAGCTGCTGCTGTCGCTGTGCCCTTGCGCGCACTGGACTGGCCTCAGCGCAAGCTGTGCGGGGGCCCCCCGCCAAGGCTTGCTGCATGTGCTGACCTGCTCCGGGTGTGGCATCCTGTACTTGATTGACCTGTGCTCCCTGACCTGCCGCCAGAAGTCCCTGAACGCCCACAAGCACATGCGGCGCCGGGCGCTGAATGTGGGCATCCCAGCACCCCGCGAGGAGATCCCCACCGCCAATGCGTACGGTGCGTGCTGCACCAGCGGACTGTGCGGGTGTCACCAGCTGATCCTTGGTAACTTCTGGCTTTTCCTGGGCACGCTCATGTCTCTGGGGGGCTTCGGCATCCTGTGGCTGAGCGACGCGTATTTCCTCAAGGGGTACCTGGCGACGTACCGCCAGCAGCGCGCCCACGAGGAGGCATTGGTGGGCACCGTGGAGAGCGCCAAGCGCTGGGGCTCCGCATCCATGCAGCTGCAGGAGGGCGAGGGGGAGACCACGACGACACGCAGCATCACTGTGGGCTCTGCCTCCGCTGGTGCTGCTGTGGACGCCTTCGCTGAGCTGGATGGGGCGCCCCCTGTGTCCCTGTACACGGCATGGGTGTGCTGGCTGCCGTTTGGGGGCTTGTTCGGACTGCACCACTTGTACCTGGGTCGCTACGCGCATTTCGCAGTGGCGTTGTGCACATTGAATGTGTTTTTGCTGGGTTGGATCCTGGATGCTTTCATGATGAAGTGGTACGTCGCGGACGCTGCGTACAAGTACAACAAGAAGGTGCTGGCACAGGCCGCCGGCGTGCACACCACGCAGCCTGGTCTGGAGGGGGGGCTGCACCTTGGGCAGCAACACCTGCTAATCGAATGGGGACAGCGAGGGTATTGAAGCTTTGCTGTGTTTGCCAGGATTTGCTTGTTGGTCTTGTAGTTGCCTTCTTGTTGTCATGCAATATATGCCCTTGCCTTTCCTCGCCGTAAACAACTGCAATTTACTGAAAATCAACGCTTTTCGTATGACAGTGTAATTGGTTCGAGTTTTCTGCATAATCACAATTGCGGCGCTGGTGATGGGGCACATGTCTCTTTGGCGACAAATCTCCGTTTGCCTCCATTCCACTGCAGGTCGGTCTGCTTTTTTGCCAATCGCGGCAAGCACATGAAGTTATTTGATTTGACTGAAAAAGTTCTACAGATCAGGCAAAGGACCTGCTTGTGTTCATAATTGTGTGTGTGTAATGTATTTTCTAGCGACTCGACCGAGCTCAAGGCACGCAATCCCTCTCTTCTTGACCCCACTCAGAGAGGGGGGTATGCAGGATATCAAAACTTGTGAGAGGTTTACTGCAGCACCAATCACGAAACAGCTGCAGAAAGCAACTGCTACGGCAGTTTCGGTTTGTACAATTGCCCGACCCAACTGCGCCGGCGCCGGACGCCCACTTGAGACAATCCAAGGCAAGGTGAAGCACGTAAGCTGCTTCCAACGAGAGATCCCCCCAGCCCCCCCAAAGCAGCCTTCATCGCACCTAAGCAGGGAACACTGCCGCTGCCGCTGCATTCAAGGCGTCAGAAGTGATGAAACATTCCTCTCAGATACTGATCATGAGGTCGGCAGCAGTTGGGTGCTATGAATTCGAAGTAGCCACCCTTGGGGGCACCAGGTACCAGGCTACCTACTAGGTGCACAGTGGCCTGCAGGTGATGAAGATGTGCTGCAGCTCCTTCCACACGAAGCTGCGGCACTCACCTGGTCCGCAACACATGCAGTGTGGGTCAAAAGCAATCGCTTTCTGTCTGGCCTCCCGTCCAAGCGGCCGGCAAATGGCTCTCTTGACTCCATCCTGTATTCATCCAACGTGGAGGCCGATCTGTGCAAGAGCAGCAAAATGGTGTGCCTATGTGTTTGACGTGCTCGTGGAGGCGTTACTTACCAAGCACGCCGAAGGCACTGATCGGCACGACGATGTCGCACGCATCAAAGAATGCGCGCAGGGATAGTATATCAATCATCCAGTGGCTCGTGCAGCCTGTGGATGGCACCTCGTGCAAAGACCGCGCCATGGCACCTCTGTCAGAAACACTCGCGAAACGCGACCGCGCAACCCAGGGCCAGCTCACTGTGTGTGACGAGCCTGCCTGCCCTGGGTACGACGGGTGGCCGGGGGGCCCTCCAGCCTCTCGGTCCCACTGGCCGCTTTCCCCGTCGTGGCTCGCCAGCCCAAGACAACACAACTCAAGAAAAAAACACACACACACACGCAAGACCTTGGTAGCAGCAACTGCCCAGGCGTATAAGTCCATTCATGAAAGCACACAGCCAAATACAGGTACGCAGGTACCCCGCGTGAATAGGCCTGTGCCTTTACACTGCACTGGTGGGCTCATCATTCGGCCCTGGAGCTGGCTGCTTTGCGGTTGGGCCCGCAGGCGGGTATGCTGCAGTTTCGTAGCCAGGCACCGCAGTGGCGTAGGAGTAAGCCGGTGCACTTGCGGCCTCAGCCGCAGAGGCGTACAGGCCAGGCACGGGGGGCGGCAATACTGTGGTTGCTTCGCCAGCATCGCCTGCGGCGGGGCTGCTCACTAGGGCGCCTGTATCATACATCTGCCCCGCTCCCGGGGGTGTCGTGCTGCTTCCTGTGCCGGCGAGCGGGAGCCCCCCCTCCAGACCAGGCTGCGTGGTGTGCACTCGTGCAGCCTGTGCCAGGACCTTCTTGTCGAACTTGTACTTGGCGTCATCAATATACCATTCCATGAGAAAAGCATCTGCAATCCAACCAATAAATACCAGGTTGAATGTGCACAACGCCACTGCGAAATGCGCATACCGGCCCAGGTACAAGTGGTGCAGTCCGAACAAGCCCCCAAACGGCAGCCAGCACACCCATGCAGTGAATGTAGACACAGCAGGTGACGCATCCAATTCGTTGAAGGCATCCACAGCAGCACCAGCGGAGGCAGAGCCCACAGTAATGCTGCGTGTCGTCGTGGTCTCCCCCTCGCCCTCCTGCAGCTGCATGGATGCGGAGCCCCAGCGCTTGGCTCGTTCCACAGTGCCCACCAATGCCTCCTCGTGGGCACGCTGCTGGCGGTACGTCGCCAAGTACCTCTTCAAGAAAAAAAGATCGCACAACCACAGCATGCCGAAGCCTCCAAACGACATCAGCGTGCCCAGGAAAAGCCAGAAGTTACCAAGGATCAGCTGATGACCGCCACACAGCCCAGTGGAGCACCAAGTACCATATGCATTGGCACAGGGGATCTCCTCGCGGGGTGCTGGGATGCCCACATTCAGCGCCCGGCGTCGCATATGCTTGTGGGCGTTTAACTGACGATGACGGCAGGGCAGGGAGAACAGATCAATCAGAAAAAGCACACCAAAGCCAGAGCACGTAAGGGCGTGCACAATTCCCTGACGGGGGGCACCTGCGCAACAAGCACTGAGGCCTGACCAGTGCGCGCAAGGGCACAGAGACAAGACAAGCATGTCACGCGTGATGATTTTCTCTTGGTCCAAGGCCCGGTCCTGTGTCGCGGATGAAAGGGGCGCCTGCCCCGCTGTAGCCCCCACTGTGTTGGATGGCTGCATTGGTGGTGCTGTCGTTGCACCAAGGTCGTCGGAGGAGCCCTGCACCAGCGGCTGTGCCTCATCGTCAAATGGAGACGGGGGCAGCTGCGGCAGCCAGTACTTGCGGTACAAGCACAGGTAAGTTGGCATCACGTAGCGTCGGACGGTGTCTCGGAATAGAATCTCGATTTGTGTGGCCCCATGCAACTGGGTGTTTGCTTCTTCTGTGTACTTGTCCAGTCGGCAGCAGTCAGCGACATAGGCAATGCCGAAGCCGCTACCAGTCGCCGAGTACAAAAACAAATGCGTCCAGTTTCGGAAGTAAGCGTGGTGGATGCCAAAGCAGCCCACAGGTGGGAGCATCATCAGGCAAGCTTGGCATTTGGTCTTGGTGTTGTCCAGTGGGTTTTTGTTGTGCCGCTTCACGGTGTCCGCCAAGTAGAAAAAGTCCACGATGAATAGAACCAGTGATGTAAACATCAAAGGTGGTGCATTGTACAGCCAAAAAAAGAAATTCAGCGCTCGGTGAAGTGCGACATCCCACCTGCGCAGAAATCTCATAAACAACTTTCTTGGACACTTCAGTGAATCTGCCTAGACACTTCCGCTCCCGCAGTACTTACGCTCCAGCGTACATATGCCCAAGAATACCGGCAGAGATAATGTGCAGTACATAAGCACAGCAAACTGAGCGTTCAAAACGCGCATTTCGCTGCACCACAACTCCAGCCTCAGAGGTCTGTTGAACATCCCCAACTTGGCCGGCAACAACGCTTGGTGATTTACTTGGCGGTCCACCAGCAGTTCCCATCTCGATAGAAGCCATTTTGGGACAATTAATTTACAACCGATGCAAAAAATGCAGTAGGTGGTGTTGCAAAAGTGTGATTTGCGCTCACTGTGCTTGTGTCAATCCCACGTTTTTGGCATGCGCGACGGCTGTTTTGAGCCCCCATGTACATTAATGTGGGAGTACCTGCGCAATTGAAAGTCGTCTCGAAACAAATGCAATGCCAGGGAATACAAATAACAAATATGAACAACACAAGCGATAATGTTGCCATTTTCCCGCTGGTTAGGCGCATCTACTATCGGGTGCCATGGCTTCCGTTGACAGAGCTTCCATTGCTCGTCAGAGGCTGACAAAAGAACGGAAGGACTGGAGAAAGGACCACCCGCCAGGATTCTATGCACGTCCAAGCAAAACATCAGACGGGGGCACCGACCTGTTCAAGTGGGAGGCTGGAATTCCAGGCAAACCAAATGTAAGCCCAGTCTCCCGCGGAATTTGAATCACAACAACCTACCTATGTACAGACACCATGGGAGGGTGGAGTGTATAAATTGAAGCTAGAGTTTCCACCAGAGTATCCTGGCAAGCCTCCACTATGTTCGTTGGTTGGCCCAGTGCTTGACAAGCGATCCCACGAAAGTATCCATCTTGCACAGGTCGCTTTGACCCTCCTCTGTTTCATCCCAACGTGTATCCCAGCGGCAGTGTCTGCCTCAGCATCTTGGCTGAAGATAAAGACTGGAAACCCACCCTCACCTTCAAAGCTGTGCGTCTCTGCACGTTGCCTTGCAGTGTGCTCCGGCCTCCCCCACGCCGTGCTTCGCGCGTATGCAGATTCTTCAGAATATTCAAAACCTTTTGGATGACCACAACCTAGAAGACCCTGCTCAACGAGAGGCATACAAGCTAGCAAAGTAAGTGCTCTGTTCCCGCGCCCTATTTGCCATCACGCAGGCTGCCCCCATAAACCCCCTTTCCCGTCCACTGCTTCCCCGAGTGCTTGTGTATACACACGCCCCACTACACAGAGAGGACCCTGGTGCCTATGCTGAAAAGGTTCGCCAGATTGCTGCAGCCAACGCCATCTGAAGGGCATCAGTGTGCGGCGCCCCCTCGCCTCGCCTTGACCCCCGTTGGTGCTCTGGTACACGCGTCCGCAGCACCGACAGCACGCAGTCCAGGGGTAGTATTGCCACCCTGATGTTATCATGCACTTCATGTGAAAGTGCTGTGAGTATGTGTGGCGGAACAGGCTTTGGGGTGGCCATGGGGATGCATGGGGGTGCATTTCGGCACCTCGATCATCTCGCCGGCAGGGGCAGCGCTAGCAGCACTTTAGCTCCCACTTTCAATCGCTTAGCTTGATTTGATAGCTTTTAATCGTTTCATTTTCACCATGGCATTCTCCCGTCTCGCTGCTTCCTCCACCCGTGGCTTCGCCACCGCCGCTGGCGGCAAGAAGGTGGCTGTGCTCGGTGCCGCTGGCGGCATTGGCCAGCCCCTGAGTCTGCTGCTCAAGGAGAACCCTCATGTGTCCAACCTGTCGCTGTTTGACATTGTGAACACACCCGGTGTTGCTGCTGACCTCAGCCACATCAACACAGGCGCCAAGGTAAGGCAGAGCTCCCCAATATTTCGCGCGGCTGATCCCGCAGTTTTCACATCAGCATCATCTGGCGAATCCAGTTCGTGCCGATGCAAATCGAAGTGAAAAACAACCCTTTTGGAGTCTCAAGTGTTTTGTGTGACTTGCAATTTTCAGCGTAAAGCTCCTTTTTACTGTGTGTGCGCTGGCGTGTTGGGCGACACCACGTATTGCGCCAATCCCCAAGTCTGCGTCATTGCCGGAAGAGTGCTGATTTTGATGTATGCCTCACTGTATTTACTTCCACAGGTGTCTGGCCATGTTGGCAACGACCAGCTAGGTGATGCCCTCACTGGATGCGATGTTGTGGTGATCCCTGCGGGCGTGCCCCGGAAGCCAGGAATGACCCGTGACGACCTGTTCAACACGAACGCCAGCATCGTCAAGGCTCTGGGCGAGGCATGCGCCAAATACTGCCCCACCGCCAGCCTGCTGATCATCTCTAACCCCGTGAACAGCACCGTCCCCATCATCGCTGAGACGCTCAAGGCCGCCGGCGTGTACGACGCCAAGAAGCTGTTCGGAGTCACCACCCTGGATGTGTGCCGCGCCAATACCTTTGTGGCAGAATCCCAGGGCTGGGACGTTGCTGATGTGGAGGTGAATGTCGTCGGAGGGCACGCAGGCACCACCATCCTGCCCCTGCTGTCCCAGATCAAGGGGGCCAACTTCACCCAGGAGCAGATCGAGGCCCTGTCCCACCGCATTCAGTTCGGCGGCGACGAAGTTGTCAAGGCCAAGGACGGCGCTGGTAGCGCCACCCTGTCCATGGCGTACGCTGGCGCTCGCTTCACGTCGTCCATCCTCAAGGCCATGTCAGGGCAGAGCGGCGTCACTGAGTGCGCATTCGTGGAGAGCGGCGTCACTGATGCACCATACTTTGCCTCTCGCATCACTCTTGGCGCCGAGGGCGTTGCCCAGATCGGCGGACTGGGCGAGCTGAGCGACTTCGAGGCTGCTGGGCTAAAGGAGGCCGTGCCTCAGCTGATCGCTTCTTACGAGAAGGGTGTGCAGTTCGTGAAGGGAAAGTAAATGCAATGTATGCACTTTGCTGTACTACCTGCTGGTCTCATGTTTTCGTTGCATTGGAAGGGGGGTCGTGATTCCTCCATCAAGCTGCTCAAGTTCTCCATTATGGGGCAAAGTAATCTACTACTTTCCTAAGTTGTCACTGCATCATTATGCGTATCTACCAACAGGCCAGATTTATACCAAGCATCTAATATGGCTGCTCTCTGCATGCGTGCGGCGATGGCATCTCTGGCGCCCCGTACTGTGGCCGTAGCCGCCCCCTTCCTGGCCCCAATTTCCGCACAGCTGTCTATGCCCGTTGCTTCGTTTGCAACCATGCGCAAGCCCATGGCTCGAAAGCGGCAACGAGCCGACGATAGTGGATATCATAAGAACCCCCCTGCTGATTCGCCTATGCTGAAAACCGTGCTTCGCCAGTTTCAAATGAAAATCCACCCGGATTTCTTCGGGCAATTCCCTGAGATGCAGCAGCAGAACAGTGACAACTTTCAGACGCTCATGAGTGTGTTGAATGATGCCAAAAGTGGTGAAAAGGATGACTACATGCAGTTGGGCACACATAAGCTCGAGTTCATCGTCCGCACCGACAAGGACGGGCACTTTCTCCGGGTGCCATTGCTGCTGGAGGTGAAGGGTGGCCAAAGCAAGCACGTGATTGGCAGAGCCCTCAGCCGTGCATTCAACCATGTAGGTCTGCCCACCACATGGCAGTGGGGCAAGGAGTACTGGAACCACCGCGTCTTCATCAAGGAGGCATCAGCCCAGGAGGAGGAGTAGACTGCCCTGTCCTGCCAGCAACCACCAACCGCAGCCGCCAAACCCGACACAAATTCACACTGACACCATAAGCCACGTCATCAAAGTATGTGCTGGTACTCACCGCTTGCTGTCCCCACCTCCCCCTTGAAATGAGGCTGCAGACCCCCCTGAGGGATACTCAGCCTCCGCATCTGCTGTGCCCTCTGCCCTAGCAGGCGGCGGAAACGCCAATTCCGCCGGCTGCCCCTCCGCTTCTGCGCGTGTCATACCATCTGGCAGTGCTGCTGCTGCCTGTGCTGCTGCTGCTGCTTCTGCCGCCTGCTCCAGCGCCACAGCGGCGGCGCTCTGCTCCGCTGCAAAGGCGGCGGTGGCGTCCATTGGAGAGCCAGGGGTGCCTGTCAGCGCCAGCCGGGCCTCCTCCCTGGCCTCAATGCGCGCCAAGTCCTCTTCCCACGCCTGGGGCAGCTTTTCCTGCTCCCGCAGCTCCTTCAGGTGGTTCACCATTGCCCAGCGGCGGCGGGGGTAGAAGGCCTCCTTGGGCACTTCCGCCAGTGACTCCGTGCGCTCATGCGTTACGGTGTTGAAGAAGTACACACTGCCGTCGATCCAGGTGTGTTCGCGCCACTCCCCTAAAAAGTGTTCCTTCTTGGCCTGGAGGCGCTGCTGGGGGCTGTCTCCCAGGGCAGGGGACCACGTGATCCACCCCCTGTACACGTCCTCCTTGGGCTGTGTGAGCACGTTCCACACCTCCGCGCGCAGCCAATCAGCCAGGAGCAGGGGCAGGCGGGCATCAATGCCTGGGCGGGACTGGAAGATGCTGCGGTACAGCGCTCCTGCCAGCTCCATGTTGTCGTCGTCGGGGATGGCCAGTCCGGCGTCGTACTCAAACATGTCCATGAAACTGCCCTTTTGAACCAGCTCCATCTGCCGGTTGAAACTCACGTCTGCATTCTTTGCAGTGCGAATACGCCACTCAGTGTCTTTCCAAAACTCGTCAAAGAGGTACTTGTCGCCGAGGCGTCCGCTGAATTCTCCCTCGGCGAAGAAGTCGAGCATGTGCCGACGATGCAGAATCCACACATGCATTGCAATCAGTGCGTGCTCACTCATCCAAGACCGAGGAATGTTCAGTGCATCGAACCATGCTTCTTGTGTTGCCTGGTCCTCGATACTGCGCCATACTGCTGAAGCGTTCTCGGACATGACAGCCACTTTGCTGCGAGCAATTCGATGTTGAAACGCAAACGAAACGATCGATTCTGCACGACATCGCAGCAGTTTGCACGAACCTATATGCGCCAAAAGCCTTGAAAATAGGATAAAATACTTGTTCCTTTTTGGTCAATGGTGCCTGTAAATACATCATTGTGCTTCTGCTGTCGCAGTGCAGACGGTGCCGCCATGACGTCAGGAGATGTCTGCAGACAACGTACAGGCTGGTAAAGCGGTTCTCGCTGAATGGGAATGTTTTCCCGCAGCTTTTGCAGCTCATCCTTTGATAACTTGCGCGTGAAAATCGGCTGCGGTGCCACTGGAATGTCTTCCATGAGTGCTCGTGCATCGTCCTCTGACGGAATGGCCAAGGCGTCTGCTGGTGCGCCGCTGTCAGGCACAGCAGATGCGCCACGCGTCGACTGCTGTTGAGCTGCTGAGAGTTGGGATGCACATAGCCCGCGTACTGGGCAGCTGCCAGCCCACGCCGCATGAATGCCGCGGCCAACCTGCATGACTTGCCGCCTGAGCGCCATGACGCTGCTTGACTAGCGTTGTGGGGATTCAGTACCCCTTGCTCAGTGGGTGAAGTTGCAGCGCAAGGAAGGAACAATTCAGCACCGAAGTATTGTCAGTAATTAAATTGAAAGTTGGGTCAATTGCATGCACGCTCACACAGAGCCGAGAGCATATGGGCCGTGAGCCCAGATTGCCCCCCCTAACCCAACACACCTCTGAGCAACTTTCAACTGTACTCTGCAAAGTTCGTGTGGCCTGTGCTTTGTGCGTGCTTCACAGCAGCATCGTTGCCCGTCAACCCCTGCTGGCACACCAAGCAGCACAGGGTGTACCTTGCTGTGTCTGTGAAGGCTCGCCGCACCTGCTCGCCCTGCACCAGCGCCCCCGCCGCTGCCGTGGTCAGGGTGTCATCCATGGCAAAATCGCGCAGCAGCTGGGCGTGCCCCCCCCCCTGGCTGGCACTGCGCCCCCCCACTGCATCGAAGTGCAGCCCGTCATACAGCACGAATGCACGCCTGCCGTCGTGTGGGGGGGGGCTAGGCGCACCTGGTACCGATGGAAGCCCTTCCACTGAGAACTCCATTTGCTGTCCGGTCTGGATATTCAGTAGAACGAAAGTGGTGCCGAAGTGAGCCGCCAGTAATTGCAGCTCGAAGGCCCCCCCCCAAGAGGAGTCCTGCTTCAGTACGTGTGCCTGATACACAGCTGGGATCATGCCGTCCAGTGCAGCGGTCTGCAGCCCATGGGCCCGCAGTTCGATTTGATCTGCTGCTGCCTGCCGCATGCTTGCTCCCTTGTCTGGGTACGCCCCAGTGCGCAACCACGCCACCGCTGTATACAGGCAGTTGTTGTCGGCAGGCACCACCACACGCTCCATGGCCATGTGTGGGGCGGATGTGCTGCCGTGTGCTGTAACAGAGGCGGGGGAAGATGGGGTGGCGATGCTGGGTTGCTGCTGGGTGCCCGGGTTGGGCGTCTCACACACAGCGCAGGTCGCCGCAGTGGCCTCATTTATAAACGTGCAAGCCGAGCAGGACCACTGTGCAGACGATGCAACAGTGTGGTGTGAATTGTTGATATGGGGGGTGGGTGTAGCGACTGCATCACCAGCAGTTGCTCCGGGGTAACTCAGAGAATCGCTTTGGCGTGGTGGCTCAGTGGTTGGCGAGGATTCCACTCCACCCACCGCAGCAGCTGTCAAGGTCACCGATGAACCATTCGATATCCCACAAAATTGCAACGAGCTGTCTTTCGCAACTTCGCGGGGTTGAGGCGGGAAGCCAGACTGCGCCGACAGCGCGGCAAGGGGAGGTAATCCGTGAAGTTTCTCCGTGATGCTGTCGTGTGCATCCTGCCAAGTGGCCTCTCTGGGTAGTGTTACCACGGCAGACTGCCCAGAAAAGGTGAATTTCAGTCTCATCATGTCTGCTTTGGATCCACGATTGTTGCTAATGACTCAGATGGTACAGGCCAGGCAAGCCAAGCAAGCCAAGCAAGCCAAGCAAAGCAAGCTTGCAGCAACAGTCCTTGAAATTTAGTATTACGAGCTGCTTGCTGCGGGCGACTTTGCGCACAGTTTCAGTAAGGCGCACGTGTTGAATATAGTAAACGCCTGGAGGACTCACATTTACTGGCGCCATTGGGCTTGTGTCGAAGCGAACGAATTGAGTTGCCTCCCAGCCAAATACTGGGGGCCTTGCCATGCTAGATTTGGCAGCAGCACTGTGGTGCAGTACCGCGCACTCACATGCTGTTCAACGCATTATCAAGCCGACGCCTCAGCAGTTCTGATCGGACATCATGCACATTGCATTCAATTTCTTTCAGGACGCAGGCTTCCTGACGAATCGCAGACCTTCGGCCTATTTCCGCAGATCTGCACGCCCACGAGCAGCATTGCATTTTCACAATGTTTGGATCATCAAGTGGGTATAATGATCGAATGTTTACCTCTGTAGCACAAGGTGACATTCAGTTGCTCGTATCTGAGGATGCTATGAAACTGAGCAGTGTCAGGCACTCCAACGGTGGAGGCAGCTTGCTGCACGCAGCTGCAGCTGGGGGGCACTTGGATGCTGTGCAGCTGCTGCTTTCGCGAACATCCCTCAAAGTTGATGTCACTGACGCTGCAGGCGTGACGTCTTTGATGGTTGCCAGCGGGCGGGGTCACGGCACGGTGGTGGCAGCGCTTCTGCACCAGGGCGCGTCCGGCACCGCCACGGATGACAAGGGTGCCACTGCCCTACACCACGCAGCACGCAGCGGCGACGCGGGTGTGATACATGTAGTGCTGCAAAGCGCCCCCCTGGCTCTCATGGCGCGCACCTCCGCCGATGGAGCGCTGCCGGTGCACTTTGCAGCCCGCAGTGGGTCCAGGGGGTCGGTGGCAGCGCTGCTGCAGGCAGGCACAGCAGCAGCAGCCGTCACCAGCAACTGCATGATTCCACTGCACTTTGCGGCGTCTGCCTGCAGCGCTCCCGTAGTAGCCTTTCTTCTCGGCGAGGCAGGTGGTGACTCCGTTAACGTGGCCGACAAGGCTGGTCGAACCCCCCTACACATGGCAGTGGCAGCTGCGGCGAGAGCTGATGCCGATACTACAGTGCTAACATTGCTGCAGGCAGGTGCCAATGCCCTTGCCAAGGATGGTCGTGGCACGTCGCCGTGCGACCTGGTGGGACATGCCCTTGCTAAGGATGATGTGCGCAGCCTGCCCCCCCCTCTGCACAAGGCAGCCGAGCAGACGGCACAGCGCACATATGGATCCCCAACCACTGCTGCATTGCCGCCCATCGATGCTGCCGCTGCCAGCACTGTGCTGCTGTCGCTGCCTGCGTCACAGGCGGCACCATTCCGAGAGCAGTCGGCCTCAGGGCCCACGTCAGCATTCAGCGCTGAATCCCTATGTCGCGTGACACAGCTCGTACGATTGTACCGCGTGCAGTGGCTGCTGGACGGCTCACAGGCCCCCCCTGAACCCCCCTCCACCCTGAAGACGGTTCGCTCCGGGGCGGTCTTGCTGCAAATGCTCACTTCCCAGGCAGAAAAACGAATAGAGCGTGACACTACTGCTGCTGCTGCTGCAGCGAGCAGTGATGAGGATTTGCTCAGCCTTGGGGGATCTGGGGGGGGCGGCTCCCCTTCCACCCCTACACAAGCAAAGCCAACATCTAGCACACAAGTGACCCCGCTTATGCGACAGCTGTGTGCCGACGTGGCGGCTGGGCGGGCTCTGGGTGTGATCTGGCGCAGCAAGACCAGGGCGGGAGGTAACCCAGCAGCACCCCCCTGCACCCAGTTTGTGCTATCCTGGGGCAGCAAATGGGGCCTGAGTGCCTGGCCTGAGCACACTGTGTCTGCATCAGTGTGCTTGTGGTTGGGAGGAAACGAGGGTACCATACAAACTGCACAGCGCGCTGTAGTGCCCTCGTCACCGGGCGGCGTCACCCTGCTGTCCCCAGCATACCTGGCCCCAGATCAGGGGGGGGCACAGGCTGCAGGCGACAGCGCAGGTTGGAACACATACTGCACTGTGCTGCACCGTGTTCCGGACCCGCCTTTCCAGCTGCGGTGCAAGGGTGTGTCTGCTGCGGGCCACAGCAAATGGTGCGACAAGATCGATATCCTGCCTCCGGGCGAGGGGGGGGTTGATACCCCTGCAGCGCACTCAGCCTCCGAGGACCTCCTTGGCATGGGAGGGCTTACTGCCCCAAGCACCCCCTCTGGTGTATACACCCCCCCCTCGATGTCCCGATTTGGGGGGGGCACACCTGCCTCTGCTGTGGCGGTACGCAGCGCCACCAAGGGAGCCGTACCGTCCACAGGAGGCCGCATGGCTGCAGCAAGCAGTACCTTGGCCGCAGGAGCAGCAGAGGCCGCCTTCACGGGCGACATCCCTGTCTTGATTACACTTGAGGCCGAGGGTGGGCTCACTTTGGAGAGGGGGGGAGTGGCAGGCGGCAGCGTCGAGCGGGGCTTTGCAGACCCAGTCGCCGCCCTGGGCGCCGTAGACTCAAAGAAACGAGGCCTGCTGCACCACGCTGCACGAGCTGGACAGCTAGATACTGTTGTTTGGCTCCTTAAATGGGTGAAGGGGGGGTCAGATCCCAAGGCCCTGTTTGACGCCCCTGATGTGCTGTGTGCCACACCGCTGCTGCTGGCTTGTGTGGGGGGGCATCTGCAGGTAGTCCGCGAGTTGCATTCTATGGGTGCCAGCTTGGCTGCTGCGGACGCCAAGGGGTACGGGGCGGTGCACTACGCAGTGCTGAAGCGCCGGTGGCCTGTCCTACGGTGGCTGCTGGAGGCCGGCGCCGCACCTAGCGCTGCCGCCGCGGGGGGCGCCACTCCCGCCACACTGCTGGCACGGGACGCAGAGGTGAAGGGGGCACTGCGACAGTTCGTGTCCATGATGCTTGAGGCTGCGGCATTGCCGAGCGCCCCTTCACCCCCTTTCCTGCTGGACAGCAGCAGGTACTCCCTGGCAGTGGGCGTCGCACCGGGCCGCCTGCTGCCGGGGCAAATGCCTGGCAAATGCGCTGAAGTGGGTGTATCGCCGAAGTTTTGGCCAACCTGGGGCGATGAAGTGGCTACAGTGCCGCTGAATTGGACCTCTGTTGACCCGCTTTCTCCCCGCTATGCGCCCCCTGACGGCTGCGCCCAGTGGGAGCCCAGCACACAAGACGGGAAGCTCCTCACGCATAAGTGCACCCCTGTGGCAGTGCAGCTGCACTCCCTGGCACCAGCGTCAAACTACCACACCAGGTGGCGCATGGCTGGAGGAGGGGGTGCAGCGGGGGCCTGGAGCTCCTCCAGTGCAGACATGAGCACCCGCGCTGCTGACGACAGACATATCGTCGCAGAGGGCGACCTGCCCAAGGCACTGCAGGCCGCAGTTGAGGGGCTAGCTGCAGCAGCTGCAAGCAGCACCGCTGCCCCCCCAGCTGCTGCGAGCTCGCCTGCCCCTGCTGCTGCAGCAGCAAGCGCCCCTGCCCCCACTGTGGCAGATGTGCCCTGGCAGCAAGCCGCCGCCACCGCTGTGCAAAGTGCATGTGCTGACGATGTGCTTGCTGCTGTGAAGCGTGGCTTGGCGTGGGGCATGTCAGCCGAGCGTGCTGCGCATTGCGTGCGTCTTGTGTCTGCCGCAGTTCACCTGGGAAATGTTGGGTGTGCAGCTGCAGTGCTAGCAGGGATCTCAGGCGGATCAAATGCTGCAGGGATCACTGTGTTGGATACAGGGAAAGCTTGGAGGGCTGTCCTGCAGGCAGGGGGGTTGAATGGGGGCTCAGATGCTGCTGCACACCCCCTCCTCTTGGCTCCTCAGGAGGGTCAAGGGGGCCTCTTAGCGGCAACCCTCTTGACGCTGCAGACCATTCCTGTGGCCCATTTACCGTCCATAGAACTGCTGGCACTGATACAGACAGACTGGAAAGCCTGGTCCAGGACCGTTGGGCCCCTTCTTTTCAAGTTGGAGGGGGGGGTAGATGACGTCCTCAGTGCCCACGACTGCTGGCCAAACGGCAGCAACCCCTTGCATATGCTGGCCTTTCGTGGGAATGTGTCTGCTCTGAGCGGCCTACGGGCTTGCTGTGGGGAGAATGCGTGGGGGCGAGCCGCCCTGGTGCTGGATGGGGGCAACGGGACCCCCCAGCACAGGGCTATGCAGGGGGGGCAGCTGCACAGCATCCGCCCATGTCTCGAGGCGCTATCGTGTGATGCTAATGTGCCTCTGCTTCCAGGCCTGCTTCGCCATGCAGTCGCCTGTGGGCATGTGCCGGCTCTGACGTGGACACTTGAGATGGCTGGCGGACTGCAGGGGGGCGTGGAGGGCACTGTGGCCGCTGCCTCTGGAGGCAGTGAAACTCTTCTCCGTAAAGCCACTCGCACTGGCGATCCCGAAATGGTGGCTACGATTCTGGCTGCCTTGGGCAAGCAGTAGTCCGCGTGGTGCCATGGCCATTCGGGCCGAGGGGGCTGCGCTGTGGCGTGGCGCGTCAGGTTGAGGTGCTGATGGTGTGCTGCTCGCATGAATAAAATGTGCAATCGTTTTTATTAGACCTGAGCGACTTGTGGTGGCTGAATTGTCCTTTCCCGCGCAATGGCGTCACTGAGCGGCGCTCGGTGTAACGCTACCAGCTCTTGGCTTGGCGCTTTGCAAGCCGACAAGAGCGGCACCTGCTGCTTTGTAGCTGGACTATGTGAAAGCATAGCAGGAGATACAGTACCAGACATTCCAGTGTTTGCTGCTGTGACTGCAGCACAGTTGGACGCTGCTGCAGACGGCTCATCGTCGGCAGAGATGTCCTTGGAGGAAGCCCTGAAGCGTGAACGCTCCCGAACAACGACTGCTGGAATAACCGAATTTCATTGGAACCCATCTAAGCAGCACTGTGATGTCCTTCTTCTTCCATACAAGGGCGATCTTTTCATTGCGCGAGCGCCGGCAAATGGTGCGGATTTTGCTAAAAGCCCTAGTGCCACAAGGTGGCAACTTTCATGTGTATTCAAACGAAAGCTGACTGCCTTTGGGGGTGCATCATCTGAAGTTCAGTGGTGTCCTGATGGAAATTGGGTGCTTTTCGTTCAGGACGGTGAGGTCTGTGCAACCTCTGTCAACCCACTGCTGGGAGACTCAGCCAGCGCGCATGCCGACAGCACTGCCACAGACAATGACCACAAGGGTGCATGGCAGGTGACTAACGGATATGTGACTGTGCGTTTAACACACGGTGCGTGGGAGTCGCGGCAATCCTCGCAGCCCTTCCGGCAGGGGGAAGCCGACTACCTCGCACAGGAGAGCTTCGACCGCTTCAGGGGCTTTTGGGCGTCGCCCTGCTCCCAGCTGCTGGCGTTTCAAAGCACTCGAGATAGCCACATTCCCCCGTTCCACATTCGGCACCAGCACAGTGTAGATCCATACGCTGGGGAGGTACACCGCTATCCATTCCCGGGGGGTGCAGCTCCCATTGTGACGCTGCACTGCTGCAGCCTGCAGCTGCTAGCTGCCACTCAAGCTGCCCTCATAGCCAATACAACCGTCCAGTCATCAATTGATGCTGCTGTGCAGTACCTTGTGGCTGCAACGGCCAATGCACCGCAAACACTAGACTGCCAGCCATACGGCCATAACAACTGGTACATGTCCCGATGCGCGTGGGATGGTGCACAGGGGCTGCTGCTTGTGGCGTGCAACCGCGCCCAGAACCAAAAAGATCTCATGCGCTTCCCCGTGGGCTGTCTTGCCACAGTGGGCGGCGCTGCCGAAGTGCCACGTAGCGAAGACTGCGCTGCCAGCAGCGTGCAACCACGCCTACTGCTGAGAGAACGCTCCACATTTTGGACAGACGTGTGTTCAGACGTGTGGATGCCTCTTCTCACCCACACAAATGGGGTGTTTACCGCATCGTGGGCAGAAGACTTGTCGTCGAGCAGCTCGCCGAGTACGCGGCTTCTTCTGTGGGGTGCGCAAACCACCGGGTACAGACACCTGCAGCTGGTGCGTTATGACACCGACGCACCCCCCACACCAAACAGTACTCTAACGCATGGCTGTTGTGCTGCTGGGGGTGCTGACAGCTTCACCACTTCTGCATTAACAGCAGGACAACTGCAAGTGTGGCGCCAAGGGGGGATGGCCGAGGTCTGCCACGTCGTAACTGAGGGCAACTGGAATGTCACCAGTATCGACATGGTAGACGTGCAGGCTGGCATTGTATTTATAACAGGCAACATGACGAGCCCACTTGAGCGCACGCCAATGGCGGTGTCTCTTCGGGGAGCAGCTGCCCCTGGCGGTGCTGCAGCTGCCCAGGCAACGGTCGAGCTTTCAGTGGCAGACCCCACAGCGAAAACAGCTCCTGCATTCGCTCATTGGTTTGAGGAGACACTAACAGAATGGGGCTCAGACATGCTCCAGTGGGGCTGGCCTGCGGGCAGCTCACCTAGCCCAAGCGTTGCGCAGTCCACCTTCGGCGTGCATTCAGCCCGATACCCGACAGCTGCCAATGCTGCTGAGAGCGGTACGCTAATTGCACTTAAAACAAGCAGCATGACATCATCTGGGAAGACGAACCTCGTGAAGTTTTCTGCAGCAGCGCATGGAGCTATGGGTGTGGGTGCATTCGAATCAGTGGCGTCTGCAGTGTACCGTCCCCGGCCTGCATCAGGCTCTGGCAGCATTACTGATGACCCCCCTGCACCCAGTCAAGATGCGACTAACCCACTCCCAACTCTATTTGCATTTCCTGTGGATGGAGCGCAGCAAACCCTGTTGGGCGCCCTGTGGCTGCCGCCTGACGCAGTGCTGGGGCAGGAAACGCCACCCAAAGCAGTTGTGTCTGTGTACGGCGGGCCAGGTGTCCAGTATGTACAAGCACACTACAAGTACACTGGAGCGGACCGCAATGTCAAAGCACTGCTTGCTGATGGCTTTGCTGTTGTCAGGGTGGACAACAGAGGAAGTGATTGCAGAAGTACTGCCTTTGAAGGGGCTATCTTCAAATCCATGGGTGGTGTGGAAATAGACGACCAAGCTGCAGCCGTACAGTGGCTTCAAGCCAGAGGTGTGATTGCTGATCAACGGGTGGGCGTGACTGGCTGGTCCTATGGGGGCTACGCTTCGCTGCTGTGCGCGCTCAAGTACCCGTCGTTGTTCGGCACAGCGGTTGCTGGTGCGCCTGTTACGCACTGGCGGCTGTATGACTGCGGCTACACAGAACGCTATATGGGCTGGCCCCCTGCCTTGCCTGCTGCTGCTGGTCTTGAAGAAGCACTTGATGACCCGTACTGCATCAGCAGCGTGGCGCACCACCTGTCAACCCTGACAGCGAAGAGCCTTGGAGGTGCTGTTGATGTCCCATCATCTCCACAGGTTCTCATTGTGCATGGTATGTTGGACGAAAATGTGCACTTCCGACATACAGCACGGCTAGTGGCAGCACTACAGACAGCAGGTGCACCGCATGAGCTGCTAGTACTGCCCACAGAGCGCCACGGACCCCGCACGCCAGCTGTGCGCAGCATGGTGCTGCGCCGCAGTGCCGCCTTTCTCAAAGCAGGGGTGTGAATAGTCTGGGAACCCATTTTGTATAATGCATTGCATTAGTCCCTACTGCGCTTTTGCTTGCAGGTCGTTTTTTCGGTCAACATTTCATTCATCGGTGTGCATGATCACGAACTACGCCTGCGCAGCAGCGGCTGGCGCAGCGGCCTCCTCGCCGGAGCCCCCCGCAGCTAGCACAGCCGGCGTCTCCGTAGCCTCTGTGTTGAAGTCTTGAGCTACTGTGACCTTCTCACCACCTGGCGCCTCTGCCCCCACCGCAGCTGCCGCCGTTGTTGGGGCGGGCTTGGCAGCAGCAGGTGCAGGTGCCGCTGGGCCCAGGCGAGCACACACCCCACAGCACAGCGCCACCTCCCACCAGCTCAGCGCAGGCAGGCCATGTGCGTGGCGGAATTCGCGTGATTGCCCATACATGTACACGACAAACAGCACAATCAACAGAATCACCATGAACGTCGTGCCCAGCTGGGTGCCGGCCAGGGTGTTGGATGTGTAGCTGCGGTTGGTGCCGTCCACATCCTGCGCAGAGAACATGCGGCCGTTCAAGCAGATGCTGCCTGCGTTTGCGCCGACGCCATTTTGCCCAGCCCCTGGGACACACTCCTGGCAAACTCGGTTGGCATCGCAAAAGCCAGTCCACAGGGCCACCCGTACAAGGCCAGCCTGGGACAGACTGGAGTCGGGGCCAGTGCTGCGGCCAAAAGCATCAGTGGCAATTCCTGACGTATTAATGAATCGGAATTCCCCGCATATACCCCCAGATCCCTCACCAAAGTCATTATTGGACGGGTTAGCCCCCACTGGGTCAAACCGGTTTGCTGCTGGCACCACGGAGCCTGCACCCCGAACAGCCAGTTGCCCCCCAGGTGCTGCCGTTGACGAGGAACCAAGGATTGGGTGCACCATTGCTGGAGTGGTGAGTGATGTTGCACTCTGCATGTGGCTGACACATGTCTTGCCCAGCACATCAGAGCTCTTTTCACGGCAAACCCCGAACAGTGCCGCAGACGTGGAATCGCAGTTGTACCATCGTGTGAATCGAGAGTCAGGAGAAGCACTGCCCAATGAGCACAAGCCGTCATCCAGGTGGCAGTACTGCCCGGCCTGGCAGTGTGA
>Ga0307982_1000467_pt1 | contig 32038 bp, 8 predicted proteins | sample OrgLakmetagen989_FD_201847 | JGI IMG/M metagenome (GOLD analysis project Ga0307982, IMG submission 201847) | Saline water microbial communities from Organic Lake, Antarctica - #989 | ecosystem: Environmental > Aquatic > Non-marine Saline and Alkaline > Saline | place: Antarctica: Organic Lake...
TCGGCACATAGTGAATAGTGAAGACGAAATGTTCGTCTTTTGAGTGGCAATTGACCCATCCCGCCCACCCGGGTTTGGGGTGGCAAGATTGACCCCAAATTTGATTGCCATTACTTTGACCCACCTGGGGCTCTCTCAAACACAAACTGGTGCCGCACTCCCCCCCCCTTCAGGAAAGCACGTGAGCATGCCTAAACCTGGGCCATGCGCACCAAACAGTTCTGCCCTTGTGACTGTTTTAGTTCATGTGCTTTCCTCAACCTGCAGGTTGACCTCATGCTGGCTCGTCTTGATTGCCAAAAAAGCTCTTTGACTTATCCTTCATCTGCGCCGATTGTTTCCACGGCTGCAGAGAAATTAACACCGTAGGAAGACATTTGACTGATCGATCATGGCGAGCGTGTTTTTCATCGCACTAGCTTATGTTGCATTGCCAGTAAGCTCACCTTGCCCGGCCTGTCGAGTGTGCCATGTGGCAGCATTTTCCGCAAATCTTCGCAGATCGCTGTTGTGCTATTCCTGCTGACGGCCTTACCGCTTCCTCGTTCGATTAAAAAGTGGATCACTTGGTTTTCAGACAAAGTGCTGTTTCTTGAGTAAGTTGTTCTTGTAAAAAAATAGGCGGCAGTTGTCGTGGTGATTCGTAGTCCGCAGCTCTGCATCACGATTGGGATGAATCTTGTGCAGGGTGTACTTTGTCGCATTTAAAATTGCACTGATCTGGTTTGTGATCATTATCAGTGGGATCACACTGCTCTCTGCGCTGATCACAGCACGGGGAAAGGCCGCAGAAGTTTCCGCTGCTCAAGCCCGAGGCATTGCATCAATGAGCTCAACTGCACGCTCCCTGAAATGGCGCGCCGAGAGGAACGCCTGGCTGGCTGCCTTCAATTTGTTTGCTTGGTTTGCTTTGTGGGCTTATTACTCCGCAGTGTCCCAGCTGAACGCAGCCCTCGACCGCGACGATGCTCGCGCTGCCCGTGCCGCCCGCGTGCCAGTGCAGCGCCCCGCAGTCGACCAGCTGCACAATGACGACGAGCATGCTCACCAAGAATAAGCTGCTCGAGCTTCCGCTTCTGGGGGCTGCTTTGCGTGCATGTGTCAGGCCTACCCTGGGCAAACCGCACAGCGAGAATTCTGCAAAGCCAAAATGGCTTTGCTGCATCTGCAGGCAGGTGTGCCCAAGTGGAGAGGCTGCCCTGTACCCCGAGAACCACACAGTCCAGGCTGAGGGCTGCGTGTTTATTCCCACAGATTTCACACATTCGGTGAGAGGCCCCCTCTTGGGCCATGCTTGCCTGACGCACTCACATCTTGAGTCAGCCACCCAGCGGCCTGACTCAACCAATTCAAAGTCCTTACCATATCAAAGCTTTCATGTTGTGTCATTGTCATACAGTGCAAGTTTGAGTGTGTCAAAGGTCCGCCAACGCAACACACAAATGGCAACTGCGGCAGCAGCATCGTCTGCGACTTCCGCAAGCGGCACGTCAGTGGGAAGCATGGCACTCAGTTCCGCTGCTCAGAAGGCACTTTCTGCTGAGATCATGGAGTACCCTGATCATAGGCCTATGCAAGAACCATTGTTGCTGTCGGGCGAAGTTGTCAAGGGGTTCGGCCGCGGCAGCAAAGAGCTTGGCATCCCCACAGCAAACTTGCCCGTTGAGGCACTCGGCAATGCGCTTGACGAGATCCCTGCAGGCGTGTATTATGGGTGGGCGAGTGTGGGTGATGAACAAGTGGAACCGTGTAAGATGGTCATGTCCATTGGATGGTATGTAGTTGCATGGTGTGATGATGCGTCGAAGCCAACTCAAGGAATCACTCTCGATTTCCGCATTTCGTACATTATGAGTGAGCTTGAAGTGACCCTGTAACTGTATTTGCAGGAACCCATTCTATGGAAATAAGCACAAAACGGTGGTACGTTTTGCGGGCATACCTGGTCATTTTAACTGCGCTGAAGTGGACAATGTTTCCGGAGCTTACCGAGCTTCCTTCTGCAGGAGCCACACTTGCTGCAGCATTTCCCTGAGGATTTTTACGGGCAGGAGCTCAGACTGGCTGCAATTGGATATTTGAGGCCCGAGTGGAACTTTGACTCGTTAGGTGCGTGGAGTATTGAGGTTTTGCATGAAGATGCGGGGCATAGCCTATCTCTAGCCATCTGGAGAATCCTCTCTGGACTCATATGCCCAACAGAATTCCCGTACATACCAGCCAACTAGTAATGACACCACATTTTCGATGCAGAGGCTCTTATTGACGCAATCCTCAGTGATGTGCACGCAGCTCACAACCACTTAGATGCGGAGTCTGCCCAGAGCAGCAAGGGCTTGGAGTTTTTGAGGCCGCGCGAATCTGTACCAACAGCAGCCGACACATCTACTACTGCTATCGGTGAGGAAGGCAAAGCAGCTCCTGCAGAAGCCACCACTGAGTAATTCACCAGTTTTAGTGTGCTGTTGCAATACAATGCATTTCATTTCAAACGCCAGCCACAGCACCGTGCGGAGTTACGCTGCCAGCAGCTTGTCCACCGCGTCCTCAGTGCTCCACTTGCTGGCTTCCAGGGCAGAGCGCACTGCAGCCTCATCAGCGCTGCCTGCTAGCAGCTCCATGACCTGTGCTACCTTGCTGTCTTGCTCAGCTATGTCCCCTGTAGCCTCAGCCGGGACGTCCTCGGTGGGGGCAGCGGGCTCGCCAGAGTCAGCAGTGCATGCAGCTTCCCGGTCGCAAGGCGACTCGCCAAGGGCCGCCAACAGCACTTGCAGCTCCTCCCACAGTTTGCGCAGTCGGTCGGCGTGCCCAGAGGCAGTGGAGGTGGCAGCTTCCGCCAGCCACCCATCCACCAGCTGGGAGATGTATTTCCGCTTCAGGCGGAAATGGCACTGCACCGCCTCCTCGAAGCCCTCGGGGGCATTCTTCAGCTGGTCGATCATGGCCCAGCGAAGGGTCCCCTCCCGCAGCTTCTCATACCCCCCATTGTCAGCGTAGCGCACCAGGCGGTCACCTTCGGGGGTGCCACGTTGCCGTTCGTACCCAGGCTCGTTGAACGCGGGCTCGGGTACCATGATGAGTGCTTGGATGGACACCAGCATCTGCAGCATGGTGGAGGTGTCAGCATTCCACTCCTCCGTCTTACTGCCCCCCGACCACGTCCCCAGCAGGCTCAAGCACACCTTTCCGTTAGCGTACAGATTCGGGTTGAAACGGAAGGAGCCCCCCCCTGTGGTGATGATCTTGCAGGACGGAGGCCCGTTGGGGTAGTTTGCGCCGCAAAAGATGTCAAACACAAACGCACCAGAGTCGTACGGGGTGCCGTCGGGGCCGAAAATCAACGCCTGCAGGATATACGGGCGGCGTTTGTCGTGGCGCAGCAGCACGGTGCTCTCCCAAGACAGCGGCAGCCCCTTCTTCATGCCTCGAAGCTCAGCCTTGACACGCTTGGTGACGGTGGCTGCCATGGTCTTGGCAGAGCTCTTGATGTCAGAGCTGAATATAGACCGAAACGCGCCGGACGCCAGGCTGAAGCTGGCGGTGTCATACGCGAATCCTTTCATGTGTTCACAGTACAGCACCTTCAAGGTGTCGTCGTCCCCCCCTTGACCCCCCACGACATGCAAATCATCACCCCCCCCTGCACCAGCAGCTGCAGCGGGCGCAGGGGCGGCAGATGCTGCCGCACCACCACTGCTCTTTGCGGCAGCGGCTGCAGCTGCAGCTGTGGCCGCCTCCACTCGCGCAATGTGTGCCGCCAGTGCCAATTTGCAGCTTTGTGCTGCTGCTGACAGCAGCTTCATTAGGGCCTTCTGCACTTCAGGCGAGGTCTTGTCAGCGCCGAAAATGGGCTTTTTGCTCTGCTCAGCATCCAACAGCCTCTGCAATTCCGCCTGCACTTCCGCCATTCCCACTTCGGAAATAGGCTCCTCCTCTGAGTACACTCCCAGGGCGGCCAGGGCGGCGGAGTCTCGCTCCCCATCCCCCTCAACTGGAGGCAGCTCACCCTCCAGGAAATCATTGGCCAGCTCCTGCTGCTCCAGGATCAAGCCGCACACGGAGCGGCCCTGCTCGGGGAGCTCGCCCAGGAGGTGCACCATTTGGGGAGAGCGAGCTAGGGCAGCCACAGTGCTGTACACGCCAATGTACATTCGCGGAAACGCAAAGATGTCAATCTCAGTGGAGCGTAGAAAGGATTGCAGCACAGGCAGCAGACAGGACTTCTCCAGGCGGTCGGCGGCGTCGCTGGGCAGTGTGATGGCATCGGGGGACATGCCGCCAGGCGCCGTCACGGCTGCAGCCAGCACTCCCAGCATTCGTACGGACTTGGTCTGCCGGTCGTGCTTCCGGGCCAGGGCAGCGGCAACCTCCCCCGCAGCGTCAGTGCCCTCAGCGCCGTCGTAGCCATACCCAGTGCCCTTGGCCCAGAACTCGCCATCACCCCCCTTGGCCTTGCGAGCCTCGGCTGCCTCCTGCTTTTGCTTGCGGTCGGCATGTCGCTTTGCGACCACGGCGGTGTCCTCGAACTGCTCCACCCACTTCTCGTCACGGGGGCCAGTGCCTTGCAGCTCCCCCAGTCGCATGGCCAGCACATCCAGGGCTCCTGAATTAACAGCTGCACTGCGAACAGCCTGGGCATTTTCGACATCTTCCAAGAACAACTTCTCCAGAGCTGGAAGAACAGCCGACGCGGGGTCTGCACATGCTTCCTTGGAGGGCTGTGGCAGAGTGAGCTCGTGTTCTTGCTTGAACACCAGTGCTTGCAGTAGCAGTGCCATGCAGTCAGTGTCGGAAATGAAGGCTGGCGCAAAGCCAGGCAGGCTCAAATAGGACTCCAGCGCGCGCAAGAAAGCAAACCACTGCGTGCCAGTGATGTCTTTGGGGACTGCTGCACTCTTCTTCTTCTTGTTCTTCTTCTTGCTTTTCTTGGAGTCGTTGGTGGTGACTGGCTCATCCTCACTGACATCTGCAATGCGCTTTCGTATCAACTTGGTCAGCTGCGGAAGCCCTCCATTTTCCGCAATCCACCGGAACACTGGGCTGCTGCTGCTGCCCCCCACACTTGGCAGCTGCAGCTCAGGCACATCTGCGGTACTACCCAGTTTCCACTGCACGGAGTAGGTGAGCTCGACCAGGTCTTGTCCCATGCGAGATATGGCGCCATCAGTGGCGCCCCCTGCTCCAGATGCCGCCATTGGGCTGAATGCATGTCGCAAGCCACGGGCAACTTGCCCGAGGGTGGCCGTAGCCGGAACACGAAGCGGACCAGAAGGCCCACGCACGAACACTGTGATTGTGTCCCCAGGCAGAACATCGTTCATGGTGAGAATGTCGCCGACTGTGTCTGAACTGTGTGCCAAATGGGTGTCGAGGGGGGTGAGAATCCTCACTGAGGAGGCAGACAACGAGGCGTCAGCGCTGGCGCCCGTGACAGCTTTGTCCTGCCCGGCAGCGATGACGCCCTGCCCCGCAGGTGCATCCACTGACTTCACAACCGGCTGCAACAAGTCCGCCGTTATCGCCGAGGAAAGATCTTCCAACTTGGGCGGGCATTGCACTTGGAACTCTGAGACAGTGATGCTGCAGGGGTAGTAGGTGGCGATCATGGGGAAGACAGGTGCATCCAGCTCAAGCAGTTTCTCCGAGATGACAAACGGCTCTTGGGCGGAAGGCGTGGTGAAGGACAGAACACCCGTGTTCATGTCAGCCTCCAGCGAGAAACACGTGTTCATGCTTCCGCCAGACAGCATTGCGTACATCCCTGCCTCAGATTTGTGGCTGCCGTTGTCTGTGATGGTTTGCGCGTTTGGTCCGGCAAGGATCATGCCCTTTGCATTGGTTGGGTTGAACGAGGACAGTTCAAGTTGCAGCGAGCCAACGCCAAAGTACATGACGTGTTGCACGCCAGTCGTGGTGAGCTTCCATGAGTACACACCAGAGGCAGGCAAGCTGGTGTTTAGGTATGCAAACACCTGATCATGCTTGGTTGAACTGATGGTCAAGTTGTTGTTAGACAGGTTGAAGCTGCTGGTTGCAACCTCGGGCAGCTGCGACAGAAACTCGACATTTGCATACGCCGCAGACAATTGCTTCAGCCCATCTGCAAGTAGAGTCTGGTTGTCAACAGCGCTGCTCCCGGCTGAACGTATGAATGCTGCATCAGCAGGATGTGCTAGAGCAGCAGCAACTTGCTCCTTTGCCACCGTTGCATCGACCAGCAGCCGGTGCAGAAACGTGTTCATGGTTGACTGGGAAGCGATCTGCTGCAGTAATAATTGCCCAATGCGACCCTGGTTTTCCGGATTGAAGTTCACGCAAGTGCGGATCAGCTGCAGTGCAGCTCTAAACACGCCGTCCATTCGCGCGGCAGAGCCTGTGACGGCTGAGAGCTTCGAGAGCACCTTGGGCAGTAGGGCACTGCCAAAGTGTGCCTTGACAGCACTGTTGTTGGTGGCTGCTGTGGTGAGTGCCTCCAGCAGCATTTGTGCTGTGGAGTTTGCCCCGCTGTCGGTGTGACACGTCTCCAGCGCTGTGTGCAGGGCGTCTGTCAAGGCCGTCACAAGCTGCAAGCTACCCGCCGCATTGGAGTCCTGCAGCGATGCAGTGTTCCGTGCCAGAAGTGCCCCGCTGGCTCCTGCCACCAGCTTGTGGGCCGCGATTGCTTGTGCTGACTCCACACCTGTGCCAGCTGCAGCACCGGTGGATGGAAACTGAGCCTGCAGTGCGCCAAGTGCGCCAAGTGCAGTCGCTTGCAGGGCCTGTAGCACTTGAGAGAATGCGCCGCTGTCCAACACTGCCACCAGAAGCTGGATGCAGCCAGTTCTTGCATCAGCTGGGGTGTCCACAGACAGCGCCAGCTGCAGCGCTGGGTTACACAACTCCTCCGCGTCAGTCGCTGACACTGCCCCAACAAAGCTTCCTGCGCCGCGGCGATGTACCACACACTCTGCCAAGGATGAGGCTGCTGTGGCGATGCCAGCAAAGGTCTGGGAGGAGGCCTGCGTGGCGGCGCCCAGGGCTGCGGACACCTGGGCCCATAGTGCCTTGAATGGGCCCACCCCAGCCACGCTCTGCACCACAGCTGTCACCATGGGATACACGGTATCAGCTGCTGCCTCTTGCAGCGCCTTGCTCATGATACCGTCTGCCACATCTGAACAGTGCGCTGCGAACATGGCGGCCACGGCACGGATGTGCGCCCCCACCAGGAAGGACTCGCTGTGGGGGAGAGTGGCTGCCAGCATGTCCATCAGAGCCTTTTTATCGGTACACAGGGTTGCAGCGACATCAGTGTATGCCCGGCAGGCGGCCTGCAGCAAGTTCAACGACAGCAAGAACGGCTTCTGGCTGGCGGTGGGGCCGGCCCTCTGGCCCAATAGCTGTGTCCCGTGCACCCGCAGCGCATCCAGGCTCACCCGTTGGCCGGGAGCGAGCTTCAATGTAATGCGCACTGATGTGCCCACTTGTACAGCTTGCGCCGACACGGTGACTCGCACAGATGTCTTGTTTAAACTGATGGTGAGGCCCTCTGACCCTCCGCCGCTGGGGACGCTGGAGTCACCAGGCTGCATGAAAGCGGCGACCTGTGATCGCACCGACAAAAAAGCTTTGCGGCTGGTTTCTGCCTTGACTGCTTTCCCCAGGGGACAAGCTGCAACTGAGAACAATCGTTCCTTTTCGCCCAGGGGTGCGTCGCCCACATCCACAAGCACAGTGTCGGGAATCGAGACGTCTCGCAGGAAAATCATCTCTACAGCATTAATGACGGTTGGTGCTGCAAGATCCAATAGCACTGTCACATTCCCATCGGCGTCAGCTGCAAGCGTACAGGTTTCCTCGTCAGCAGGCTTCTTGGATAGTGGGGGTGTTCCAGTTTCAGCTGCTGTTGAAGAGCCGAACACGTCAGAGTGCAAGCCTTCAATAAAGTTCAACCCCCACTTCGTTCCAGCTGTGTTCCCACCGTCCTCCCAGAGGCTTGGCGTGATCCGCTTCATCCCGATCAGTTGCCCCCCCAGGGCGGGAAACAACGCTGGGTCCACATGTAGCAAATCCGGCACATGTGACAACGTTTTGCAGGACTGAGTGGTCGACTGAGTTGCTTTCCAAACTTGGGAATGTTGTCGGAACACGTCTTGTGCGATCTGCGCTTGCAAGAAGCCCTTGAGACGCAGAGTGCCAGAGTTGGCATGCCGCACACTGCAGGTGCTTGTCACATCAGACTCAGCAGCAGCCTCTGGTGCAGCACCTGCCCCCATTAGCCACGCTAGTGCCTTGGCAGGTGATGCCAGCTGCGTGCTGCTGGCAGCGACAGCGCTGCCAGCAGCCCCGGCCAGAGCTGGGATCACCTGCAGCAGCGCGGAACACAAGTGTTCTGCTTGTTCTTCCGAGGTAACCAGGCGACGCGCAACACACGCCACCGCTGTGATGGAGGCGTCGCTATCTGCAGCACTCTGAAGCAGCTTCGATGAAAGAAGCACTTCTAAACAAAGGTCAAGGCAGGCGCGCCCTCCGTAGGCATCGCTTCCGATGTCCACCGTGATGATTTCAATCACCAGCTCAGCCACTTTGCCCAGGGCCACGGGCGCGCCCTCCTCAACGACTAAGGCCTGAATGCCCACCGGCCTCAGCGTCAGTGCTAGCCCTGGCTCATCAGCGCTGCTTTGCATAGGGTCGCGCCCCACAGCTGCCAGTGCAGGTGACACGCCTCGACGGGTAAGCCACTGTAACAGATTCAGCACACAAGGCTCCAAGCTTTCAGTGCTTGCGTTGGCCAGCTCGCTGCGTAGCGCTTGGCAGCGTTCCTCTGAATGCACCCAGGCATGGGCGGACCGGCGGGCTCGCGCAAGTGCCTCAGATGTGCTTAGGCGGCCCAGAGCTCCTACAGTCTCTTGGGCGGGAATTTCACCCACGAAAGTGCCTATCTCCGCACTGACCGTTTGCAGTGCCGACATGATCGCCCCGTCCTCGTCAGTCTTTGTGGCTTCCAGTGTGCCTGCCAAAGAAGGCGATGCAGCCAGCACCTGCGTCACTCGGGCGGGCAGCGCGAAGTCACCGGCATCCACAGCAGTACGCACGACACTGAAGCATGCCTCTAACAGCTGCAGCAGCCCGGCATCATTCATGCAGTCAGTGAGCGTGAGGATGCCTGTGCCTGTGCGCAGCAGCGCAAACAAGTGTGCAGGGGTGGCGCCATCTGCCGCACATGGGGCAGCTTTGTAAGCCTCTGCTTGAAGTTGCAAGAGACTTCGCAGCAGGTCTGCAGCTTGTTCGTTGCCAGCGTTCGCGATGCTCAACATCTGTTCCGACAGCATGCCCAGCATGGCTTGTTGCACTTGAGCAGCTGCTCCGTGTGAGTGCCCTAGGGAGTTCTCGGCGTCTCCCCGCAGGACAGCCTTGCGCACAAGACGCAGCAGCTGGGAGGCAACCACCACGATGTCCCCTTCGGCTGCAGCCAGCACAACTCGCGCAATGCGAGCCAGCTCCTTCCCTGCAGCGAGAGCGGAAGTGGCAGCACTGCCACTTCCGCTGCTGTTTGCAAGAGCGGAAATGACTGTTGCGGGGCTGGCAAATTCAATCAGCAGCTCCAGCGTGTGTTGCCAGGCAGAGGAGGCTAGGGAGCCAGCCAGACGGGTGCGCTTAAGAACATTCACAAGGGCGCTGGCGATGCCGGCAGACATGCCGCTGGACGCACTGCGAGCAACGACGAAGCGCGAGCCCCGTGTTGAGCCGGCGCCAGGCATGCCTGCATCGGTGGCTGATCGAACCAGGCCCAGATGGCTACCCCCTGGTGCGGAGGTGTGGCGAGACAGGGCCAGTGGCGCAGGTGGGGGCACTGCGTCCACTGAGTCACCAGCGGCCTGGCCTGCACTTGGCGAGGTGCCTGCGTTCAAAGCCGCCCCCCCCATCACAACCTTCTTGCCGAGCTTCGATTTCCGCCTGGGCTTCTGGGCAGCGGTGGGGCCAACAAGCACTGCCTGCAGACACTGCAACAGGAAGGACACTTGCACGGGCAAGCTGTCAGCTGATAACAGGTCCTGTACAATGCGCTGAACTGCTTGGCGCACGGAGGCAGAGCCAGCGGAACCAGAGTTCAACCCTGCAACAAGCTGGAAAACGGCATTGCGCAGGAACGGATCGGTGGTGTCTGCTGTCTGCAGCAGGAGCTGCTTGAAGCTGGGAGCTGCCACCAGCGTCTCTGCGACGGCGGCAGCAGGCAGTACGGCACTGACTGCCGACAATGCCCGCAGCAGTGCGAGGGCCACTGGCTGTTGGGGGGGGCTTGTGAAATGGATCAGGGAGCCCAGCAGCAAACCCAGCACTGCGTCAGGCGTGTTCATTGTTCCGCCCAGCAGCTCTGCAGCAGAGGTTGTACTAGGCACACCACCAGCACTCTGTGCCCGAGACAATGCCACAGGCCCTGGGGGGGGTGGCAGGGATGGCACGGCGGTCGCATCGCCAGCGCCAGAGCTGTCGCCAACCGTGTTTGCATTGGTGCATGCAGCAGCGGCAGCTGGCAGTGCATGGCTGAGCATTAGTGCTGCCCACGCGACCACCTCTGGGCGGGCCTCTGATTGCCCCCCCTTGATCAGCCCAAGCAGCCCCAGCAGCATGGGGCTGCGCACAAGCAGCTGCTGTGGAGAAGGAAGTGACGCGTCTCCAGCCACCTGCGCTGCTGCAGCGCTTTTGGCCAGCAGCGCCAGCACTGACATGACCTGCTGGTTGCCACCGCCTATTGCCTGCGCCGCTGTGCTCACTGCGCCAACAATCCACTCAGTACATGCAATGGCGCCATCGTGGGTGGCAGAGGCACCATTCAGAGCCGTTTGCAGCACCTCTGCGGCTACCGCCCTGGCGCCGTGGGTGGGTGGGCAGGTCGCTGCAAATGCCTGGAAAAGAGAAGAAAGCTGAGGTGCGCGCCATGTGACGACAGAGGCGTCATGGCCGCATGCAGTCCACAGTGTGTGTGTACAGTGCAGTAGTATTTGTGCTGTCCAAGCCAGCTGCTCGCTGTGCATGCTTGGGTCACACAGAGCGGCAGCTGCAGATGCATCAGCGGTGCTGAGCGTCACGCCCGCGCGCACACTTTGCTGCTTCAAGTACCGCACCCGGCGCACACCAACCGACACATCCAAGGCAAGGCTATAGTACTTGGCTTGCTGGACATTATCCAGGGGAGGAAGGGACGCCAATGTGACCTTTCCGCTGCCGCCGCTGCTTCGCACGCGCTGCAGAAGCAAGGCAATGCTATCGCGGTGTGCACAAAAGGCGGCGTAAGCCTGTCCCAGGTCCCACTGGGCCGCACTCCAGGCTGCCTGCAACTCCACAGCGTTGCGTGTCTGCCCGTCAGCAGCCTTGGTGACAGCACCCCCAGCTGTGCCGAACGGTGTCAACGAAAACTGCACCATGGCGTTCGCAGCCTTTGCGGGCTTATCACCGGCACCACCTTCCTTGACAGCAGCAGCTTTCTTGATCTGCGATCCAATCACCGCAAATGGGCTTTTGGCAGCCCCCCCTGCTGCGGCGCCGCCCGCCGGCGCTGAGGTGCCGGCGGTGTCATCCAGATACACCACGTCCAGAATCAGCTCCAAGTAGCGCGCTGTGATGGGCACAGACATGCCCCTGGCACCCTTTGTGTTCTTGCTTGTCTCCCCGAACACATCTTGGATATGCTGCGGCACGTCGCCAAGCGACCCCTGGGCTGAAGGGGACTGCCCGAACGGCAATCCTCGAGACTCAAGCCACGGATGCATTTCACTGTATGCGTTTCGCACATCTGCAACGGTGTCGGCACCAGGCTGCTGTAGCAGCTGTCCATACACTCGTTGTTGCTTTGCCGCAGCCAATCCTTGCTTTAGCAAAGGCAGGCTGGCGATTTCCACTCCAGGACTGCGTGCAACCATTTGCTTGGATTGCAGGCCACTGCCGGAGACACACGTGATGGAATCAATGGAGACACACAGGTTAGCACTTGTCATGAACACTGTTGGGAAGAAAAGCGTGTCAGGATCACCCTTGAGCGGCATACTGCTGGGAAGATTTTTGTCAACTCCAAAGTCCTCACTTCCGACGGACTTGGTTTTGGCAACAGACCACTTCTCTTCATCAAAGTCGAACGTAATGCGGAGCGAATGTCCAATGGGGGCACTGACACCAGTGGAGGTGGATTGGCTGTTGTGATAAGCATACGAATCGTTCAGTCCGCACGTCCACAGGTCGGGCTGTGCAGTGAAGCTTTGAGCGATGTTTTGCCAGCTGCAGGTGTCAGTCTGCTGCACAATGCCGACATAGGCGCAGGAAGCCGGATTGGTGCCAGTGTGTCCCACTGACGCATTATCTACAAACCGGTACACTATTTCCCACTTGCCGACACCGGGAATACCGGTGCTGCAGGTGGCAAAGCTATTTCCGCCGGCACTCGTGGCAGCCACTGTGCCGCCCGCATACAGCGTCACACCCTTGGATATATCCACGCACCCGGCCACACTGTCGTCACCGCATTCAGCAAACACAGGGCTGACTGATGTCGCTGTGGACTGCTCCTCCACTGGCGCCACTGCATGTGCAAGGACCCGCAAGTTGGCAGCAGCGTGCTCGCCCAAACTGGCCACCGCAGCCAGGTTCAAGCTCTGCAGCTGCAAAGCGCAGCCCAAATCCAGCCACATCGTGGCGGGCATACCGCGGGCAAGCAGGCTGCCCCCTGCAGTCCCCCGACATGCGTCAGTAATGAGCCCCTCTGGACTCACCTTGGCACGCTCGTCGCCAGTTGCCTGGACGAGGCTCGTTACAAGCTGCTTCCCCAAGGCGTTGCAGCGCGCCATAGAGCTGCAGCTGACAAGCTTGGCGTCGGTGCGCCCAGCGCTTGCTAGCGAGTAGTGCAGAGCAGGGGTACGCCCGCCAGCCGTTAAGCCCCATGGGGCATTCAGCAGTCGTGCGTGGCTGCCAAACAGCTCGCGTAATACGGCATGCTCCTCCGCAAAATCCTGCACTTCCAACAGTTGTGCGCTCACCTGTTGAAGCAGTGGCGCCACCTCGCGCAGTGTGCCAGCGGCCTCACAGCTGTTTGCCAGCAGGGCGCAGCAGATGGGAGCAGTTGCCCGATGTTGAGAATCTTCATCGCCAGCCACTGTGCTGCGAAGCCACGCCATGGCGCCTGCAATGATGGGGTCGTGCACCTTGCTCATTTGATCGGGTACGGATGCGCGTCCGCCGTTTTTGGCGACGCCCTTGAGCAACTGCAACAGCAACTTCCCAGCTTCAACCGTACCGGAAAAGGACGCATTATTTGCGATGTTATGTTCGAAGAACACGCCCCAATCGGCCCCCGACCAGGGAGCAGACGACCAGGGAGCCGCGAAATCTGTGGACGAGCTGGCAGCTGCCACTGCCGCTGCCGTCTCGCGCAAGGGTGCGTGCCCTGCAATCAAGCGCAGAGCCATGGTGCGAGCGGGGTCGTCCATGCCGGCAGGGTCACTGCCTGACCGCATGAGAGCCGCCCACAGCAGAGTCAGTGCCACAGGGCTCTCCAGCTCTTGACTGTTCCCCCCAACCTGCTTTAATGCATTGAACCACGCAAGGCGGGTTTCAAGTGGGGCCTCTCCGCATGTGGGAGCGGGGCATGGGGGCATGCCAGTGGTGGTTGACCCCCCCAAGAGCACACTAACGGACTGCAACGCTGTTAGGTCGCGGTGCTCCAAACTGGTGAGCGTGATCGTCACGGCGGAACACGGAAGTGCAGAACACTGTGCAATCAGCCCGGTGGCGTCACACCGGGAGGGTGCAACGACAAGTAGTGCGGAGCAAGCTGGGTCTGCACCAGCCCAGCGCACTTCTTCTTCGTTCACAAGTGTGTTCAGTGCTAAGTGGGTCACATACTCACTGCTTGGCAGGGAAGGCAGAGTGCCTGCTTCGGCCAGGGGGTGCAAATACACGGACACAGCGAACTGCGACGCATCAGAGGCACAGGGCACCCGCATGGTTTGCATTTCTGTGCCTTCTTCGTCTGATAATGCATCAGGTTGGAACACTGTTCCAAACCTTGCGGAGGGCCACTCAGTCTTCTGGCCCGTGGGAGTCAGGCCTCGCAGAAGAGATGTGGTGTGTTCCAGGAGAGGGAAGGCGTCCACAAGGGATTGCTGCTCATCCAAGGCCGCCACGAGCAGGGATGTGCGGCTGCGGGATTTTGCCACGGCTGCGGTAGTCGCACCTCGCCACAGCGCCACGTCAATGATTGAGCCTTCCCACGAGTGGCCAGCGCCATCTGTTCCGACCAGTAGCTCCTCGCCAAACAAAGCGCAAGAACACGCCACGTCATTCGACCCTCGCTTCGTCTGTAGAACATCCTTTGATGTGCTTTGCGCCGCCGCAGCCGCCAAACGCACGGCTGTCGTGTGGTGTATGCCGTTCGCAATATGCCCCGAAATCAAAGCCATTGAGTCTACAGTTGACACCTCTGGCTGGGGCAGCTGCATATCGGGGCGAGACATTTCAGCTCGCCCTGCAATGCGTTGTGCCTCGGCAGCAGCCCCGTCAGGTGCAGACGTAATGGTGACTTGAGCACGTAAGGTGGCGCTCTTGGCGTCCCCAGCTGCGGCTACGACCAAGTAGAACTCGCTGCCATCAGCAGCGGTGAACTTCAAGATGCCTGTACCGGCCTGAGTGCCGGGTTGCACTAGCCCAGTGACGGGCAACGCGCCTTCCACGGGGGGGGTTTCTACATCCAGCAGCACGGAGGGAGTGCAGTCGCGAAACGCCTCAACCGATGCCTCAGGCACAAGCCAGCCCCCGAGCTGCCCAAGCTGTTCGGGCACATACACTGTACGTACGAACAGCGCAAATTTCTGGGTGACGGCGTCGTCGCTGTGTACGGCCATGTCCCAGTGTCCACCAAGGCCAGCTGCAGAAGGAGCTGCCAGGTCTCCTACCGCCCCTGTCACCGCAGTTGAACGCCGCACTGTGTTCGCTCTGATGCTGTCCGTGACAAAGGGCTCCGCAGTCTCCACCCCGTCCACGAACACGCTCATGGTCTTGCCTTGGGCGTCAAACGAAGCAGAGACATGGTGCCACTGGCCAGTCTGTAGGTACGCCGAGCTTTTGTCACAAGCGGTCGCTGCGACACGCATGACTCCAGAAGCAGTGCGCCCCCAGCACACCAGCCCAACTGCTCCTGACTCGCCAGCCACCACTGCGAATTGAGCCTGTGTGGCGTCGAGTCCCAGAGACGGAACACGTGTGTTCGAATTGCCCACCAGCAGAGGACGCACGCCAGCTGGCGGGATCTCCACATCGCCAATTGCGAAAGCCACCTGCCCAAGAACGTCCGTCTTGCCCACAATGCGCAGCTGTATGCAGTATGCTCCTGCTTTGGCTGGCAGCTGGCTAGCACCAAGAACACATGTGTTCTCCTGCTGCGCCCTGCCAGGAACAGGAAACTTCAACAGCGGGGCCGCGCTGTCATCTTGCCCCGTGTTAAACAGACAGAACTCAAGTGTTGGCTTGCCACTCCCCTTCTTTTGTTTCTTGCTTTTCTTCTTGCCGGCAGTCTTTCCGGCGGCAGCGTCCGAAATGTCTCTCCACGCGCACCCGCAAGGCACCATCGTGACCACCAACGCACTTTGCAGGGGCACAGTGCGGGGGACGAGGAGAAGCACAGGGGTACCAGTGGGCCCCACATGGGGCCACTCAATAGGAGAAACCTTCCCCACAGCGCCAGCGGCACCCCCCCCAGCGGCTTTGGCAGCGGGGGGGGCAGTGTTCCGGTGCCGCTGCGCAGCCTTGCCTGAAAGCCCCCGTTCAGCGTCTCTGACACTTGTGCCGTCAGCGCCCTCAGCCCCCTCGTCATCGTCATGCCGTGTATTCCCTAGCCAATCTGCCTTCACGTAAGCGTCGGCGGTCCAGCTGTCGTGGGTGGGCAGGTTGATGGCGTATCGCAGGCCGCTAGATTTGCTGCCGTCGAATACCGGAGCCACCCCCTGTCCCATACCCATTCCTGTTGTAGGACGCACTGTGATGTCTGTCACAGCCAGAGGGGATGACAACGGCAGGGTGATGGCAAGACTTTGTGCGGGCTTGATTGAGTTTGCAGCCTGGGCCGCAGTAATGTCTTCTTGGCTGGGCCCATCGGCACCCGCGCCAGACGCAGCAGAAGTGCTGGCTGCAATGACTGCCTCAGTGGCTGATGCAGTGGCTGCGTCGATAGCGGCAGTGTCGTCTGCCACATCAGTTTTCAACGCCATATCGCCACCGGCTGCAGCTAGCACTGACACATTCCGCGCAATATTCACGCCACTCAAAGCCTCGCCGGCTGCATTTGTGCCGGTAGTGCCGGAAACATGCATGTCCAGGCTTGTATCACTCAGGGCGACCGCGGCTACAGCCACAGAGGCGGGGGAGTGCATCTCGCCGTGAAGATGAGCAGCGAGACCTTCCACAGTCAAAGGCACCGTCTCCACTGCAGCAGTGACGTAGCTGCTCTCCAACACTGCCTGCAGGTCGCTTGCTTCAAGCACGGCTGCTTGTGTATCCTTAGATGCCAGGCGAGCCACTACTGGCCCTGTCGCGGTGGCGCCAACTACAACCAGCAGCGCCGGCAGCGACTTTGCAGAATCTTGCACTAGGAACAACGCCTCCTCAATGCTGTCCAGGGCAGACTGTTCTGGCACAATGCACTGCTGACCGGAGGGAAACCACTTTCCGTTGTCCCGACTTGGAACAACCAGGGATGATAGTGCTTCAGTGCAGTTGAACTTGCTTCTGGCCATCACGCTCAAGTCCACAGAATTGAAAGCAACAACAGTGCCGGATGTGCTGCCGATGACGATTACAGGGCAGGTGCCATCTGCAGCATTCAAAAACCGAAGGTCGGAAATCGCTATGCTGGGTACCAGAGCACTTCCCTCTTGAAACACACCTTCCCACTGCCGGGTGCGTGCCTTGTCTGCTTCGAAGCCCCCGATGCTGTAGCTCCAGGGAACAGTTGCGAGGCCGGTTGAACCAAGAACAACCAGGGCCGGGTCTTCTGCGCTGCCGGACCACTCCATAGCCAGGGGTGATCCGATCTGGCTGGGCACTGGGAAGGAGCTGATAAGCACAGCCTCGCCCTGGGAGCGAGAATAGCTGCCAGAGACTGCGACAGCTGCAGGTGCGGCTGGTGCCTTGGGGGCAATATCCACGGCAGCCTCAAGCTTGGCCACTGCCGCCTTGGGTACAGGTGCAGCAGCACCTGCGGCGGCATCTGTCTCAGTTCCCTCCGTGACTCCAGATAGGGCAAACGCGAACACAGAACGCTCAGTCAGAACAACTGCACCTGCACCGATGAAGAGCGTGGGGAGGTTTTTGTGCGTGTCGGGGCGTGACGGTGCCTCGAGGCTTGCAAATGCCGCAGCCTGCAACACTGCGTCATCTTGTCCGGCCAGCAGAGCAAGATTCTCCAGCAGGCTCCTGTGAGCAATGCCCCGGGAATCCGTGACGAAAGCGGTTTGGGAGTCACTGGGGTCCATTTTCACAAATGTGAAGCGGGCGCCCTTGTGGGGGCCGTTGATTGCCCGGCACTTGTGCTGGGGGATGCTTGGGCGCACGGGTTCCAGGGCCTCTTCCCCCAAAAACTCGATCATATCCAGGTCCACCAGGCGCACATTGGCGGCGGGGATGTCGGGCGCCATAAGGGACACGACCTCCCCCCTGGCCTGGGCAAAGGGCCCCTGCGTCACAACCACCACCAGTCCCTCAGTCATCCACTTCACCCACATGCTCTTTTCGGAGGGAGCTCCACTTGTGGAGGAAGATGCTTCGCCATACTCATCGCCAAACATCTTCTCCACTGCCAGCGCCTCCTCCTTTGCGGCAGCTGCAGATTTTTTCTTGGGGGGCATGAGTTTATCCAAGCTGGACGCGTCCGCATCAGCGCTTAAGGTGACCGCAATTTTTGCAGCCAATGTGGCATTCAATTTGGTAGCCTTACCGGCTGTCTTGGGTGCTTTAATTTCCTCCAAGGAGGCAGCCGCTGCAGCTGCAGCTTCGGCAGTGGCGGGAGTTGCAGCTGAAGCTTGTGAAAGTAGTGAGTGTAGAGGGTGTGGCTGCACTGCCAGCAGTCCCTTGGGCAGCGCTTCAACCAACACACCCTCCGCCAGGGCGCGGTCTGTGGCAGCAGCTGCCATGCTCCAAGCTCCGTAGTAGCTGCCCAGCAGAATTGCTGCAGCAGTGGTGTCACCTGCATGTGCAGTCACAGCTTTGGTGATGGAGACTGCGTTGGACAGAAAGTCACTATTACTCAGCAGGCCGGACCAGCCCATGGGTGCGGGCAAACCCAGCGCTGAGACAATGCTGCCCCCGACCTCCACAGCCCCTGCGGAAATTGAGCAGATGTCAGCTGGAAGGGCAGTGGATGTCTGTACGTGAACCTTCACATGTGACTTGTCCGATGCTGTGTTCGCGAACACCCCCCCTGCAGTGGACTGCGCTGGAAGTGCAACCCCATGGCGAGCCAGGAATACCCTCCCAATGGATGCCGGAACATTGTCTGCCATACTCAATGCTTCAGAACCCTGTATTTCCGCAGCTGCCGCCCAAGGCTTGAAGCTTGGGTCAAATGCGGTCGCAAGGGCAACGGTGCCTACGCTAGCATCATCGCCCGCCACGTCTGAAGCGTGGATGCTGCGAAGCTGAAGTGCTGTCACGCCTGGGGGAAGAGTGCGGGGCACCTGCCCCAAGAAATATCCTGCTGCAGCCAGCTCATCAGCCCGGGCAAGGGTGGCTGCAATTTCAGCCGCCACACCAGCTGGCCCCGCCACAGCCTCTGCCGCCTGCTGCCGGCGCTTAAACAGGGCTACGGCCTCAACGAGGGGGTCCTTGTTGGAAATGTCGTGCTCAGTGGTACCGTCTTCGAACACCAGCCCGCTGTCGGAAGTGTCGCCGCTGTCGGAAGTGTCGCCCTCAAAGGCCTGGGGGGTGAGACACACCAGCGCACGAAGCTGGGCGGCGCGGGCTAGCTCGTGGCGATACACGTACCGGCCTGAATCGGCACTTGTTGCGGTGGCGTCCACCCGGCCAAACAGCTCTGCAACCGCTACACCCACATGCTCAATGACGTCGAAGCTCTGCACCTGTGCAGCAAGGCAGGCCAGGCCAGGGCGGCAGGCAACGCTGCGAGGACGCAGGCGGGAATACATCATTTTGATATCACTGGCCACATCAGCGGAGGAAAATGTGAACACATGCACAGAGGCGTCGCCAGACCCAATGGTGTCGCCAGTCAGCATGCTTGAAATGAGGTTGGATGACACACGAGAAGGCGCCCCGGACTTGAACGCGCCCAAAGCTTTCTCCAAGGCTTCCAGCTGTGCACACTGCACTACAAGCCGGACCTTAGTGATTTTACCGTCATCAGACGTCTCGAGAGGGCGGCTATATGCCTCCACACATGCAGAGAACGCATCCTGCAAAGAGCGAAACTTTGGCGTGTTGGAAATTCATGCAGAGCAACACATGCAAGCCGTAGAATAGCACCAACAGTTTGGAGGTACATTGTCAAACAATTTATAAAATAGCATAATTGCTTTTGCAGGTCTTGATTATGCAGCGTTTGTGCAAGTTTGAGCGGATGAAGAACTGAAAGCTCACCTGGGCGCCGCTTGACTTGCTTCGGTACTCAGCAGTTACATGCGCGGAGCCGTCAGCTGTAGATATTGCAATAATACCAGTGGAATCTGGCGACAAGATGCTTGCTACTTCAGTCAAACTTCCGCTGGCACTGAGCTGGGCTGCCTGCATAATTGAGAGCACGAAAGTGCCACCACGCCGTCCCAGGGATGCGCATGTCTCATACCTTCACGCTGCCATCACTACCCCGATAACAAATCGAAGATCCCCCCCCTGCAGTATTTGTACTTTGCATCTTGAAGAGTGTTTCTGTGGGTATGAATCGCCCGATGTGCGCGTGCGACAGTCGCGTATTGATCAGCTCAACACCTGGTGGTAGCCGAAGCTGCACCTGATCGGCCGCAAGATTTGGACTGTATGCTAAAATATGATGCACCACAGAGAATTGGTGACTGTTATGCATTTCAGCGTCTCCTTGCAAGCAAGGTCCGCAGCCCATTGACCCCACACGGGGGGGTATGCAGGACGGTGAACTACCGCAGTGAGCGTTGCCGCCGCACTCAAAGCGTCAAAAGTGGTGAACTGTTCCTTTCGGATGCTGCGGTCGGCAGCAGTTGGGGGCTATGAAGCCGCCACCAGGCTATTGGGTGCAGTTTGTGCTGCTCATGCAGCTGTACAGATGTATTTTTGCCTCTGAGTACACAGCCCCCCACACACCAGCGTGTCGCTGGCGCCGCTGGACACAGAGAAGGGGGTTCAAGGCACCCTCTGAACTGACCTTGCAGGTGGGCTAAATGCCCAACGCAGGCTTTGTGGTGTGTGCAACTGCCTTGCCCCGTGCCACGTGCCCACTGCTCCCTGCAGGCGGGCCTCATTGGTACTTTGGAAGTTTATCCCCCCTTGCCCCCTTGAACAGCCCCTTGGCCATCTTCACCATGGAGGCCTGCTTATGGATGCCCTGCTTGTCCCCCCTGCTGGCAGCCAGCTCCCTGTCCTGCCAAGAGGACTTCTTCAGCTTCATGGGGCGTGTGCCCAGCACCTTCCCCTGCATAGCGCGCATGGCACGCACTCCCTCCAATGGGTTCAAAAACGACACAAAGCCGTACCCGGCAGCTTTGCCATCCTTCTTGCGCACGGCACGGGCCTTGGCAAAGCTGGGGAACTTCTGAAACGCTTTGGTCAAATCCTCATCGTTCACCTCGTTGCCCAGCTGCCCCACAAATATGCGGAAGTCCTTCTCCGGCCAATCGGACAGAGTAGCATCTTCCCACACTTGGCCAGCAATGACGCGCGTGTGTTTGTCGTCCGAGGGGCGCTTTGCACCCCCCACACGGGTGCCGGCACCCCCCCGCGCAGACCAAGCTGCTCGAGCATCTGCCTCAGCTGCAGCTGCAGCAGCCGCCGCGGCGGATTTGTTCGGTCCGGCAGCAGCTGCTGCAGCACGTGCAGATTTGATGGGTTTGAAGTTGGGCTTCACTTGTGTGGCCGCTGAAACTGGAGCACTGCTGGCTGTGGCAGTAACGGTAGAGCTGCTGCTGCTGGAAGCAGCTGCCAATCTCACAGCAGTGGGATTCGGTGTGTAAACTGGCAGCTTGGGGGCTGGTTTGGCAGCTGCAGATGCAGCAACTACGACTGTGTGTGTGGTGGGCTTGGAAGTTGCTGCCTGCTTGCTCTGGACAGCAACGGCGCTAACTGCGGAACTTGAGGCAGGGCCTCGCTTGCGTTTGCCATCTGGCTCGACAACATCATCAGGCTTTATGGCCACAACAGTGGCTTCAATCTCGGAGATTTCTCCGAAAAAGCTCGACAGTTCGTCGTCCATGCCAGTTGTGAAGCAGCCCGCGTGGACGTTCAGCCAGCCAGCTTTACTGCCCCTTTCCTGCGAAAGCTTGTTTCTCGTTAACTATAGCCGTGTGAAAGGTGTGTCTACCATAAACACGCGCATGGTCCTGTTCTATGAGCAGTGCGTGTGGCAGTGTGGAGTGCCATGGTCACACACATCATTCGACACCCCCCCCAACCAGAGGAAGATAATTCTGCCTAGCTCAGCTTGACACCACTCCAAAGATTACAATGTGAGCAACACCCAGCCAAGAAGTTGGCCACTGAACCAAAAACTAACAAAATTGATATTTCCTTGTCTAAGCCATGCCCATGGCAGCTCGCACTTGCTTCATGGTGCCCTCAGCAGCCTCGGCAGCCACGTCGCCTCCAGCTGCTAGTACTGCCTGCAGGTATGCGGGGTCCGCCTCCAGACGCACGATCTCCTGTCTGATGGGCTCCACACGGGCAACAATAGCGTCTGCAAGAGCGTTCTTGAACTCAAGTGTGTTTGCGCTTTGGAACTGCTGGGCAACACCGTGGGGGGTCGAGCCGTCGTCCAGCACAGCCGCAAATATGCGCAGCAGGTTGGAGCGCTCAGGACGCGACTCGGGGTCATACACCAGGCCATCCAGGCTGTCTGTCTTGGCTCGCCGCACCTTTCGCAGGATGTCGTCTGGCGAGTCAGTGAGCAGGATGCGCCCACCATCCGCAGGATCCGACTTGCTCATCTTGCTGCCCGCATCCCTCAGCGACATGACACGGTGCCCCCCTTCAGTACTGGTCAGCAGCGTCTCTGGCAGGGTGAACACAGATGAGGGGGGGGTGTTGCCTCCCCCCCCAGGCGCCTGTCCCCCAGGGGGCAGGACTGCAGGGAATTGGGCATTGAAGGCTACTGCGATGTCCCTGCACAGCTCCAGGTGCTGCTGCTGGTCCTCTCCCACTGGCACATGCGTTGCTTGGTACAGCAGGATGTCTGCGGCCTGCAGCACGGGGTATGCCAATAGCCCCAGGGAGGACCGGTCGCGATGCTTGGCAGACTTGGACTTGAATTGGGTCATGCGCTGCAGCCAGCCTAGGGGTGTGATGGCTGTCAGTAGCCAGCACAGCTCGGAGTGCTGTCGTACACTGGATTGGCGGAAAATGGCACAGCGGCTTGGGTCAAGACCGCAGGCCAGGAGACTTGCTGCTGAAGACCTGCACAGCAAGAAGAAAGTGCGGTGCAAATTATTCTTGAAATATAACTGATATGTGCATCGCTTACAATGTGTGTTTCTGAAGCTGCTTTGGGCTGTAGGGGATGGTAATTGCGTGCAGATCGACCAGAGAATAATACAGCTTTGTGTCTGGCTGATGCTGCAGCTGCACCCACTGGTGCAGCGCTCCAAGGTAATTACCCAAATGCGGTATGCCAGTTGGTTGAATGCCTGACAGTATGCGCCTAGTTGGTGCACTCATCTGTGTAGAGAGAAGGCCTTGCTTGCAGAAGTCTCCTCAAATGCCGCACATAGCACTTTTGATCCAAAATCTACAGCAATATGAGGAATGCTGAGGATATCTGAGCAAATGTAGAATCAGCTTATATAATATGCAGTCAGGATTCTCATCATCTGCCTCCACTGGCTTGTCTAGCATGTCTAGCTGCAGACAGGCTTCTCTGGAGCAAATGGTTTGTAGGGGTGTCTGCATGCAGTGCAGCAAACCTGCGACGGAGAGACTTCATTGAGAATGGCTCAAGATCATTCAAAGAACAACAGATTCATTCTGATATCCTGGATTCTTACGATCTCAGCTTGGAAAAGCTGACCGACATAACCAGGTCAATGCGCCAACGTGAAGCTTCCACTACAAGCAAACACAGGGCAACGGCGCAAAGAATCCAGTTGTTTGCCTGCTGCCAAGCAGCACTCCAGATAACTATAACAGCTGCTTATTAGAATTGTTGCCACTTATATGCAGCTTGCCCATGGAGGCCTCGGACTTGGCTAGTAGTGTGCCACTCGTGCCGTCTGCGGAAAATGCTGCACACAACAGGGCGCTTTACTTCCCGTCAAGGCGGATGAGGATCATGGCAGGTCCAGTTCTGAAACGTGGAAAGCTGCTACGAAGCTGGAACAAGCGCTACATGACGCTATGGGCTGACTGGCAGCGCGGATTTGAGCTGGTTTACAGCAAGTGGTCAGGCCCAATGCCTGAGGGCGCCGCTGCCCTCGCTGCGATTGCATACGGGACTGCAGATACATCCACGGAAACCACGCTGTACACCGGTGAACAGCGTGGCAGCATCAGGTTGTCGCAGTACATGCGAATCGAGGCAAGCCAGTCTAGGCAACACGGCTTTAAACTCGTGGATGACTCGGGGGTGTTTGAGGGAATGGCCCTGGCCACTGCGACGGCAGACTCGTCGAAGGTGTGGGCGGATGCATTGGCGCGCTGTGTGGGGCAGCACAGGTGTGTGGATGTGGGTGACCTAGGTGATGATGGCGCCTTGGGGCAATCTCCGCTGGCACAGCGCGCACACAAAACGCTATCAGCGCCCCTTCACAGGGCACGGCCGGGGTCCTTTGCAGCCGCAGCACAAGGCGCCCATGCAACGCCTGCCAAGTCGTTATCGCCCGTGTCTGCTGCAAGCTCGAATTTGTCAGCAGGCACTGCTGCCTCACACGCTTCCGCCGGGGATGGCGGCGACAGCTCCGACGCATTTGCACGCGATGCACAGCACCTCCGGCTACCAGGCACCCTGTATATCCGGGTGCTGGGGGGTGATAATATGAAGCAGCTCACGGGACATGCCACAGCGGAACCCTTTATTGCTGCAATGACTCACTGGATGCGCATTCGATCACGTGTAGCCTCAGGGGGCACGCCCCGCCCACAATGGAACGAAACGCTTGCGGTGCCCGTTTCACACGAGCACGACCGATTCATCACCTTGGACATTTTGGACCAAGATGCGCGCCGAGGTTCTCACGATCACGCGAAATTTCTTGCCAGAGCAGTGCTGCCACTGGCTCAGCTGGGACCTGAGCCGCGCCTGCTTGTGCTGCCTCTGACCGGACGCACAGCTGAGCAAGCCCGGCAGGGCATGTACACCTCGGGCGCAAAAGCCCAAGAGTTGCCTGCAGTATCCCCTACTGGCCCTACGCTCCTGATCCGTGCCTGGCACACACTTGGGCCGTGTTGTGACCTGCAGGATGCATATGCAAACCTCGTGCGCCTGCCAATGCTGGCCTTGAGCGCTGGTGCACCCGTTATACCCACAGACGCCAGCGGCAGACCTGCCCGATACGATGCAGGGCACGCCCATATGCGCAGTGTGTCTGTGGTGCCGGGACCGGTGCCGCTGCTGGCCAGTAGCATGGCCGCAGAGGGGGGGGCTCGAGCGACAATGAGCCCCCCCTTGCCAGCGGGGCATTTACTGGGGGAGATGTGCGAGGATGTGGCCAGTGTGATCCTGAGGCCATTCAGTGACTCACGGGCAGGTGTGTTCCCTGGAACACTGGTGCTGACCAACTTCCGCTTGCTGTTCCTGCCAGCCACGGTGGATACTGGTAACGTGTACCGCCAGCAGGGTGCAGCTCGGGGTGCAATGCAACACCTTCACCTGGCATGGCAGCAATTGTTCGGCGCGGGAGAAACGACACGCTCTGGCTCTGCAGCAGCTGCAGCCCCCCAGCGGCCCACAGCGGCTGCCGAAAGCTCCCCCATACATGGGGGATCACAGGGCAAGTTGGGCTTCTCATCGTCCAGCTACCACACCCACGTAACTGTGGACAACCGCAGTGGATTTGAAGACCACGGCTCCACGATGACCTTTCAAATTCCACTCAGGCTTATCCGCCGCTTGGAGATGCGGAACAACAATGCGTGTTCCGATGCACACCTGGACGCATCTGGGCGCCCCCGGGGCTCAAAGCGCGCCTGGGCACTTTCAGGCGCATTTACCATGGCTGCCCCAGACGCCCCTGTGTGTCTGGTGACTGAGCACTTCAATGCTGTGCAACTGACAGGAGAGGAAGATGACGATGGCGTCGGCGCGGATGCTGTGAGCCCCGCAGCAATACGTGCGCTACAAGGGGCCAACCCCGGCCGAAACAGGGCCCCCCCCCATTTGTACATGCAGCAGCATGCCCTGCAGGGAACTGTTGGCGTCTCCACCCGCAGCATCCATGCAGAGCAGCTGGATGCGCTTGCGGGGGACAGCGACGGTGACTCGTTTGATGCAGGCGAGGAAGGGGGTGCAGGGGGGGGTACGATCACAGATGGGGAGTGTGGTGGCAGCAGTCCCCACAGTCGGGCAGGCAGCACGCACACCACCCATACTCGACCAAGAGGCACAGGCAGCACGTCATCTGGGGCGGCACTGTCTACTGGACGGGGAGATGCCTTCCCGCCCTCCGGCCGTGATGGCCCCCAGGTGAAAAGCAGAGTACACAGTACGCCGCTGCCATCACTGAAGTTATCATGTGACCACTTTGCTACGCCTCGGTTTGTGTTTCAGAGCTCCGGTCCAGCCCCTGAGCATGCTGAGTTGTTGGGGGGGCAGCCAGACGCTGCTGCCCACCACGCCAGAGCACCAGCGTCTGTGGCGTGTTCCAGAATGTTCCGCCGACTGCTGTATGTGTGTTGTGTGCAAGAAGAACACGAAGAGCTTCTTGTTGCTGATGCTCGTATCGACTTGGCTTCGAGGCTGCGAGTGCAACTCGCCGGCAACTCCTCCAACTTGGAGGGCGCGACAAGAAAGGAGCATGCTGACAGCAGTGCCCTGGCGGGGGCGCATGTGAACGCATTTGGCAATGTCCAGTGCGAAACTGATGGTGATGCGCCAGTGGGAGACAAAGTGGAGACAGTGTACACCCTGCCAGATCGAGTTGTCTCTGCGCTGACTTCACGGGTGTACGACCCTCAAATCGAGGCTGCGCGACAGTGCATCTCACCTGCCTACTGGCGATGCAGCACGCAGAATAGGGGCTTCGATTTTTGTTCCACGTACCCTCCTTTCTTGTTCGTGCCTCGTGCCGCTTCCGATGAGCTGCTGAAGGGCTCCGCTGCGTTTCGCTCCCGGGCCCGACTTCCTGTGCTGACGTGGCACCACCCAGCCAACGGTGCCACAATATGCCGCTGTGCCCAGCCACTCACTGGGCTGCGCAGCACACGCTCAGCTGCGGACGAAGAGCTTTTGGAGCTCATTCGACAAGCGTCTCCCCGTCCTGCGAGCGAGGTGATCATTTTGGACGCGCGACCCAAGCTGAACGCACAGGCGAATGCTGTGCAGGGCAAGGGGTACGAAAGCACTGGGGAGCGGGGAGCGTATAAAACGGCATCACTGTTCTTCATGGATATCGAGAACATCCACGTGATGCGGCGGAGCCTGGCGCTGCTGCACAGCACCGCTGTCCACGTCCCTGAAACGGTCCTTACCAATGCACGGCTCCTGCAAGATGACGATGCTGCAGGTGGCGATAATATCTCAAACACACACACCGAGACGGGGACAGGCGCAGTGGAGACACCAACGCCCCGGTTTCTTCGCTCAGATAGTGGGGTTGCTGTGGACAGTGGCGGACAACCGCTGTCTCGCGTGGATGGTCGCACAGCGACCCGCCCCGCCACCCCTCTGACTGCACGCTTGACAGAGGCGCATGCACAGCGCAGCACACCAGTGCAAGCTGTAAGTAAGGGTGGGGCTGCCACCCGTTCTGCAAGGGGTTCCTTGTTTGGGTTGAGTTCAAAAATGCGGGCCAGCGGGAATGCTGCTGGCAGCAGCAGTACACAGACACCGGAGGGTCCCAGACGTCGGGCTGCATCAGCATCTGCAGCCGGGGCGCCTGATTGGCACAGCGCTACCAGCGCAACTAAAGGAAGTGCTTCTTCCCAGAACAAGGTGCGGAATTGGTTACGTTCCCCCTTCAAGCGGGGTGCAAATCAAGATGCAGGGGGGGGGGCTTCAGGGCCACCCGGGGTTGAAACGGCCGGCCAAACAAAGGACTTCATGCCCAAAATGCGCCACAAGCCAGGCGGCGACACCACCCCCACTCGTGCCCAGCGGGCTGCTGTGGCAGCATCGATTGCTGGCAGCGACTCCCAAGGGAAGACAGCCATGCATACGCCGCCGTTGCCATTTTCAGAGCTCATCACAGATGTGCCCGATACAGGCGCAGAGGCAATGCTACAGGCAGTACACACTCCAATGGGGCAGCCTGGCGGTGACTCCAGCTTGATCCACCTTCCGTATTCCCGGGCAGCTAGGCCCCCCAGCGGCGGCACGTCTGGGGGGGGCAGTCGCAGGGGCAGTGGCCAATTCCAGACACAGCCCCCTGCAGCTAGCGAAAGCAGTCGCTCTCGCCGTGGTAGCAGCACCATCCTACAGCTGGAGGGGGGGCATAGGGGCTCCCTACGGCTGGATGACGGAAGCATTGTGCCGCTGGCGAGGCTGGGGAGTACCCCATCCAGCGCCACTGGCGAGGGCGGTGTAGCTCCAGTGACCATGACAGCTGCACTACAGCGTGCCGTCGTTTCTGCACAGGGTTCACACCGCTCCAGCTCCGTGACTGCATCCACTCGAAGCCTGCTTCGGGGATTCCATGCGCCACCAGACAGGCAGAACACAGAACACGACCATGACCACAGTGTGGATACCAGTGCGGTTCAGGAGCGGCTTTCGGAAGTGTCTGAGGGTGTGAGCAGCAGCGGCGACAGCGACAGCGACAGCATAGGCGGGCCCGCAGGCAGCCACCTTCGCTCACACACCATCCACCACCGGCAGTCAGTGCAGCGAAACTCTCCATTACTGGGAGCAATAAGCGGCTCGTCTCCATTGTACGGCGCCTCGTCCCCACTGGATGCCCCGAGCAGAGAAGGCGTCCGCAGTGAGATGCTGCCTGGTGCGGTGCCCGAGGGGGGGGGGCACCTGCAACGGAGCAGATCCTATAGCACTCTTGGCAGTTTGAGTGGAAGTCCCATTTTGGACAGCCGTGGGGGTGCGCTGTCCAGCATTGTGCGCACAGCTGCACGGGGTGCAGTGGGCAGTGCAGGGCTTGCAGGCAGCCCCCTGCAGCGTCAGCACCGTGTGGCAGCCCGTGCAGCAGAGCAGGCTCAAGACGACGGGACCGAAGCAGGTGGCGATGGCGATAATTCAGCAGCGGGGGGCGTGCCGCAGTGTGTTGTGCTTGGCCCGCATTTGGGTACTGGCCTTGCTGCAAGCCACATAGGTGCCGCAGCACTGCAGGACATTCAGCAGTCAGCTGCAGCTGCCGTGCTGAAGTATGCCGAGTCTGTGAATGCAGGTGAGAGTATGCAAGTGGCTGATGCACAGCAAGCTGCACTGCATGATCACCTTAGTGCTGGTGCAGCTGCAGCGAGCAGCGGCCTGAACCTGTCCCCGAAAACAGTCAATGACGCCGCAGCCGTGGCAGCAATGGGAGATGCTTGGAGTAGCGCCCTGTTGTCGCTGTCAGGCCAAATGGCGGTGTCACTGGGCATCCTGGGCAACGACTCCAACTGGCTGCCGGTGCAGGATAGCAGTGGCTGGCTGCGGCATGCGTCCCTGCTCATCGCAGCCGCAGTGCGCTTGACACGCTTGGTGGACGAGTGTGGGTTTTCCGTTGTGGTGCACTGTTCTGATGGCTGGGACCGCACCACTCAAATTGTGGCCCTTGCACAGCTCATGCTGGATCCGTATTTCCGCACTTTTGAAGGGTTTGCTGTTCTTGTTGAAAAGGAGTGGTGTGCTTTCGGACACAAACTGCAAGATCGCTCAGGCAGAGGTGTGGGCGGACGAGCCAGTCAAGAGACCTCGCCTATTTTCCTGCAATGGCTTGACGCAGTGCAGCAGCTGCAAGAACAGCTACCATGGGCATTTGAGTTCAACTCGGCCTACCTAGCTGCCCTTGGAATGCTAGCACAGGCTTGTTGGTTCGACAATATGCTGTGCAACACCCCGCAACAACGCTTTGAAATGCGGCTCAAAGCAGCCACCTCACTACTCGCAGCATCGACCTGTGTGGTTGTGGACGCAAATGCTCCAGGTGGCGAGCGAGCTGTGCCTCACCCGCAGCCTCGCACCGAAGCACACTGGGCTGCCCTGCTTGCGGTTGCAGACGCCATGCCGTGCATGTGGCGCCACCTGTGGGCCCACCGGGCGGTGTTTCAGAACGCTCGGTACATGAGTCCAGACCCCAGCACCATGATACCAATGCTGCTGCCTGCCGACGTGCATGTGGTGCATACACACGGCACAGCGGCGGACCACGCACGCGATCGACCAAAACTGCTGCGCCGCATTTGGCAGCGCTCACAAGTGCTGCAGCCCCAGCATTCCCCCAGGTGTCTCACCCTGTGGGCAGGGCTGTACTTGCACTGGGGGCGTCGAGTGCGCGAGGCGCTGTGCCAAGAGGCGCAGTGGGTGCTGCAGTCGCTGGCGTACGTGCCTGACGAAATGACCGTTTCCGCACAAACATACCTGGGTGATACTGTAGAAACAGACGTGTCTATCACAGGGTCTGGTACTGGCCAGCGCACAAGCTCCGTGTCGTCGATTGCTGGAGCTGCAAGCATCGGCAGCTCGACAGGGGGTAGGGAGGGGGGGTTGCCGCTGCAACACCTCGATGCACTGCATCAAGGCAGCGGCCTGCCCACGGGAGCAACACGCCAAGCCCGCATCGCTGCTCGCATGGGGAGTAGCAGGGCCAGTATTGCCCCCAATAGCGGCCTGAAACGGCTCATATCGTGAAGGTGCGTAAGCCTCGGTGTTCTGCCTTGTCCTACTCCAGTTCATGGGCATGCATATGACGGGGGCAGGCGGAATGTCCGGTGTGCCTCATTCGTCAAAATACATTGCTCAGCTATCCACTACATTTCAGCCCGAATCGCGTCGATGAGGTTGGGAGGCACATCTGCATAGTGGCTGAAGGCCATGCTGAAGCCCCCTTCACCCCCCGTAATGCTGCGCAAGTGGGTTGCATACGTGACCATTTCTCGAGCGGGGACAGTGGCGGAGATGGTGGTTTTACCTGCGGAAATAGCGGCTGTGGCACCGCCACTGGCAATGGTTGCTTCTGGGGCCCCCACTTCGATGATATTTCCACGGCGCCCTGATGTCAGGTCGTTCAACACCCTGCCTGTGTGCTTGTCTGACACGGTGACATTCACCAGCACCATTGGCTCCAGCAGCCCACTGCCAGCTTCTGCTAAGGCGGTACCCAGGGCTGAGGCAGTGGCAGCTCGCAGGGCAGCCGGTGTGGTCAGCGGGCTGACTGCACAGCCCCCTGGCACCCACTCCACATGAAGGCGAGACAAGGGGGCGCCGAGCATCGGGCCACGGGCAAACCAAGCCTCAACTGCGTCATGCACTGCGTCTGACTGCTCAGCAGTCAGGGGTGTGGTGGCTGCATCGCTGCCTGTGCTTGCTCCCGTCCAATCCTCACCCCAAGCGGGGGCGTCAGTGGACGAGCCATCCACCTGCACAGCTGCCAACGTGTGAGAGTCACTGCCTGCTACACCGAAGGTACATGCGTCATTCTCAGCATCTGCGTCGTCGCCATATGGCCCGACTGCTTCAGGGCTATGTGGCACAATTTTGAAAGCAACTGTGGCCCAGTGCTGTTTATCGCCCAGCTGCCGGTTATACAAGGTGCGATGACTCCCCTCGCCCAAGGCAGCCTCGCGGTACGCAACCACCATGGGGCCAAGAGACACTGCGACTTTGTGCTCACGCTGCAGCCGGTCGCATGCAACCTCTAGGTGCAACGCGCCCATGCCCGACAGCAGCAGCTGCCCCGTATCGGGGGAGGTGGTCACCACAAGGGAGGGGTCTTCTCGCGTCAACACGGCGAGCGCAGCCTCCAGTGCAGCTGCTTGGCTGATTGTGTCCGTTTCCAACGCAGCAGTGAACACTGGTGCTGGGATGTTCAGGCCCGGCAAACGCAGGGGGCAGGGGTCGCCTGCTAGCACAAGTGTGTCACCTGTAACGGCGTGCTGTAGACCAATCGCCGCACCAATGTGCCCTGCAGGAACAGACTTCACCTCCCTGGCGTCATCTGCGAACAGCTGCAATAGTTTGCTCGCCCGCTCCTTGGTGCCTTGGCTGGTGTTGAGTAACGGCAGCTTGTCGCTCCAGACGCCACTGTACACACGGAAATAGGAGAGCACGCCCCTGGTGGGATGTCGCCCAACCTTGAAAACAAAGGCACACAGGGGAGCCGAGGTGGTGTGTCGCACGAGGGTTGTTCCGTCATCTTCCGCGCATGTGTTCTTGCCAGCCCCCTTGCTCTGTTTTCGGCGGCGTTTTGTTTTTTTGCCTGTTGGTGCGGGCTCGCTAGACCCCTTGCTGGCTACAAGGGGGGGCATATCTCCGGGTGACGGCAGGTATGCACACACCGCATCCATGAGAGTCTGCACGCCTTTGTTTTTATATGCACTGCCCGCCAAAAGAGGTACCAGGGGCGATGCCGTATCAAGGGTGGCCGCACGGATGGCAGCCTGCACTGCCTCCACGCCCAGGCCAGGCCAGCCGATTCCACCTGCGGCCACCGCAGCGGCATCCTCACTGTCCATGAGCTCTAATAGTGCTTCCATGATGCCATCGTCGTGTTCCGATAGCACTTGTAACTGCAAGCGCAAGTGC
>Ga0307982_1000469_pt1 | contig 31956 bp, 16 predicted proteins | sample OrgLakmetagen989_FD_201847 | JGI IMG/M metagenome (GOLD analysis project Ga0307982, IMG submission 201847) | Saline water microbial communities from Organic Lake, Antarctica - #989 | ecosystem: Environmental > Aquatic > Non-marine Saline and Alkaline > Saline | place: Antarctica: Organic Lake...
TGCTGCTGTGCCTTGGAGGTATGCTTGGGCCCGCTCCGCTGCAGCGGCACACGCCCGCTTCACTGCGCTGGCAGTGGCTGGGGCTGGGGCTGGGGAGTGTCGGGGGGGTCGGGGGGAGAGAAAGTCGCTTTGGCTGCCCGTGGCTGACACCAGCTCCTGGGAGTCAAATGCCACCGAGGGTCCACTGGCGGCACTGCCGCTGCTGTGTGAAAAGCACAGGCTATCTTGGGACTGCTGTGGGGATATGTGAGTTGCCTCGCTGGCGGCGGCGAGCAATTCAGCGACCACCGCCACGTCGCGCTGCGACACCTGGCCTGCCCCTACTGCGCACTGCATTGTGTGCCAAGCCTTCGCCCGATCCGCAGCAACGCGCTTGTACACCAGCATGTATGCTGTGCGGGTGCCACTGCCGCTGCCTGAGCTCATGCCCGGGTGACGGCGCCGGGCGCACCAATCGGCGTACTCCTCGGGCGTGCAGCGGGGGCCCGCCCCTGGGTATGCGTGGGCTGCAGCAGATGCATATGCAGAGGGCACTGCAGCTGAAGCATTATTGTCGGCGCTGGCCTGCGCTTCCAGTCGTGAGGCGAAGTCCCTCACAGGGGCACCAGGGGAGATGTCCAGGGGCACAACGCCACGCTTGGCGGCGGCCACAGCTGGCTCAGGGCTGGATGCAGCGCACGGGACGCAGCCTTTGCACCACTGTGTATTGGAGGTCGGTGTTGTTGTTCCCAAGGGTTGGTGGCGCAGAGCGGTGGTAGCTCGAAACGCAGCCTCTCCCAGTGTATCCCCCTGACACCCCCCTGCAGCCTCCTCCTCCACCTCAAGCACCTCTGCGTCAACACCCTGGGAAAGTTTGGTAGTAGACTTACTCTTTTTTGTATTTTTGGTGTTCTTCGTTGAACTCCTTCCGCGCTTCTGTGCGCCTGAGGCCGTGTTCTGAGACGGAGTGTCAGAGGGCCCAGCTGACGGCACGGAGGCCCCACCTGGCTGCTGCGCCCACTCATGAGGCTTGCTGGGAGGAGTGAGCTGTGTCACCAGTGCATCGTCAAAGTGGAACCATGCTGCCCTTTCAGCGTCCCACACGTCACACGTGTAGTGCCCGTAATTGGCAGAGCGCCCGTGATGGTACAACACAGCACACAGCTCGTACAACTGGGGCGCCTCGGTGCTGGGTCCGTGGCTGAGCTGCGAGGGGGGGGGTGTTTTCACAGTGGGGGGGCTTCCTGGCGCCTCGCCATTTGCTCTGTCCTGTGATGCCAGCGTCCCAGCGGCAGCAACATCTGCCCTGCGCTGGAGCATGACCTGCTCCACGTGGGTCATATTCAGGATATCGGGAACATGCATGGCGTCGTGGTGCTTCTTCTTTTGCCCTGTGGCGTAGTCATACCCGTATCGGCTCAGCTGCACGTGCAGGACGGGGGGGAGGGAATCGATGCGCTGAAATCGCACAGCGTCACGCTTGGTGTCACACTGGGGACAGGCGTAGCGTGCAGAGCCAGACAGCGACACCACTTCACAAAAATCGTGCAGACTGTCGTGCAGCGTGCTCAAGCCACTGGTCTGTACCTGCAGCTCGTAGAAGGCTTCAGAGTTGCACGAGCTGTAATCGCAGGTCAAGCAGTTATTCACCCACGATGCCTGCCCCCGGAACTGGCGCTGCAGCACATTGCGGATGGTGGGGTTGGCTGTCGTGGACAGTGACTCCTCCACATGGGTCACAAACAGCTTGAAGAATTCCTGCACATCCTGCTGCACTCCGCTGGCCAAATTGTACACGGCAGCGAAAGGAGCTGTGGACACACAGCGCTGGGCAGACAGCTGCATGGTGGCAAACAGCTGCTGCATGGCGCGCAGCTGCGCATGTCGCATAGCGGCTGTCTTGAGCACACTGCCTGCAGAGGCTGAGGCGGCGGCGGCATCTCCAGCTGCGGGGGCAGATTGCCCCTTGGAAGTCCCGGCAGTATCGGGGGAGCACCACGCATAAATGGCACTGCGGAACTCCAAACAATGGTACAGGACCTGCAGCTGTGCATTCAGGTAGCACGTAGCGCCCAGATTGAACAGTCCGGATGGCAACTCGGCTGGCGATCGCAGCAGCATGGACGGGTGACTGCCCAGGCTCTTCACTGGCAGCGGTACAGGCTCCCAAATCCCCACACGAAACTCGCCCAGATTCCACAGATTATTTGGGTTGGAAGCATCGTTCTTCTTTGTGCCCCAATCTGTGTGAAAATTGCTGCCACAAGGCTTCGCGGAAATTGCACGCAAATATCGGCGCACCTTGTCTTGACACGATTGGCTGCTTCGTATTGTATGGGTCCTTCAGCCTCGACGAAATCAGTTGGTCGACATTTGGGGCTGCCTTTTTCCCCCTCGCTGCGCTTCGTGCACGCATCTCGTTTTGGCTGCTTTCAAAAGCCAATTCAAAGCAAAAGCGCAGACACAGTCAAACTACAAACGTCAATGCACCCTTGCCTGTGCGACCACGCCGCACACACACGTATTTGGGACCTTGATGAATTTGTGGTAGTAGGCGGCGCTGTCGCTTATTTATCCAAAAGCCAGTGCTGTCAAAGAGCAGGTCAATTCAAGGCAGTGAGCTCAGGCAGGGGCCTCACCCCACATCCGGGAAAGCATTTTGAGCGTGAACTGCAGCACCTGCTGGTGTTGGTCCCCTGCTCAGAGAATGTGCCAGATATTTCGATGCAAAGCATCCAAACAGTTTCGGTCTCAAAACTCAACCAATCCTTAGTCTAACGTGTTTATTGTTGTGCTGGAGGCATTGCCAGTGTATTTGGCGTTTGAGAGTTTGCTGAACAAGCCTCAATTATCTCACACTGCGCTGCCCGTAAGTGCAGTTGGACGCTACTTTCCGCACATTCCTTGCAAAATAGTATGGAAAGTGACGGTAATACGGCTGACTACGCCCAAGTCATCGACGCATTGAGAGGTGACGATGGTAAGACTTCCAACCGTCCCAGGCGCTCAAACCCAGTCTCATTCTGCACCTGTACTTCTCTGCAGACGATACAGGAGACTACAGCAGTATGTTTTCTCCAAGTCAAAAAAAGAAAACTACTCGGCGTGATACAGCATCTCCAAGTGATTTGCAAGCTCTGCTGGCAGATCTTAACGGCAGCATGGACAGCTCCCTCAACGACACGGCTGAATCAATCGGCCAACCAAATCGATCAAAGGTGTGCATTGTGCTGCAATATGCGCATGATTATAATGCCACCATTTTCTGTTGCAGACCCCAGCCAAAAGCTGCATGAAATCTGGCAAGAAGCGCTCAATTGCGCGTGTGGCGTTTGGATCGCCCACTGCTGCTCAGTACCACATTGATTCACCCTCGGTGAGCTACACCCCAATGCCCAAGAATGCCGCACGAGCTTCTTTCAGTATGGAACAAGGGGGTGATACCCCCAGTGATGAAGCCACTGCTTCAAACTCCTGCATCTTGCAATCGTGGGAGACGGCTGCAGCCGAGCAAGGCACGAGCATCGCGCCCCCCACCAGCGCCGCCTCCCGCCGCAGTGCCAGGCGGCGCAGCAGCGGAATCTTCAAGGCCGGTGATGAGGGCGGAGAGGACACTGTGCAGGCCGCAGAGCAGCTTGTGGACGCCTCCAGCCCTGAGTCCCTGGCGGGGGAGACACAGCTCACTGCCGGCGCCCATGCCACAGCAGCCGTGACCACTGATGCAGAGCTGCACGACACGGTGGAGGATGATGATGACAGCTTCATGTCCAGCGGAGACGAAGCAGGTCTGTCCACCCGTAACTCCCTGGGGGGGGGGCATGACTCACACCCAGGGGATGCCAGTGACGAGGAGGAGGAGGAGGAGGAGGAGGACATGGACACTAGGCTGAGCCTGGACCCCACAGAGGCTGCCAATTTGCTGCTGCGTGGCCGCCGGAGCAGCGTGGCACCCTCTGCCCGCCGTCGCAGCAGCATCGCCCCAGCAGGGGGGGTCAAGCGCGGGGCGGAGGGGCCCCTGGACTCCCAAGCCCCATACAGCACTGCCTCCTCCAAGCGCAGTCGCCGTTCATCAGTAGGCGGCACAGGGCTGGCAGTGCGCAGTCCCCGCGTGCTGTCCCGTGCACGAGACAGCATCAGCAGTATCGCCACCCCCGACATGGCTGCGTTGTTGTCAGATCCACTGCTGGCAGAGGGAGAGGATGAGATCACCTTTGCAGGCACGCCCTCCCACACACTGAGCGCCAAACAGCTACGGCGTGCTGCGGCCATGTCATCCGCCTCCAAGGCTTCAGGGGGGGGCGCCGGTGGTCGTCGTTCCTCCATCGGCAGCTTTGGGGGGGGTGACCGCACAGAGGATCTGGGGTCTCTGGTTGATCTGCTGCAGGAAACCGGCACCCTGAATGACACAGCTGCCAGTGTGGGCAGCGCGCACTCCCGCCGCAGCGCTGGGTCTGCCCAGTCCCGCGGGCAGTCCAGTGCTGGGGGGCGCATGGTGACGGCGCAGGCCAGTGACGAGGAGGAGGAGGAAGAGGATGATATGGACACACGGCTGAGCCTGGACCCCACTGCTGCTGCCCGTGTAGCAGCGGAGCTGGCTGCCGCAGCCCCCCCTGCAGGCCAGCAGCACCCAGCTCCCATCCACGAGGATGACGACGGCAGCGACGCCACGGAGGAGGAGGAAGATGATGACGAAGAAGAAGACGAAGAGGAAGATGAGGACCTCGCTCATGCCCCAGACAGCGCCAGCGATCGCAGCAGTGTCCTAAGCGACAACACTGAGGAGAAATACAACGCCGCGTGCGAGGAGGAGGAGGCGCTGCTGATGGAGGCGGGCATCACGCCCACCCACCGCCCGGCGTCCAGGGGGGCACGCACTAGTGCCGACCGCATCTCGGTGGCTGCTTCAGTGCGCGCTGAGCATGCCCGTGCCGCAGATGACTCGGCTTCTCCCGTTGTGGCCCAGGGCGAGGAGTCGCCGCTGGCGCCACCCACCGCGCTTACGTTTGACTCGGAGGACGACGCAGAAACGTCTCCGCGCCGCAAGAGTGTGTCGCCTGCGACCAGCCTGGCCCGCTCACACGCCTCCCGTCGCAGCACTGGGGCAGCTGTGGCGCCCTCCCCCGCTGGCACTGCTGGCAGCAGTGCCGACTCACCCGCTGCTTCTGGTGAAGCACCCCTTGTAAGGGAAAGCGTGTCGCCTGCAGCAGCCGCCTCGCCCCAGCGCCCATCCTGGGCCGTCGCACTGCGCGCGCCAGGCATCGTGCAGGCGGGCACAGTGATGAATGCCCTGCAGCTGCCACTGGAAGTGGTCCCGATTGCCTCCATTCAGCACGGCGCCGTGGATAAGCTGGTCTCGCAGCCTGGCATGCAAGTGCACTGGGCCCTCACGACAACCTCTGCACAGCAAGCCGCTGGCATCGTTGGCGTGGGGGTGCCATCTGTGGCGCACACAGCCGCAGAGACTGTCGTCTCCCTCAGCAAGACTGCAGCAGGTCCTACACAGGCGGCTGCTCTCGCAGCTTCAGCAGCCCTCACGTCCATCTGCGCCAGAGTGCTGCTGCCCCACGCCCGTGCCATGCAGTGGGCCACTGGCGAGCTGCAGAAGCAGATTGCTGTGTCCAGCGGCGAAATAGAGGCCAAGCTGGCTGGCATGTCTGTGCGCAACCCAGCGCTGTTCCGGCAGTTCAAGGCTGCTGCTGTTCGCGGTGGAGTGGAAGCGCAGGAGGCCCGCCTGGGGATGCAGGCGCTGTACTTGCAGCAGGGCGCCACGGCTGCCGTGCGCTTCCAGGATTGGAAGTTAAAGATGACCTCTGCACTCGCAGCTGCGTTCGAAAAGGGCCTGAAACAGGCCAGCACTGCTGCTGACCGCCTGGCCACACTGACTGACAAGTGCAACTCGGTGGCACATGCTGTGGCTGTGGAGAACCAGGCTGAGCTGCAGCAGGCAGCAGATGTTGCCTGCCAACAATGCAGCGAGCAGCAGATCAGTGCGCTGCGTGCTGCCGCAGCCAAGACCGCCGAGGAGGCAGCTGGTGTGCAGGCTGCGTGTACTGCTGCAGCCGCCCGTGTGGCTGCCTTGAAGGCGCAGGTGGCACAGATGGCTGCTCAGGTAGACGAGGAGGAGAAACAGGCAGCCTCGGCAGATGCCGCCGCCGCAGCTGTGGATGACATCACGCCCGAGCAAGCCTTGGCGGCGACGTCAGTGGCGCGCACCCAGCTGGAATGCGTCGTCGCCCTCAGTGGCTGGTCCCTTGCAGACGCAAGCACCGCGGTGGGCGACACAGTGCTGCGCACAGTGGTGCACACGGCTGTTGGCCAAATGCGTGTTCCCCTGGGCACGGTGACGCTGCGGTGCCCGGCTGCCGCCGGTGCAGCTGCACCTGCTGCAGCCACGGTGGAGTTTGTGGCGGCGCCAGCCAGCAGCGAGCCCCGCACCCAAGCGCAGCGGGAGGCACTTGCTCTGGCGTCCTACCTGGTGCACAGTGCACTGGCCCACAGCATGGGGCGTGCTTCTGCGGGGTGTGCCCTGCATAGCCTGCTGGCAGCGGTGCAGCGGGGGTGCAGCACTGGTGCTGCGGCCGCATGCGACCTCATCAAGCTGTCCCTGATGCACAAAGTGGAAGTGCAGCGGGGGTCCCCCCTGCCCCGTGCCCTGCAGGCCGGCACAGCTGCCCCCAGCGTGCAGGCCTCCAGCGTCAGTGTGACGTTAACCCACCGTCAGCAGCGCGGCAAGGTGGTGCTGTGCATGCAGCTGATGCATGGTCAGCAGTCAGGTGCAGCCTCTGCCACGTGGCGCATTGGGGGCAGTGCTGCGGCCAAGGGGGCCCTCCAGGCGGCTGCTGCAGGGGCCGGCGCTTCGGCGGGCTGGATGATGGGGTTCGTGCAAGCAGTGGACGACATGGACTTTGCTGCGTGAGCACTGGGATCCAAGCGAGTGTATTTCCTTGTGGACTGTTGAAATGAAAGCTTCTAGAGTTGAGAAAGGGCGGCTGGCAGGCGCTGTCCTTGCCTCTCCAAATGTGCAAACGAGGTGGGGTCCCTCAACTGTCCGTCAGGAGCAATGCTCAATGATGTTAACCATCAACCATGAACCTGGTAGCAAAAGCATCACCTCTTTCAATGACGTCCTCTTTTTGCATGTTTGTCGCTGATCACATCTCAATTTTTTCTGTCATGGCTTCTGTGCTCGCTGTGCGAGAAATAGCCGCAAGCTGCGACAAGGACTTCTGCAAGAAGCTTGACAAGGCGCTGAAGATAATTGAGTCCGCCCTGCATGTGTATGCAGAAGCAGAGCTTGCGTTCAGCTTCAATGGGGGAAAAGACAGCACCGTTGTGCTGCATTTGCTTCGTGCTGTGTTTGAAAAAGCCTCCAGGAGTGGCTCAATCAAGACTCTTGCGTCGATGAAACATGTGTACTTTCAAACAAATGACGAGTTCCCTGAGATTCTTGGCTTCATCGAAGAATGCAACAAGCTGTGAGTTGTGGCACTCACCCTGCTTGACACTTGACGCGTGTTGATGTCAGACTGGCAAACACTTCCCCTGCAGGTATGGATTGCAACTGCACACCGAAGCGGGGTTCCCCGGGGGGCTGCAAGCTATGGTAGATGAGCATGGAACAAGGGCCATTTTCCTTGGAACCCGTGGGACAGATCCTGATGGAAGTACGTGTTGCGCCTTCAGCGCTACTCGCGTTTCGCTCACGTTTCGCCACGCAGAGTACATGGACGGAGCCTTCACTCCATGCTCAAAGGGGTGGCCAGTTGTCATGCGGATCAACCCTATTCTTCACTGGAGTTACAGCGATGTATGGAAGCTGCTCTGGGGCGGTGCCCTGTGCGTTGCGTCGCCTTACCTGGCAGGGTACACGTCACTCGGCAGCACTCTGGACACTGCTCCAAACCCTGCTTTGGCCATACCCGAGGCTCATGTGCAGGCCGCAAACAGTGGAATGGGAACATTATCGTTGAGCGATGCATTTGATTGCATTGAGACGAATGACGCTGTTGTGCGACAAGTGGTGGCACTGCGCACTGCTCACCGCAAAACGGAGGCTGCAGAAGACTGCGTCACCGTGTTGCAGCACAGCAATGGCCAGTGGTATGCGCCCGCATATCTGCTCACAGACAGCCACCGTGAACGTGCTGGCCGGGTGGTTCGCGCTCCAGGTGCCGCCGCTGCAAGTTCCACCGGGGCTTCTGCCGCTGCCGCCAACGGGGGCACCCGCCCAAGCCTCTCAGCCGCCGCAGTGCAGGCGCTACGGGCTCTGCGCAGCAGCAAGAACAACAAGGCAGGCATCATGGTGATAGGCGATGAAGTGCTGGGCGGTGTGGTGAAGGACTCAAACGGCCCTGAGCTGATTGCTGCACTGTCAGGTGCAGGCCTGACCGTTGCACGCTGCGTGATTGTGCCTGACGACACCCACGCCATTGCCAGGGAGCTCAGCACGCTGTCGCAGGCATCCAAGGTGGTCATCACTGCTGGGGGGGTGGGCCCCACCCACGATGACGTCACACTCAGCGCCATCGCCCTGTCGTTTGGAGTGCCCCTGGAGCCCCACCCAGGCATGCTGCAGTTCCTGTCATTGTGGCACAAGTGCCCCCAGAGCGATCTGCCGCCGGGGGTGGCCAACATGGCCAACTTGCCCAGGGGCTCAGTGCTCGTCACTGACGCCACTATAGCTGCAGCAGCAGGGGACGGCCAAGCGGAGGCATCGCCAGGCGGGGCCGCTGGCGAGGCACCCCTGCAGTACCCTGTGGTCCTGGTGCGCAATGTGTTTGTACTGCCGGGCATCCCCTCTCTGGTGCGATCCAAGATCGTGTCCCTTATCCCCGCATTCCAGAGCAGCGCCGGGGTGATGCACAGTGCCCAGCTGGTGCTTCAGGCAGATGAGGCTGACATCGCACATGTGCTGGCACTGTCTGCCAAGCTGCTGACTGCGCAGGGCATTGCTCTCGGCAGCTATCCAGTGGATAATGCGCATTTTAATGGTGTCCAAATTGACCCCCCTTCACCCCCTTTAGAGGGGGCCGCAGGTGGAGCGGATCCCGGGCGGACGCGCCGTGCATCGGTGGACATTTTGAAACCCAGCAGTCGTACGGCCGCCGTGCGCCTGGTGCTCTCGGGGCGGGTACCCCCCCAGCAACTGGCAGATGCGCGGGATGCGCTGCGGGATACCCTGCAAGCTGCCGTGCCAGGCAAATGGCTGGAGGTGGAAGAGGAGGGGCCGGTCGCCCAAGCCGATTGAGGGACGCGCTGCTCTGTGGGTTTGAGGGTGACTGCTGTGCTGTAATGCCGGGCTGTTTGTGTCTGATTTGAGCAAGAGCCTCCCTGGGAATGTGCATGCAGATCGCAAGCTGCTGCTTTGGGGCTTAGAGCCCCCCTGCACCCCGCCAGGCAGACAGGGGAAAGATATTGTCGCAAACGCAGACAGTCGAGACACATGCAATTGTTAAATTCCAGTTGATCTGGTGGAGATTTTTTGTGTCACCTCGCTTTGCTGCGAGAAAAAAATGTTGTTTTCATTTTGATCATTGAGTTTGAGAGAGCGGAAACGTCGAAAGTGCTTTCCGAGATTTTGATCAGCGCTGTTGCTGACTTCCGAAAAAATGAACATTCTGGCCCTGTGTATCCAGGGGGCGCTCTACAACAATATTGCCCTGTTTGGCATTCTGGACTTTGTCAACATGCAAGTTCTCCGAAGACTTGCATCTTTTTGTGGTATTCGACGCCCTCAAGACTTTTCCTGCCCAAGCCCGGAGCGACGGATAAAGTTTGACTTGTCAACCCCTCTCTCTGAAGAACTTTTGCATTTCCAAAAGAAATTGAATGCAACAGAATACCAGCATGGCACTCAACATGGTGATGGTGACCCGATGCTGTACTTGTACATGGAGAAGGCATTGCGGGCATACCCATCCCTGAGCCATCACGTCACACGCAACACAGCCACCGCCCGAATACCAGACGAGGAACTGTTTGCGACCCCTGCCCGTGATGCACATGTTGCTTCTGCAATGTACAACCGCACTGGGTGCGTGCAAGGCTCGTTCCCCTTTTCGCCGATAAGCAGCGACACTGCCTCAATCGCGAGGAGCCGCCTGGGCCGTTGCTTGGACCTCAGAGATTGGGTGGCCGCTGTATCTGCGCTGGCAAAATACGCGTTATCTGCAGTATCTGGGCTGTTGTCTGCTGTGCCTGTTGGAGCAGCCCAAGCGGCCTCTCCCCCAGAAAGCCAGCCTGCAAACGTTGTCCCCCCCCCCTCAGGGCAGGCCCCCATCGGCCTGGCCAGCTGGATAGCCACACCCGATTTCGACAGTAACCCTCTGTTCTCCTTCTCTGGCGCCGCATGGCTGATCATTTACCATGTGGGCGCGGCATCCGCCCTGCAGGAGCGATGGGCGCTCTCAGCCAGCAACGCCAAGCTGTGTGGGACCAGCAGCGGATCCGTGGTGGCTGTTTGCACAGGCTCCGGCCTGCAGCTCAGTGACATGATGGTGCGTTGCTTCGAGAAGTGGCTGGCCTGCAATGAGCGCGTGGCGGGCCCCTTTGGCTTCATGGGCACGCTGGTTGAGGAGGCGATGGTAAACCATACCCCCCCTAACGGGCATGAGCTGTGCTCTGACCGCCTGAAGCTGGCTGTGACCTCAATCCAGTCGGTTCAAGATGCGCACGGCAAAGCTTCCCCTGTGTTGCCAGTTGAAGATGCTGGTGCTTTGTTCCACCCTGGGGTGCGCCGGGGGTTACTTCGGGCAGCACACATCAGCCACTTTGACAGCAACGACTGCTTGACAAACGCGGTGCTGGCCAGCTGTTACATCCCTCTCTACAGTGACGTGCCTGGTCGCATTGCGAGCAGGGTGTGCCACGCGCTTCAACCTGACGAGTGGGCCACTGCTCGCAGCAGCGGAAGTGTGGGAGCAGGGGGGGATGACGCCATTGTGTGCTGGGACGGGGGGCTGTCCAGCAACTACCCCCGCTGGTATGGACAGGGGGAGCTGGCTGAGATGCGTCGCGTGTCGGCCGGGGGGGCGTCGTCTCTGAGCCGTTTCACCGTCACGGTGTCGCCCACCACGGGGGCGGCGGTCATCAGCCCAGGGCAGGCACAGCAGCTGCAAGTGCTCGTAGGCGCTGCACAGCTGCACGGGGGTAGTACCGGGGTGCAGCCGAAGATGCAGGCTGCCCGTGCCTCCGGACGCAAGCAGGGGGGTGTCGGGGGGGGGTTCGCATCACGGGGCTTCGTTGTGGATGGGGACCTGTGCACATCAGGGTGGGGCCCAGACGAAACGCTTTTCCCCATGACCCCCGAGAGGTGGTGGGGGGTGTTCTTTGCAGGAAGGGGGCATGCCCAGGCGTGGATGGCGCAGCATGGCTTCGAGCCTGTGACCAAGCCCGCTAATCGGGCTTGACATGTGACGCAGGAAGTTGGATAGCCGCTCTGAATTTTTCCATAAGCAGCTGGCTTTTGTCGCTTTGTCGCCTGCTTTGCCGGCTTTTGTGGCTGCACGTCTCGGGGAAGTGTCGCCACACATGTGTGACTGAACGCTTCGAACCCCGTAGGTTACAAGGTGGCATCCTAGGCACAGTGCAAGTACTCCTGCTACTTCCATTCAAAACACTTTTTAGACATCAGTGTTGATGACCGTCAATACTGAAGCACGATACCCCCAGATCAAGATCAACGGCGCTTTCGCAAGCACATGGGGCTTTGGCCATTTTCTGGGGGCCTGGAAAGCGCATTGAATTTCAAGCCCCGACCATGGCCACTGCTGAAATGCATCAATTGCGCTTCAATCTGTTTTGTTTAGACTTTGACATTTTCCCCTGGGGCGACTTGTAACCGTCCTCCGTGAAGGGCAGTGAGTGCGCGGATTTTGCTTTGAAGTGACCGCGTCCACTTCTTACGGCTGGCTCTGTTGCCGCCCGATTGGTATCAAACGACTCCACTTAAATTGGCCTGGAATGCCGGGCGCAGTTGTGGACACACGCTTGCCGCGCTCGGGAGTTGGCCGCAGGTGGATGCTGTTAGGCGAGAAGACTAGGATGGTCATTGTGGCACTTGCAGCTGTGATCATCTTCGCATTATTGTCCGGCGTATTTAATGGGTCGCCAGAAGCTCCACCTGCACCACTTGTCTCCCACTCCATGTCCCAAGGTGGGTTAGCATGATGCCTACGCTTGGCGTGGTGCGGGTCACAAACCGGCTTGACTTTGCAGCTGATTTGCAAGCCCAGCAGCAGCAGCTGCGTGACAGCCTTCGGCAGGAGTTTGAAACAAAGCTTGATGAGGAGCTTGCATCAAAAGAGGCCGAGCGCCAAGAGCTCGCCTCGAAACTGGCCCAGGTTCGTGACTGTGTTGGCCTGGTGGCGGCAAACTGCCAGTATCGCAACTGCCCGGTGCGCAGGAAAAAGACATGGAGGGCTTTGATGAAAGCAAAGTGAAGGAACTCGAACAGGCCCTCAAGGATAAGGAGGACGAACTGGCAGCTGTGGTACGAAGTTTCTGTTCAAGACCATTCTCAGAAATGCTCATCCTTCCGCTGCACAGACTGAGAAAAAAACCAAGGAGTTCGAAGCGGGCCTGGAAGGAATTGTGGACTCTCATTTGGCAGCCATGCAGGAACAGCTGCTGGAAGATGGTGCCAATACTATTCTTGATTGGTTCTGTAGCTTTCCCGAGGAGGTGGCAAGTGGAGGCGAGCAGTGGCCTGGAGCGGAGGCACTGGCATCTTTCCCAGATGTCAGCTCCCAGATCGTCGAAATGTCCAGCCACCCGTGTATGGGCGCTGCTGGACTGAACCAGGACCCTATTCGCCCTAGTGTTTACTCGTCACATGATCGTGAGGTCGCCCGCCACGTGGCATACCAAGCTGTCAAGGCACTGCAGCCGTCAAATTCCGCACTGCAGGGGCAGGTGGTAAACGCAGCGCAGTTCAACGCAAGCAACCCCGACCGCTGCTGCGACCAGGTGTTATTCGCAGTGCATCCTGTGTTCGGGGTGTTCCTGAAGACCCGCCTGCCGCTTGTGGACAAGCTTGCCACGGAGGAGGTGGCTGCCGAAAGTGCTGCCACCCGCACCGTGTGCTTCCGGCGCAAATGGATCCCCAAGCCAGTCGTCACGCCGCTGACTTACAAGTCAGATGTGGACCACCTGTTCCACCCAGAGAAGCTGGTAGGCAAAGCGGCGAGGCAACTTGCCGCCCCCGCCGCCGCTGCGCCTGCCGCCACCGGCCTTGAGGCAGGCGGAACCCGTAGCATGGTGCACTTCATCCTGCCCTTCCGTGCACGCAACCTGGGCTCCCTGCCTGCTCTGGTACGCACCCTGGGCGTGGCCAACTTGGAGTCGCGATTCGAGGTCACGCAGAAAGAGGGCGCAGACAAAGCGGTGGACCACAGCAAGGACCTTGTGCGACTTGTGATCGTGCCTGTTGAGGAAGAGAGCGACTACATGGAGGGCGTGCCAGTCATGCAGCGTGTGCAGGAGGTGGTGGCAGCTGCATCCCCCCAGGTTCACTTCAACATCACACTGGCCAGCAACCTGCCTGCAGACAAGGGCGGTCGCATGCACCTCAAGACCATCCTGCACTCTTGGATCAAGCCGTACATCAAGGCCCGCGCGGAAGCTCTCAAGAGCGTCACCAAGGGCAAGTCCCCCGGCAAGGCTGTGGCTGGGCAAAAAGGCAAAGAGGCCAGTGTGAACCCCGATGCTGGTGGACGCACCGTGCCCGCAGAGGACATCAGTGGCACTCTCAAGGAGGCCGCACAGCAAAGCCAAGTGCTGCCCAGCGCCTGGCTGCGTGCAGTGGTCACGGGTTTGGCCCATGTTCCCAGTGCCTCTGCCCGTGTGTTCGTGCTGGACTCCTCCACGTCTGCCGTGTCAGCTTCGCTCGCCCGCAAGGTTCTGTGGCGCGTGATCGAGGGCTCCCAGGCCTTCGTGCCCGCCCCGTACACTATCTCAGAGGACTCGGGCGACGACGACCAGCTGATCATGCTGCTGCGGGATGGTGGCGTGACCATGACCCCAGAGCAAGTGGAGTCCGCCCTCACTGCAGCAGGACTGGACCCAAAAGCGGACACCATGGACTACCGCAAGGCAGAGTTCTACGGGTGGCATGACCCCACTGAGGGGGGAGGCTCGGCGGGCGTGGATCCCGCGCAGCGCGTGCTGCGCGGCGCGGGTGCGCCTGCGGGTGCGGCCAGGCGCTTGGCGCAGGTGGACGAGGCTGAATTTGCCACCAAGTACGGGTCTGACAGCGTGTACGGCACTGGGGTGCGTAGCTATACCCCGGGTAAGACTGCAGATGGCCTGACGGATGCCTACAAACAAGGGTATGACTCGGCAGGCAGTGTTGAGAAGTACGCGCAGAGCTTCGGCACAAACGACGACGGCGGCGATGATTGGGCCAGCGGGCACACTGCTCTGACACCGCACCACGGCGAAGACGATGAGGTGCTGCCGCTGCCCGCCAGCAGTCCCCAGTTCGACCGCATGACTGCCCTGGGCACCACCAAGATCGACCTTGCCTCAGCCGTAGCTAAGATGCTGGAGCATCTCCCCGCGGTGGACGCCAAGTCCAAGACCAAAGGCGACGCCAAGAAGCCAGCCGCCGGCAAGGCGGTGCGCCGACAGCTGCAGGCGAAGCCGGCCGAGGAGGCCCCTGGAGCAGACGCCCAGCCCGTGGCCTCCCCGGCGCCTGTGGCAGCCAAGACTGACAGCGATGACGGTGAGGGCAGTTTGGAGATGGGAGACCAGTGCGTGATGCGGCGCATCTTGCTAGAGTACCAGCGGAACTCATTCACTCTGGCCCGCACCCTGCGTGCCGGGTATCGCATCAGCCCAGTCGACTACGGGATTGACGGCACGCCCATCGTGCCAGCGGAGATGGGCCCATGTGAGTGCAGTGCGCAGCCGCACTGGCCCCACTGCGAGGTGCTGCTGCCCCTCAGCAGTGTTGACGACCAGTTTGACAAGGACCGCGTTAACTGTGCCATCACCCAGATGACCGCCGCTGCAGATGCAGCCGAGGCAGCTGCCAAAGCAAAGGCGGCCGTCAAGGGCAAGGCGCAGCGGGTGCTGGAGGGCGGCGCCGTAGAGGGCACACAGGAGGAGGTCCCAGTGTGGAACGAGCTTGTGCACGTGGACCACCCAGTGCGCTACTTTGAGCCCCACCGCGGGCTGAAGATCGTGACCAAGGTTGCACGCAAGGAAGTGGTCGCCAATGGCGCAGAGACGGGACGCCCTGTCGTCGCAGAGTCCTTCAGCTTCCAGTGGTATCTCACGGAGAAGGCCTGGGAGTTCGCTGGCAACGACGATGACTTGCCTGCCGCTGCATGAAAGCGGCACCTCAATGCACTATGCTCACACACAAATGGCTTTTCCCATACACACTGCATTGACTTGAACAAGATACTGCTTCGCCTCTAAAATAGATCTTGGTCGAAGGAAGACATGATTTCCTTCCGGGAAATGATGCCGACCACCTCATTGGTGTCGTCTGTCACCACCAAGTGGCGCATGCCCAAGGACCGGAACAGCGTGAACACGCGGCTCAGGGGGCACTCTCGCTGCACTGTGATGGGTACGGGGTTCATGATGGGGCGCAGGTCCAGAATTGCGCCCCCATCAGCAGCCAGCACATCTTTGGCTGCATCAAACGGAGCCGCTTTGCTGCTCAGCGTTGTGCTGAAGTCGTCAAACCGCAGCTTGTCCATGGCCTTGCCGCCAAATGCGCGCTTTTTCAGCATGACGATGAGCTGGTTGCGCAGAATGGTGCCGATGAACTTGTTGGGTGCTGTCTCTGTGACAACGGGAAACCCGTTGTGCTTGCAGGATGTGAGGAGGCGAGTGACCTCAGCCACTGTGCAGCGCGCAGTGACCATTTGCACGGGGGCCGCCATGACGTTCTCGGCATTCATGGCAAACATGTTCCCACTTGGCTTGCTCTCAACAAACGGCATGCACAGCAGCTCCACGTGCAGGTCGTACAGGGAGATGTTGAACAAGTCGCCAATCCACTTGGACAGCATCAGTGTAATCATGATGGGGGTGACAAATGTGATGTCGTTGGTGGTTTCCAGCATGATTCTGCGAAGAGAGCCGTTTGAGGTGTGACTTGCCGCCTTGAATGCTGCACACGCGAAGCAAACTTACACCGTGAGGGATATCGTCATCCGAGCAACCCCTCCTAAGGACGCACACGCCCCAATGACAGCGTACGTGCCTGGGATGATGCCACTATCGGGGAACAGGTAGCGCATGCCTTCGCCCAGCAGCCTGCCGTAGGCGCAGCCCATCAAAATGCACGGCACAAACAGGCCAGACGGCACTGAAATGCCGTATGTGATCACCGACAGGAAGAAGATGATGATGAAGAACCCCACCAAGCTGCCCATGTCATACTCTTCAGTGTTATGGAAGAAGCCCTTGATGCTTGCCTGCGAAAAGTGGTGTGACAAGGTGGGGTTGGCAGGGCTGCACGCTGCACGCAGGCTGACGCACCTCCCATGGTGTGAACAGAATGCTGGCCATGGTATTGTAGTAGCCCTCTGGGCAGTTGTACCTGGACAAAAACTCGTTCTCGATGTCCCCAGCTATAGGGATGCACTTGCTGAAGATTGACGGCGCCCAAAAAGTGAGCACGGAGGTGATGAACGCAACTGTCATGGCCTCGGACCACTTGAGTACGGGGCGTCCGGCAAGGTGCTCCCTGCGCCAGTGGCAGATCTTCTCGTTGATGTGATTGAATAGGCCTCCTTGCAAGCCGCCCACCAAGGCCAGTACAAGGAAAAACGGAAGCTCCCAAATGTTGAATGGGTTCTTGATTGCAGGGGCAAATGAAATGAGGCCGGAGTAGGAAGCGGAGGGATCAGCCACAATCTTCCACAGATTAAGGAAGAATGTGCCCAGCATGGAACACAGGAACACCATCCAAGTCAGCTGAGTGCTCCAAAATGAACTGGCTTCTTCAAGCGAAAACAAGATACCGCCAACGGGGGCGCCGAAGGCAGCTGCAACGCCTGCGGCGGCGCCACCAGACACGAAGTCGCGCTTGTCACGGTCATTGCGGAAGCGGTGCACCCAAGAGTACAGCCAGGTACCGCGGCGAGCATACTTGCCGCAGCCCGTGAGGTGGCTCATGTTGGCCGCGATCACGGCGCCAGAATGCACAAGAGGGCCCTCCTTGCCAATGGCAAGGCCAGCGGACACGGAAAAGATCACACCAACGCACTTCACTATCAGGGTGCGGATGCGCAGGAAGCGAGCGTAGTTTGTGCCATTCAGGTATCCCTTGATTTGAGGGATGCCGCTGCCAGCTGCCACAGGCTCGATGAACGCGGTCAAACCCGCAGCAAAAGCGATGAAGGCGAGGTTGAAGCCTAAGTACACTCCAAAGCCACCTGCTAGGTCATTTTTCCACGTCAGTGGGTGCACGTAATCAAACTTGAGCTCTGTGAAAAACACTACAGCTCGCGACAGCATGTATGCAATGGTGCCTGTGATGATGCCCACCACGGCAAACACCAGCCAGCGAGCCGTGTTCACTTGGCTGTTTATTCGCTGGTCAGTGGCAAGGCGATCCCGCTTGTACAACTCGTTCTGCAGCCAGGGATGCACGCTTCGTTTGCGAAAAGCGAGTTTTCTCAGCGCTGCTTACCGTTGGAATGTCGTAATCCAGGGACTCATACGAGTACATCAGCTGCAGCTCCTTCTCCGACATGTGGTGAGTATGACTATTACTGTGCAATTTTTTTGCGTGGTCTCCGCTTGTTTCGTCATCATCCTGTGAGGAGCAGCAAGTGCTGCATGGTCGAAGCCAATGCGCGGCAGGGCGCTCACGGCTACATCCTGCACCAAGCGTCGAGTTGCTGCAGAGTCCTGCTCCGAGTCCGCTTCTGCGCCGAGAGGGTTAACAATGTTGCGGGCTTCCATTCTTTTCGTCCCTAATTCCGGAAGCGCGATACCCTCAGGATCTGCAAGAAAAACCGAGTCAGCTGGTCCGTGCTTTGCCGACTTTTGCATCGATGGCGTGAAAACAATTGATCAGAAATCTCGTCTGAAGATCGTTTTGCGAATCTCCTGCGCTGGGGTGCAGTGAAGAGAAAATGACAAGCTGGGGGGTAGCAGAAATTGCGACTGACACAGCTCGGCACGGCCACAGCCAAAGATGCATGCAGGCACACAGGAGAGGTGCGCATCAGTTTGTATCAGCAGCACGTTTTGAGTGATCCTTACGGTGTGAATGTACCGCTGCTTACTCACTCGCTCCAACGTAGTTACTAGTTCTAGGGCCCCCGCCGGACCGCCCACGAGCAGCGAGCAGAATATGATACTGCAGCAATCTTTCAATCCTGTCCGGGCAGCAAATTGCAAGATCAAAGTTCATGCAGTTATTTCTGCGACAAATATGCAGTGAAAGTTGCAACGTTCAGAGCATCATAGTGCAGCAAAGTTCGGCAGATGCCAGCGAATGCAGCAGTGGCGCTTGTCGCCGCTGCCTTGGCTTGCTCAATGTTTACGCTGGCAGTGAAGGTTCAGCCTACTCGTAGCGTGAATGGTGTATCCTGCAAAGAGGACAGGTGCAGCTTTTGCCATGGTGCTCATGTCTTCAATCTCACGATGGCCCAGGCTTCGCTGCAAGCGACAAACGATGAGCTTGGCTACCCAGCTTTCAATACTTCCAGGGTAAGCTGTGCAATTGCATATCACAGAAGATTCTCTGTAGTATTTTCTCCACAGAGTCGAATCGGGGTCGCCCTGGCAGCACCCTGCACAAGCAACCACCTCTGGCAGCAAGAAGTCTCCGCTGCAGTACAGCACAGCTCTGCGCCAGCAGTACGCGCAGCCCGCCAACAAGTGCGCCAGGACCATGCCCAGTCCAAAATAGCGGATCCATGTGCATTGTATAACAGCAGTGCCCTTAGCGCCTGCTTTCGCTCCCAGCAGTGCAGCACAGTGGACTGCACTGCTGCATTCGGAGTGCTTCCCGCGCTTGAGCCGATCAGCGGCGGACTGCAAAAGCCAGAGCATCTGCTCCCCACACTGCCCCAGCCTGGGCATGTCCTGGGCTTCACAGCTCCAGCTGATGGCTACCCAGTGTCTTTGAATTGGACCTTGAGCACGGCCTACTCCAGGCTGGGCGATAGGTTTTTGAACTTCACGCAAAACATCATCACACGCTACCAGTGCAATGCCAGCGCACGCGCATGGCTGTCGGGCATAGTGCAGCGCCCTATCTCAGAGTCCCCATTCACCCTTCAGGTGGGGGGGGCTGGCCCCGTGAGCAGCATGCACACAGCGGAGTGCATGAACCCCCCCCTTGACACCCCCTCCAACCAGACCACGGGCAACGCAAGCCAGTGCTTACTGTGGGGCACGGACTTTGCGTGTGGGCGGCACCCCTCTGTGGTACTGTCTGGCTTCGCTGTCACCGCTACCCCCACCCCCTCCCCCGGGCCGGCCCCCTTGCTGGTGACCCCTCCGCCCCCCCCTTTACATGGGGGGGTGGGGGGGGGGCTACTGGTCAACACGGTTATCACACGTGGCTTTGCGGGACTGGTGCGTGCACAGCCATCGATACAAGCGGGGGGGGTGCCGCCAATGCCCCCCCCCACAGGCGGGGGGGGGTTCATTGTCAGCTACAACACCTCAACTCTGCCAGCTGACGGCAGCGCGTTCAACTTCACAGTGCAGCTGCGGGACCAGTATGGCGCCTGTGTTCAAGACATGCTTGCACCTTGGAACAACGCCAGCTTGTTCAACCTCACCTTGTCAGCCACCGTACAGTGCAATGTGCCACAGTCTGCAGTGGTTGCCAGTGTTGAGTGTTGCAGCCCCCAGGTGGCCCCACCTGCCCCAGCAGCAGGCGCACAGCAGGCAGAGCGGGGCGTAGGGCGTAGCTTCCCCATTCCCTCCATTGCCGGCTGTGGTGCCAACTTCACGGGGGCAATCACACTGCGGAACCCACGACAGCAGCTGTTCAGCAACGCGTTCTGCCTTGTACAAGTGAACATGCAACTTGGCCCGCGGCAGCCGGCGGCGTCATCCGTCACATTCAACTACCCCCTGGCTGTGGGCAACTACACAGTGGTACCTGGAACAGCATTTGAGAGCACCCAGAACATTCTCATCATCGTCATTTGCACGGTGCTTGGGGCGCTGGTGCTGTGCCTTGTGGCTAGGCGGGCGGTGAGACGCACATTAGGTGCCATCACCACATTTGATGCTGAGCAAGACTTCGACACTGATCGGCGGGGTGTTCTCAGTGCAGATGGTTCCTACGTGACAGCGGATGAAACCAGTCGGCAAGCCGCGGAGCTTGAAGCGGCCAACCGCGCTCGGCATGCAGGGCGGGTGAGAGCGTGTCACTGCTTGTGGCTGCCCCTGTGGCTGGTTCGCTGTCAGTGCCGCTTGTGTGGACATTCCTCCGGCAGCACAGGAGCGAGGGGGGGGGGTCGGCGCAGTCGAAGGGCCCCCTCCTGGCCTCCTGCCCAGGAGTCCCGCACCACACTGCTGCCGAGGGGGGTGCAGCAAGGGGGGGCGCGGAGATCCACAGACTCTAGCAGCACAGCAGGTTTCAGTATGAAGGGGGTGTAGGGGGGTGACGCCCTGAGAGGGGGTGCTATGAGCGGCGTGAGGGGACGTGTGCTGCAACCGTGTACAATGATATTCAAGTAATTCAGACACATAATCATGAACTGGTGCGTCACGGAACTTTACAGCTCCATGCTGCAGTGGTCTGCACCGTTGGTGGTGCTGGCTTGCAGCAGCTGCAGGTCTTCGTCCAGGTCACTGCCCGCAAGGGGGGTGAGGAAGGGTGCATCTGCCAACAGCGCCAGCAGGCCATCCGGTGTCCCCCCTGGTGTAACTGGCACCGACATGAAGCGCACCTTCACGGCGCCATCGCTTCCCCGGCGATGGGCAATGCGCCGCTGCCCGTCAGCTGTATACAGGTACAGTCTCCACTGCTGGGGAGAGTGCCGGCTCAGCAGCAGCGCCACAGAGTCACCACTGCGCCCGTATGCCGCAGGCCACAGCAGCGCAGCGGGCGGCACAGCGGCTGCACTGTCCACTTCGAGCGGGGCTGCACCAGCTTGCTCGTCGACAGCAATCCCCCCCCCCTGGCTGCGAAGGGACCCTCCCTTCTCACGCATGAGCGCAAAAACGCGCCTGCGAAGCCACTTGAGGTCTTGAACTGCCCGCCGACCGTGCCGCTGCTGCAGCTGCACGCCGTCTGCCCGAGATAGGCACACCCCTGCCCGCTCGCTAGCCCACTGCAAGGCGCCCACAGCCCAGTTGGAGCTGGACTTGCCGGCCCAATTGCCATGGGCCGCGGCGCCGTGTGGTGCATTCAGAGCTTGTATAAGTTGCTGAATGAAGCGCGGAAACATGACTTCCCACTTGAAAGGGTTCTGCATCGTTGATATATCGGAGGGGGGGGGCAGAGAGGGGAAACTTCGCTGCAGCAGGCCACCAGCTGCCATGCGCTCGCAAGCGGCATAGGCATCCGCTGCACTGGAGCTCAAGCAACGCAGAGTCGTCACCAACAGCTCTGCTCGCGGCACCCAGGGTGTTGTTCCGGTTAGAATGCCCTGTTTGCGTGCCTCGGCAGCAGCTCGTGCACGATCGTACCGTGTCACTCGGAGAAGCTCGCGCTGCTCTGCGGTGAAGTCTGGTGGTGGCAGCTCCAGCAGTGATGCCCACCAACGTTCGGCTGCATTCAGTTCCGCGATGATGCTGCGGTCGCCTCGGAACAGCCACGGCATGATGACCAGCTCTAAGCCAGAACACATGCGAGTTGTCACAGGCGTTGGTCTATAAATGGCAATCTGGCATCCTGGATTGGCTTTCTGCCGCAGCACTTCCGCGTGGTGCCGCTCCGGGGATCCGTAGCTGCCGTGGCCGCAGCTGACGGCGGTGAGCACGGCCGTTCGGTCCCCCGCCAGGGAAGCTACCAGAGCAGTAGTGTGCAGCTCGGGGTCACTGTGCATGTCTAGGTCACGAGAGTTCTCCGGCGGCCCAAACAAATCCAGCTCAGAGCCCAGGGCCCAGCTGATGGCGTCCGCATTCAGGGCCACACTTGCCCCCTGCAGCAGGTGGAAGGGCACCGTTGCCAGGGGAAAGAAGTCAGATAGTGGCATGCACAGCCGCCTCAAATTGTTCAAATGCATGGGGTGCTCCGGAGGCACACTGCCCCACCAGTCCTGTGGTGTGTTCTCTTCATTGTCGTGATTGCCGTCTTCGAAGATGTTGTGGTGCTTGGGGGGGGCGGTTGCCTCCAGCACCCCCCTCCAGCGTTCACGGGGGACCTCCCCTGGCCCTGTTCCGGCTACCGTGCACGCGCTCCACTTGACGGCATGCATGTCGTCTCCTGCCAGGGGAAGTTGGCTGGGGTGCACAGACCCAGGGGGGACCCCCTCCAGTAGAAGCCGCAGCACCTGGGGGACATGAGGGGGGGGGTATGTCTTGGGGTCCCATACCCCCAGGGGGGACCCACAATGCGCAGGGTACGGCTGTGGCTGTTGGTGCCATCCATACCGCTGGAACGCTTCCCTCGAGAAGGGAGACGCCCCCGCCGCCAGCAGAAGCTTGGCCATGCGCACGTCATCTCGCTGCAGGCACACGGCCAGGGCGGGACAGGTGCCGTGCTGCGTGTTCAGCTCCGCGCCTGCATCGATGAGCAGCTGCACCAGCCCCTCGTCCTCGGCCTGCACGGCAGGCAGCACCAGGTCTTCCCCAGGACCGGGGTGAAAGCCGGCCTCCAGCAACTGCAGTGCCAGCCGGGGCTGCTGTGACTGCAGGGCAAGCTGCAGAGGTAAGGATGTGGACAGGTTTGCCTCTGCTAGCGCCTGCTGCCATATTGGAGCAGGAACAGTGTCCAGTAGCCCCGCCACTGGGGACGGGCAGCCACTGCGCACTGCAACACACAGAAGGCTTTCGTGCCGGGGCGCGTTGTACTGACCTTCAACCAGGAATGCGCGTGACAATGCGTATTGCTGGGCAGCGTGCTTTGCCTGGGCTTCAAAGTCCTGCTCGCTGGCTTGGCCCGGCATGGCACTTGCGGGCGCAGTGAGCAGCACCCACTCAGGTGTTCTCGCTAGTGCAGCTTGCAGTAGAAGCGTGAACATCCTGCTGTCCGCCAGACTGAGTGAAATCGAAAGAGCAAGGGGTCCTAGTCCCAGCCGTGGACTGGCACCGGCCTCTGGGGGTCTGCTAGATGAGAAGTGCACACTCTGCCAGGGGTCCGCTCCTGCCTCAAGAAGGGCCCCCACAGCCTCGGCATGCGCCCCCTGCACAGCCATGAGCAGGGCGGAAATGCCCCCAGCACTGAGAGCATCAACTTCGATGCCGGGTGTGTCCACGATGGCCTTGACTGCCGCAGTGTGCCCCTCTCGTGATGCCACGTGAAGGGCGGCTGAGCCATCCGCATCGAAACGGCTGCACGGAATGGCGGCAGCAGCAAGCAGCGCGGAAATTGCGGTGCTGCAGTTCACCGAAGCAATGATGTGCCATGGTGTGCTGAGAAGCGGCATCATCTTCAGCCATGGGGCGCGAGTGGTGTGCTCCTGTGCCAACGCAAAGTCGTCAGAGTTGGCGTGGCCAGCAGGCAGCCAAGCCAGCACGGCAGCCACGGCACCCGGGCTATTGCAAAGAATAGCAGTGCAAAGCACAGCCGATGTATCATGGGTAGTCATAAAATCGGCGGGGACTTCTTGGAGCTCAGTTGCCAACTGCGCCTTGATTTGTGCTGTAATCTCTTGAGAGGAAAGACCGGCCGAAGAAACAGCGTCGGCGTTTTGCTCAAAAATAGAGGTAGCCGCGACCACCAAGTTGCATGCCCGCAGCCAGATATTTGTAGCTTCTGAAGCACTGGGAGTGACTTGGGCTGTCTTCAAAGCCGCAGCTGCCTGCACCTGCAAGCGCTTCGGCTCAGTGGGCACGAAAGTGCCTGCCGTGACATTTCGCTGCTCAACAGGAAGCACAGCATACGTCCAGTTCTGCCTTAGCGTATTTAGCTCCTTGGTACAATGCGAGCTAGGCTGTATCGCATCAGCTTTTCCTTCCAAGATCTCAAACACGTCTGGGAAGGACGAGGCGAAGTCACCACCGCCTGACTGAAACATTTCTGCAGCAAGTAAACCCGTCAGTCAGCACTTTCACGCAGGCCAACCCAGAGGTGATGGTGCAAGTTTGGAATAAATGAAACAAACATAAACAGCGCCAAACTTTGCAAGGATTCAGCGACCGGGAAGTGGCCCCCACGACAAGAGACGCGAGGTTCACACAACGTCAGACGAAAACGAATGGATCCTGCAGCCCATCTGTGCTAAGACCTGCTACTTGACAACAGCATTAATGCGCTTCAATGCATTCTGGCAGCATGTTTATCACTTGTCCTTCTTTGTCTCTGCTTCGTCATTTTCGCCATTTTCTGGGGCGGCGCTTGGCTGCTCAGGCTGGGGCAGCGGCACTGCGGCAGCGGCGCCTGGCTGCACTTCACGGGGTGTCTCAGTGAGCAGTACCACTACCATCATGGTGAAGAGACCTGCCACAAAGCTCACAGCTGCCAGAATAACAGAGGGTACCGTGTGGTTCCTCAGGATGTCCACTAGTCCCTCCCCTGCCTTGAGGGCTTCCGCCTCCACAGCGCCGAACAGCGACCCCGCAGCCGGAACAGGGACTGGGGCGTCAGCATCCGCTGCCAATCGACCCTTCTCCACCCACTGCTGCATGCGCTTGGCAGTGCGGCCACTTGTGTAGCTCCACACCTGCCCCGCGTCAATGTACTTGAGGGCAGGATAGCCCTCCACAGCAAAGCGCTTGCAAGTGCTGCGGTGCGCAGTACAATCCACCTCGGCGACATTCACGCGGCCCTTCAGTGCAATGGCGAGCTTTTCCCACTGGGGCGCCATTTTTTTGCAGTGGCCACACCAAGGAGCGAAGAACTTCACGAACCAGGGGCCTGTGGTGGCGCCCGTGGATGCCTGCGTCAAATGCTCAAATGAGGCGTCTGTCAACGTCACAACAGCACCCTCTGTAGGGCTGCTGCTCTCATCGCTGTCGTCTCCCAGCACTTCCAGCGCGCTGTAGTCGCTGGCGGTGGAGACCGTAGCCTCGAAGCCCCCCTTGGCGAACTGTATCATGACGGCGGCCTTGCGTCCACCGCTATACTGGAACACCTGACCCCCGAACACCCACACAAGGGTGGGGTACCCTGTTACGCCAAAGCGCTCCGCTTGTTCCTTGTTCTGGGTTGCATCGATTTTTGCAAACACGACTCCCTCCTCGTGTAGTTCTGCAGCCGCCACGTCGTACTCTGGGGCCAAACTCTTGCAGTGGCCGCACCAGGGGGCGAAGAACTCAAGCATAATGCCGGAAGATGCATCAGATACTGCGCGGTCGAATTGCGATGGGCTGCTGTGGGTCAAGTCCACCACGGCAGACGTAGCGGCTTGAGCAGTGCCGGGCTTCGCTGCGGGTAGCTCAGTTGCCGGTGCAGACTTGTACTCGTGTCGAACAAATGCCTCCAAAGCAGGTAACTGTCTGCTTCCGACATGCTCATAAACCTTGTTGCCTCGGATTAAGCGCAGGGCTGGATAGCTTGCAACACCAAATCGGAGTGCGGCAGCATTGTCTTGTGTGGCATCCACCTTCGCAATGACGACACCTTCGGCCTCAGCGGAGAAAATGGACGCCAAGCTGTCCCAAGTTGGCTGCAATTGCTTGCAGTGTCCGCACCATGGTGCAAAGAATTCCACAAAAACAGCTTCTGTGCACACCAGCAGTGACATTGCTTAACTGCTCGCCGCGCAAGGCCGTGCATGCTCCTCACCATTGTTTTGCAGCGTGCGCTCGAATTCACCGGATGATGTCAAATCAAGTGCCCCACCAGCTGCATGTGTCCCTTTCCAGCACAAAGCTAGGAGCACACAACATGCGCCAATCAGCAAGCGTGCCATACTGTCCGTCTTGCGCACGCCTCGCTTTATCTTCAAGAAATAGCTTCACACACAAGAAGGCAAAGCCTATCCAGCTCCGATCAGTGAGGGCTGCAGCATAATAATACACATAAAGTAAGAGCGTGAATTGCTAGACATCTTCAGCAGCTTGGCATGCAAGGTGCATGGAGGCATGAACGTGGGGGTGCTTCAGCACTTTTGTGGGGGGGCGCTACTTACATTGGGTGGGCAGTGCCAGTCAGAGCCCGCACAAACCAGCTGCAGAAAACTATCAATGCTTTTGGAATTCAAAGCTAGTGCATATATTTATGTCTGGTAATCTGGAGCATAGCCCAGACTACAAACATGTCTGGCTTCGAAGTGCCTGATTTGGAAGCTGCGGAGCAAGACCAGGAGGGCATTTCCAGGAGCTCCGAAGCAAAGAAACGACAGCCAGCCTCATCTTTTGAGGCAGCATTTGGTTTTGCCCGTGATACATCTGCAGAGTTGAAAGAGGCGGACAAGAAACATGCAGAAGCCGCCGCAGCTGCAAATGCTGAAATTGCTGCTGCGGCCAGTGGTGAAAGCAGCGGCACGGCAAATCAGAGCAGCGAGCATCCCCAAGGAGCATTGCAACGACCACTTGTTCGGCGAGGCGCAGGAGCCAACCTTCTTGTGTCCCACAGGCAGAAGGGCAACCCAGTGCTGGGATGTATCAGGCAAGTCGCTTATGAGCATGCAGACATAAGGCCAGACTACATCATGACACCGACTGCGGCTGCGGTATTCATCTCAGTGAGATATCATTTGCTGAACCCACAATACGTGTACAAACGGATGCGTGAACTGCGCTCCGAATTTGAGCTGCGAGTGCTTCTCATCCAGGTACATGCCAAGAAATTGCTTCGTCGCTTTTGGACGAACGCTCACACTGTGCGCACTACAGGTTGATGTGGATGACTGCAACTATCCCCTACAGGAACTTTGCCGCCTGTGTGTTGGGACAGGTTTCACTGCTATTGTTGCGTGGTCTGCAGCAGAGGCTGCCAGGTACGTTACGAGCTCCACCTGCAATTGCGGATGCGGCATTTGACCGCGCTGCGTAGATATTTGGAGACCTTCAAAGCCTACGAGCGCAAAAGCATGGCAGCAATCAAACCACGAGCTGCTCGGGGCTTCGTTCCAACTGCCCAAGCTGCATTTACAAAGATTCGCGGGGTGAATAAGACTGACGCTGTGACCCTGCTGAATACGTTTGGGAGTGTGGGCAAGGTGGCGGCTGCGAAGGGGGCGCAGCTGCGAGCATGCCCTGGGCTGGCAGAGAAGAAAGTAACGCGTCTGCTTGAAGCGTTTCACCAGCCCTTCAGCGCATGCGGGGCCAGCAGCCGGCTGGCCAGCAATGCCAAGCGGCGCCGTCTGGGGTTGCCCTCCCTGCAGGATTGGCGTAAACACGGCACTGCGGCCCCTGGGGGGAGTGCGGGGGGGACTTCAGCGGCGACCAGTAGCCCTTCAGCGAGCCCGCTGGCGCCTGGCGTACCCAAGGTTGAAGCGGAGTCAGCACATGTGCTGGATGTGGAGGGCATGCTGCAGGTGCAGGCAGATGGGCCCCCCGGCCAGTATGGCGGCGGCGACGGCGAGGAGGACGCCGTCATCATCAGCTCTGACGAAGACTCGGATGATTGACTCAGCTGCGCCGCGCAGCAGTCGATCCCAGCTGACCGGCACTAGCAGGCCACGAACACACACGCGCACAAGCCGCGGGAGTGAGAAATATCACAACATAATGCAATTCACAAGGAGCACTCAGAGCCCTCTCTACTGAGCACGGGGTGCCTGCGTGCAGGGGGGGGCATGGTGTCCCTGTTATGGCCCTTCTCCTCTGGTGCGCTGCCGGAAGTTGGGGGGGTAGGCTCCCCCCCCCCCCCACGGCGCACCGCCTGGCGCTGGCTCCGGCTGTACACCAGCAGCTCGCGCAGCGACCAGTTGTAGTCTTCCCACGCGCGATTTCCCACCACTGTGTGCCACTTGGCCTCCACCACAGCCCCCCCCCGCACCCCCAGACGTGCCAGCCCCCGCATGGCCCCCTGCAAGCCGCAGTCGCCGTGCAGCCCCATGGCCCACACCGGCGTCCCCCCCGCCGCGAATGCCCCATGGCTCTGCAAGGTGTGTGTCATGGCAGCTGATTGAAGGTCGGGTGCTAACAAGCGCACGGGTGCAGCATGTGCAGAAGGCACCCCCCCCTCCAGTAGCCCCCCTTGCATCATCAAGGCACACCCCCGAGCCATAGCAGGGCCAGAACACTCAAGTTGCAGCATGGCTTGCAGCAGGGCGCCTGCCGGGATGCAGCTGCCCGGCAGGCCCACCGCCCCAGCGATGCGGCACACAGCCAAGGCATGCCCTGCCAGCACCCAAGGTGCCAACAACAAGCAGTGCTTTTCCTCGAGGGGGGAGGGGGTGGTACTGTCAATGCGTGCCACGGAATGCAGCTGGTCAGCTGCGTCTGTGTGGCTAAGGGTGTCGTCGCCCCCCTTACAGACCCATCCCGCCGCGCCGCGGCTGCCCTCGGAGACCCCCCCCTGCCCCCACCCGGAGGCGTTTAATTGCCCGAATGCTGCAAAGGGGTCTTCGGTCTGCGGGGCGCCTTGCCCCTGCTGTGGTCCAGGGTTGCCCCAGCGGATGCGGGGGGCGGAGGGCGTGAAAGGCGTCCACCCCGGCCTCACGTTAAGGTCGCCGCGGGGGATCCCCCCTTGCACCAGGTGGGGCGCCACCAGGCCCATGGTGTGGGGGGGCTCTGGTGCTGCAATGACATGCACTTCAGCGACAGATGGGACGTTACCTGCGTACTTGAGGCCACGGTGGGTGCGCCGCAGGGCTGCCAGGAGACACAGCAGCTGCTCAAGGAAGCCGCCCAGGGAGAGAAGCAGACATGCAGCATCCAAAATGCCGCTGCCTGTAGTTTGGCAGACGTCCTCCATTGCCTTCAGGGCCTGGGTATCCGTGGCTGCAGGCTGGGAGAACACTTTGGCCAGTATGTCTGGGTGGCGCCACTGAACCGCTTGGCGCACGATGCCCGTGAGACACGCCACGGTGGTCATGCCGAACACTGTATGCTGGAATACGCTGCCCGTTGCCTTTGTTGCTGAGTTGGGCTCGCTGGGTCGCAGCAGCCGCTGGAGGCTGTGCAGGTGCAGGGGGTGGCCCTCCGGAATGCAGCCAATGTATGCAGGGGACGGCACAGTTTCGGCGGACACCATTGAAAATTCCCCCACCTTCCTCTCCAGGCGCTCCAGTAGCCTGCACAGCTTGTGGTCGGCCTTCAGCAGCGCACTGCCGTGCCAGCGCGGCCCTCGAGCCTGCGGGACTTTGGCCGGCGCCGGAAGGTCACTCCACACATACGCATTCATGCAGGCTTGTGTCAGCCCCAGAGGCAATTGGGAAGCGTGTACGGATGCAGGTGGTACAACTGCCAGCAGCACACGCAGCACATCTGCGTTGGGCAGTGGCGGGGTCTTTCCCGTGCGAGGCACATTCAGGCTGTCCATGCGCGAGATCCAAGCTGCGAGCACAGAGTCACAAGTGGATGCCTTGAGACACAGGTACTTGAAAAACGGCCTTGGAAATGTGTTGTCCGCGTTGCCCGTCAGAGGGACCGCCCCCGCCGCCAGCAGTAGTTTGGCCATGCGCACGTCATCTCGCTGCAGGCACCCCGCCAGCATCGGACATGTTCCATTCTGCGTGTTCAGCGGAACACCTGCATCCACCAAGCGCTGTGTCATGCGGAGATCCCCGTTGTCCACAGCAGCCATGAGCAGGTTGTCTGTGTCGGGCAGGTGCCGGTGCAGTCCAGCGGACAGCGCTTCATGCAGGACAGCCACCCTGCCCTGCCGTACAGCCTGGATCAGCAGGCGCTGCATACTGATGCCAGCCGTCTCCATGCGTGCCACCCAGTCGCTGGGCGGGACAGCAGACAGCAGAGCCCGCACAAATGCTGCCTGGCCTGAGCCGAACGCAAGACCAAGCAACGAGTGGGTGGCTGTATCGGTACTGTCCGGGAGCTGAAACCCCCTGTTGCGCTGCCTCTGGCAATCCAGCACAAAGCAGCTGCATATGCTGGCCACGAGGATCTGCTGCTGCTCCAGCTCCCCCCCCGCAACGGCATCGGCAGCTGCAGCGCCACTGAGCTGCCCCCCGGGCTCAGACCCGGCGGCTGCGTCACGCGTGCCCTCCTCGGCAGCCCACTGGTGTAGGGCACTCAACGCAGCATCCAACAGCAGGGGAAACATGCCAGCACATGTGCCGCCCACTGCGGCGGACCATGCCAGTGGGCCCACTCCCACGCGACAGGGCCGGGCAAGGGACCCTCCAACAGGCTCGTGCTTCATGTGCCACCAGGGGTCGGCGCCAGCAACAAGCAGGATACGCACTGCATCTACATGCTCGCTCATTACTGCAAGCATCAGGGGCGTGCAGCCTGCACGGTGCACCACTGCGTTGACTGCGGGGTGTGCAAGAATGGGCGCCTTGCCGTCGCTTGAGTGAACCTGCTGCTCATGCAGACCCAGTGCTGCGCAGAGCACTGCTATGCAGCCTGTGTGGGCAGCCCATGCAGTCACTGTGTACCCGTGGTCGTCAACAGCAGTGAGTGGGACGTCTGCTGCCCGCAGCAGCTCCAGGCAGCGCTGGGCCGCTGGGCCCCACGGAAGCAGGCACAGGGCGTGGTAGGGGCCAGCACCAATGTGCAAGTGGGACAGCCATGGGCAGGACGTTCCTGCTTGTGCCTGCGTCAGCACACATTCCCCCGAAAGCGTGGCGTGGGCCGGAATGCTGCCGAGGGTGCTCGCAAGTGCTGTAGGCGACCCTGAGAGCACTGCCGAGCACAATAGTGCGGCGTGGTTCAGCATGTCATATGGTTTCATGTCGCTCAATTGGATGGCAGCTGCCCAATCGGCGTCTTCGTCGTCATCGTGCACGTGGGCCGCGGCGTGCTGCAAAAGGCCGCACTGCTGCCAAGTTGAGCTCGGGTCACGGGAGGCAGCTGCCACAATAGAGCCACAGATGGCTTTCGATGCAAGTGAGTGAGTATCACGGTGGCCATCGTTTGGGTGAATGAATGACTTGGCGATTTCAGATTGAACGGTGCTGCGAGATGCTGCGTGCTCTGGTGGGGAAAAATCCTTGGAAGCAGAATGCCAACCAGAAACCAGTTCGTGCAGCCGCAGAAGGTTAAAATTCCGGCCACCCAGTGCACTTTTAGCAAAACTAAATGTCATGGGTGTATAGTGGCGCCACGCTGCTGTTTTGGGCGCTGTGGGCACTAATCCATTGGGAGCAGTGAGCAGCGACCCCGACGTGTGAGAAGTGCATGTGCCCAGCAAGTATGGCTGGGCAGCACCTTCAACTGCGGGATTGGCGAGGCTCTGGCCAAGAAACGTGCTGCCGGCTGTCTGCTGGAACCTCCCTAGCAAGCCATCTAGTGCCATGCTTGCGCACAGCTGACAGGTGTCTCGTCGCTTGCAGCAGGGCTCGGTAAACAGTCCTTCTCAAGCGTGTTGGTTGCCTGCGGTGTGCAATCCAAAGCGATGTCGCCGATGTTGCCGATGAGGAAACATAATTCTGCGTTGCTTAGCTGCGCGAGTGTGCACACGCACGCACATGAGCGTGTACAGGCCCCCCGTGAAATACACTGTTGGGGTGGACAGGCCCATGCCCGAAGACAGACTGTCCAGGCGCCACAAGGCGTCCAGCTACGCGCACTATGCGGGCACAGGAGGCACCAAAATGTGTGCACATGCGTCATGCATTTATGCTCTGTTGGTTATTTCCTGGTGTGTGTGAGTGTGTGTGTGCGTGCGCTGTGGGGCCTGGCCTGCGCGCCCCAGCGCTGCGGGAGGGGGGCGGGCCGCACACAGCAGCACGGCTGCAGCGGGGATACACGCGCTGCGTGACTCCGCCGCCGTGGCTAGACACAGTCTACCAAATGCAGCATTTTGCAGCGTGCACTGCGCTCACACGCCCCCGCCAAGCTGGCCGGCCGCACGCCAGC
>Ga0307982_1000473_pt1 | contig 31846 bp, 12 predicted proteins | sample OrgLakmetagen989_FD_201847 | JGI IMG/M metagenome (GOLD analysis project Ga0307982, IMG submission 201847) | Saline water microbial communities from Organic Lake, Antarctica - #989 | ecosystem: Environmental > Aquatic > Non-marine Saline and Alkaline > Saline | place: Antarctica: Organic Lake...
GAATGGTGCCCGGAACGAAAAATACTTTGTTTCAAATCAAATGATATACGATATTACCCCACCGGAGCAAGATTCGCGTCGTAGATTTTTTGACTGCCCGTGGACTGGTGTTTGTAATGTTTGGACTGACGTCAAAGCTCAGGCTGAAACCCACACTCTAACTGCCACTTGGTTCGGAGGATTTGTTGATCCCCATTCATACATTTCACACTACGAGGTGTTTTTGGTCAAGGGGGCTCAGTTTGGACACTGCATGTTGCAGAACTCGTGCTTTGCTAGCTTGAATTCCTCTGTCATGGGTCCCGTCAGGCTCCCCCCAGCGATTCAGCAGCTGTCCTGGAATACTTCGGCAGTCGTCCTCGAGCATGGCCAAACGTACATCACACTCATTAGATGCTATAATTTTGCTGGGCTCTTCTCTCAGCAATCGACCTCGGGTGTTGTCATTGATTTATCACCACCTGTGGGATACTACGCTTTTGACGGGTCTGAACTGGTATCCTTATTTCCCAATAAGAGCCATCCACTAGGGGACATGCAGTACCAGCGCGAAGACCAGACAGTCTTTGGAACTTGGCCAGCGTTCACTGACACAGAAAGTTCAATGTTTGTCTATCACGTCTTCGCAGAAAGCAGCAATGGCACTCGCCTTTCAAGACGCCTAGCAATTTACCCTTCCGGAACAGAAACCCAATTCTCTGCAGTGGTACCGTTATATTCCCCCGTGCATTCAGGGCAAACTATTATATTTTGCATCTCTGGTACAAATGGAGCCGGCTTGCAGTCCACCGTCACAACAAACGGTGTTCAAGTTGACTCATCTGGGCCAGCGATCGTGAATGTGAGTTTGCACTCCGATGGCTTGAACCCAGAAGCTGTGTCGAGTGTATCTGACCGTATGATTCTACGCTGGACTGTCACAGAAACAATTTCACCGCTGTATTATTGTCGTGTGTCTGTGGGCACATTTCCAGGCGGAAATGATGTGGCCTCTGAAATTACAGTGTTCCCATATGAAGCCCTTCTTTCCCAATCGAATTCCTCAGAGCAAACTTTCTTGCGCACAAGGCGTCTCAGTGACGATGAGGCTGTGGCAAGTGCCTACAACTGGAACTCACGCAATCGCTTCTCAGTTTCGCATGAAGTGTCCATCCCAGCAACTTTGCTACCTGATGGGGTGAAATTGTATTCATTCATCCATTGTGCAAACCAAGCTCGCAGCTTTTCTCGCCGTGCACCCGTTGAAGCACTGCTTGTCGACATGACTCCACCAATTTCAGGTATTGTGCTCGATGGGATGCTGGGCTCAAAGGATGTTGATTTTCAGCACAATTTACGAACAATTGTTGTCAACTGGCAGCGGTTCTACGATTACGGCAGCGGGATTTCTCATTTTGAAGTGTGTGCTGCTGCAACTGGGTCAACAAATCCTTGCTCGGGGTTGGGGCCAGTGCGTGCTAGCAAATGGGCAAGGATGGCAATCCTTACATCTGAGGCAGCATTAATGGATCACACAAAGTATGTGACAACAGTTCGTGCTGTGGATTTTGCTGGTCATGTGTCTGAAGCTTCGTCAAATGGGATCATGTTTGATAGCTCACCGCCCTCAAACCAGAATACAGTCGTACGCATACTCCACGACACCACAGAAGTTTTCCCAGTAAAAAGAACTTTCTTCATTGCAAGCTTGACACAAATTGCTTTGGAATGGTCAGGCTTCGAAGACCGAGAGACCGGAATCGTTGGCATTCAGCTAGCAGTGGGGCAACTTGGAGATGCAACAAGTGTTCGATTGCCTTTTAACATTGGAAACGGGAACACCTTTACAATAACTGGCTTGGACTTGCGACCGAACTTGCCGTACTTTGTCACAATTCGGGCTTTGAATGCAGTAGGCCTTCAAACAAATGTCAGTGTTGGGCCAATTATTGTTGACGCAACCCCACCTCTTTGCACCGTGCTTGATGGGAGCAGCCTGCATCAAGATGGTAATTTCTTCTCAAGCTACAAACCTTCGCTTCAATGGGACATTGCTGACCCAGATTCCGGCATTTCCAGCCTTCTGTGGGCGGTAAGCAGGTTCCCTGGTGGGCAGGACATGATACCTTTCGCCCCGTTGGCTCCACTACAATTGCAGCCTGTCACCAATCATGATTTGTTGTTGCCTACAAGTGAAAAGTTTTTCAATGTTCTGAAAGTTCGCAATGGCGCTGGTGTCTGGGCTATTTGCAGCAGTGATGGCTTCATCATTGACGATACCCCACCTCAAGTTGACTTTATTTTGGATGGAGTCCGTGGACCAGACGGCGATTTTCATGGAAATGAATCTACATTCGCAGCTCGATTCCGCACATTTGATGCACAAGCACCCCTTTTGGAAATACAAGCGAGTTTATGGTATGAGTCAATTGCTTTCGGACGGATTCAAGCTGTTCAAGCAAGTGAAGCAGTCCTTCTCCATAACTCTGCAGCTCTTGCTGAAATCGTGGTAGCCGATGCCACTTCTTTAGAGAATGGGCGCCTTTTTTTTGTTCAGATCCAAGTCACAAATGCAGCTGGGCTTAAAACGACCGCGAGAACAAATGGCGTCATTGTTGACTTGACGCCACCTCAACTTCGTGTAAGTAATGAAAGAGATGCCTTTCTGGTAGAAAATGAAGACTTGGTGGTTTGTTGGACGAGTTACGATGAGTATGGAATCGAAAGTAGCCAAGTTCGTGCACTCCGCCATGTGGATGGGCGCACAGAGGAAGTCCAGCCATGGATCAGGACTAACATTGAAGGTTGCTGGAACGCACTGGGAGTATTACCCAAGCACGGAAGCAATTACTCCTTTGAAGTTCAGTCCTTCAACTTTGCGGGTTTACAACACACAGTCAGCTCTGCGCTTCAAATGGCCGATTTTACCAGTCCCACCGTGGAATCTTTGGTCCTGTTATCAGCCTCCGGCACAGAGCTGCCTCCCTTTTCATACCTTCGATCTGGCTCAGCATTCAAGGCTAAGTGGGGCCATCTGAACGACCCAGAATCTGGTGTTGTGATGATTGAGTGCGGCTTGGGTTTGGCACAGGGTGCCACCGACTTACTTGACTTCCGAGAAGTTTATGCAAATCAGCATGAATGTGGTTTTGAGTCGAAGGATTTGCCGCAAGGTGCCAGCGTGTTTGCCACAATTCGAGTATGGAATGGCGCTAATCGCTTCGCTTTGCTATCAGCACCGCCTGTCACGTTCGATAAGTCTGCACCTTTCATACTCAAGCAAATTTCCCGCTTGCTGATTCCAAAAGTCACCTTACCTATTTTGTTCAAGGACCAAGCGCTGTGGCCAGCAAGTGTGCAAGGTGCTTCCGTCGAAGTGAATCTACGTCCTGTCACAGATCCACAAAGTGGCATACAAAGCATTTCGGTGTCACTCTCATCAAACATACCTGATGCCTTCGACTCAGTCAATGCAATTGTTGCTGGCACAGCTGCTCGAGCAATCTTCAACAACTTGACGGTGTACAACGGCATGCAGCTTCAGGTGTCCATTGTCGCGACGAACCAAGTGGGGATTCTATCTGCACCATTCATATCCTTAGTTCATGTCGTCTCTACTCAGACTATCGCAGCTGGGGCAGTTTACGATGGTTCCGGCGACTCAGTCAGTCATACAGACATCGCTTTTTGGACAAAGTCAGCTGCACCCTCGTGCTCATGGGCAAACTTCCAAGAGCCAAGGTTTTCGGCAGCTCTTCTCAAGTACAAGTGGTGTTTCATGGAAGTCAACCTCTCCGAAGTTGCTGATGCTGAGTTGTTTGCTGCTCGTGGGTGTGTCAATGGCAAAGCCATGAGAGACGCTGGGAACAACAATTTCGGTGTTGCACATGATTTTTCATTGAACATGACTGGTAGATTCCTTGTTTGTGCTGTTCTAGGAACAAATCCCCTCGGACAAGTAGACATGGGGTTTTCCACTGGTGCTACAGTGGACTTGACGCCACCTGTCCTAAGCACTCCAGTTTTCCGCTATTCCAATAGCACAGAAATAATTTCTGGTTTCATCAGGTACCCATTCGAAGCTCGTGTCGAGGCTTCTGCCTATGATCATGCTTCTGGCCTGTCATGTTCATTAGGTCTTCGAATACCGGGCGCGCAAGACATACATTTGGGTGCGAAGGACAGCTTGCAACAAGAGGGGATCTTCAAAGTGGATGGCACAGCTTTGATTGACTTGGGCCAATTCAGTGATGGCAACGTTCTTGAAGTTGGCTGGTTCTGCGAGGACAGAGCCGGAAATTCTGCATTGGTAACAGGCATGGGCCTGGTAGTGGATCGCTCAAAGCCTGAAATGGGAATTGTCGCGGTGGACAGTGCATACAATGAGCTGTGGATATCGAAGAAGCAAATCAGAATACGCTGGGGATTTTCGCGTGATCCCCACAGTAGCATTGTGTCTATTGCCGTGTTCCTGGTTCGGCCGAACAGTTCTCGACAGCTTCTCGCATCCCCACCTGCTGGCTCGATTCAGGTATATGCCGAGTTGGATCTTCCCAGCGGGTCGCAATTTCGAATTACTGTTGAAGTCACTAATAGTGCTGGCTGGACAACGACGTCAAGCAGTCGAGTTTACTTCTGCGATTTCAACCCTCCAAGCTTCGGGCAAAATTTTACTCTCTATAATAGTGAGCGCTTTATCAATGTCAATTTCAGGCAACACACTGGTACTCTCACCGCATCGTGGTTGCCACAGTATCTCCTCGACGAGGACAGTGGCATAGCAGCCACTGAAATTCGATTTCATCCACAAAAAGCGAATGCATCAGCTGTGTTTACTACAACGGGGCTTGGTAATGACAGCATCAAGGTCATGGTTGACACAAGCGCATATGAAATATGGGCCGTGTCACTTCGTGTACATGACTATGCCGGATTATCCTCGGAGTGGCACCATGGAAGCCTTATCGCATTCGACTCATTTCCCCCTGTTTTTGTTGAACAAGCTGCAGTTGTTTCACAATTGCCAGCAGACGGTGGTCATAATGTGACTATAACAACAAACATTTCCGCTATCATGGAATCTGGCTCGTATATCGAGGAAATCAAGCTGGCCATTTGCGAGGCCATTCCGCTGGCTACAACAATGACGCTTTCCCGAGACCAAGTGAGTGAAACTAGCTCAATACAACAAATTGCACCATCAACTACCGAAGAAACTCTAGCCAGTCTGACAGGATTCGTATTTGATCGGACTTCTGAAATTTTACAAATTGACACAGACATCTACTTCAGCAAGCTTGGGGGACATGCATTGTTCATTTGCCCAGCTTCATTTTTCGCAATTCCAACACATGCGATCGAGACTGTGAGCAGAATTTTGGCACTCCACGACGGAAAGTCATACGGTGTTCTCGTGCAAGCAACTGATGCTGTCGGCAAAAGTGCGGTCGCCATGTCGGAGGTTTTCTCGGTGGACACTTCACCTCCCGCAGAAGGAGTGGTTTTCATCGCTGATGCTGACTTCAATCCAGTTCACGTCTTGGGATCTATTCAAACTGTACATGCTGTGACTTCACGATTCATAGACCCTCACTCTGGGATTGAAACTTGTGAGTGGTGTTTCGGTTTAGCCGGGAGGCCGTGCAGTCTGCTTCCGTGGACACCAGCGGTTGTCGGCTCAACAAGCTTGCGTGCAGAACTACCGCAAGGCGCTCTCAACAACTTGATTGCAGCCATCGCAAACTCGTCAAACAGCTATGTTGTTGCTTCAGTGCGTTGCTCCAACGGAGCACGCCTGATCACAATGTCATCATCTGACCCAGTGCTTCTGGATTTCAACTCCCCGAGTGGTGGGCAGGTTGACGACATCTCCATACACAGCGATGACCCATCGACTGACATTGAATTTAGTGACTCAAGAAACAAGCTCGCCTGCACATGGTCGGGATTTAGTGACGTTGAACCAGGGACCTTGGAGTACGAGGTTTGCTTCGGAACCAGGCAAGGCGTTTGTGATGTCACCGCAGCTACACAAGCAAACGGCGGCAAACACACGAGCAACAATGTGCAACTAGATCACGGCATCACCTATTATGCAACTGTGTTTGTTCGAGATGCCGCACTGAATCAACATTCTGCGTCCTCGAACGGAGTAACTGTAGCTTGGGACAAGCCTGCAACGCCAATTCTGGAAGTGGCTGGTAACGATGGCAAGCTGCGCACACTCTTTTCACCAGATATGCAAATTTTAGTCTCTTGGACACTGGGAAATTCTTTCGTACCAATTTCAGGCTTCACGTTTTCAGTGTGTGAACTGGACAGAGCAGAATGTGCTGTTCAGCCATTGATGCTCACTGCAAATCAGACTAAATTCTCCATTCCTGCCAGTATTCTGAACGCACTGCAGCCACACTCTATCAGTATTGCTGCGATCAGTCAAATCGGCCAAACGAGTTTTGCAGCCTCTGTTTCCATCTCAATCGACGACACCCCCCCTGTGATCGGAAAAGCAACCCTTTACACACCAATTTCAGCCCTCAGCTGCAACTTGGAAAATTTGGATGGGTCTTTACTTGGTCCCTTGCATGAGTGGAATCAGATTGGCCAAAGCTCAAATGAAACGCGATTGGTACGGGGCTGTGACATGGTCGATGGCGGAAAAGAGTCCGGCTTGGCCCTGAAGCAATACTTGGTCGGGCTTTCTCCTTTGACCATATCTTGGACCAATATGCATGACAAGCAAAGTGGTATCTCGAGTTTCATTGTCAGCGCAGGCAGCTTACCAGGCTTGGATGATATCTACAGCTCGCGCGAGGTGAGCCGCTCTCTAACAAGCACCACGCTATCAGGCGAGGTGGCAACAGATCTACAACAGATGCTGCCCATGGCAGTTTATGTATCCGTTCGTGCTATCAACTTTGCAGCGCTCACATCAGAAGCTGCAGTAGCATCTGCTATTCTTCTCGCTCGTTCGCCTACGCCCTCAAATGCTTTCGTTAAAATTGTTCAACGCAACAACACAGTTTCAATCTTAAATACAGGCGATCTTGTGAGCATCAGCTGGGGCGGTTTTGATCTGCCCTCAGAGTTCCTTGCTGAGGGATCAAGCCAGTGCCAGCAAATTCGCTTTGCCATTTCGGCAGGGAGTGGTGCCGGACTGGACGACGTGATGCCATATTCTCTTGCCGGAACATCTCAAAATGCATCTGTCGCAGGAAGCATCTTTAGTGGCTTTGATAATCAGCAAGTTTACGTCAATATCCGCGCTTTTGGATGCAACGGCCTATTCTCAACTGTTTCGTCTGAAAGCATTCTCGTCACTGCTGCAGGACCCCAAATCACCATGGTTTCGGTGTCGTTTACCAATTCAACTGAAGAAGATTCTCTCTCGATCCACTCTACGTTTATCGGTGGCCGACCGCAGCTGAGCATCCGCTGGAGCATGGACTCGAACGAAACGACCGAACTTCCCACAAGTGTGCTTGAATCTTGTTCAGTTCGATTCTGCAACGCAATTACTGCCAGTACATGTGATCCAACAATAAACTGGGCTTACTTTGCGAATGTGTCCACCAGTCTGGCTCAGATCGCAGGTATCGAGTTTACTGACGGCACTGCATATGTTGCGATCGTGCGCTGCGTTACGGTGGCAGGTACTTTCAGCGAAGGTGTATCCCCAGTGTTCACTGTTGACGCAACCCCACCATTAATATATGGTCGAGCTACACTTGAGCAGCAAGCGAACAATTCAGCACGCTCAGACTCCCAAGCCATTCAACTAGCACTGGCTTCACGGAAGCTGGCTGCTTCTGATGCATCGTTGCCACTGTCTACACTTACTTGGCATGAAGAGATCGGCATCAAGATGCCCCACATAGTAGATTCTGAATCATGGATTCAGAAAGTAGAATGGTGTGTTGGGACCTCCGTACAGTCATGCAATGTTGCCCCTAAGCGCAGCTTGTCGCCAGAGCAACTCACTGTGGCTATGCAGCAGCAGGCAGTTATTTTGGAGAGCCTCCCAGCCCCTGAAACTATCCAAAAACTTGTAGAGGATGAAAACTCACTTGCTCAGTCAAGGCGTATTCTTCGGGCGTGCGATTTCCAAGCAACAAGTGCTGACGGCTGCGAAAAAGTTCGACGCAGGCTGGCATTGCAGCAGAATGGCCCCGTTGTAAGTGGGCATATCTTTGCTCATGTCTGGGTGTCCAACGGTGCTGGATTAGGTGTTGAATTATCTACAGATGCTCTTGCTGTGGATTTCACGCCTCCTGCAGCGGGAATAGTTGAGTTCGGGTTCATTAGCAATGACGCGGCAGGGTCAAACCCTCTCAGCGGCGTCCTCTCCAACTCCTCAGATACGGTGTATCTCAAACACTCCGCAGAGATTGGCGCACACTGGTCGCTTTGGTTAGAACTACAAAGTGAAATTGTCGGGCACGTGGCCTGCATTGTTAAGTCCGGCAGTGCGCATGCTCATGGCTTGGGTGGTTGCATTCCCCGCAGCACAACCACAACAAATACAACATCAGTGCAATTCACCCCAAATATTCTAGAAGACAGTGTGGAATACAAAGTTGTTGTGTGGGGTGTGAACTCTGCTGGTTTGTTGAGCAACGCAAGCTCTAACAACATCGTGGTGGATGGCTCGCCCCCCGTTTTCTCGAACTGGGGCGTCATCGACGGCGATTCCGCAAATGCCACAGACATTGAGTACATCAATGCTGATGATGGGACAATTGAAGCAGTTTGGTCGCAATTCGAAGATAGCACAAGTGGCATGTCTCACTACCTTTGGACAGTGATGGAGGATGACCCTCAGAACCCATTGGTTTCAGTGCAAGCTACAGGGGAGGATTCTCCAACTTGGATGGGCTCATTTCAGATGTTTGACTGGATCGATGTGGGCTTAAACACGAGCGCGTATATGGATAACTTGCCTTTAAGGTATGGTTTCCGATATCGCTCGGTGCTGCGAGCGTATAACAAAGCGGGAAGGTTTACTGAAGTGCTGTCAGATGGTGTTGTATTGAGAAGCGGAGAACCATGCATTTCAAATCTGGGGGTTGGAAATGACATCCACGAAGATGCTGAGTTCCTGACCTTCGAGGACAGTATCTTCGCCCACTGGCAGTCCGTTCTTGACCCTTTTATCTCATTGGTTCCTCGCTTTCACCCTGGACGGTTTCAACCCTTCATTCATGAACAGTTCACAGCTACTGCCAAATTGCTCATCCAGCGAAACGGGCACAACTGATAACGCGACTCAATTGGCCATTCCTGCTGCTCCAGTGGATTACTTTGACTGGCAACTTCGGCAGCTTGTTCCAGCGAACGAGTCTGCATTTCCCAACAGCGAGCCTCGAAACATATCAGCTGCTGAGATAGAGCGAAATTCAACTTCAGTCACACTGAATAGCTCCGAAGGTATAATAAACAGTATTATTAGCCTTCCATGGGAGCAGGTCGGCCCATCTTACGCCTCCGCTTGGTCTGCGTGCTGTTCAACGTACAACGAATACTCGAAGCCTTCCGTTCACTTTGATTTAGACTTTCGGACCACGAGCCAGACCCAGAATGATTTTGGCAGAAAATTGACAGCTTTGAGTGGAAATCGTATTGTTGCTTCTTCGTTTCAAGGCTTGACCATTTTTGATGTGTCGGCTGAACGAGGAACAACTTTCAAGCAGACACAAGCACCGCCCACAGGGCTTACCTCCGATACAGATGGAGTTATTTTGGTACAATACCCCAGGATGTGGCAGGTCATGACTGTAGGGGGATCCCTTGTGGCGGATGTGCAGTGCAGCTTCGATGCCCACAGCACTTCAATGGGTGCAGTCATGCAGCCGTGGACGAAATCTGCAGCCATACTAGACGCAAATGGAACCCTTGTCGTAGTTGATACAGTTACTTGCAGCGTAAAATCAGTTTCTGTTGTCGACCAGCCCGCTCTGTTGATCTCGAATGCTGAGTGTGATGCATCAAAGTGCTCATGGCCGGCGTATGTGCTCACAGCCGGCGGCTTGACAGCACTGCAAGCTGATGGAAGCCTGGTATCCGCCGATACGTCTTCGAGTAATTACACGCACCACGCTTTGCACCTGGGCCATGCATCACCAGAAACTGATCTGCTTCTGCGTGTCACTAGCAGCGCAGGAAGTTGGCCATATATCAGCATTGAAAGCGTCACCGTTGAGACTCTCTCTGTTTCACGTGTGTGCGAGGTCTTTTTAGATTCCAGCCAGGGCTTTGGCTCTGTTTCTACTGTGTTGACACACAAAAAATATGGGAACATGCAGAGATGGATTATTGCCATGAGTGTAGCGCAAGGTGAAAGGGTGGCAATTGTGAAAGTGGAAGCTTCAAGTGAAACAACTAATTGTGACGTCATTTCGTACGTCACAGCTGTGTCGCCTGCACAGGCTACATCATTTGATCTGGACTCATCAACACACAGCGAAGGAGTATCTCTGGCATATGGCATTGGCTCGTCTTTGGCATTCTCTGAAGCTGGTGGTGGTGTTCTGCTTTCAGGAGCACCTTTGGCGCCAGCATGGCAGCTGAACAAGAACCAAGAAACTGCCTCAGGCCGAATATTTGCATTGCACTGGTGTAGCTCTGGGCAAAGAAAGAGCTTCGATCGGCAGGGCTATCTTCCGTTTAGATGCGAATCCTGCCAGCAAGGGTGGGCAAGCCACGGAGGGACCGATCCGACTTGTGTTCACTGCGAAGGACGGATTTGCCAAGGGAAAACAGACGTCCAGTTCACAGGAGGAAAGCAAGGACTTGATCTTGTGCTTGGAGGAGAGTATCAAATTGATGTTCGAGCGACGACAATGACGGGCGAAACCTCAGTCTCAACGAGTCGGGTATTCAAAGTTGATTGGACCCCACCAAGCCTCGGCCGAGTCGCTGACGGCCTCATGCTCGATGCAGGTGACAGCGACTGCAATACAACATGCCAAGCTGATATTGACTACACTAACAATACAGCAACAATCCCGCTGTCTTGGAATGGGTGGGAGGATTTCGAGACAGGAGTTGCACACTACTTGGTGTCAGCGGGGTCGTCTCCGGGGTCAGATGACGTTGTTCAGTGGACCAAAGTGTCTGGTCGCAACAATGTTACCCTTGAAGCAGACTTGCAACACGGTCAGTTCATTGTGGGCTGCGTTGTCGCCGTGAACCACGCAGGTTTAGCTTCGCAAGCAAACTGCACGTCGGGATTCTTTGTGGACCTCACTCCCCCAGTTGTAAACTTTGTGTTTGATGGTTATGCAGGACCAGACATTGACTCTCAAACCTTTACCGATTCATTCATGGGTCATTGGGGTGCAACAGAAGATATCGAAGGCAGCCTGCACTCATTCGAATTTGCGCTTTCACTTCAATCACTCAGTACCATCAGCGCTAACAATATCGGCAGTATACAGCAAACAGGGAACGGGTTTGAAGCAATTGGTGATTTTAAACCCATTCCTACGCTTCAAAACTGGGAAACAACGGACGAGGTGAATTTTGGGTTGAGCCTCCAACGCACAGACCTGAAGCAACCAGTGAGCAGCAATCAGATTGTGTACGTCTGGGTCAGATGTTTCAACAAGGCCGGTGGTGTGTCTGCATTCTTTTCATCAAATGGGGTCAAGATTGGAAAAAGTGAAGCAGAGGTGGACCCCACAGTCCCAACGGCAATGGGATTCGACACCGCGCCAAGCACCGCGTTTGACGGGGTGGAAGAGGCTGATGTCCCTGCAGCAACCATGGGGGCCGTTGAATTTCCTCCTGGTTCTACTGACTCTGCCCAAAAGTTCCGTGCTGGTACAGTGGAGGATGATCCCACTGCTGTTGACCCGGCTGGCACACCAAAGCCTGCGAACAACTTCAAGTTTGGTGACTACTCTTTCTCTATCTCTGCGCTTGACGATGCTGGCGAAAAGGTAGAGTCTTTCAGGTTCGCTAAGCCCATCAAAATTAGTATGTTTTATCGAATTGGAGACACCCGTAGCGCCCAAGAATCTAGCATGCCGTTGCTACACTTTTTTGACACAGCACGGGAAGAGTGGATCAACGCTGTTGACACTTGCGTTGCTCCCGACAGATACCAAGCTGTTTTCCCACACAACAACACTTATGTTGTGAATATTTGCCACTTGACCCAATTCGCTGTTTTCCAGCAGTTACGCCCGGCAGCAGTCATTGCAGCGCTTGGACGACAAGTTTCGAACGAAGAAGCACTGAACCTCGTGACAAGCCCACAACAAGTTGTTGCTCTGAGCTCCATTGTGGCTTCTACAACTCTGAAAATTGACCCATTCTTGACGAAGACCACAAACAGCTTCAACCTACCGCTAAGGTCAATTTGGACTGATGGGCATGTTACAATTGTGCATATTCCAAGTTCGTCAGTGAATCGTGCGCGGTTCATCGCAGATGCCAGCAACAACCTTAGATTCAATGGATCGGCATCAATTGATCCAGATGGTAGGATTGTGAAGTACGCCTGGTCTATTTCATTGCTTGCCTGCAACTCAAGTGCAACCCAGGCAGGGGCCATTTCTTCCTCTGCCTTGACTGAGCCGCTGCTTCAGATTCCACTGCCCGATTATTCCAGTGTGCTTTATACAACACTCCGTGTTGAAGACGACAATGAAGCGTGGGGTGCTGCAACGTATACCGTGAGAATCAATGTTCGGCCGCACGTTGCTGGGTCAGTGACACCTGTGCTCCAATGGCCTGCAGAGCGTGTTTCGCGCCTCTCTGCATCGGGGACGCACGATTCTGATGGCGCCCAGCCATCTGTTCTATGGTCTGTTGTCGACTGGCCTCAAGGCAAACAAGACAGTTTCGGTGGTCGATGCGATCTATCACTCCCAGAAAGAAGCCAATACACATCATCAGGCGTTGCTGAATGTTCCGGAAAATACACTGTTCGTTTGACCGCAATAGATGCCGAAGGTGGCACAACCTCTGAAGATTTCGGTGTTCTCTTCAACGAGCAGCCCACCGCCGTCATTTCACCATTCGAAGTCCTGACTGACCACTCAACGTTTAACATATCCGGACAGCGTTCGACCGACAATACTTTCATCTCCAGCTCTTCCTGGATTCTTTTTGTTCAGCTGGACAATCCAAGCCAAGCTTTGTTGTCAGCCGTAGGAATCCTCCAAAAGGTGTTTGTCCAGCTTACACAGTATCGTGCAGCGGCTTGGCCAAGTGTCACCGAATCTCAACAATCCGGCAATGCAAGCTTGTGGATACCCGTACCTGACCAATCGGTGTGGAGCCAGATTATTGCTTACAATTCTTCACAACGTATCCAAAGTGCAGTGCAACTGTGCAGCCAAGCCACACGTTCAATCACTTTGAATATGTCTGTGTCCCAACATGGTGCACGGGGAGACATCTTGCAGGTGAATTCGTTGACTTCTGTTGCTCCGTTCCACGTTGTGTTATTCGTGTATGACAATAATGGCGGCACTAGTGCTGCAGCCCAGAGCTTCATCCCGAATGAACGCCCTGTATTGAAGTCATCAACACAGTCAGTCAGCTATGCAGCCGTCGGTGACCAGTTCTTGTTTGAACTTGACACTCAAGGCAGTTATGATCCGGATGGGAGCCTGGCCTCCTACGCGTGGTCCGTTGTTTCTGCCCCCAGGACGCACACGGAAAGTGTTTCCATGCTGTCTGCAAAATTGCTGAAGGGAGTGACCAGCAGTGCTGTTGAACTAATTGGAAATGCAAGCACCCTACAGATGGGTGGGTATACAATTGCTGTTTCTGTTTTAGACAACGCTGGTTCGAAGGCTGTCCTAACCTTCACGTTACAAGTGGTCGCACTCATTCAAGCTGACGGCTACACAGCATACCCAGCAATAAATCTGCAAGGCCAAAATACGTATCAATTGCCACTTCCTGGAGCAAAAGTTCAGCTCAGTAGCAAGAGCGAGCTTTCCAATGGTGTGCAGCTGACCGCGCTAAATTGGAGATGTGTTGACTTCACTCCTTTGTTCACAAGCCCAGAGGAACTGCCGTCGGCTGCCCAATGGGGTAGGCCCCAAGATCGAGTAGTCGTGCGCTCCATTCAGTCAGCAGGCGACCTGTCAGAGCTGTCTTCAGTCTCCGGATTCATTGCACCGGGAGTGTATGTTCTTCACGCATTTGTCGGCATCTCAACAGCACAGCTTCAGCCCTTCTTTGGAGGTGATCCGACCATGTCAGCTCAAGGAGCCGTGCGAATTCTTGGTGCAACAACACGAGTGGTTGTGCACCGAAGTCCAGCGCCAATTCTGTCAACTGCTTCTACGGCGGGCTTCATTCCGGCCATGAATCTTCAGCGCGTGGAGCCGGGCGCGATCTTGGCATTTTCAGCAGAAAACAGTTCGGACCCGGATGTGCATTCACAAGGAGTTCGGCCCAGCTGGACAGTCTTCACTATCCTCCCTACTTCCCACTTGGTGCCGCCGGCGCCAAACTCGGTGAGGCTGTCAGTCAATTTAGATAAGAGCGAATGCTCAGTTCAGTTCTTGGCCAAGGGTAGATTTACGGTCAACTTGACTGTGACAGACGAGTTTGGTGGAGCTGCCGTTGTTGGTGTTGAGGTCCTTGTTGCGCCCGTTAGCCCGCCAGCTTCGGTTGAAGTCGCGACCGCTTCCGAGTTCAGTCGATTGCAGATTCTTGCAGGCATCTTTGGTGCAGCTCTTGGTATGGTGACTCTTTTCTTCGGTTTGAGGTGGTGCAGCCATGCATGCAATCGTGCAAGGCAATCAGCAAGTAAACAGCCACGAAGGATGACTGTCAAACCAGAATTCACATCCACCGGGTTGGCACTGTCTGCCGCAAGTGGGGTTGCCGTTCTGATCGGCCCACAACATGATGCAGCTGCTGACGGAGACCAAGATGTACGAGCTGGACCGCAGGCTGAAGAGGAGCAACGAGCCACGGCGAAGGGCGATGCGGCATCGGCGGAGAGCAATGAGGCATCGGCGGAGCGCAATATGCCTCGCGAGCAACCAGCTGCGAAATCTGAATTGCTTGAAAGTGCAGGTGGGCAGGCGGCTCACTCAATGGCCGATTCGACCTTGCAAAAGGACAACGAGGCATCGGCGGAGCGCAATATGCCTCGCGAGCAACCAGCTGCGAAATCTGAATTGCTTGAAAGTGCAGGTGGGCAGGCGGCTCCCTCAATGGCCCATTCGACCTTGCAAAAGGACAGCGACACACCCAATGCAGAGCAGAAGTGCACCACTGAAGTTCTCGATGCAAGTGACAGCAAGTCGCTGCACTTGACTGCTGCGTCTGTGGACTCAACAGAAGTACAATCCGAAGCTGCATCGAGTGACGATGAGGCTGTTCTGGACAGTTTTCTGGACACTGAATAAAGCTCTCCACCTCTCTGTTACTACAACACCATTAAACAGCTTGAGCGGTAACATACCAGCAAGGCCAATAGTATAGCAAGTCTAATGCATTGTCATCAAAGCTCTTCGTTCAAAATGTCATCTAGGTTGAAGTCTTCTTCAGCTTCGATCTCAACGTCTTTTCCATCCCATGCGTCGATTGCTCGTACAGCGAAATTTGTGCCACCTCGAAGCCTTGCAGGAGTCACTCGGCCACTTGTTACACCGCCCAAGAACTTTTGGAAGCCTTGCTCATCAAATGAGCCAGTATGCTGCGCAGCACGAGATTTTGAGACACTCACGGCAACAGCAGCAGGTGCTGACTCTGGTTGCACACCCAGCATTTTCTCAAGTTCCGGTTGTTGCCCGATTTCGCTCCACACGAATTTGTACAGTGAGTTGGTGCTGCGCGTGGCCACCTCCTCCAGCATGCCCAGGTACGCGGCGCGGTCAGCGGCGCTCTCGTCCAGGAGACTGCGCAAGAACACCACCACGCACAGCTTCTTACTGCGTTTCTTGGCGCAAACATTGTCCCACACTTCCTGCGAAGTCAGCTGTGTGACCGGGTCCACAGTGCCGGCAGTCGCCAACTGACTCTGGGCGTATGAAACGATGGCAGCAGCCTCGCGCTGCCCTTGGTAGTCGGATGCAGCCTCGTCCCCGCCTTTGGTTCCAGCAGCAAACACCTTGATGGTGGGGTACCCCTGCACGGCAAAGCGCTGAGCGAGCTGTGGGTGCGAGGTGGCGTCCACTGCCCCCAGGCGCACGTCGCCGTCCAGCTCCTCGGCGGCCTGGGACCACTCAGGCGCCAAGCTCTTGCAATGGCCACACCAAGGGGCGTAAAACTCGACCATCCAGGGATCTTCGCTTTGCATGACCAGGGTGTCGAAGTTGTCTTCGGTGAGGGTGACGACTTGCTTGCCACCCCCTGGTTCGCCTGCACGCTTCTTGTTGCCTCCGCTTGACTTGGACTGCTTCTGTTTAGACTGCTTCTTGCCGCCAGGGGCTCGTGAGCGTACAAGTGCGCTTGCCTCCTTCAAGCCCGCAGAGACTATTGCCGATGCGTCGCGGCCTCCAGAATAATCTTTGGCCTTACCACCTGAGAAAACCTGTGGCAAAGGCGTGGGCAAAAGTGCACGATAGAATCACAACAATTCCTTACCTTAATAGTTGGGAAGCCTTTGATGCCGTACTTGCTGGCCAGACTCTCTGCCTGGGTCGCGTCTGCAAAGGCGTGGTAGACTTCACACGTGGCGGCATATAGTGACCTGCTTTCACATTCTACGCACCAACTGCAGCGACATTCACCACCCCCTTGAGCTGGGATGCAGCATCTTTCCAGGCTGGTGCTAGACTTTTGCAATGGCCACACCAACTGCAATGAATTAGGTGAAAGCTTCTATTGACGGCTGTCATGCAGTCTGCTGAAAGAACTTACGGTGCGTAAAACTCAACTAGCCTGCAGTACAGTGAACAAGATAAAGCTTCACACAGGCTACGAAATGAGTATGAGATTGGGTGCACTCACCAAACTGAGACACCTTTCAAGACCTTCTTCTGAAAGTTGGCACTCGTCAATTCGATGACATCATCAGCTTTTGAATACAATGCAGTGACACCTCGAGCAAGACACAATAGCCCTACCAAAAACAAAACAACATTCTTCATGCTTGTTATCGAGGAGTACAGGTAGAAGCACTCCCACAACTGTGCAGACTGCAGATTTCTTCCAGATGTTGGTGGGTCGAAATCGAAGCAAGCTTCACACCCAACACTGGATTGACAAAGCAAAAGCAGAGATAATCTTTATTTGGATGAGTTCGAATGTGATTGTTCTTCATTTTAGCATCTTCGTCGGCTGCGAAGCTGTGAGAGATGTGCGTGGAGGCAGGGGGGGCAAGGCGGCGGGGCGCAAGTCAAACAAGAAGGGGGCAGCAAGCCACCAAACAAACTTATGCACAAGAACGTAGACGCAAGGCTACCGTAGCCCAAGACACTCGGAAGGACAACATCAACATCAAGTCAAGGAGAAGCCTCGCCAAGCTTCAACGGGTTGACGGATTTTTGATTTTGAAAGAACAAGCAAGCAACGAATGCTCCCATGTCCATGCAAACATGGAATGGACAGAGCAGGCATTTAGTTGGTTTTACCTCTCGCACTCTCGAGCGAAATGATGGTCGGCCACCCAAATGCCAAGAAACTACACCCGAAGGAAGCACCCCCCTCTACCAAGGAAGGAACAACAACAAGGACATCACTGCAGTTCTAGGGGAGCCCGAAAGCGAGATGGCGTGCAAAACGGACCCTCTCACCTCACCAATTGGTCGAACCGAGATATCCAAGCGCGCCAACCGCAGCAGCCCCTCTAGCGCCAGCAGCTACAATAACAACGAAATACTCCAAACAACATGACTGAATGAATTACCACTTGCATCCCAGAGCCAGTCACCACAACGCGAGCTCACGGACAAGCTCTGCCGTGAGAGACCCCTACATTGGGCCTACGTGAGTTACATCGGACTTCATCCGATGTAGCTCACGCTTGCTGCAGCCACATCGGACCACCAAACAATGAATACACACATATGGTGAAGCTCTCATACACCGCTAATCGACGTTGCACGAATTCAGGAAGACAAGAACCATGCACCAAATAGCGCAAGCATGCTCCTGCCCCAGAGGAGGGGTGGAGTTGGACCTGTCCCCAGGCCGCATCGGAGTTGCTCACATCGGAGTGCCCCCCCCAAAAGGGCGATTTGGGAACATCTGACATCGGAACCCTTGTGCCACCCTCACATCTCCTTGCAATCAAGGTCCGCAGCCCATTGACCCCACACAGGGGGGTGTACAGGGGGTGTACAGGACGTACGAATGTTGACAAATTATTTCGTCTGGTGACTGCCAAGAGCTGCGTCCCGCCAGCATTTTGGGGTGCCAATGTTCCGAAAGCAGGGGGGTGCTTGCCTCGCAGTCTGCGGCCCTTTGGAGCTGAACGGCTTCGTTGTAAGTCTTCTGATGTCTGCTTGGGATGTTGCACAGTTGTTTTCCATCCGCCCCTCCCCCCGCCCCCCACGCACGGCATGCCTCGCAGCAAACATGTGACGCACACATTGAGTGCTGCAGCAGCTGCCGCTCACTGCCCCGGCACTGTGTGTGTGCTGCCGCCCGTGCACAAGCTCCACTGCTGCAGCAGCTGCGCGGCGCCCTCCCGGCTACGGCGCTCCGTCACGCGCCTGGCAAGCTGCAGCAGATCGACGCTGTCGCACTGCTGTACGCCGGGCCGCACAATGGTCACGGCACTAGTGCTGGTAAGGTCCGGCAGGGGGCCACCAGTTGCATCCCCCGCACAAGCCAGCACGCCACCGAGCAGCTCCCGGGGGCCGCCTGCATCCAGCACTGGCCACACCTGCGCCTCCCATATGAAGCGCTCTGTGGGGGACAGGTGCGTTGCGGTGGCGCGGCGCGTGCCCTGCAGCGCGGCCCGCTGCCCGGGTGAGGCCCACTGCGCCAGGGGCAGGGGCATGTTACGCGCCACAAAGCCCTCCGCCCCCCCCCTGCGCCGTAGCGCCAGAGACTGCAGGATGACCGGGTCGGTGATGGCCGCTGCATCAGCCTCAGCACGGGGGGGGCTGCGCTGCGCGTCGCCAACCCCCCCTGTTGCCGCCTGCAGCTGCCCCCGTCGCAGAAACGCCGCGAAACGCTCCCCTGTATCTGTGGCCTGCATGTGGCAGGCACGGGGAGATGCCTCTGCACTTGGCGCGTGTAGGTCTGCTGGGAGGCTGGCCACCACAACGCAGCCGTCAACGCCACGGGAGGCCAGGCCCAGCAGCCCCCCCTGCCAGGTGAGCACGGGGGTGCCGGCAGGGCAGGAGGGCACGCAGCTGCGCAGGACATACACTATGGTGGAGGGGTTCATGTCCTGTGTCCACGCAGGCAGCACACTGCTCCGTGCCGTCGCGCTGCCCCAGGCTGCGTGGGCAGTGGCGGGGGGCGTGCCCTGCACAGTCCCCGCCGTGGCCACCTGTGCCACCACCGCTGGGCTGAGCACTGGCAGAAGGGCGTACTCCCACGCGCCTGACTGCGCTGACGGGGCCGCCAGTGAGGCCAGGGTGACACCGCAGCCCACTGCCGCCCCATCCCTGGCCAGCTGCATTGCCCGCAGCTCAGGGCGCAGACCTGCATCTCCCAGGCCTACAGCGCATCGGAAGACATGTATACCATGCATAGCCGCGTGTGTGGCTGCGCCCAGGGCTCGCAGCGCGGGGTTGGCTGCCTCCGCCGCGGAAAAGGCGGAGTTGAAGGCTGCCGCGGAGCGCAGCTGCCACCAGGAGGACGCTGGCCCTCCCTCGCGACCAGGGGCTTCAGGTAGGCCCATGGTGCGTCTGAACCACCGCTGTGGCGCGACGGTGGGGTGGGGCTGCGCCTGCAGCAGCGCCACATCGTGAGCCGGGTGCACGGCTGCCACACTGCTGGCATACAATTTGCCGTCCGCGCACCGGATCATCAGAGGGCCGTTGTCGCGCAACAAGGAAAGACTTGTGACAATGTGACCATCTTGAGAGATGCACGCGCCGCAGCCGTCTTCCTTGGAGCCCAGCACCTGAACAACTCCGAGAATGCAGGAAGCCACTTGCGGGTGCGCGCCAGCTGCTGCAAATCCAACACTTTGGGCTGCCTTGGTAGACAAGTTGACATCAGGCGATAGCAGCGCTTGTCGGCTTGATGCTTTGCAATCAGGTTCTTCAGAGCAACGCAAATACCCATGTTGTGTCGCGCTGTAGAACGCAGCGCTAGCAAAAATAATTCTGCGCATTCTGAGGTTCGCACCAAACATTGCTAAAATCAGACCCAGGCAAAATCTAGCAAAAACACCAAACAACCACCACTTAAAGCAATATGGGCATACGACCTATCCACTCAGTGTTTTTGGGCCGGGTACTGCAGTCCAGTTTTTGGCTCGTCTTGACACGCATGCCACACACTGGTGGAGGGGCCAAGTATTACTAGAGGCTATCTTATCTTACCTGCCTCAATACCAAGCATTTGTGAACTCTAGTAACCCGGTACGACGGAATTTGCGCTGCAAACATTCATCATCAATCCGCCTCGGACCACTTGCCTCGTGTGGCCTCTCACGCACAGTACGCCTTTATTTCTCTGCAAGCGATGGCTGCCAAAGGTCAGCAGCATGTCAATGCTGCTACGGTATCGTCCTATTTGTTCTCATCTACAGTCTACTCTGATCCTAATTTCCCCCTCACGGAGGATGGCCGAGTGCACCACTTGAACGTCAAGCCTGGCGAAGGTACGTCAATTTCCGCGACTCCTGACCATTCACGCTGGTTACCCGCACACTCGCAGTTGCAAACCGTGTTTTGTCCGTTGGATCGGCTGGCAGGGCCAAGCGTGCTGCTGAATTCATGGAGAATGTGACTGTTGTGGAATCGACACGTGGCTTTACCACATACACCGGTCTGCACCAGGGCACTCCAGTGAGCATCATCGCCACCGGCATGGGCACGGCCATGATCGACTTTGTGATCCGCGAGACACGGGCCATTGTGGACGGTGAAATGGCCATTTTCCGCTTCGGCACTTGCGGCGGGTTGGGGAAGACTGAAGCTGGCGCCATCGTGGTGGCGGCGGACTCGGTGCTGCTGCGCCGGGAGCCTGCTGCCTTCCACGGGGGCGAGGGGGAGCCCTTCAGCATCTCCCAGGCCATCGCTGCCAACACAGATGCATGCGCCAAGTACGAGGCGGCGCTGCAGCAGCACATCGGCGCCGTGGCGCGGTCGGCGGGGGCGGGGGCGGGGGGGGCATACCCTGTCACCCGGGGCACCGACGTCACCTGCGACTCCTTTTACTCCTCGCAGGGCCGCGTGGTGGACAGCTTCGACGACAAGAACGACGGCCTGCTGTCCCGCGTGGAGTGTGACGTGCCAACTGCCGCGTGCGCTCAGATGGAGACCTTCCAACTGTTTGACCTGGCCCTGTGCGCCAAGCCAGGCATTAAGGCGGCGGCGGCGGCGCTGTCCATGTCCAACAGGGCAGACAGCTCCATGGTGGACATGGCTGACTTCAGCGCCCTGGAGATGGCGGGCTGCCGGGCTGCCCTGGACGCCCTGGTGGCCACCCCCCTGCAGGACTGCATGGGGGGGGCGCACTGTGTGTGGGAGAAGTGACACCCCACGGCAAGGGCCCAACCAATAATTGATCACACTGCTTGCACTGATGGCTTCCGCTGGGACCAGCGTGCGGGGCGCGGTAGGCGAGGGGCATCGCCCCCCATCACCGGTTTGCCCTGCTTGCCCTGCCTGCAAAGGGGGGGGCAAAACCCCGCCTAAGAGCTTCCAGCTGACAACACTTGCGCTGCGTGCTGCAATCACAACTAGTATTTGTACTTTCTTATGCGTCACCGTTGCCACTCTTGTACCAGTGCACTTGTACAATCCTACAGCGACATTTCTTGATCTCGCTGTTGGTGAAGTGGTTGACCCTGTGCCCAGTACCCTGCAAACACCCAATTGACACGACTTCCCCACTCCTTCATGGGCACCATGCTGACAACATGCTTCTTGCTGCCGCTGTTTCCTCTGAAGGGGTGTGTTCTTTCGTCCGCGAGCCCACGCGACAAATGCTGACTTGTTTCCCTTGCGAGCAGATTATACAAGCATTCCATGTTCTTGGAGCATTGAGGCAGTCGGGGGAGCCCCCAGAATTCACCAACATTGTTGCTGTTCTTCCAGAGGGCGCTCACAAACTGCGAATGCAAACGAACATGTGAGGCAGTCGGCAGTTCCGTTTCCCGTTGCAAGGAAATTGCGGCGCTTTTTCGCAGACCCAACACATCGGTGGGCATCCTGTGCACCCAAAAAACAACCTTCTTGGTGCACTATGAAAATTCAGCACGGCTTGGGGTCGTCTTTGCATGCTTGGAAGCGATTGCTGCAGATTATGACTCGCGCTTTGGAGACAGCAAGCCTGGGATCCAAGGCGCTTTGCAAGGAGTTTTTGGACCTCGACTGCAGGCGGCACTTGTAAGCTGACACAACAACGCGACAAAATCTCAAGCGGCAAACATTCATAAACTGCAGGTCAAATTCAACAGTGATGTCAATGTGGACAAGTTTGGGCAAGTACTGACGAAGATTGCAAACGTCAAAGAGCTGGCATTAGCCAACGTGGAGAAAGCTCTTGCTCGTGGTGAGAAGCTTCAAGTGTTGGTGGACAAAAGCGAAGCACTGTCGCAGTCTGCAAATAAATTTGAGAAGACATCTAAGCGTGTGCGCGATGTTTTCTGGTGGCGCAACGCTCGCACTTGGTTGATGCTGGCGGCGCTCATCTTGCTGGTCGCCCTGGTGGGCACTGGCTTTGCCTGCAAGTGGAACTTCGGGCACTGCTTCTAGACTCCCCCAGCTTATTGCAAGCTGTGTGTGCGGTCAGAATCCGGTGCCGCGCTCTTGGCTGCAGGCTGGCCCAGCTTTGGGGCCGACTTGTCCCTGGTGGCTGGCCGCCGCAGGGCGGTGCGCCGGAACTCCGCCACCGAGAAACGCTTGCTGCCGCTGCTGCTGCCCGGTGACAGAGCTGAGCGTGTTGCACCCTTTATGGTGGTGGATGCCGCCGTCCCCTGCCCCCCCATGCTGTCGTCGCCGCCGCTGCTGCCGCCGCTGGAGGGCGCCTGCTCTGCCCACTGCACGCTGCTGCCGCCGGGGGTGGCGCCATGCTGGGGCGTGGAGCCCCCTCGAGCTGCCAAGCGCGCCTTGAGGCCCAGTGGGATGCCCAAGGCGCTCTCATCCAGCTCGCTGTCGGCGCTGCTGCCCAGGGCGTCCTCCCCCCCAGAGCCCCCCCCCCCAGCCCCCCTTGCAGCCAGGTGCGGGAACAGTGTGCCGTCAGAGGGCGCGTCAGTGTCGCTGACAGCTGCAAACAAGTACGCATCGTCAGCTCCCGTCATGATGGCTTGCAGCACCGAGCCCCGCTTGTGAGCTGGGGCAGTGGAGGGCGGCTTGGGGCGGCTGGGGGGTGCAGGGGGGCCCTTCTTTGGAGGGGGGGCCTTTCTAGATGGCAGGGCTTTGCTGGGCGAATCCGCGCTGGAGCCGCTTCTGCCACTCGGCGCCGTGGCTGCCGGTGTCTGTGTGGGCGCCGACGCTGCCGGTGTCTGTGTGGGCACCGTGGATGCTGCGGCTTTTGGCTTGGTGGGGGTGGGAGGCATGCCCAAGGGTGCAGCAGATGCACCGGCGTGCATGTTCAGCTGCAGGTTGCGCCGCGGCTGGCGGCCATCCGCCACCCCGGGCTGCGGGGGGCCACCGCCTGGGGCAGCCTGCCTAAACGGCAGAGACTGCGAGCGCAGGTGGGGGCTGGGTGGCAGCAGCTGCTGTGCATCGCCCGTGTATGGCGCGGCAGCTGTGTCCCTGCTGCTGCTGCTGGCGGCGCTGCGGGCGGACTTGGGGGAGAGGGACCGCCGCCCGGAGCCGCTGCTGCCCCGGCTGGCTGTGCGCTTCAGCACGGTTGAGCTTTTGGTTTGTATGCTGCGCATGCTGGCGAGGCCCGCCCGCAGCTGCTGCTTGCCCAGGCTGCGCTGGGGGGCCCGCATGAAGGGCAGTGCACTGTCGGCGGCTGCCGCTCGAGTGCCCCGCCGCGCCGCTGCCCGCCCCCGCCAGTTCCGCTGGATGGTGCGGGCGGCGAACCTGCGCCGCTGCACCCCCGTGAGCCCCCCTGGGCTGTGCACTGTGGGTTGGGGGGGTGGCGGGGCGGGGCTGCGGGGGCCAAAGTTGAAGGCAGGGGTGCCTGCTGCGCTGCCACCGCTGAGGAGGGGCGAGTGGGGGGTGGCGGGCGCCGTGAGGGGCAGCAGCACCCCAGCGGGGGTGCCTCTGCTTTCCCCGTGCATCTCCTCGTGTGTGGTCGCTGGGGCGAAGTGCTGTGTGAGGGCGGCGGCCACAAAGGCAGTGCGCCCCTGCAGGAAGGCTTGGGCGTTCAGGCGGGCGGCTGCCACTTCGTGGGCGGTGGCGGAGTGGGGGGTCTGGCGAAGGGGGGGGGGCTCCTGGACAGACCAGGCGACGCTGCCAGCTCGCGGCAGGCTCCCCGTGCTGCTGCTGCCTGCGGCCGGCAGTAGTGCTGTGCTGTACCGCAGGCGGGCGGTGCTGCCGGCCAGGGGCAGCAGCACAGGCAGGGGGCCTTCTTCACGGGCAGGGCGCAGTGAGGCGGCACTGCGCGATGGCGTGTTGAGCAGCCATGTAGGCACTGCAGCTGATGCACCCGTGGCTGTGGTAGTGCGCGTTGCGCCGCCGCCGCCGGACAGCCCCGTGCCCGCGCCGCCCGCCCATAGCTCCTCCTCACCCACGGGGACTGCAGTGGAGCGCAGCAGTGCTGCGGCCTCGCGCTGTGCGAAAGTGGTGTGCAATACATGTCTGATTGCCGCGTGTTTGTGTCGCTGTCTCATTCGTTGCTGCACAAGAAGGCCTCTGGACAAGTGTCGCTGCGACCATGTGCTGGGCGCCGGGAAGGCTTCCCTCCGCACATATGAATGTGAAGCAAGCGTATTCCCAAACAAGGCGGCCACACGATGTAAACTTGTGGTTGATGCTGATGCTGTAATTGTTTGAGAACGTCCGTGAGCTTTTGCATTGATGGGAGGCAGCAATAGTGCACTGCTGGAGCTAGCCAGCACGCCTCTCTTGCTTGATGACTTCTCCATGTTGCAACGTCATGAATTGTACAATTCTTAGCTAAGTAGTGTTTATGTTTCTCCAGCTTGCAATTGCGTGCAGGCGATTTTCCTGAGTATGCCCATGAACTGAGTTCACATAGACACCCCACAAGAATCGGCAGTATGCCCCCCCAGTTAGGACGTGTACGTACAGTACTACTTCAATGTAGTGTGTGCCACGCCACCGCCGGCTCGTTGAGAAGCTTCGGGGGCGGTGGGGGCGGCAGCGCTAGCCTGCATACGATCATGGCAGCATTCCTACTCCGCGATGACCGTCGTGGTGTTACTTCGTGACCGACAGTCACATGGGCAATGCGCCATTCGAAGCACACTCAGTGCTTCGAGTGTATCGCCCCCAGTGTGGCCGTCAGACAAGCAGCGATGTGCGGCAGCCTTGGGCGTGAGGGCTGCATGCTCAAATGGCGCGATGGCCACCACAGCTGTGCATTCAAAATGAATCTTACAGTTCAGAGCGGGATGCTGATCCCTGGTGCCTCCTGCGGCTGTTCTTGGCTCGCCTGTTCTTGGATCGTCCGTTCTTGGCTTTGGCTTTGGCTGCGGTCAGCACTTGCTCGTGTGGCTTCCCATCCAAGAAGTACTCGAATTGGAACTTGGGGTCCAGGGTGAACCAGAGGGACAGTGTGAGGCGCGTGCCTGCCTGCACCCGCGCCACTCTGTGCAGGTTCTCCTCCCCAGCGCTGAAAATCACCAAGCGGCCGGCGCGGGGCAGCACGTAGGTCATGTTGGAGACAGCGGGGTGGCTGCTGGGCAGCTGGTCCAGCTCAACGACATCCTCACCGGTAAAGGCTGCCCGCAGGCCCTCGTCAAACGCATCGTGGGTGGGTGCCAGGCGCTGGCTGGCCGGGTCATCGTTGAAGTCAAACACGCCGCCAACAAAGTCTGCGGCGCTGTCAGCCACATCTGCGGGCGACCCTACAGTGCTCAAGTACACCAAGCCGCTATAGTCGTAGTGCGCCGTATTATTCTTATCGACTGCAGAGATCAAAGTGCTGCTTTGTCAAAAAGCAAGACAAGGGAACGCATGATCAAGGGTGCACGTACCGTGGTAGTGAAAGTATTTGTCGTGCTCGGAAGCAGGCTCCCAGTCTAGACTGCCCCTAATTCGTGTCAAAAATGTCGGCGCAGTCAATAATATAGACGCGTCGAATTGGCTCGCAACGGCGGCCTGCACGCGAGTGACGACGCGTCTATACAGAGCATACTGCTCGTCAGCAAACGCCACGCGAGCAGACTCCACTGCTGTGTACATGTTTCGCAAGCCTGAAGCACCAAAGGTAAAACCCGTATTTATATCCATGATGAGAGGGCCGAAATTCTCAGATGCACCTGCCATTCCGCGTGATGCGATTTCATGCATAGCAGAAACTTCTTCTCTTGACAAGAAATCATCTATGACGGCACGGCCGCATTTGCCCTCGACTGGCCGCGGACAAGGTGTAAATCCGTGCACATTTGAGCTGGGGTATCTAACAACATCATGTGCGGCAACAAATGCAGCTGCATTGATGATCAGTGCAGCACAAGCACAGCCTTTCATAGGAATCATTGTGTGTGCAGTGTGGACACTGCAGACATTATTGTGCCAGCAAACCTTGAGGCCTGTCGCCCCTCTGCAGTGATATGTCAATTACATTTAGATCTGCCAGCATATGCAGCTGCACGGCATCCTTGCAGGCCTGGCCAGGGACCGCTTTCGCAGGGGGCTGACACGGCCAATTGCGCCGCAATGCAGTGGGGCTCGGCCACATGCAGAGGCCCGCCCCGACAAAATGTCTGACTCTTGGTCACATGGGGAACGCAACGTTGGCTAGGCCCATCTTGACGCTGCAGCAATCGCACAAGCCTGGCTGCACTGGGGGTGCACTAGCCTAGTACATGGGCTGCTTGGCTAAATCGGTGTACCTGCAGCCCACAATGCGGACCCCCTCAGTACTTGATGCTATTCAGATGTGCTTCCGCTCGCTGCAGAGCTGCCAGCAGCTCATCCACGCCTCTGCCCGGTGCCCATCCCTGCGCTGTCGCCCGCTGCAGGGCGGCTGCCGGAGGGCACTGCTGCAGGCGCTGCAGCAGGGCACTGCCCCGCGGCAGCCGCGAGCGCCACACACACGCCGCTGCCCGTGCAGCCAGCCACGCCACCAGGCTGCGGGGCACGGCGCAGTACGCCCCCAGCGCCGCCGCCCGCTGCCGCCCCGAGGCCACGCCCAGCTGTCGCCAGCTGCCCTGCCCGGTGCGGAATGCTGCGGCGTCGCTGAACAGCGGCTCCGTGCTGGACAGCCCACCGCCTAACTGCAGCAGGTGTGCTGCATCCCCCCCCAGCAGCAGCCCGTGCACCGGGAGGGGGGGGGCGCCAGTTGCTGCAGCCCCCCCTGCAGCGGCGCCCTCCGCCTTCGCTGGCATGCTCCCGGAGATAAGCTGCGATATCAGCAGGCTGAACTGCGTGCATGTGCGTTGGATGACAGCCAAGAATTCGCTGCTGCCCCGTGGCTGGGCGCAGTGCCGGCGCAGCTGCAGCGCCAGGGCCGGCAGCTTGCGCAAAGCACAGCGCAGTTTCGCCCAGGCCAGCAAGAACGCGCAGTGCAGATTAAACAGCACCCCATCAGGCCCAGACGTGGCTTCATCCAGCAGCAGGGGGTGCAGGCGGGGCCGCGCGTACGCTGCCAGCTGTCGGGCCAGGCTCGCCACCAGGCTGGTGTCGGCGTGGAAGCCGATGGGCCGCACAGCAGGCACCGCATACACAGACGCGGACAGGGCTGCTGCTGCCGCCAGATTGCCCGTGATGGGGGTCACTTGGGACAGGTGCCCCAGGTCGCTGCTGCGCTGTGTGTCCACCGCTACGGCCCCCGTGGCCAGGTTCCACAGCAGGCCGCACCAAGGCATGACGCAGGCCGCAGGGGTGTGGGAGCTGCCTGTGCTGGTCTTGCTTGGGTTCACCACGCACTTGTACTCCTGCACACAAGCGCCTGCAGGGTCGTGCAGGCAGTGGCAGAAGGCATCTGCCACTGCCTTGCTGGTGGTGAGCAGCAGGCTGTCGTCCGTCAGCCGCATGAGGGCACTCAGGGCGGGGGGGTCCTCTGGGCAGTCCTGCTCAGCGGCTGCCAGTGCCGGCAGCACCTGCTGCAGCTCCATGTCGCCAAAGTACAGGTTGCACAGGCTGGTGCTGAGCACGGAGCCCTGGGGGATGCCCTTGCTCTGCAGAAATACACGGGGACGGGGCTGGGGCAGCTGCTGCTTGCTATGGGGCCTGGTCATTGCACCAGTGCTGCCCAGTAGCTGTGCATGTGCTGCAGCCTCTGGGCCTGTGCCCGTAGCTGCCCCTGCTGCTGCTGGCGGCTGCTGGATGCCTCGGCGAGTCCACACGAGGTGGGCTTTCAGGTGGCCGATCAGCTGAGCTGCCGCCAGGGACGACGGCAGTCGCGTCTGCCGCACCATGTCTGTGAGTATGGCGCCGTGGCGGCTGCTGGCGGCCGCGGCACATACCTGGGCGAACGGCAGGGCGGTGCTGGTGCCGCTGGCCAGGTTCAGGGGGCAACTGCGCTGGTAACGAGTTTTCACCTGCACTTGCCCAGGTAGACTGGCAGAGCCCATGCGGTCGCTCAATGTGGTGGCTGCAAACTTCTGTATGCGGTACGTGTGCTGGAGGGTGAGCTTGCCCGCAGTGGAGCCAGCCTGCTCCAGCAGCGGCAGCACAATGCCAAGCAGGCGATCGGGGTGGATGCTGTCGAAGCAGGACTGCACATCCACACACACTGCGTACACGGGCACCTCCGCCCGCTGCACTGCTCGCCGCGCTCGCAGGGCATTGTGGAAGAGACGCCACGCCGTGTGCATGCCCTGCATGCCCAGCACCGCGGCGCCCAGACGATGGGGGAAGGCGCGCCGCACACAGGACAGCACATCATGCAGGGCAGCCAGCTTCTGATTGAGACTGCCCTTGGATCTGGCGTGCTGCGCTGCGGCGCCACTGGGGCCCTGCACTGCCGTCAGCAGGGCGTCCGGCAGCAGCGCTGGGGACAGCGCCATACGGCGGGCGGCGGCGACAGCGCCCCCCCCCTGCAGGGCCCTGCCCACAGACAGCAGGGCTGCCTGCTTGATGGGCGCTGCCGCCTTGCTGTCTTTGGCTAGGGAGAGGTTCATAATGGGCCGCATGCCTGCTCGCTTGGGCAGGAGGCGCATGCCGGCGTACCCCAGGGGCAGCGCGGGCAGGCTGCTGGCGGCACGGGTGGAGGATGAGCCCTGTACAGAGACGGCTTGCAGCCCTAGGCGTGTCTGGGCCCGCTGCATCTCATGTTGTCGCAGGGCCAGCCACACGGGCTTCCTGAACAGCAGTGGCGTCTGGTGCTGCTGCTCGCTGTCCGTCACGTAGAAGCACTGGGCCAGAAGGGGCACACACACCTCCACCAGGAGCCACAGCAGCCACGCCCGCACAAGGGCGGCAGCGTGCACGGCTGCACCAGCATTGACTCCGCCCGGCGGCCAGGCCCATTGGAAGGCCCTGGTGGGGCAGCCCGGCAGCAGCCACGTGTCCACCCGCAGACAGTCACACCTGGAGCTAGACAGCATGCCCTGCAGGCGCCGCAGGATGAAGCGGGTGCCCCCTGCGCCGCCCCGCAGGCGCTTGGGCACCAGCTGCAGCAGCACCGCCCGCATGAAGCCCATGACTTGGCCCTGCGATAGGTCGCACTGCGACGGGCAGCTGCGCCCCTGCTCATCCATGGGCAGGCTGCTGAGGGCGGCCGGCTGCTCAACGTTGCGTGCAGGGGCCACCTGCTCGGCCCTGCGGTCAGGCACAGCCATCAGTGCTTGCATGTCTGAGGCTGCGTGTACAGCGGCCACCGGTGGCAGTGCATTGCCATCGGCGAGTGCAGCGGGCGTGGCGCCTGGGAATGCATGCAGCAGACTGCCGGCAGGAAAGGGCTGATCACTGGGGATCCCAGCCGCTGTGGCCACCGCAGCCCGCGGGCGCTTTGATGCATGCACAGGCGTCTCCGTGTGCTGCCTGACACGCTTGCCCCTGGGCAGTGCAGCGGCTGCGGCGGCTGGCTGGCTGGGCACGGGGGCCTGCAGCCACGGGGGCAGGTGGCAGTGCTCCTGCAGCAGCCGGGCAAAGGGCATACTTTGCACGCGGGCGGCCACGTGGCCCAGGGCGCTCGCAAGACACTCCACGTATGACGAGGGCAGGTCTGGGGCATACTGCAGTGCGCTGTGCAGCATGGCCTGCCCAGCCTGCCGATACGCCGTGGGGGGGGCACGGCGCAGATGGCCCTGTGCAGGGGGGGGTGGCCAGAATGCACCGGCGCTGGTCACAGTGGCCTGTCGCCCCGGCATGAATATGCTGGATGCGCGCATGAGGTGCTGCAGGGGGGTCGCCTTGGCCGCCCCGGGGGCTGCTGCCGGCGGCGACACGGGGAAGTGCGCTCGGGCGGCCTGCAGCAGGGGGTGTCGCTGGGGCAGCCCAGCTTGACGGCTAAAGGACAGGCGGTAGAACATGCGTGTGTGCGGGATGACGTAGTGCCCCGAGGTGCGGTCGCAGGCGAGCTTGGGGCTGGGCGGCGCCTTGAGGGCGGCATCCACCGGCGTCCCAGCCAGCTGCCACACGCAGCCGTTTGGTAGAGCTTTGAAGACCAGCTGGCCACACAGCATGCGTACTAATGCACGAAGGCCCATCGCTGCAAGCACTGGCTGCATGCAGGGGGAGCTGAGCTCATTCACCGCTGAGTTGGGGTACTCCCGGTGCGGCCCTGAGGCAGCCGCCATGCTGCAGGCGCGCAGGCCAAGCGTGATGCAGTTCCGCACCCCCTGCGCAGCCAGGGATGCAACACTAATGGCAACTGCATGTGCAGCTGTGCAGCCCGCCTCGGGCATTTCAGACAGGGCGTGCTGCGTGGCTGCCTCCACTCGATTCATGTCCGCGAAGACATCTCGGCAAGCCCAAAGCTGCCTGCACCAAATACACGCAAGTGAGGGGGCATACAAGCACATTTCATCGGAGGACATACCCATACCCAGTGGAGTCTCCGGAAGATATAGAATGCAACTGAACATTGTACCGCTCACTGAGTTTGCTCAAGCAAGCTGGCAGCATATTTGAACGCGGCTGGCTGCTGAAAAGCTGGGCCACTGCAGACTCACAACGGCAGTGAGCGCTTGGTGCAGCAAAGTTATAAAAATATCTGCCAGACTTCCGCAGTTTCACTGGTCTGACCCGTCCAGCGGGTGCTGTGCTTGCACAGTAGTAACTACTGATGACTGCGAGCAGAAAAGTCTTTTGTAACCCCCCATTGATGCCACTGGAAGCCAGGCAGCTCGCAGCCGACACTACGTTTGGCACCACCTCCACCAAGATGTACAGTTTATTGGTTTTGGAGACTCATCATGTTATGTCCAGCAATGGACGCAGGGCCTCGGCATGGCTGCTGCGTGCAGCCTGCTGTAGCAAATGCCGCAGTCCGAAGCTTGGCAGCGGCTGCAGAATGGCGTCTGTATTGTGCTGGCTGAAGCCCCGGCAGGCACACTTGTGAGTGTTGATCTTACAGGCTGGGCTGTCTCTACAGCCTTAATGGGCCTCAAAATGGTCCCGCCAGGTCCTCATTTCACTGCTGCTGTGTAGCCTCCTTGGGTCAGCAGAGACCCAAAGTCTTAGCGTTAGAGGCCCGTAAACCAGCAGCCGCGCAAGCCCGGAGGGGCGAGGAGACTCCGAAGCGAAGTGCGTGTCAGCACTTTCCCTTGAGGTCCTCTTTTAGTCAC